>OFGH01000153.1_pt1 | contig 68887 bp, 55 predicted proteins | sample 1521721 | NCBI WGS metagenome assembly OFGH01 (sample SAMEA3504132, study PRJEB24116) | mouse gut metagenome | biome: mouse gut; feature: mouse-associated habitat; material: faeces | place: Denmark | collected 2011
GCAGGGGCGCGTAAGGAAATTAGCAGCGAAAGCTGCACGCGCCCCGCGCGGCGAGCAGTGGAGAAGGTCGTTCCCCTGCTGGATTTGCGGAAAAACTCTTTGGTCAGTGGAAGGTATCCACACTGTAGTCGCGGTAATGGAAACCGAACCATCGTCCGGGCATGTCGCCGGGGAACCGGGGCGCGTCATAAGTGATGAAACTGCCATCCTGTGCAAGGGCCTCCGGCGTGTGAAGGCGGGTGTGTTCCAGCAAGAGATTCCACAGTCTTTGGAATATCCCGGCGTATTCCGGATCCGCGGACAGGTCATGCTGTTCCATGGGATCCCTGTTCAGGTCAAAGAGCAGCACATGATCTCCCACGGCGGAATAAATCAGTTTATGTTTCCGTTCCATGACGCAGAAATTCCGGTTCAGGCTGTTGCCGAAAAATACGCGGTCTTCTTTGGGGACGGAAGGCGAGAGCAGATTTCTTCCGGACAGGCCCTCCGGGCCGGGCAGTCCTGCCATGGCCAGTATGGTAGGGCAGAGATCGGCCAGGGTGACAAGGTGATCGGCCCGCAGATTATGGGGAATTCCGCGCTGCTGGGGCGGCATAATCAGAAGGGGTACATGGGTGCTGCCTTCAAAGAACAGATTCTTCTGGGACATATGGTGATCGCCCAGCATCTCCCCGTGGTCTGAGGTGAAAATGACCCAGGTGTTTTTGAAAAGATCATTTTCCCGCAGGGCGCCGAAGATGCGGCCCAGCTGGTAATCCACCTGGGTGATGCAGGCATAGTAAGCCCGGCGGCAGGCCTGTTTCTGCTCCGGCCCCAGGAGATGCATGTTTGTGTTTTCATAAGAACCTGCCAAAAAGCCCTGGGGTGTATTCTCCAGGGTATCCGACCAGTCTCCCGTCACCGGCCGGGGAAGGGAAATGCCATCGTAGAGTTCCCAGAAATTCCGGCAGGGGTCAAAGGGAGGATGGGGCTTTGTGAAGCTGGTCCACAGGAAAAAGGGACGTGTGGAATCCCGGGTTTCCAGAAAATCGATGGCCTCGTCGGCAATCCAGGTGGTGATACTGTCTTTTTCGTCCACGGTAGAAAGGACGGGCTCTGCCTCACATTCTCCCAACCCGTGAAGTTTGGGCCGGGCCAGAGGCTGCTTTCTGTCATATTCCCTCATATAGTCAAGGGGAAGCTTCATCTGTTCAAAGCCGTAATGGGCCCTGGCGGGCTCGAAATGCATTTTTCCTTTGGCGCATGTCTGGTAGCCGGCATCCGTCAGCATGGCGGGCAGGGTAGAACGGTTTTCCGTACATTTCTGCATGAAGGCCGCGTGGGATCCATTGGAAGTGACGCCGCTTTCATAGCCCTCCACACCGGTCATGATGGTAGTGCGGGAAGGGACGCAGATGGGGCAGCCGGCGTAACAGCTGGTATAGCTGGTGCCCATGGCGGCCATATAGTTTAAATGCGGTGTAAAAATACTTTGGTTTCCCCAGGCGTTGATGGTGTCGAAACGCTGCTGGTCCGTAGTGATTAGCAGAATATTGTCTTTTGGCATGGATTCCTCCTTTTGTTTCCTGTCTGTTTTTCGGATTACCGGGAGTTCAGGTAGGATAAGCATACCAGAAAGTGTATGGAAAAGCAACAATCGGAGAGAAAAGCTTTGTGCAAAACAGACAAAAAAATACAAAATATATGGGGGCGATATAAGATTTTTATACTATGAACTCATCTTTTTTAGATTGACGTGTAAAAGATGCCATATTATACTTGAAATAATAAAATATTATATATAACTTGCATATGAATATTACAGCAGATGAGACAGCAAGGAGGTAAGAATGGCAGGAGACAAAAAGAAAACGAAAGTCAAAAGACGCCGCTGGAGACGTGACGACACCGAACTTACGCTGTTGGCTTTGCCGACAACAATATGGTATTTTTTATTTTCTTTTCTGCCGATGTTCGGTATTATTATTGCATTCAAGGAGTTTAAGATCAACGGAGGATTCCTGAAGAGCTTTTTTACCAGTAAATTTGTCGGTTTCAACAACTTCAAATTCCTCTTTGCTTCCAAGGATATCTGGATTATCCTCCGGAACACGCTGGCTTATAACATCGTGTTTATTATCCTGGGAATCGTGGTTCCGGTGGCGGCAGCCATTGCCATTGGACAGCTGCATTCCAAGCGGATGGCAAAAGTTTACCAGACCGCCATGTTCATGCCGTTTTTTTTGTCCTGGGTGGTGGTAACTGCCCTGGTGTGGGCATTCTTAAGTTATGACAAAGGACTTTTGAACAATTTCCTGGAGACCATGGGGTATGAGCGGCAGCAGTGGTATATGAAGAAAGAAATGTGGCCGCCGTTCCTGGTGTTTATGAACTTGTGGAAAGGCGTGGGCTACGGCATGGTGGTTTATCTGGCCACCATAACAGGCATCGACAGAACTTATTATGAGGCGGCCGGTATCGATGGTGCAACCATCTGGCAGCAGATCCGGTACATAACCCTCCCCCTGATGAAGAATGTCATCATCATGATGTTTATTATGAAGGTGGGCAGTATTTTCTACTCCGATTTCGGTCTGTTTTACCAGGTGCCGAGAGATTCCAATTCGCTGTACAATGTGGTTTACACGCTGGACGTTTATGTTTATAAACAATTGAGGAGCGCTACCACGGGAATGTCTGCGGCAGCGGCGTTTATACAGTCCGTTGCAGGGTGTATTACCATTCTGACCGCAAATGCAATTGTGAGGAAAATTGACCGTGAAAGCGCAATGATCTGAGACGGAAACGCGAAAAGTCCGGTACTATCGCGCAGTGATTTAAATTAGGAGGATGGCGGATGGCTGACAGAATAAAGAAGAAAAACGAACCTGACGGATTTGACCGTTTTAACAGGGTCTCAAAAACCGTAAATATTATTCTGAATATTATTTTTATTTTGGCCGCTTTGGCCTGTGTGATTCCGGTGCTGCTGGTGGTGGCCATATCATTCTCGGCAGAAGAGTCCATTATGGAGTATGGGTACCAGTTTATTCCCAAGATTCCGTCGCTGGAAGGTTATATCTTTTTAATTTCCCAGAGTAAGATGATTACCAGGGCGCTGGGTATTTCCCTGTTTGTGACAATTACCGGCACCGCTTTGGGCGTACTGCTCACAACGCTGATGGGGTATGTGCTTTCCAGGCCGGACTATAAGCTGAACGGATTCCTGACCATGGTGGTTTTCATACCTATGGTATTTAACGGAGGTCTGGTTTCCACATACTTTGTTGTCAGTCAGTTCCTGGGGCTGAAGGATTCTGTGTGGGCGCTGATTTTGCCACTGTCGGTCTCCTCGTTCAATGTCATCGTCACAAGGACATTTTTTAAGACGACGATACCGGAATCTCTTGTGGAGTCGGCCAAGATGGATGGGGCAAGCCAGCTGGTGATATTCAGCAGAATCGTAATGCCCATTTCCCTTCCGGTACTGGCCACAATAGGACTGTTTTTATGTTTTGCATACTGGAACGACTGGTATCAGTCCATGCTTTATATTGATGACAGTAAACTTTTGTCCCTGCAGGCCCTGCTGAACCAGATCCTGACAAATATTCAGATGCTGGTAAAGAATGCGGCCACAATCGGGGTCTCGGCAGCGGAAATGCTGGCCAAGATGCCCCAGGAAGCGGCCCGAATGGCAATTGTGGTTATCATTGTATTGCCCATTGCGTGCGCATATCCCTTTTTCCAGAAATACTTTATCTCCGGCCTGACAGTGGGGGCGGTAAAGGGATGACGGTAAAAGGTACTACGGATATCAGGCCGGCGTTTGCCGGAAGATATAAATTTATATGAGAATAGGAGGATTTTCATGAAAAAGAAAAGTTTAGGCAAAATTCTGGCACTGAGCCTGACCATGGCTATGACGGCCGGTATGCTGGCCGGCTGCGGCAACGGCGATTCAGGTTCACAGGCATCCGACAGCGGAGCGGCAACCGGGGGGGCGACTTCCGAAGAGACATCTTCTGAGGAATCCACTGCCGAGGAATCCACTGCTGAGGAATCCACATCCGAAGAGGGTGGACAAGAGGCGGATAACAGCGGCAGCGGCGAGGTGCCCACGCTGATCTACTGGACAGTGGGCGGAACGCCGGCAGATGACTTTGACGATGCAGTGGCAAAGATCAGTGATTACTGCGAAGAAAAAATCGGAGTCAGACTGGATGTGAAAATTGCCGGCTGGTCAGATTACGACACAAAGATGGACACGATTGTAAAGACCGGTGAATATTTCGACCTGATGTTCGTCAACAATACCAATTACAGCAAGTTTGTCAATCTGGGCGCATTTACGGACATTACCGACATGGTACAGAGTGTGACGCCGGATCTGTACAGCTTTATTCCGGAGCAGATCTGGTCAGGTACTCAGGTGAAGGGAAAGGTGTATGCGGTTCCTACCTATAAGGATTCGTCCCTGACACAGTTTTATTATATTGACGATACCTATGTACAGAAATATAATATTGACATGACCTCCATCACTTCCATGCAGACACTGGATCCGATAGTCCGTGCGGTGAAAGAGGCAGAAGGAAAGTCCTTCTATCCGGTTCAGCTGGATCAGGGATCTCTGTGGAACGGATTCTTCAATAACTATGACGGACTGGCAAGCGGAATCCAGGCTATAGGCGTAAAGCTGGATGATGCTTCCCGCAAGGTGGTTTGTACTCTGGAGCAGGAGGATATTGTAGAAAACTTAAAGCTTCTGCACAGCTGGTATACGGCAGGCATTATCAATCCGGATGCCAATGTAGTGACGGACAGCGGAAAAGGACATATGTTCGGCAATGCGCAGGGCTGGCCCAGTGCGGCTGCCGGCTGGGCAGTGAACCAGGGTATTGACAAGTACATAGTGAACAAAGTATTTGGTCCCATTCTGACAACGGAAACCATCCAGGGTTCCATGAATGCGATTTTCGTAAACTCCAATTACAAGGAAGAAGCGCTGAAGGTACTGCAGCTGATGAATACGGATACCAAATTCCGTGATATGTGTGCTTACGGTGTGGAAGGCGATCACTTTGAGTATACAGCGGATGGATTTGTGAACAGACTGAGAGATGACTGGACATGGCCCAGCTATACCCAGGGAACTTTCTTCATCATGACCAATCAGGTGGGAACAGACCCGAATCAGTGGGATGAAGTAAAGAAGCAGAATGAGGAGGCAACTCCTTCCACTTGTCTGGGATTTGCACTGGATACTACCAACATTCAGAACGAAGTGGCAGCTGTCAACACCGCATGGGATAAGTACAAATTTGATCTGCTGACAGGGGCATCCGATCCCGAAGAGGTTCTTGCCAGCTGTATTCAGGAGCTGAAAGATGCAGGGCTGGATACCATCATTGCGGAAGCACAGAAGCAGGTTGATGAGTTTTTTAAGTAAATAGGGCGGGGGTACATACTCCTGAAGAAAAGACAGCATGAAAATTCCTGCGGGGTTCCGGACACGAGAACCCTGCAGGGTTTTTGTGGTTATACCCGAAAAATGCCGGGCCGGATACGCAATCCGTTTTGGCTGTATGAAAAATAAAAACCAGGAACAGGGGGTGGATGCCGCATGACATTGTTCGGATACCGGATTTACCGGAAGAAATTTTGGGGCACGGCTGCGGTCATGCTGCTCATGAGCACGGTGGTATTTTTGGGCATGCTGGCTTTTTTTGTCAATACCTGGATGTCCGCGCTGGGCAGCCAGGTCCGGATCCGCTTCCTGGAGTGGGAACAGCAGCTGGCGGATATCCAGGAATGGGCTTCGGAATATGTCAACAGTCTGTATGGAAATGAAAAACTGATGGAAGATTTGGCAGCGCTGTTTTTTTCGGAAAGCGAAGAGGAATATCTGAGTCTGAGGAGGGAGAACAGCCTGGGCAGTCCGGCTCAGATCCGGTATTTGCCTGCGGATATCAAAAATGTGCTCATTGACAGCCGGAACAAAATCAGCAGTGTGACCCTGCGCTCGGAAAGCGGAAAAAAGACCATATGGCTCAACAACATGGATGTCTGCCTGTCTTTCGATGGGGACACGGATGAGGAGAATCCTTTCGGCAATATTCTGGTGGCCTCCTGCCCGGTCAGGGATCCTCTCTATATGGGACAGACCATCGGCACCATGGAATTCTGGGTCAGCAGTATTGACATTTACGGAGGGGCCGGGGATATTCCCGCATTCTGGGAGATCCGGAAGACGGACGGCAGCGTGCTGTACCGCAGCGACCCGGAAAAAGATCAGGAAAGCTGGATAACGCTGGTGGCAGGCGAGACAGAAAACAGCGGCTGGATTCGGGATGTGGGAGGAAATCCGGTATTTTATATGCAGATGGAATCCGGTCAGAGCGGGCATCGTTACATCGTGGCAAAAGATATTGTCTCTGCCATGTGGGACAATGTTTATGTCCTGGCAGTGCTGCTGGCAGCGCTGATGCTGATCAATGGCGGCGTTCTTCTGAGCAGTTATGTGGGCATCCGGTCGGATGCAAATTTTCTCTCCCTGATTCTGTCCATGCTTTCCGACATGGAGAACGGGGACTTTGAAGAAATGCAGAATCGCATTCTGCCTACCAGACACCGGGAAAACGAATATGGTATGATTGCGGCTGCCCTCCAGGATGTGGGCAGAAAACTGGAGGGTTACATAGAGACGGAATATATTCTGAAGCTGAAGGAGCAGGAGACACAGATGCGTGCCCTGCAGCACCAGATCAATCCCCACTTTTTGTATAATACACTGGAAATGCTGCGCTCCAAGGCCCTTGTCCAGAATGACAGGGATATGGCGGATGCCATTGCCATGCTGGGAATGCTGTACCGGACAAGAATGCACAAAAAAGAGTATGTTTTCCTGCGGGAAGAATTTGAGCTGCTGGAGATGTATTTAAAAATCATGGCCATGCGTTACGGAGACAAATTTGTTTATCAAATGGAACTGGATCCAGCAGTGGGAGGTATGGAAACCATAGTATTCTGGCTGCAGCCCCTGGCAGAGAATTTCTTTGCCCATGGATTTGACCGGGACAGCGAATACAATCTGTTGATTGTTACCGGCCGGAGGGAGAATGGCGGCGCCTGTATCGAGATTCTGGACAATGGGGCGGGGGCAGATCCGGACAAGCTTCCGGAGATCAGAAAGAATATGTATCAGGGAAACGATGGGCCGGAAGCAGATATCGGGCTGCGGAATGTCTACATGCGTCTGAATTATTTTTACCAGGATGGATTCCGGATGGAAGTGGATAACCGGGAAGAAGGAGGATTTTCCATTTCGGTGTTTCTGCCCTTTGGGACGGGGAAACAGAAAGGAGGGGGAAATGTATACACTACTGATCGTGGATGACGAGCCCGGGGTACTGGAGGGAATCAGCAGAATTCTGGACTGGAAGGCCCTGGGCTTTGAAAGGGTCAGAATGGCCAGGAGCTGTGCGGAGGTGATTTCCCATGTGGTGGACTGGAATCCGGATGTGTGCCTGGTGGATGTCAGGATTGGGGATGAGTATGGATATGAACTGATCCGGCATCTGAACAGTATGGGAATCGTGTCTCATTATGTGATGATGAGCGGGTATGATGAGTTTGAGTATGCCTGTGAAGCAATGCGCTGTGGGGCCCTGGATTATTTGCTGAAACCGGTGGACAAAGGTAAGCTGCAGAAGAGAATAGAGCAGATTATTGTGGAAAAACTGCACGGTAAGCTGCCGGAACGGGAAAGGGAGAACAAGGATCCGGTTCTGCAGTGTTCCTACGAAGAATTGTCTCCTTTAATTCGCAAAATTGTTATGATTACAGCCATGGAATACGGACAGCATGTGTCCCTGAAAAGCATTGCTGACAGGTTTCGGATGAATGCCACGTATCTGGGGCAGATTTTTATCAAGGAAACGGGAATGAAGTTTTCGGAATATCTGATGGCTTACCGTATGCAGGCGGCAAAAAAACGGATTTTATATACGGATGAAAAAATATCCGTCATTGCCGCGGAGGCGGGATATTCCAATCTGAATTATTTCTATCAGCATTTTCACGGCTATTATCAGCTGACGCCGTCGGAGATGAGACTGGGAAACGAGTGAAAACGGTACGGAAATTCATGGCGGGGCAGATTGCCAATGCCGGCAGAATGTTTTATAATAAATGTATTGAGAGAGCGGGGGGAAGGCAATGCAGAATCAGAATCCTACAGAAGATAAGACCAAAGAGGGCCTGAAGGAAAACCGCACGGAAAAATTCCTGCAGGGGAAAAGGGTGAATCATCCCATAGTGACCGGATTTCTGATTCTGGCGCTGGCAATTTCATTTTTCTTTTTTCTATACCGTTTTGAGGATTTGTGCAGCAGGATAAAACAGCTGACAGCGATTTTGCTGCCCTTTATTTACGGGGGAGTGGAAGCGTACATGCTGCGTATGCCCTGCAATTTTTTTGAAAAGTATCTGAGGAAGTGGCTGCCGGGGAAAGGAAAGAAATATGCCGCGGGGCTGGCGGTGGTTTTGAGCCTGGTGAGTGCGTTTGTGGTTCTGTATTTGCTGATCAGCATGGTGGTGCCGCAGCTGGCCTCCAGTATTGCGTCCATTGTCACGGAGCTGCCCAATGCCGCCGCCAAAGCCTCGGAATGGATTCAGGCGCTGCTTGCGGATAATCCCGTGGTGGAAAACTATCTGCTGACAGCCATGGAGGCGGTGAACCAGAGATTTCAGGTCTGGGTCAAAAGTGATCTTCTTCCTATGCTGCTGGGTATGGTGGACGGGTTTGCAGGAACCGTGTCCGCGGTGGCGGGATTTGTCATGAATATGATTATCGGCATGGTGGTCTGCATCTATGTGCTGGCTTCCCGGAAGGTGTTCGCCAGGCAGGCCAGGGCGGTGGTGTACAGTATTTTAAAACCCCGCTGGGCGGATGCCCTGCTGGCAGAGGTGAGCTTTGCGGACAAAATGTTTGTGGGCTTTTTCAGCGGGAAAATACTGGACAGTGCCATTATGGGTGTCATCTGCTATGTGTTTTCCCTGATTCTGGGCTTTCCCAATGCCATGCTGGTCAGTGTGATCGTGGGCGTGACCAATATCATTCCGTATTTTGGTCCTTATATCGGGGCAATTCCTTCCGCATTGCTGATCTTGATCGTTGACCCCGTGAAATGTATCTGGTTTCTGGTCTTTATTATTATTTTGCAGCAGTTTGACGGTAATATCCTGGGTCCGCGCCTTCTTGCCAACAGCACAGGTCTTTCCGGTTTCTGGGTGCTTTTTGCGGTTACCGTGTTCAGCGGCGCATTTGGCTTTGTGGGAATTCTGGTGGGAGTGCCGGTATTTGCGGTGATATATGACCTGATCCGCAGGCTGGTGGTGCTGGGGCTTGGGAGAAATGGGAAACTGGATGTTCTGTGTGCGGATAGGGAAGAAAAGGTTTTGGAATCTCCCAAAGGCAGGAACTGATAAAGATACTTCTATATAAAAACAGCTAATTTGTGTAAAAATGACAGAATATTCTGACTATTTTAAACGCAAACAAAAAGATTGAAATTTCTTTAAAAAATTTTCAAAAAAGTGTTGACAAATAAAAGGGAGTGTCATATAATAAATTTACAAACAAGAGAGACACAGACATCTTCCATAAAGTCCAACTTCATCATAGGAAGTGTGACAAAGTAAAATGTGCAGGGACACAAAAAAGTAACGTATTCTAGCATCATCAGAAGGTTACGAGTACACAGAGGACAAGCATTGTGAGAAAGCACATGAGGCCGAAATGGAAGACGAAAAAAATTGAATAAGGAGGTAAGGTCCATTGGACAACGAGGAATGAGGGAGCGTATTAATCAAGAATGATTGATACGCTCTCTCGCATTGTCCTTGTGCGGCAGTCTGTGACCATACCCGGTACCGGAACATGGTACCGGTTTCAGGGTCTGCTTCGGAACTGAGTAGGAGTCATGCCGGTCAATTTTTTGAAATGGTTGATAAAGTGATTTGTATTCTCATACCCCACTTCATAGCTGATCTCATGTATTTTTAAATTGGTTTCTTTCAGAAGGTCTTTTGCGGCCCGGATTCTTACCCCGTGCAGGTACTGCAGGGGAGATGACTGGAAGTAGTCCCTGAATTCCCGGCATATTTTGTATTTATTGATCTTATATTTCTGCTCCAGTTCCTCCAGGGTATATTTGTGGAAATACCGTGTCTCCAGTTCCGAACGCAGGTCGGCCAGCCAGGACGGGATATTTCTTTCCGGCGCCATATTTTCCAGTGCCATTTCTGACAGCAGCTTTGTGAGCAGCATATGGGAGAGAACGGGATTCTGTTCCCTCCCGTCAAAAAGGGGAAGAAGCTCACAGGCCGTTCCCACAGCGGGGGTATGAAGCCAGAACGGTTTCCGGGAGGCCAGGTATTGCTGGAAATAAATCTGCACAAAACCGGAAAAATGGAGGATGTCGTATTCTGCGCTGCCTTTGATCCGGATCCGGTATGGGTACTGGCAGTCAAACAGCAGAAGACAGTTTCCCGACAAGGTGATGGAGCTCTCCCGGGAAAAGGTGGTGTAAACCAGGGAGCCTGATTTCAGACGCAGAAGGCCGAACCCGGGGTGCGCCGCGGTATAATAGGAAAGGGGACTTGTGACCATGCCGGATTCCAGGGAAGTACGATACAGAAGATAGTTCAGGACTTCCGCTTCTGGATGAAAGGTGACCAGCTGGATTCCCATTTGGGATAACAATGATAAACTCGGCTTGTAGATATCGGTATTGGTCATAAAGCTTTGGCTCCTTGTGGGGTATCCGTTATAGTAATACTAATTTATTGTTTTGCTTCTGGCAGAGACAAGGGTTAGATACGCAAGAAAATCACTTAAAACTAAAGTATTACAGTTTGATTATATAGGAAATGAGTACAAAAAGATATCGTCAAATAGACCAAAAATAGGGGGAATTATTGTGAAAATGGATGAAATATACATATTTTGCAATAATTATATATAAATAGCAATAATTGTTGATAAATTAATTAATTTTATTGGAAAATATAGCTTGAGATGGCCATGGAAGCTCCGGAAAAAGGCTGCATGGTGCTGGCAGAAATTTTAAAACAGGATGCTGAGCGGGAGAGGAAACTTCCCTGCTTTGCGCAGGAAGGCGCGGTGGACGGGATCATTGTCATGGGAGAGACCGGAGGGAGTATATCGGTTTCCTGCAGCGCAGCGTGAAGATTCCGGTGGTTTTTCTGGACTTTTATTATAAGGATATTGCAGAAGATGCAGTGGTGATGGAAGGATTTTACGGTATGTATCTGATGACGGAGTACTTGTTTGAGAGAGGCTTTACACGGATGGCATATGTGGGTTCCATACATGCCGCGAGCAGTATCATGGACCGGTTTTGCGGCTTCCGGCGCGCCCTGCTGGAGCACGGAATTCCGTTTCGGCAGGAGTGGCTTCTGGAGGACAGGGATGAGGCCGGGAAAAGAAAGTACGCCGGATATCCGGGGGAAAACATGAAATTCTGTAGGAAAAAAGCCGAAAGCTATTGTATTTTCTCGTGAAAGCGTGATAGAATGTCTCATATAGTAATTGCCGGGCAGCCGGCATCGGAAGAAAGACTGCATGGATTACATGGCAAGCCTGAAGGGACTTTCCGGCTGCGGCAGAAGAGTAGGAGGGCATTATGGAAACAGAAATCAAAAGCAATGTTGTGGAGGCACAGGCAGCGGAGGCAGAAAAATCGGCAGAGCCCGTGGAAACCATGGCAGATTACCACAAGGAGCTGGAGGCATCCTTCCGTGTGATCAATGAGGGGGACATACTTTCCGGAACCGTGATTCATGTAAGTGAAGAGGAAGTCACACTGGATTTGAATTATTATGCGCCGGGGGTGATCAAAGCGGCAGACATGAGCCGTGACCCTGCATTTTCCCTGGCAAATGATGTACATGTGGGCGATAAAGTGGAAGGCACCGTGATTAAGAAGGATGATGGCGCAGGCAACATTCGTCTGTCCTGCGTGGAAGCCGCGGAAGTCATCGGCTGGGATAAGCTGAAAGCATATCTGGATGAAAAAACCATACTTTCCGTAAAGGTAAGCGAAGTGGTGAACAAGGGTGTAGTGGCTTACCTGGAAGGCATCAGGGGCTTTATACCCGCATCCCATTTATCCCTGGAATATGTGGAAGATTTAAGCAGCTTCGTGGGGAAAGACATGGATGTGCGCGTTATCACCGTGGAAAAGGAGAAGAAGAAACTGGTTCTTTCCGCGCGGGATGTGCTGAAGGAAAGGGCGGCGGAAAAGCTGAACCAGAAGATATCCATGCTGGTGCCCGGCAGCGTGCTGGAGGGCAGGGTGGAAAGCCTGATGCCTTATGGCGCATTTGTTGACCTGGGCGGGGGCTTAAGCGGTCTGGTACATATTTCACAGATCAGCCAGAAGCGGATCAAGAATCCTTCCGAGGTACTGAAGGTGGGCGACACGGTCAGGGCCAAGGTGCTCAATACCAATCATAACAAGATCAGTCTGAGCATGAAGGCAGTGGCAGAGAATGCTGAGCCGGATCCTGTGGAAGAGAAAATGGCGGCAGAGTATAGCTCCGGCAAGTCTGTGGGAACCTCCCTGGCAGATTTGCTGAAAGGTCTGAAGCTGTAGTGAGTCATAAGGAGACGGTAAAGCGCTGCAAAAGCAGCAGAAATGGCGGGGACTGGTTTTGATATCAGTCCCTTGTCTGCCGGGATATTATCGGCTGCGCCAGGAAGCATGCCTTTACCAAAGCAGTAGTCCGATCGGTTTGTCCGTGCCGCAATAGCAGGGTATGTGCAGGGGATGGATTGCTTTTATGAATATGTCTTAATGATTTCCAAGGCAATCTCACGCTTGGAAACACAGCGATCCATTGCCTGTTTTTCTATGTAACGATGTGCATTCGGCTCGTCCATCTTTGTCTCACTTATAAGAAGCCACTTTGCACGGTTTACAATGCGGATTTCTTCCATTTTTTCCTCAATAGAAAGCGTTTTCTTCTCTGCCTGGCGGAGCCGTTCTCTTGCACTTGTCATCCAACTGAGAGCTGTAATGATTGTTTGTCTGGAAGTTGGCTTCGGAAGTGTGAAAACGCCGTGCCCGGCGACTTTGTCGTATATATCTGCGTGAAGTTCCACACGGACCAACAGCAGAACGACGGTTCCTCCAGAATGACATGTATCTATGGCGAATCTTGTCCCGATATCGTCCGGTAAGGGAGAGTTGATGATGACATAATCATATGCTTGTTGGGAAAAGGTTCTTTTTGCAGCGCTGATGCTTGACATGATATGAACAGGTGCGTACTTGGATTCGGGGAGCAGAGCGGTTAGAGCGGTATTTAGATTCTCTGTTGCAGAAACGATCAGAACACTGTATATCCGTTCCCTAAGACTCATTTTGTACGCCTCCTTTTTCGTTTTTTCCATTCATTGATTGCAATAGATGTCCAGGATTGCCGCAGGAACGTGGGCCTTGATAAACTCACTTGCCGCAGTAATTTTGCACGCCGAACGAAGATCCACGGGCAGTTTCCTGAATTTTGCCAAATCTGCAGGATGGGCTTTATACAGATTGATGTCTGCAGCCTCCGGCATGTGAGGTTTGTTTTGCAGTCCGTAAAGAGCGGCGTAGATCATAAGTGCAAATGCCAGATATGGATTTGCAGCAGGGTCAGGAGAACGAAGTTCGGCCCTATAGTATTCTCCTATGGCAGCCGGAATACGGACCAGTTGAGAGCGGTTTTCCTTTGACCACGAAATAAAGCCGGGGGCTTTATTTTGGCCAAAGCGTTTATAGGAATTTTCGTTCGGGTTCAAGAACAAGGTCATTTCTTCAATTTTCTCAAGAATACCGGCAATTACATAATAAAGATTTCTTGAGTTTTCATTGGGTTTTACAGATATATTGATATGAAATCCGCTTCCCGGTTCAGTATCAAGCGGTTTGGCGGAAAAATCTGCATACAGGCCATTCCGGTGGGCAACGGTTTTTACCACGGTTTGAAATGTCATGGCGTTGTCCGCCGCAGTAATGGCATCGGAATAGCGAAAGTCAATCTCATTCTGCCCCGGACCTTCCTCGTGGTGTGAGCTTTCGGGACGAATTCCCATTTGCTCCAGCGTAAGACATATTTCACGACGGATATTTTCTCCCCGGTCTTCAGGCGCTATGTCCATATATCCAGCTTCGTCGTATGGGATTTTGGTCGGCCTGCCCCATTCGTCTAAGGGAAAGAGATAAAATTCCTGTTCGGCGCCGAACATAAACTCAAAACCTGCTTTCGCGGCATCATCCATTGCTTTTTGCAGTAAACTGCGGGTGTCGCATTCAAATGGCGTGCCGTCAGGATAGGAAATACTGCAAAACATCCGCACTACTCGTCCGTGTTCCGGGCGCCACGGAAGCGGCATTAAGGTTTCTGCATCGGGATGGAGCAGCAGATCACACCTTGTTTCATCGCCAAATCCTGCGATGGCAGAGGCATCAAAGGCAATTCCGTATTCAAAGGCACGAGGAAGCTCCTCTGCCATAATTGATATATTTTTTTGTCTGCCAAACACGTCACAAAAGGCAAGGCGGATAAATTTAACATCTTCCTCTCTTACGTACTGTATTACCTCTTCCTTTGAATACTTCATACTATCTTACCCATTCCTTTCCATGATTGATACCATACTCCAGTAAAATTCGCCGCGAATACCGACTGCTGCCCGCCGGCAAGATATCTTTGCCCATTTTTCTGTCATAAATCCCCGCGGCCTGCAGTTTAGTTTGCCACATACATCTGTTTGTAGGGACTTTTGCTGTCGGGGGTAATGACAGTAAAGGGCGAGGACAACACCTCATGAAGATTATAGCCGAACAAATCGCAGTACTCAGACACATACACATTTAATTCTTCTAAGTCGGTTTTGTCTGCAGCACGGGCGGTAAGCTGGTTTGGAAATTTTACATTCCTGCAGTCAGAGCGCAGGAACATTTTACCGCCGTGCATCCCTGTACAGGGAAAGTAACCTACGATTTCATTGTCCTTTGCGCCCAGACCAAGAACGACGATGGCGCCGCCCGCCTGATACTCGCCAAGAAAACTTCCTGCCGTACCGCCGATTACCATAAGGGGTTTCTTTTCTTCATAGGCCTTCATATGGATACCCGCACGGTAGCCGGCATTCCCTTTGACAAAGATTTTTCCGCCTCTCATGGCGTAACCGGCGGCATCGCCGATATTGCCATGAACCACGATTTTGCCTGCATTCATAGTATCGCCCACGGCCTCCTGGGCATTTCCATGGACTGTAATAGTGGCGCCGTTCAGATAAGCGCCCAGGGCATTGCCCGGAGTACCGCTGATTGTAATGTTTTTGGCGGACATTCCGGCTGCAATATAGCGCTGCCCGCAGCATTCGGTGACAGTGCAGTCATCGGAGGTTTTGCGGAGAGCTTCATTTAAAGCTCTGTAATGGAGATTTTTTGCATTCAATAACATAATAAGATACCATACCTTTAAAATTTTTCACTCTCCCGCATGAGAGATGCCAAGGATCTCAAGTTCTTTGTCGGTCATGCTGATTCCGCGGAGCATCAGGCGATTGCCGCGCAGGGATTCGATGGAGTTGATTCCCATACCGCCCATAAGCTCTTTGATTTCATGCCGCCAGGCATTCATCAGATTAATAAGACGCCTGCTGCCTGCATCGGGATCGAGACGTTCTACGAGTTCAGGGCGCTGGGTTGCGATTCCCCAGTTGCAATTACCGCTTTGACAAGTGCGGCAGAGATGACAGCCGAGAGCAAGCAGGGCTGCCGTTGCAATGTAGCAGGCATCAGCGCCCAGAGCGATGGCTTTTACCACATCCGCAGCGCTGCGGACAGACCCGCCCACAATAAGGGAAACATGATTACGAATGCCTTCCTCACGAAGCCGGCTGTCTACAGCCGCCAATGCAAGTTCAACAGGAATGCCTACATTGTCTCTGATACGGGTAGGCGCGGCGCCGGTACCGCCGCGGAAACCATCGATGGCAATGATGTCCGCACCGCTTCTGGCGATGCCGCTGGCGATTGCCGCAATATTATGCACGGCGGCAACCTTTACAATGATGGGCTTTTTATATTCGGTGACCTCTTTTAATGAAAACACAAGTTGACAAAGGTCTTCAATGGAATAAATGTCGTGGTGGGGAGCCGGAGATATGGCATCCGAGCCCTGGGGAATCATGCGGGTGCGTGAAATGTCGCCGACAATCTTGTGGCCGGGCAGGTGTCCTCCGATACCGGGCTTTGCGCCCTGTCCCATTTTTATTTCGATGGCGGAGCCGGCTTTCAAATACTCTTCATGAACACCAAAACGGCCTGAGGCCACCTGGACAACGGTGTTCTTCCCATAGCAATAAAAGTCTTCATGCAGGCCGCCCTCGCCTGTATTATAGAAGATACCCAGTTCCTTTGCCGCACGTGCAAGGGAGGCGTGTGCATTGTAGCTGACAGAACCATAACTCATTGCCGAAAACAGGATTGGCATGGATAGTTCCATTTGGGGAGGCAATTCATATTTTAATTTACCGTTTTGATAACGCTGGACTTTTTCAGGCTTTTTACCCAAGAACACACGGGTTTCCATAGGCTCTCTCAGAGGATCTATGGGCGGATTGGTCACCTGGGAGGCATTGATTAAAATCTTATCCCAATAAACAGGCAGCGGTTTGGGATTGCCCATAGAGGACAGCAGTACGCCGCCTCTATTGGCCTGCCGGTAAATCTCTTTGATGGTTTCATTCTGCCAGTTTGCATTTTCCCGGAGGGTACAATCGCTTTTTACGATTTTCAATGCTCTTGTGGGACAGAAGGATACACAACGCTGGCAATTGACGCATTTGGTTTCATCTGCCTCCATTACGTCCCGCTCTTTCCGAAAGGAGTGAACTTTGTTTGCGCATTGGCGTTCGCATATACGGCAGGCAGTACATCGTTCCGTGTTTCTGATTATTTCAAATTCGGGATAGACAAATTCCACACTCATCAAAACCCACCGTCCTTTACTTTGATAATGACAGGTTCTCCGCCTGCAGGAGCCCAGATATTTTCCGCCTGCGGTTCCATAGCCCGGACAGCGGCTTCTTCGCTGGCGATAAACACCATGTCATCCTTTTCGCCCACTACCATGGAACGCAGCTTCAGGCGGTCATTGAGAGCCATGAGACCGCCGTTGAATCCAAGGACAATGGAAAAAGGCCCTGTAATCAGCAGACTGGGAAACATTGTCCGAAGATATGTATGCTTGTGCCTGTCTTCCGGATCCGTTTTCCCTTCGATGGTACTCCAGAAAGGTGCGGCAATTACACTTGCCGCTTCAGCGAGAGTGAGTTCCTGAACACGAATCAGATAATCCATTACATAGGTGATAACTTCCGTGTCTGTCTGCAGAGTGCATTTATATCCGAACATTTCTATAAAACGGCGGTTGGCATCATAGGAGGAAATCTCGCCATTGTGGACAACGGACCAGTCCAGCAGTGCAAACGGATGAGCGCCGCCCCACCATCCGGGTGTGTTGGTAGGATATCGTCCATGGGCCGTCCAGGAGTACCCTTCATATTCTTCTAATCGATAAAATGTGCCCACATCTTCCGGAAAACCCACAGCCTTAAAAGTACCCATGTTTTTGCCGCTGGAAAAAACATAGGCTCCTTTCAGTCCGGTGTTTATTTTCATCACGGTACGGGCAACAAATTCTTTTTCGTCAAGCTGCAGATCGGCAAGCACGGACTTAAGAGGCGCGGCAAAGTATCGCCATATAATAGGCTCGTCGGTGATTGCCGGAATCTTGCGCGTGGGTATCCTTTCCGATTTTACAATTTCAAACTGTTCTTTTAAGAATGCTTCACAGTCTTTTCGTGTGGCACGCTGGTCAAAAAAAAGATGTAATGCATAAAAATCCTTATACTCAGGATAAATGCCGTAACCGGCAAAACCGCCCCCAAGTCCGTTGGAACGGTCGTGCATGGGCTTCATGGCATTGGTGATCATCTCGCCGGACATTCGGTTTCCTTCACGGGAAATGACAGCGGCGATTGCACATCCGGAGGGGATTCGTACCTGGCCTTCCAGTTTCATATCAGTATCCTGCCTTTCGGGAAAATAGAATAGAGCAAAGGCATTTATTTTGGCACAGATACTTGCTTGCACCAAAATGAACGCCTTTGCTCATTTTCAGTATCATACTCCGAAACCTGCATTTTGTCAAGGTGAAACTTAAAGTTCTATTTTGTGCAGGACGTTGCGAAAAAAAGTAACAGCTCGGATAGGCCGCTGGACTGTTACAAAAAAGGCAGCCCGGAAAATGCAAAAAGGGGTTGACAAAGAAAACTTGCAGGTGTATAACTTAGGACATATAAAAAACAATCTTATATACGAAAAGGCAAAGACGTCTTTCAGGCTGCAGCATTTGTGTCTGCCATGAAAGGCGTCTTGTTTTTTGTATAAAGGGAGGAAACACATAGGCAAACAGAGGAAGCCGGAACTGCAAAGGAGAGTATATTATGGAAACAGTAAAAGATTATTTTGGAAGCCTGGTATTCGATGACAGAGTCATGAAAGCCACTTTATCGGATCAGGTCTATGCGTCCCTGAAAAAGACCATCGACCAGGGAACCGAGCTTGACATCGGCGTAGCCCATGGGGTGGCCATGGCAATGAGAGAGTGGGCGCTGTCCAAAGGCGCGACTCATTTTACACACTGGTTTCAGCCGCTGACCGGTATAACGGCAGAAAAACATGACAGTTTCATCACGCCCTCCCCTGACGGCGGTGTGATCATGGATTTTTCGGGCAAAGAGTTGATCAAGGGTGAGCCGGACGCCTCTTCCTTCCCCAGCGGCGGATTGAGGGCCACCTTTGAGGCCAGAGGCTATACGGCCTGGGATCCTACTTCATATGCGTTCATCAAGGGAAGAACGCTCTGTATCCCTACGGCATTCTGCTCCTACGGCGGGCACGCATTGGATAAAAAGACGCCGCTTCTTCGCTCTATGGAGGCGCTGAATAAACAGGCTCTCCGCATCCTGCGCCTGTTTGGCAACGACAGCGTAAAGAGGGTGACCAGTTCTGTGGGTCCCGAACAGGAATACTTTCTGATCACAAAGGAAATGTATGAAAGACGCCCTGACCTCCGCTTTACGGGGCGCACCCTGTTCGGCGCAAAGCCGCCCAAGGGACAGGAAATGGATGACCATTACTTCGGCGTCATCAAGCCCCGTGTGGCCGCTTATATGGAAGATCTCAACGATGAGCTCTGGAAACTGGGGATTCTGGCGAAAACCGAGCATAACGAGGTGGCTCCTGCCCAGCACGAGCTGGCGCCGATCCATACCACCACCAATATCGCCACAGACCACAATCAGCTCACAATGGAAATCATGCAGAAAGTAGCCGCAAAGCACGGCCTGGTCTGCCTGCTCCACGAAAAACCCTTTGCAGGCGTCAACGGCAGCGGCAAGCACAATAACTGGTCCATTGCCACAGACAGAGGACAGAACCTGCTTTCTCCCGGCGCCACGCCCTATGAGAACGCGCAGTTTTTGCTGTTCCTCTGTGCCGTAATCAAAGCGGTGGACGATTATCAGGATCTGCTCCGCATCTCCGTTGCCACGGCCGGAAACGACCACCGGCTGGGAGCAAACGAAGCGCCTCCCGCTGTTGTCTCCATATTTCTGGGCGATGAACTCAGCGCGGTTCTGGAGGCGATTGAAACCGATACGCCCTATGAGGGAACGGAAAAGACACAAATGAAACTGGGCGCGGATGTTTTGCCCAAATTCAACCGCGACACCACCGACCGCAACCGGACATCCCCTTTCGCGTTTACCGGCAACAAATTCGAGTTCCGCATGCTGGGCTCTTCCAACAGTATTGCCTGTGCCAACATTATGCTGAATACCGCGGTTGCCGAAAGCCTGAGAATCTATGCCGACCGTCTGGAAGGGGCAAAAGATTTTGAGACCGCGCTTCATGAAATGATCAGAAAAACCATCAAAGACCATAAGCGTATCATTTTCAACGGAAACGGCTATGAGGAAAACTGGATTCGGGAAGCCACGGAAAAACGCGGGCTTCTCAACTATCGCACCACTGCGGACGCCGTGCCCCATATTCTTGACAAAAAGAATGTGGATATGCTGACTTCCCACGGTGTCTTCACGGAGGCGGAAATCAGATCCAGATATGAAATAACATTGGAAAACTATTGCAAAACCATCATCATTGAAGCCAATACCATGGTGGATATGGCAAAAACCCAGATCGCGCCTGCCGTCAGCGCCTATGCATCAGAGCTTGCAGGGACATCTGCGGCAAAGAAGGCCTTGGATTCCGCTTTGGCATGCGGTTATGAAACGGAGCTTGTCCGGAAGCTTTCCGCCCTGACAGACAGGATCTATGACGGTGCGGTTGCCGTTGAAAATTCGCTTCTGTCGCTTGCCGCCGCCGAAGACATCGGTGAGGAGGCCGCCTTGATTCGGGATCAGGTACTGGCCGGGATGGGCGAATTAAGGGTGGCCTGCGATGAGGCCGAAACCCTGACCGCCAAAAGATATTGGCCTTATCCCTCCTATGGAGATCTGCTTTTCAGCGTTCAATAGAGATGAGGGATTGGGAAGGAGCGGAGGAAATGGCCAAATATATATTTGTCACGGGAGGCGTGGTATCGGGTCTGGGCAAGGGGATCACGGCCGCTTCTCTGGGAAGGCTGCTGAAGGCGCGGGGGCTGAAGGTGGCGGCGCAGAAGCTTGATCCTTATATCAATGTGGATCCCGGAACCATGAGCCCCTATCAGCACGGAGAAGTATATGTCACCGAGGACGGAGCCGAAACCGACCTTGACCTGGGACATTATGAGCGTTTTATCGACGAAGACTTGAACAGATACTCCAATCTCACCACCGGCAAGGTCTACTGGAATGTGCTGAACAAGGAACGGCGGGGCGAGTACCTCGGCTCCACCGTGCAGGTGATTCCGCATATCACAAATGAGATCAAGGAGTTCGTCTACCGTGTGGGAAAGAAGACCAATGCCCATGTGGTCATAACCGAAATCGGCGGCACCATAGGCGATATCGAGTCGCAGCCTTTTATCGAGGCGGCAAGGCAGATTTCTCTGGAGGCAGGCAGAGAGAACAGCCTGTTCATTCATGTGACATTGGTGCCCTTCCTGGGCGGCTCCGGTGAACACAAATCGAAACCCACACAGCATTCGGTGAAAGAGCTGCAGGGGATGGGCGTGAACCCGGACATTGTGGTGCTGCGCTGCGATGAGCCGCTGGAGGAGTCGATTTTCAGGAAGATATCCATGTTCTGCAATGTGAAGCCGGACTGTGTCATCGAGAATAGGACGTTGCCCAATCTGTATGAAGCGCCCCTGATGCTTGAAAAGGCGGGCTTCTCTTCCGTTGTGTGCCGTGAGCTGGGGATAGAAGCGCCCGCTCCGGAGCTTGCGGAATGGGAGGAGATGGTGGAGCGCATCAAGGCCAGGCCCCATTATGTGGACATCGGGCTTGTGGGCAAGTATGTGGGATTGCACGATGCCTATCTCTCGGTTGCGGAAGCGCTTTCCCATGCAGGTTATTTCCACAATACCCATGTCCGCATCCATTGGCTGGATTCGGAAGAAATCACGGCAGACACCGTGGAAGAAAAACTGGGGGGACTGGACGGGATTCTGGTGCCCGGGGGCTTCGGCAGCCGGGGCGTGGAAGGCATGATCCTGGCGGTGGGGTTTGCCAGGGAGAGGGAAATTCCGTATCTGGGAATCTGTCTCGGCATGCAGATCGCCGTCATCGAATACGCCAGGAACGTTCTCGGCATGAGGGACGCGAACTCCGGGGAATTCGACGAATTGTGCAGGCATAAGGTGATCGATTTTATGCCGGGACAGAGCGATGCCATTGACAAAGGCGGAACCCTCCGTCTGGGCGCGTATCCCTGCAGCATCAAGGCGGGCACCACAATGGCGCGCTGCTACGGCGCCGCGGACATCAGGGAACGGCACAGACACCGCTATGAGTTCAACAATGCGTACCGGGAAGCTTTTGAAGGGGCGGGGCTCATCGTCAGCGGAACCTCTCCTGACGGCAGGCTTGTGGAAACGGTGGAACTTGGCGAACATCCGTTCTATGTGGGCGTACAGTACCACCCGGAGTTTAAGAGCCGCCCCAACAGGCCCCATCCCCTGTTCAAGGGATTTATCGGAGCGGCATTTGAGAAAGCCATGGGAGGTAGGATATGAGTATCCGTGAAGAATGCGGCGTGTTTGGCGTGATGGCTCCCGATATCCGCGATGTGGCAGGCATATGCTATTATGGTCTGTATGCGCTTCAGCACAGGGGGCAGGAAAGCTGCGGGATCGTAGTCAATGACGACGGCCTGTTCGCCTCCCATAAGGATTTGGGGCTGGTGGGCGAAGTCTTTTCGGGAGAGGCCTTGTCCCGTCTGCCGGAAGGGCAGATGGCAGTGGCGCATGTGCGCTACGGCACCACCGGAGGGACGAACCGAAATAACTGCCAGCCCATTGAGGTCAACCATCAAAAAGGCAGGATGGCGCTGGCGCACAACGGAAACCTTTCCAATGCGGCAAAACTGCGCAGCGGGCTTGAGCTGTCCGGCGCCATTTTCCATACCACAAGCGACACCGAAACCATTGCCTATATCATTACAAAGGAACGCCTGAAAACAAGCTCCATAGAGGATGCCGTCAGCAGCGCCATGGACATACTGGACGGCGCCTATTCCCTGATCGTGATGTCGCCCCAAAAGCTGATCTGCGCCAGAGACCCGTATGGATTCCGGCCTCTCTGCTACGGAAAGACAAGCGACGGAATGTATGTGGCAGCCTCTGAGAGCTGCGCCATCCAGGCGGTGGGCGGCCGGGTGATCCGGGATGTGGAACCCGGAGAGATCCTTGTCTTCAGCAGAAACGGCGTTGTCTCCCGAAAGGAACACTGCGGCAGACAGCAGAAAAAGCTCTGCGTTTTCGAGTATATCTATTTTGCCCGTTCCGATTCGGTCATCGACGGCGTTTCGGTTCATGCAGCCAGAGTAAGGGCCGGATCCATTCTTGCAAAAACCCATCCTGTAGAAGCGGATCTTGTGATCGGGGTGCCGGATTCCGGGCTGGACGCGGCGCTGGGGTACAGCCGTTCGTCAGGTATTCCCTACGGCATGGGACTGATGAAAAACAGGTATGTGGGCAGAACCTTCATCGCGCCGGGAGACCGTCTTGATAAAGTGAGGATCAAGCTTTCCGCCATAGAAGATGCGGTGAGGGGCAAACGCCTGGTGCTGATCGACGACTCCATTGTACGGGGGACAACCAGCGGGCGTATCGTGACATTGCTGCGGGAAGCGGGCGCCAAAGAGATCCATATGAGGGTCTCTTCGCCGCCGTTTCTCCATCCCTGCTACTACGGAACGGATATTGACTCGGAAGAGCATCTGATCGCCTGCCAATATACCACTGACGAAATCGCCCGCAGGATCGGTGCGGATTCCCTGGGCTATCTTCCGGTAGAACAGCTTTCCCTGCTGACCGGCAGCTGCAATTACTGTAATGCCTGCTTCAGCGGAGCGTATCCCACGGAAATACCTGCCCACACCCGAAAGGACCGGTTCGAACGGCGATTATCAGAGAAGGAGAGGGAGACCGGTTCCTTTTCCTGACTGTGTGAATACTTGTACAGAGAGGAAGAATTTCATCGGAGCCTGGCGCTTTCAGGCGTCGCCAAAGTACAGTTTCCGTGCGTTGTCGTAGAAAATCTGTTTTTTTTCTTCTTCCCGGAGTAATGGATTTTCCGATACAAAATCAATGAAATGCCGGTAGGTATCATTTGTCATGGCGGAGGGCATGTCGCTTCCCCACATGAGTTTATGGGCGCCTACAATATCCACACCGTATTTCACATATTTCCGTGCTGCAGGATAGGGGAAGGTTTCCGGCCTGCTGTTCAGGCATAGCGCCGCCAGGTCAAACCAGACATTGGGCAGCGCAAGTTTTTCCAGGGACTGCTGCAGCAGTTCGTCGTCTCCCAGCTGGGGCGCCAGGAGATGGCAGATGACAAAATTCATCTCCGGATAACGCAGGATGGCATTCCGCAGGGCATCCACCTGCCAGCAGACATTCCGGGGCCTGCCGATGTCAATGACAAACGTGAGGCCGTGGTCCGCTGCGTGGCGGTATACCTGATGCATGACTTCCCCGTCCAGGTCAACCGGCGGGTGGTAGCTCATCAGGCCGGAGCCGTTGCTGACTTCAAACTTTATGATTTTGAACTCCAGTTCCTGGAAAAGATGTTTTTTGATCTTATCTGCCTGAAAAGAAAAAGGATCGTAAGTGGCGGCTCCGGTAAATCGGTCAGGGTATTTCCGGATGGCTTCGTGGGTGTAGAGATTCTGGAATCCGAAAAAGTTTCCCTGCAGAAGGACCGCTTTTTCCACCCCATGGGCATCCATGACTTTCAGAAGGGCTTCGGGGGTGGCGTCATATTCCCCGATTTCCGGCGGCAGCATCTGGAAAACCTGGCCGGAGGCGTAGACTGCCCTGCCTCCTCCGCAGGGGCGCAGTTCTCCCTGGGAACCGGTTCCCGCAATACATTGTACTACATGGGCGTGAGCGTCGATGATTTTCATATTCTTCCTTTCTTCCCCCAGTGCGTAATGTCATAAATCCGGCTTCTCTGACCCGCACATGGCCGGGGAATCAATGTGATGTATCCACAAATACAATGCTGGAATCTCCCTTCCGGGCCTGCTCCAGCACTGCCGCCGTCAGTTTCTGGAAAGAGCCGTAAGAGGAAGTGGCTCCGGTCAGGGCATCAATGGAGCCCTGGCCCTGCCCTTCCAGAAACTGGCCTGCGTAATAGCGGGTGTACTGGTTGGGGTAGGTGCCCTGGGCATGAAGCATTGCCTGCATATAAGCATTGTCCCAGCTCTTGATAAAGCCGCTGGCGTTTTCGGCATTATATTCCACAGAGACGATGCTTCCGTCTTTGACCATAATGGTGATGTATTCTTTCCAGCCGTGGCTGTACTCTGCCGCCTGGGCCGTGTAATAGCCATCCTGAAGGGCAGTTCCGTCACTGCCGCAGGCTGTCAGAAACCCTGCCAGCAGAAGTGCCGGCAAAATGCGCAGTATCCGTCTCATTTTCGCGTTTCCTCCTTCACAACAAATTTCTTTACCTGGAAACGGAGCGCTTCCGCTTCCTTTGCCAGCACACTGCTGGACTGTTCTGTGTCGCCGGCATTCTGCAGATTTCTTTCTGCAATGCCGGAGATGGTTTCAATCCGTTCTTCCATGATGACCAAAGCGTTTTTCTGACCCTGAACAGCGGCGGCCAGCCGGTGGGTGATTTCGCCGATCTGGACGGAGACGGAAGAAATATTGCGCAGGGAACCTACGGCCGCAGTAGTCAGTTCCACGCCGTTCTGGATAATGGTCCTGGTATTGCTGACGGTGTCCGCGGCACTCTGTGCGGCTTCGCTGCTCTTGCTGGCCAGCTGCCGGACCTCCTCTGCCACCACGGCAAAACCCTTTCCGGCGCTGCCGGCCCGTGCGGCTTCCACAGAGGCGTTGAGGGCCAGAATATTTGTCTGAAAGGCAATGTCTTCAATGGATTTGGCGATCTGTGTTATTTTCTGTGCGTTGGCGCTGATGTCGTCCATGGCGCCGGAGAGCGATTCCATAAGGGTGCCGGCCTCCCGGATACATCCGGAAATCTCGTTTGTCTTCTCCCTGGTCTGGGTGCTGCTGTCAGTGAGGCTGACAAGCTGCTCTTTCACATGGGAAACCTCGCCCACCAGCTCTGACGTGGACTTTGTCTGCTCCATGGAGGCCTGATAAAGATGGCCCGACTGGCTGCTGAGTGATTCGGACATTTCGGCCAGTCTGTTGGCGGCAGACCGGAACCCGGAAATGGTTTCGTTCATGGACTGGAGAATGGTACACAGGCTTGCGCGTATCAGGGCAAAATCTCCTTTGTAGTCCACCTGGGGCTCCGTCTGCAAATTCCCTTCGGCCACCTGGGTGAGCACCTGCTGGATATCCGATATGTAGTGGTTGACACGCTCCACCGTATCGCCCAGGGTCCGGGTGAGGACTTCCAGTTCATCTCCGGACCGGATCTGACTTACTTCGGTGTGGAGATCACCATCGGATAAGGTAATCATACGCTCCGTGACGTTCTTTACCGGCCGGGAGATGGAACGGGCCAGGCGCAGAACCAGCAGTATGGAGACCACCAGCACCGTGAAGGTGGCCAGCACTGCAACCATCATGGCGCCATTGATGTAGGAACTATAGTCTGCCTTGGGGACCTGAATGACCAAGGACCACTGGGTTCCGCGGATGGGGGAGAATGCCGCCAGCATGATTTTGCTGTCCACGGAAAATTCCGTGGCTCCGGTTTCGTCACTGGTTACTCTTTGGACGGTATCCTGATCCCCTCCGCCAAGCTGGGCCATTGTGGTTCCGGAGAGAATCATGGACTGATCAGGATGACCGATGACGGCGCCATCGTGGTTTACCATGTAGGCCATGCCGTGCCTGCCAAGGTTAATGCTGCTGATAACGTCATGGAGGGCGTCATATTTATACACGCCTACCACGTAAAGAGAGGTTTCCCCATCCTTTTTCACCGGCATACCCATGGTGATGCCCAGCTGGTCCTGAAATCTGGTGGATGCGTCGGTAGTCAGGTTATCCGTCTCCCGCAGAAGGGCAAAAAAGCCGCTCTCCAGCTGTTGGGGTGCGCCGCCGATTCCCTGAACCAGATGGCCTTCCGGGTCATAGAGACCGATGGTATGCAGTTCGTAAATTTCGGCGGCCTGGGTCAGTACCTGACTGCGGTTTTCCTGAAGAACCCCGGCGTCCGCCGCCTCATTCAGGCGGGAATCTTCTGCGATGTTCATCATCCGGTCTGCAAGCATATGGATATTGGCCTCCACTGTTTTGGCAGACTGCCGTGCCATGGGCTGTAAGCTGTCCAGCAAAATGTTGTTGGCCAGAGACTGCATGGCAGCCGCCATAATGGCACAACATACAATTACCAGTACCAGAATGTTGAGAATGGTGTTTTTCAGTATTCTGCCGTTAAGGCTTTTTCTCATCTCCCTGCGGCGGGAGATCTTTTTTTCCCCGGACATGTTTTCATCTCTCCTTTGCTTTTTTATTTAATATGGGGGTACAATAAAAACTCCAGCTGTACCGAAGAAATAATGGAACCGTCCTTCCGGCATCTGGAGGGAAGTTTAGAATTATTATCCATGATTACAAACCAATCATGGTATTTATGGCCATTCAGCCTCTTCATGCCACAAATATGGACTTATTATACCATAATTTTATGCGCCGAGGCGCACATGGAAACAGAAGCCGAGATAATGCCTTTCTATTTCGGCATGAAACCACAACTATATGCGCCGAGGCGCACATGGAATCAACAGCCGAAATAATGCCTTTCTATTTCGGCATTATACCATATTCAGACCGGGAAAAAAAGTTCTAAAATGCAAACATTGTATTTTTTCGTAACAATTCAGACAGGTAATGAGTGCCATACGGACTGTTTTCACAAGAGGATGACAAAAGATGGGACCGGCCGGAGGAACGGAGCGGCGCATTCCTAAAAATGGAGTGCATTTTCAGCATTCTTGTAGTATACTGATTCTAAGAAACTGTTTGAAGGGCGTAGGCCCTGCATTGTATACCGGGGGAGGGGCTGTCCTCCGGAAGAATACGGGCGCGAGAGGCGCAGAAATGAGGAACATTATGGATATCACGGAAAATCGCAGTAAAATAGCGGCATTCAGGGAGCGTGCCAGGGAGCTGGTGGCACAGATGACGCTGGAGGAGAAGGCGGAGCAGACGGTACATACGGCTCCGGCGGTGGAGCGGCTGGGTCTGAAGGCGTATAACTGGTGGAACGAAGCCCTGCACGGGGTGGCCAGAGCCGGCGTGGCCACGGTGTTTCCGCAGTCCATCGGACTTGCGGCAACTTTTGACGAGGAGCTGATAGAGCAGGTTGCGGATGCCATTTCCACGGAGGGCCGTGCGAAATTTAATATGCAGCAGGCGTCGGATGATACGGGAATTTACAAGGGGCTGACTTTCTGGTCGCCCAATATCAATATATTCAGGGACCCCAGATGGGGCAGGGGACATGAAACTTTTGGGGAAGACCCTTATCTGACTTCCCGGATGGGCATCGGATTTGTAAAAGGACTGCAGGGGCATGATGAAAATTATATGAAAGCGGCTGCCTGCGTCAAGCATATTGCGGTGCACAGCGGCCCCGAAGGTATCCGACACAGCTTTGACGCGGTGGTGGGAAAGCAGGACTTGTATGAGACATATCTTCCCGCCTTCCGGGCATGTGTACAGGAAGGGCATGTGGAGGCCGTGATGGGAGCCTATAACCGCATCAACGGGGTACCCTGCTGCGGAAATAAAGAGCTGCTGCAGGATATTCTGCGCGGGGAGTGGGGATTTGAGGGGCATGTGGTCAGCGACTGCGGTGCCATTGTGGATTTTCATGATGGGCATCATGTGACGGATACGCCCGTGGAGTCTGCCGCCATGGCGATGAACAACGGCTGCGATTTAAACTGCGGGAATATGTTTCTTTTCCTGAAACAGGCAGTGCAGGAGGGAAGGGTGGATGAAAGCCGCCTGGACGAGGCGCTGGTGAATCTGTTTACGGCCCGGATGAAGCTGGGCGTGCTGGACAGGAAAGAGGAAAATCCTTTTGACCAGATTCCGTACAGCGTGGTGGACAGCGAACCCATGAGACGGCTGAACCGGGACGTGGCCGCAAAGAGTGTTGTGCTACTGAAGAATGAGGGCGGTATGCTGCCGCTGGACAAGACTGTCATCAGGACCATCGGTGTCATCGGCCCCAATGCCAACAACAGAAAGGCCCTGGTGGGAAATTACGAAGGGACGGCTTCCAGATACTGGACCATATCAGAAGGCATTCAGGAGTATGTGGGCGAGGACGTGCGGGTCATGTTTTCCGAGGGATGCCATCTGTACCATGACCGGGTGGAAGGGCTTGCCGAGAAGCATGACCGCCTGGCAGAGGTCAGGGGAGTCTGTGAGTGCAGCGATGTGGTGGTGGTCTGCCTGGGACTGGATGCAAGTCTGGAAGGGGAGCAGGGGGATGCCAACAATGAGTACGGAAGCGGTGACAAGCCGGATCTGAATCTGCCGGGACTTCAGGAGGAAGTGCTGGAGACGGCATATGCAAGCGGAAAGCCGATTGTTCTGGTACTGCTGTCCGGCAGCGCCCTGGCGGTGAACTGGGCCCAGGACCATGTGCCGGCAATTCTGCAGGGGTGGTATCCCGGTGCGGAGGGAGGACGCGCCATTGCGGAGGTGCTGTTCGGGGAGCGATGCCCGGAGGGAAAGCTTCCGGTAACATTTTATCATTCCTGCGAAGAGCTTCCTGCTTTTGAGGACTATAGTATGAAGGGAAGAACCTACCGCTATATGTCCGGGGAGGCGCTGTATCCCTTCGGGTACGGACTTTCCTACACTGCCTTTGACTATGAGAAAGTGGAGGCAGATACGGACCAGGTGAGGGGAGAAGGTGTTACCGTGCGGGCCAGGGTGAGGAATACCGGCGCCGTGGCAGGAGGCGAGACCGTGCAGGTCTATGTAAAGGTAGACGGGGAAAATACGCCCAATGCCCAGCTGAAAGGAATCTGCAAGCTGCATCTGGCTCCCGGGGAGACAAAGGAGGCCGTGGTTCATCTGCCGGCAGAGGCTTTCGGGCTCTATGACGAAGAAGGGCATCTGCGTATCCGGAAGGGGAAGGTGCAGATCTGTGTAGGCGGCCAGGCGCCGGATGAGAGAAGCAGACAACTGACCGGGCGGGAAGTGACAAGGCTGGAGTGCGTGGTCCCCGAGGATATGTAAGCCGGAACGCGGGATCCGAATTTACTTTTGGGAGAAAGACAGCAGGTAAAAAGAAAATATGCCACCAATTCATATTTTGATGAAACCGGCCTCCGGGCTGTGCAACATGCGCTGTAAGTACTGTTTCTATGCGGATGAAATGCAAAACAGAGAACAGGCTTCTTACGGCGTCATGAGCCCGGAGACCCTGGAAAATGTCATACAGAAAACTCTGGATTTTGCGGAAGGGGCATGCACCATAGCCTTCCAGGGGGGCGAGCCCACTCTGGCAGGCCTTGACTTTTACAGAGAATGCCTCAGGCTGGAAAAGAAATATAATCGGAAAAACATTCCCATTTCCCACGCGCTGCAGACCAACGGATATCTGCTGGATGAGGAGTGGTGTTCTTTTTTCGCACAGAATCACTTCCTCATCGGTCTGTCCGTGGATGGCATCCGGGCCACCCATGATGCATACCGGCGGGACGCAAAGGGGGAGGACACCTATTTTCATACGATGGAGGGGGCAAAGCTGCTGAAAAAGGCAGGCGCCGAATTCAATGTGCTCACGGTGGTGAACGCAAAGACGGCGCCGAAAATCGGCAGAATATATGAAAATTACCGGAAATCCGGTTTTTTCTGGCAGCAGTATATTGCCTGCCTGGATCCGGTGTGGGAAAAGAGAGGGGAGAAGGAATATTCCCTGACCCCGGAAGTCTACGGGAAATTCCTGATTGATTTGTTTGAGCTGTGGTATCTGGATCTGCAGAAGGGCAGACAGCCCTATATCCGGCAGTTTGAAAACTATGTGGGAATCCTGATGGGGCATATGCCGGAATCCTGCGAGCAGCGGGGAACCTGCAGCTTCCAGAATGTGGTTGAGGCAGACGGAAGCGTGTATCCATGCGATTTTTACTGCCTGGACGAATACCGGGCCGGGAACTTAAACCGGGACAGTTTTGAAACCATTATCCGGCAGGTGAAAGAGAGCGGGTTTCTACAGGGGGCTTACGTTCCGGCAAAAGAATGCAGGGAGTGTCCGTATTTTCCCATCTGCAGGGGAGGGTGCCGCAGGCACCGGGAACAGCCGGGGGAGAAGGACGGCGTAAATTATTTCTGCCGGTCTTATAAGATGTTCTTTGACGCCTGTCTGCCGAGGCTGGAGCAGATTGCACGTCTGTGCATGAACCGCTGACGCCGGCGCCCGGCACCGGTCCTAAATTGACAGAAAATTTGAAATATGATATATTGAAAACCAGGAATCATAAAATATTTTCACTTGTTGCGGAAGTTTCATTCAACAGAATCAGGAGGTAGGGATTATGGGTTTCTTGACAGGGAAGACGGCGATTATCACGGGTGCGGGAAGGGCGGTTTTGAGCGATGGACGATGCGGTTCCATAGGTTACGGTATCGCCACCGCTTATGCGAAAGAGGGCGCGAACCTTGTGATTACCGGACGGAATGTAAAAAAGCTGGAGGATGCAAAGGAAGAGCTGGAGCGTCTGTATGGAATTGAAGTGCTGACCGTGGCTGCCGATGTAAATGCCGGGGCGGACAATCAGGCCGTAGTGGGGGAGGTAGTGCGTCAGACAATGGAGAAGTTCGGAAGAATTGACGTGCTGATCAACAATGCACAGGCTTCCGCATCCGGTGTCACACTCTGCGACCACACCACGGAACAGTTTGACCTGGCTGTGTACTCCGGGCTTTATGCAACTTTTTATTATATGAAGGCCTGCCATCCTCATCTGGCCGAGACAAAGGGAACGGTCATCAACTTTGCATCGGGAGCAGGATTGTTCGGTAATTACGGACAGTGCGCTTATGCGGCGGCCAAGGAAGGAATCCGGGGCCTGACCCGTGTGGCAGCCACCGAGTGGGCAAAGGATGGGGTCAATGTGAACATTATCTGCCCTCTGGCATGGACGGCACAGCTTGAGAACTTTGAAAAGGCTTATCCGGATGCCTTCAAGGCAAATGTGAAAATGCCGCCCGCAGGACATTACGGCGACGCGGAACTGGAGATCGGACGTGTCTGTGTGCAGCTTGCCTCTCCGGATTTCAAATACATGACAGGCGAGACTATCACGCTGGAGGGCGGCATGGGCCAGAGACCGTAAAGCTTTGTACGGAAATCAGCGCATGCGGATGCACGGATACAACCGGAAGTGCGAAAGACATCATCAGGATTTCAAAACGCGAAAAGAGACATCATCCATAAGGAGAAGAGACTGGACATGAGCGAGACTATTACAAAAGAAATGCTGGAGCTGCTGCAGGAGAAATGCAGCGGGGACAAGGCCTGCAGAGTGGCAATGAACGCCGTGACGGAAAACGGACTGAAGGCAGCGGCAACAAACGGGGAGGTACGCAGAAACACAAGACACAGCTTTTCGGTAAATTTAAAGCAGGGCGCCATAACGGACCAGAAGCAGAGCGGGCGCTGCTGGATGTTTGCGGCGATGAACACATTCCGCTATGAGGTAATCAAAAAGCTGAATCTGGAAAATTTTGAGCTTTCCCAGAATTATATACTGTTTTATGACAAACTGGAAAAGTGCAATTATTTTCTGGAGAGCATTCTGGAGACCCTGGATGAACCCACGGAGGGCAGACTGATTTCATGGCTTCTGATGGCGCCGGTAAATGACGGGGGACAGTGGGATATGCTCAGCAGCCTGGTGGAAAAATACGGGGTGGTTCCCAAGTATGCCATGCCGGAGACGAAATCCTCCTCTGCCACAGGGGAGATGGATTCCGTGCTGACCCTCAGGCTGCGGGAAGATGCCTGCAGGCTGCGCAAAGCTTACGCCCAGGGCATGTCCAGGGAAGAACTGGCAGAAAAAAAGGTGGCCATGCTGGAGGAAATTTACCGGATTCTCTGCATTTGCCTGGGAGAGCCGCCGAAAGTATTTGATCTGGAAGTGGAAGATAAGGATGGCGGTTTTATCCGGGATATAGGTCTGACTCCATTGGCTTTTTTTGAAAAGTATGTGGGTCTGAACCTGAACGACTACATAAGTCTGATTAATGCGCCTACCGCGGATAAGCCTTATCACAGAAGCTATAGCGTAAAGTACCTGGGCAGTGTAAAAGAGGGCCGCCAGGTGCGCTATCTGAATCTGGAGATTGAAGAGCTGAAGAAGGCTGCCATTGCGCAGCTGAAGGATGGGGCTCCGGTGTGGTTCGGCTGTGATGTGGGAAAATTTTCCGCCAGGGAAGGGGGTGTCATGGACATGAAACTTTTCGGGCTGGATGAACTGCTGGATGTGAAGTTCGGCATGGACAAGGCAGAGCGGCTGGAGTATGGTGAGAGTCTGATGACACATGCCATGGTATTTATGGGAGTCAACCTGGATGAAGAGGGAAAGCCCAACCGCTGGCGCGTGGAGAACAGCTGGGGCGAAAAGTCCGGGGAAAAAGGCTATTACGTCATGAGCGACGAATGGTTTGACGAGTTTATGTATCAGGTGGTAGTGAACAAAAAATATCTGCCGGAATCTTTCCTGAAAGAGTATGAGGCAGAACCCATTATGCTGGAGCCCTGGGATCCCATGGGGTCGCTGGCGCGGTGCAGGTGAATGGGAAATTTCCGATTGTAAACGAAAAGGGCTTCCGACACATCCCTGATGTGCGGAGGCCCTTTTCATGCGCAGGGGCGCATAAGGAAAATAGTTGCTGACGCAAGGTGCGGGTGCCGTGCAGTGGAGAAGGCCTATCCCTGCCGGATGGCAAGCCCCCGGGCAGGCGCCGGGGACGTGAATAATACCGGTTGTGCCATGGTTTCCTGTGGACATTTCCATGTTTTTTCGGTATAATAATCCCATGTTTTGGAAAAAAGAGGCCAAACGGCCATGAGATAGGCGGTAAAGCCAAAGATGCGGGAGGGGCACCATGAAAGTAGTATTGCAGAACCTGACAAAAAAATTTCCGGGCCGGGACAGAAAGAAACGCGGGGATGTGACTGCGGTGAATGATTTTACCTTTGAGATTCCGGACGGAAAGCTGATCGGCCTGCTGGGGCCTTCCGGATGCGGGAAAAGTACGACGCTGAATCTGATCAGCGGTCTGCTGAAACCCACCTCGGGAAGGATTTTTTTCGGGGATGAGGATGTGACGGATCTGCCGCCGGAACACAGGGGAATCGGGCTGGTTTTTCAGAATTACGCGCTGTACCCGCATCTTACGGTGCGCCAGAATATCCTGTTTCCGCTGGAAAATCTGAAAGGAAAGGACAGGCTTTCAAAGGAAGAAATGCGGGCAAAGGCGGATGAGGCGGCAAAACTGGTTCAGATCGGGGAACTGATGGACCGCAGGCCAGGGGAGCTTTCCGGAGGGCAGCAGCAGCGGGTGGCCATTGCACGGGCGCTGGTAAAGAGACCCAGGGTGCTTTTGCTGGATGAACCGCTTTCCAACCTGGATGCCAGGCTGCGGCTCCAGACCAGGGAGGAGATCAGGCGGATTCAGAGAGAGACGAAAATCACCACGATTTTCGTCACACATGACCAGGAAGAGGCCATGAGTATTTCCGATATGATTGTGGTTATGAAAGAGGGGCTTGTCCAGCAGATGGGCAGACCCCAGGAAGTATATGACAATCCGGCCAATCTGTTTGTGGCAAAGTTTCTGGGGACGCCGCCCATTAATGTATTTGAGGGGCGGATGAAAAACGGGAAACTGTATATCGGCGGTGACGCCGTGATGGATATAGGGCATCCGGGGAAGCTTGCAGGCACTGCCATGGCACCGGGTACGGAGCGGGATGTCCATGTGGGCATCCGGCCGGAGGGATTTTTACTGCAGGAAGACGGTCCCTTTGCCTGTGAACTGGCAGGGATTGAGGTGATGGGACGTGACATCAGTGTCATTTCCAGGAACCGGGCGTCCCTAAGCCCGGCCATACGTTCCATTGTGGGCACGGAGCATATGGACCGGCTGATTCCGCTGGAGGAAAAACGGTCCGGCGTTACCGAAACGCAGGAACATGACAGAACTGTCAGATTTTCCCTGGTTCCCGGAAAAGTATTTCTCTTTGACCGGGAGACAGGGGAGCGTATCCTGTGAGGGAACTTTTCGGGAGGAATAAGGAGATGAACCGTGTTGTGCCCTGGCTGTGCGGGAAAACCAGAAGGCAGGGGATGGCAAAGTCCTGCGGCTGTCATGGGGAAGACCGGCGACCGGAACCGGGGACACGGTGTGGAGGTAGGAGTCTGATATGAAGAAAAAGTGGAGTAACAGTGGTTTGAAGGCCTGGCTGTACCTTTTGCCGGCGATCCTTTTTCTGGGGGTGTTCATGGTGTATCCCCTGGCAGACGTTTTTGTCTATTCCGTGGAAGAGGGGTATCATTCGGCATCCCAGACTTATTTCGGTGTGGGCGGCTATAATTATTCCTATGTGCTGCATGATCCTTATTTTCTGCAGGCAGTGAAAAATACATTTCTTCTGGTGATTATTACGGTGCCTTTGTCCACGGCAATCGCCCTGCTGATTTCGGTGGGACTGTATTCTGTCAGGCCGCTGCGCAATCTTCTGCAGACGGTTTACTTTCTGCCGTATGTGACAAATACGCTGGCGGTGGGACTGGTCTTTATGATTTTGTTCCAGAAGACGCCCTACTCCGACGGATTTGCGAATCTTGTGATTTCCTGGTTCGGCGGGGAAAGCGTGGATTTCATCAGCGGTCCTTACTGGGCCAAAATGTTTGTACTGTGCTTTTATACCATCTGGGTGGTCATGCCGTTTAAAATCCTGATTCTGACCAGCGCCCTGGCATCCGTGGACCAGTCCTATTACAATGCGGCAAGGGTGGATGGCACCTCAGGGTTCCGGATATTCCGGCGCATTACGCTGCCCATGATTTCTCCCATGATATTCTACCTGGTTATCACGGGATTTATCGGTGCGTTTAAGGCGTACAGCGACGCGGTGGCCCTGTTCGGCACGGACTTAAACGCGGCGGAAATGAACACCATTGTGGGGTATGTGTATGATATGCTGTATGGTGACAGCGGGGGATATCCTTCTTATGCATCTGCAGCCGCCATTATATTGTTTGCCATAGTGCTGACCATCACCTGCATCAATTTGCTGGTGGGAAAAAGAAATGCCTGGAAGTGAGAAGACTTGGGCAGAGCGAAAGGAATGAATATGAGCATGGAGAAGGACCACAGAAAAATGCCTGATTACAGGAAGCTGGAGAAAGCCTCCGGAAGAAGACGGAAAATAGGAAAGACGGTAACATACATGTTTCTGGTGTTTTGGGGCGTTCTTGTGCTGTTTCCTTTTTACTGGATGATTCTCACTTCCGTCAAAAGCTACAGTGCGTACAACGCCGAGTATATTCCGCGGTTTTTCACATTATCGCCTACCCTGCAGAATTATGCGGATGCCTTTACCGCAGTGCCTCTGGGGAGATATCTTCTCAACACCGTCATTTTCACTTTTGTGACCACGGCGCTGATGCTGGTGGTGATCACCCTTGCGGCATTTGCGTTTGCCAGGCTGGAATTCAGGGGGAAAAATATCCTGTTTGTACTGTTTCTGTCCCTGATGATGATTCCGGGCGAGCTGGTGATTATCACCAATTTTGTGACCATCACCAACTGGGATATGCGGAATTCTTTCCCCGGGCTGATTCTGCCTTCCGTTACGTCTGTCTTCTATATTTATTTGCTGAAGGAGAATTTTGAGCAGATCCCGGACAGCCTATATTATGCGGCAAAGGTGGACGGCACCTCGGATTTAAAATACCTGCTGAAGGTGATGGTGCCAATCTCGAAACCTACGCTGATTACCGTGACCATACTGAAGGTGATCGAGTGCTGGAATTCCTATGTGTGGCCCAGGCTGATTACGGATGACGGGAACTATTTCCTGGTTTCAAACGGGATTCAGGAGATCCGGGAGAACGGTTTCGGACGGGAAAACATTCCGGCCATGATGGCGGCCGTGGTGGTGATCTCTGTTCCGCTGATTATTTTGTTTCTGATATTCCGCAACAAAATTATGGAAGGTGTGTCAAGAGGAGGGACAAAAGGATGAGCCGCAGGAGGTGCATATGGCCGCTGTGGGAGAATCGTGCTCCGGGAGAACAGTGTGCGGGAAACATGGTGGAAAAAGGACAGGGAAATTCCGGAAAGCGGCGGGGCAGAATCCGGAATATTTTATCCGGGGCGATGATTCTGGCAGGCAGTATGTTCTGGCTTGGAGGATGCCATGGCTCCCAGGGGCTTGCGGCTTATGAAATACCCGGGGAATTTGATGATTCCGGACAGTATGAAATCACTTTCTGGGCCAAAAACGATACCAATAAGACCCAGACCAGGATTTATGAACGGGCAATCGATGATTTCCAGGCGCTGTATCCCAATATCAGGGTGAATTTGCGTCTGTATACGGATTATGGGAAAATATACAATGATGTGATCACCAACATTGCCACCAATACCACGCCCAATGTCTGCATCACCTATCCGGATCACATTGCCACCTATCTGACCGGGAAAAACCTTGTGGTTTCCCTGGAGGAACTTTTTGCCCATGAAAAGTACGGACTGGGGGGTAGCGAGATCAGGTTTGACGCGCCGGAGCAGGAGGAAATCATTCCCCAGTTTCTGGAAGAATGCTCTTTCGGCGGGCATTATTATGCCGTTCCGTATATGCGTTCCACCGAGGCCTGCTATGTCAATAAGACTTATGTGGAGGCACTGGGGTATACTTTGCCGGAGACGCTGACCTGGGATTTTGTCTGGGAGGTTTCCGAGGCGGCAATGGAACGGGACGGGGAGGGAAACTTTGCCGTCAACGGCCAGAAGGTGCTGATTCCCTTTATCTATAAATCCACCGACAATATGATGATACAGATGCTGCGGCAGCTGGACGCCGGATATTCCAATGAGGAGGGGGAGATACAGATCTTTCATGACACCACTAAGGAATTGCTGGAGACCATGGCGGAACATGCGGGCACGGGAGCCTTCTCCACTTTTAAAGTATCCGGTTACCCGGCCAATTTCCTGAACGCGGGGCAGTGTATTTTTGCCATAGATTCCACGGCGGGAGCCACCTGGATGGGCACCAACGCTCCGCTGATAGACATCAGCGAGGACAGACTGGTGGATTTCGAGACGGCGGTTATGACAATTCCGCAGTTTGACACGGAAAATCCGCGGATGATATCCCAGGGGCCTTCCGTATGTATTTTTAACAAGGCAGATCCCCAGGAGGTTCTTGCATCCTGGCTGTTTGTCCAGTATCTGCTGACAGATGATGTCCAGATTGCCTATTCGGAGACGGAAGGGTATGTGCCGGTGACTTCAAAGGCGCAGAATTCGGAAGCGTATCAGGAATATCTGTCCCGGAGCGGGGAGGACAACAATCTGTACTATGATGTGAAAATCTCTGCGGCAAAGCTTCTTCTGGACAATGTGGAGAATACTTTTGTGACACCGGTGTTCAACGGTTCCGCCTCCCTCAGGGACGCGGCAGGACAGTTGATTGAAAATACGGTGAAATCCGTGATACGGAAGCAGACTGTGGATGATGCCTATTTCGAGAAGCTGTACGGGGACGTGACATCCCTTTACCGTCTGGACCAGAGCGGAGAGTCCGTGGCCCGCGGGAAGGCAGAGCTGGGGAAGCTTCCCCAAACCGCCGCAGTGCTGCTGTGGGCCCTGGCGGGGACATGGATTTTGATTCTGCTGTATCTGCTGTTGCGGATGGCAAAAAGGAAGAAGAATCAGTAAAAATTTCCCTTGCGGTCCGGAAAATCGGGAAGCAGACAAAGAAATTTTAAGTAAAAAAGACAAAAATCCTCCGGAAATCAGGGTTTCAAATAAGCAATAATGCTATTGCTTTCTTGGTGATATCGTGTATAATTATTTCAAAGTTCCGGGACGGGCCGCAGTGACGGCCCGGTATCCGGACCCTGTCTGACCTATCCGCTGTATGTCCGGTGATTCTATCCGGCCATGGACGGGCAGGAGGGCCGGAAAAGACAAATGGCGGCTGGCGCCATATTGCGGAACTGGAATGGAGGAGGATTATGATGAAAAGAACAAAGAAGTATGCAGCATTGTTTTTGGCAGCAGCATTGGTAGCGGCATGTGTGGGCTGCGGTACCGATGATGGAAGCTCATCCGCGGATGCAGGAAATGTGAGCACCGAAAGCGGAAGCGAAGCAGGGGATGCAGGCTCCGAAAGCGGAAGCGAGGCAGGGGATGCAGGCTCCGAGAGCGGAAGCGAGGCAGGGGATGCAGGTACTGAGAGTGGAAGCGAAGCACAGGATGAGAGCTCTGCAGAAGGCTCAGAGGCCGGTGCGGAAGGAAGCGGCGAGGAAGCTTCCCAGGAAGAGCCGGGAACCGTACTGTCTCATGCGGAATATATGGCCGCAGAGCTGAACACAGAAGTTGTGGTAGAAGCTTATGTACAGGCAAAGCAGTCCTGGTGGGAGGACAAGGCCACCATTTATGCCCAGGATGAGGATGGCGCTTATTTCTTCTATGAGACTGTCTGCTCTGAAGAGGATTATGCCAAGCTCACACCGGGAACCAAGATCAGGGTAACCGGATTCAAGACCGAGTGGGAAGGCGAAGTTGAAATCATAGATGGTACCTTTGAAATTATCGACGGAAATTATGTGGCAGAGGCAGAGGATGTGACAGCACTGCTGGGCACGGAAGAGCTGATCAACCATCAGAATAAGTTTGTGGCCTTCAAAGGTCTGACTGTAGTGTCTGTTGATCCGGAGAATGAAGCCGGTGAAGAGGCTTTCTGGTACAAAGCGGATGGTTCCGGCCAGGATGGTGAAGACTTGTATTTCAGGGCTTCCATCAATGGGGAGACCTATACTTTCACGGTGGAATCCTATCTGTGTGACAACACCACAGATGTATATGCCGCTGTGAAGGAGCTGAAGGTGGGCGACAAGATTGACATGGAAGGCTTCCTGTACTGGTATCAGGGCGTAAATCCCCATATTACTTCTGTAAAGACGGCCGAATAACCGTACGGACAATGAATGATTACACCTTGAACACAGGAAATTTTCCTGAGGTTCAGGGTGTTTTCCTTTTGGCATATCTTGGTGCCGGAATAAACTTGTATCTGCGGGGGAATTATGTTAGAATGACCTTATTCTAAGGCGTGAAGGGGTCGAATGGGCCATAAGAATGACCTTATTCTAAGGTATGAAGAGGCCGAATGCCATAAGAACGACTTTAACCTGAGGCATGAAGGGGCCGGAAGGCCATGGGACATGATTCGAAGCGTATGCGAGGAGGAATGATTATGAATCTGGTGCTTACCATAAGCCGGAGATTTGGTACCGGCGCAGGCGTGATCGCGGAGGAACTTTCCAGGAGACTGGATATTCCCGTCTATGACAAAGCCTATATCGAGCATGAACTGGAAGACGAGAATTATGCGGACGAGGCAGAAGTCATCAGAGAGCTGGCATCTCATCCATGTATCATCCTGGGGCGCTGTGCCTCGGAGATTTTGAAAGGCCAGGGCAATGTATTTAATATTTATGTATGTGCCGACAAGGAAGACCGCATTCAGCGCATCATGAAGAAGAAGGACCTGCCGTATGAGGAGGCCAGGGCCGTGCTGGATGAGAATGACAGGGCGAGAGCGGATTATTATTACCGGCATACGGGCAAGGTATGGGGAGATGTGAACAACTATCATATGATTCTTGACACTTCCCAGCTGGGCATCGGGAACTGTGCCAATATTCTCATCAAGTATTTTGAGAGAGTGGAAATTATTTAAAATAAAATCTTTTGCGAAATAAGATACATACGAAGAAGCAACTGCGTTTCCGGGGGTTGCTTTTTTGTATGCGCCTGTTCCCATTGGAATATTCTGTAAAGCGCAGTATAGGAGGGGGCAGACAGGACACATTTTTATCGGAAGGAGAATGGCCGCATGTATTTGCTTTATTTTTTGTTATGGATTATTTTTAACGGGAATTTTACCCTGGAGATCTGTGTGTTTGGCCTGATCATCGCGGCAGTACTGCTGGCCTTTTCCTGCAAATTTACGGATCACAGCCTGGCCAGGGAGCGGGAGATTTACAAAAAGTTTCCTCTGTTTACCGGATATTGCTGCGTGCTGATCAGGGAGATCGTGAAAGCGAACTTTGGCGCCATACACATGATACTGACGCAGAAAGAGGAGATTGAGCCGGTTTTGGTGAGCTTTCATTCAAACCTGAAGACAAGAATGGGAAAGGCGCTGCTGGCCAATGCCATAACGCTGACACCGGGAACGATTACCGTCACTTTGGAAGATGCGGAATATAAGGTGCATTGTCTGGACGAGTCAATGGCAGAAGGCCTGGACCGGACAGTGTTTGAGACATATATCCGGAAAATGGAGGGAGAATCCTCCCGGCTCAGATAAAGGCAGGGATGATATCGGAATCATCAGGAAAAAATTTGTCTTGTAGAGGGAGGCATATCAGGTGGGAAAAGGAATAGCAGGTTTGGAACAGGGGTATCAGATTTTAATGATGACGGCGCTTATCATACTGGCCATACTGGTGATTCTGTGCCTGATCCGGGCTATCGTAGGGCCCAGGGTTGCGGACAGGATCGTGTCGGTCAATATGATGGGAACCATGGTCATCGTGATCATCGCCATTCTGACGCTGATGCTGGGGGAAGGCTATCTGGCAGATATCTGCCTGATCTATGCCATGATCAGTTTTCTGGCGGTCATTGTGCTGACAAAGGTATATATGGGAGTATATCTGGAAAAGCGGCTGCAGGAGGACGGGAAGGGCAGGGAGACAAAATGTGATGCCGCTGCCGGACCCGGTGACAGGCAGACGGAGAAGCGTTTTCCGGAACAGGAGGGCATGGGATGATTGCGCTGGAGTGGATTCGTTTTCTTCTGGGCGGCGGCCTGCTATTGGCAGGACTTGCCACCTTTGTCATTGAAATGATCGGGGTGTTCCGATTCCGGTACATCCTGAACCGTATGCATGCGGCGGCCATTGGGGACACGCTTGGAATCGGGTTTGCCCTGGCAGGGCTGATCATCCTGAACGGATTTGATTTTACTTCGCTGAAATTGTTCCTGGTGATTGTGTTTCTGTGGTTTTCTTCCCCGGTTTCCTCGCATCTGATCGCCCGGCTGGAAGTGACTACCAACGAGGACGGGGAAAAGTACTACCGGGTAAAGGCGCTGGGGGATTCGGACAGGAACAAGGCCGGGGATGGTGCGGAAGCGGAAAAAAAGACAGAAGACCGGAAAGTCGGGTCGGGAACAGGGGTGTGAGGATGACAGTTTTTAATTGTATTTTGCTGGGATTTCTGGTGGTTTGTGCCATTGCGGCCAGCTTATCGAAAAAATTATTAAATACCATATTGATATTCATGTCCTACAGTCTGATTATGTCCATTATCTGGATTTTGCTGGAATCGCCGGATCTGGCCATCACGGAAGCGGCAGTGGGCGCAGGTGTCACCACGGTACTGTTTCTGGTGACACTGAAAAAAATCAATGCCATACTGAAAAAGGAAGAGGACGGTCAGAAGGATGAGTAGAAAAATTCCGGAAGAAGAATACAGGAAGACTCTTTCAGGGCGGTTCCGGCAGTGGCTTGACGGCACAAAGGACCCCTTTCTGGGAGAAGTGGAGATGAAAAAGCAGGAGCCTTTCCGGGAGCCGGAGCAGGTGGTCCGGCGCAGAAAGCAGGACAGAAAGCTGCTTACGGAGCGGGTCTATGACCTGGAACACAATATGGAAGTGCGGATTTTCCAGAGGTTTTACAAGATATTCAGCGTACTGTTCTGTATTTTTCTGGTGGTCATGCTGCTGACTGCAGTGTCCGACCTGCCCTCTTTCGGCCAGGCGGATAACCCGCCCAACAATGAGGTGGCGGCCAGGTATATTGAAAAGGGGCTCCAGGAAACGGGGGCGGTGAATATTGTCACCGGCATGATTCTGGATTACAGGGCATTCGATACTCTGGGGGAATCCCATGTGCTGTTCATCGCCACATGTACGGTGCTGATTTTACTGCGGGTTGACAAAAAGGGAGACAAAGAAGAGGGAGAGGCCAACGACAGAATTCATGAACCGAAAAACGACGTGATTCTGCAGGCAGTGGCAAAAATTCTGGTTCCTCCGGTCTTTCTTTTCGGCATTTATATCATACTGGCAGGACATCTGGGGCCCGGGGGAGGATTTTCCGGGGGCGCCGTCATCGGGGCAGGGCTGATTTTATATTTAAATGCCTTTGGTTTTGCCAGAACAGAACGGATTTTTACGGCGAAAACCTACCGAAGGATGAGTTTTTGCGCGCTGGCATGTTACAGCGCCGCGAAAAGCTATTCTTTTTATACGGGTGCCAATCACATTGAGAGCGTGATTCCGCTGGGAACCCCCGGGGCGATTCTCAGCAGCGGGCTGATTCTGGTTTTGAATATCTGTGTGGGAGTGGTTGTGGCGGGCACCATGTATACCTTTTATGTCATGTTCCGCAAGGGAGGTTATTAAGTTTAAAAATGGTCTGTTGTGAGGTAAAAATGGAAAAAGTTTTCCGGTATTTGGCAGGGCGCAGGGGGTGCAGGCATGAATTTTGAATATTTGCTGAATAATTATGAGGAAGCAGCCGCCATGATTTTATTTGGGATCGGGTTTTCAAATCTTCTGCTGCAGAAGAACCTGATCAAAAAGATTATCGGACTGAATATTATGGATACCGCCACCTATCTTTTTCTGGCGCTGAAAGGGTATATTGATGGGAGAAAGGCTCCGGTGGTGGTGGATGGCATCCAGAGTGTGGAAGCTTATGTGAATCCCATTCCCAGCGGACTGGTATTGACGGGAATTGTGGTATCCGTTTCGGTGACGGCGCTGATGCTGTCCCTGACCATACGGCTTTACAGGCGGTACCATACGCTTGACCTGGACGAGATCAGTACATTGTTGAAAAAGGAGGGAAAGTGATGGCGCTGGTGCAGAATTTTCCCTTTATGTCCATCATTTTGTCATTGTTTTCGGGGCCGCTGTGTTCCGTTCTGGACGGAAAAAAAGCCAGAAGGGTGAACCTGGCAGTGATTTCCGCTGTGGGTGTTATGTCCGCGGCTGTGCTTTTTTATGTCATTGGGACAGGGGAGCCTTTTATCTATTTGATGGGGCATTTTCCGGCGCCCTGGGGCAATGAGATCAGGGTGGGGATACTGGAAGCTTTTATGGCTCTTTTTTTCTGTGCCATTATGCTGCTGTGCATGGCAGGCGGCGCCAGGGAACGGGAAGAACAGATCGAGGAGAGCAAACAGAATCTGTATTATGTGATGAGCAATCTGCTGCTGTGCTCCCTTCTGGCCCTGGTGTATACAAATGATCTGTTTACCGCATATGTGTTTGTGGAGATCAATACCATTTCAGCCTGCGGCCTGATCATGATCCGGCAGAACGGACGCACCATTGAGGCCGCCATTCGGTATATGATTTCCAGTCTGCTGGGATCGGGCCTGCTATTGCTGGGGATTTGCTATCTGTATGCCATAACCGGACATCTCCTGATGAGCAATATCAGGGAGCAGGTGCAGATACTGGCAGCGGCGGACAGGCATCACATTGCGTTGATGGTGGCCCTGGGACTGATGTCCGTGGGACTTGCCATAAAAAGCGCCCTGTATCCTTTTCACGCCTGGCTTCCGGATGCCTACGGATATTCCACACTGTCCTCTTCGGCGATTCTGTCATCCCTGGTATCCAAGGGATACATTTTTCTGCTGATTAAGATTTTCTACCGTGTGGTGGGATTCGGGGTGGTGACGGAGAGCAAGGTGGTGCATGTGCTATTTGTCTTTGGCATCATAGGCATGATTATGGGGTCTGTGAACGCCATAAGGGTGGACGATATCAAGAGGATGATCGCGTATTCCTCCGTGGCGCAGATCGGATACATTTATATGGGGCTGGGGCTTGCCACGGAGGCCGGCACGGTGGCAAGCATTTACCATGTTCTGTCCCATGCCGCAACCAAGTCCCTGCTTTTTGTGGCGGCGGCAGGGCTTACGGATGTATCCCAAAATAATACCCGTTTTAAGGATATCACCGGGGCGGGATACCGGAATAAGACCGCCGGCGTGGCCTTTACGGTGGGATCGCTGTCCATGGTGGGTATGCCTGTGTTTTCCGGCTTTATCTCCAAACTGTTTTTTGCCCAGGCCGCGGTGGGACATGCGCATAAAATGCTGCCTACCTTTATAGCCCTGGCTATCAGCACAGTGCTGAATGCCCTTTATTTTATGAAGACAGTGATCAGGATTTACACTCCGGTTCCCAGGAGCCAGGGCAAATATATATCTGCGGGGGAGCAGCCGGTGAAGACGGCGGTCCTGATCTGTTTTATTCTCCTGAATCTGGTTCTGGGACTGAATTCGGATCCGGTGATCCGGCTGATTCAGGGAGGACTTGGGATGTTTGAATGAAAGGACAGCGTGGACGGATGCCGGGGAAAGTGCCGCGGCATGGGACGGACATGTCCCCGGGAAGGGAAGTCTTGTCGGGGAAAGTGCCGCGGGAGACTGCCCGGCGCTGGACATAACGGAAAGGATTAAGATGAATGGTTTGTTGTTGGTTCCGGTAGGGGTGCCCATACTGGCGGGTCTGGTACTTTTGATTTCCTCTTTCCGGGAATCCGCGAAAAAGGACAGGGAAGGGAAGTCGGTGCCGGAAGAAGGGAATCTGCCGGATGGCAGGAAGGTGCCGGAAGAAAGAAATCTGCCGGATGACAGGGAAGCGCCGGAAGAAAGAGATCTGTCAGATGGCAGGGAGACGCCGGAAGAAAGAAATCTGCCGGATGGCAGGGAGACACCGGCAGGGGAAGGGCCGCATAAATCCGGGAAAGGGCCGGGAGCCGGGAGATGGCTTACGGTATATGTGTCGGCCGTGCTGGCGGTATCCGCTGCAGCCGTGCTGGGGATCCTGGGCATGGGAGAGATAGGTCTTGTGTTATTTCCCCTGGTGGATGGGATTCCGGTTTTTTTCCGCAGTGATGCACTGGGTGGAGCATTTGCGGCTGTGGTCAGTCTGGTGTGGGCTGCGGCCACGGTTTACGCATTCCCCTACATGGCCCGTGAGGGAAAGCAAAAACGGTATTTCGGATTTTGGTTACTGTTGTACGGTATACTGATAGGACTGGATTTTTCCGGTAATCTTGTGACCATGTATTTTTTCTATGAACTGATGACTTTTGCGTCCATGCCGCTGGTGATGCATAACGGGACAAAAGAAGCGGTTATGGCCGGGCTGAAGTATCTGTTTTACTCTCTGTGCGGTGCCTACGGAGGGCTGTTGGGCCTGTTTTTTCTCTGCCGCTATAGTACTTCCCTCACTTTTACGGCGGGGGGAACGCTGGACAGTGCGGCAGTGCAGGGACATGAGGAAATTCTCCTGGCGGCTGTCTTTGTGATGCTTCTGGGTTTTGGGGCAAAGGCGGGAATGCTTCCGCTGCATGCGTGGCTTCCCACGGCGCATCCGGTGGCGCCTTCGCCCGCCTCGGCCGTTTTGTCCGCCGTGATTGTAAAGTCCGGCGTGCTGGCGGTAATCCGCACGGTGTACTATGTGATTGGGGCGGATTTCCTGAAAGGCACCTGGGTGCAGCAGGGCTGGATCATATTATCCCTTCTGACCGTGTTTATGGGCTCCCTGCTGGCATTCCGGGAGCAGGGCGTCAAAAAAAGACTGGCCTATTCCACGGTGAGCCAGGTATCCTACATTATGTTCGGCCTGGCGCTGCTGAACATAGATGCTTTCACCGGGGCGCTGCTGCATGTGGCGGTGCATGCTTTTGTGAAATGCGGGCTGTTTCTGACTGCCGGAATTTTTCTGCATTGTTTCGGGCAGACAAAGGTGGGGGAACTTGCAGGGGCGGGAAAGCGGATGCCGTGGCTTTTCTGGTGCTACACGATTCTGGCCCTGGCCCTGACCGGTATCCCGCCCACCGGCGGTTTTATCAGCAAATGGTATCTGGCGGAGGGGGCGCTGGCATCCGGAACAGGGATTTTTTCCTGGCTGGGTCCAGTTGTTTTGCTGGTCAGCGCCCTTCTGACGGCAGGGTATCTTCTGCCCATTGCCCTGAGAGGTTTTTTCCCGGGAACCGGGTCCGGGCAGGGTGAGGAGGCAGCAGTGCGGGGGAAATGCCCGTGGAACATGTTTCTGCCTGTGATGGCCCTGGCGGCAGCGGCTCTGGCGGCAGGAATTTTTCCCGGTCCGCTGCTTCGCTGCTTTGGGGATATTGCGGTGTCGGTATTGGAGAAATAATTTTTTCAGAGGAAAGGTCCGGTTCAGGAAATGAAAGAATTGCTGATGTTGCTGGTTGTACTTCTGCCCATTTTTGCGGGGATTCTGACGCCGCTTCTGGACTTTAAGAACAGAAGGCATATGTGGATGTGGCTGGAAACGGCGGTTTGTGCCAACTCTGTGCTGGTGCTGTGGCTGATTTTTTCGGGAAACGAAAATGTTCTGACGGTATTCCGGTTCACCGGAAATCTGAGCATTGCATTCCGGCTGGACGGCACGGGAGCCGTATTTTTGGGGATAGCGGCGCTGCTGTGGCCGCTTGCCACACTGTATGCCTTTGAATATATGAAACAGGAAGACAATGAAAAGACCTTTTTTCTGTTTTATGTGGCAGCTTACGGGGTGACTTTGGGGGTTGCCCTGGCAGAAAATATTCTTACCATGTATTTCTTCTTTGAGATGCTGAGTCTGGTGACGCTGCCGCTGGTGATGCATGAGAGAACCGGCGAGGCCGTCCATGCCAGCAGAACCTATCTTTTCAATATGCTGGGAGGAGCCGCCTTTGCGTTTATCGGTCTCACCTTTGTCATTGCCTACGGTACCACATCTTCTTTTGTGCCGGGAGGTGTGTTTGACCCTGCACAGACGGGAGAAAAGAAGGATATGCTGCAGCTGATTTATCTGCTCTGCTTCTGTGGATTCAGCGTGAAAACGGCCATGTGGCCTTTCTGCACATGGCTGCCCAGGGCCAGCGTGGCGCCGACTCCGGTGACGGCTCTGCTGCATGCGGTGGCGGTGGTCAACACAGGCGCCTTTGCGGCCATGCGTGTGACTTATTACAGTTTCGGAACCGGGCTTTTGCGCGGCAGCCGGGTTCAGGGGCTGGTACTGGCGCTGGTGACTGTCACCATCGTCTATGGATGCAGCAGGGCGCTGAAAGAAACTCATTTGAAGCGCAGGCTGGCCTGGTCCACCATAAGCAATATGTCTTATATATTGTTCGGGGTGGCGCTGATGACGCCTTACGGACTGATGGGGGCCCTGGCGCACATGGTATGTCATTCTTTTATGAAACTGGGTTCTTTTCTTTGTGCAGGAGCGGTGATCCATCAGACGGGAAGGAATTATATCCATGAACTGGATGGCCTTGGGGGCAGAATGCCGAAAGTGTTTGCCGCATTTACGGTTTCGGCCCTGGCGCTGATGGGGGTTCCTGGCCTGAGCGGTTTTGTGAGCAAGTGGTATCTGGCCAGGGCGGCCCTGGAAAGCGGAGGAATCATGGCTTACGCAGGGCTGGGGGCGATTCTGGTCTCTGCCCTGCTGACGGCGGTCTATATGATGACAGTGGTGGTGAGGGCCTTTTTTCCGGGAAAGGATTTTGACGCCGGCACCGTGGAGGATGCGGAGGATCCCAACTGGATGATGCTGCTTCCCCTGGGGATTGTGGGGGCCGTGATCTTTTATCTGGGATTTCATTCCGGACCTTTGATGGAGGTTTTGGAAAACATTGCGGGAACGGTAGGGAAAATGTTATGAATGGTAGATTAGGGCTGGCATGGATTGTTTTTTTCCCTTTTTTGGCGGGGATTTTGGTTTATGGGGCGGAAAAAGCCGGAAAAGCGGGAAAACCGGAAGGGACGTGTGCTGCGAAAAGGAGGAACCTGAGGGACTTTCTGGCAATAGGCCTGATGGTGCCGGAGTTTGCGGGGATGGTGGTTCTGACCCTGGGAATGCTTCGCGGCAGAGGCGGCGTATTTTCGCTGGAGCTGCCTCTTGTCTGCGGGCAGGGGCTGTCTTTTGCACTGGATGGGTTCCGGGCCGTATACGGCTGTGTGGCGGCTTTTCTGTGGATGATGGTCACCGTTTTTTCCCGGGAATATTTTGCCCGTGAGGAAAAATGCGGAAGGTTTTATTTATTTCTGCTGTGGACTCTGGGGGCGGTTCAGGGCGTGTTTTTGTCTGCAGATTTATATACCACATTTCTCTTTTTTGAAATTATGTCTTTTACTTCCTATGTGTGGGTGGTTCAGGAGGAAACGCCCGGGGCCATGCGGGCCGCGGACACGTATCTGGCGGTGGCGGTGCTGGGCGGACTTGTGCTGCTGATGGGCCTTTTCCTGCTGGGCCACTTGCTGGGAACCCTTGAAATCAACAGACTGTCCGGGGCAGCGGCAGCCTGCGGGGACAAAAAAATGCTCTATGCCGCAGGCGGGTGTATGCTGTTTGGCTTCGGCGCCAAGGCGGGGGCGTTTCCCCTGCATATCTGGCTGCCCAAGGCGCATCCGGCAGCGCCTGCGCCCGGGTCGGCCCTGCTGTCGGGGGTTCTCACAAAGACAGGTGTGTACGGAATTCTGATACTCAGCTATACTTTATTTTTCCGGGATAGGGCATGGGGGAATTTTCTGCTTCTGACCGGGATGATCACAATGCTGGGCGGGGCGGTCCTTGCGCTGTTTTCCGTTGACCTGAAGCGGACGCTGGCCTGCTCGTCCATGTCCCAGATCGGTTTTATTCTGGCGGGCATCGGAACATTTTCAGAGAGGGGAACCCTTTTGCACATGGTGAACCATTCCCTGATCAAGCTGATTTTGTTTCTGGCGGCAGGGGTTGTGTACAAAAACACCCATTCCCTGGATCTGAACCGGGTGCGGGGATTCGGCAGGAAAAAACCGCTGCTTATGGGAGTTTTTCTGACAGGAGCGCTTGCCCTGGGAGGAATTCCCTTTTTCGGGGGATATATCAGCAAGACCCTGCTCCATGAAGGGATCCTGGAATGGGGCGGCAGCGGCATCACGGGGGCGGCAGAGGCGGTGTTCCTGCTGTCGGGCGGATTTACCGTGGCCTATATGACGAAACTGTTTCTGGCGGTTTTTGTGGAAAAGAATGAAGATGGGCAGCTGCAGGAAGCGTATGATGAAAAGAAAAGGTATTGGAATCCCGGCACTGCTTTCGTGCTGGCCGTCAGCGCCCTGCTTCTGCTCTTATGGGGGGCCTTTCCCCATGGCATTATGGAAAAGACGGCAGCGGTCATGCAGGATTTCCCGGGAATGACCGGGGAAGGACATCCCGCGGCGTACTTCAGCCCGGAAAGCATAAAGGGAGCCCTGATCTCTGGCTGCACCGGGATTGCGGTATATCTGCTTTTTGTGCGCACCTGCCTGATGCGGAAAAAAGAGGGTGGGAGCCGGGAATATGCGGACAGATGGCCTGAGTGGCTTGACCTGGAAGAACTGCTCTGCCGGCCGATTCTGCTGAAGATTCTGCCCGCAGTTCTTGGGGTTCTTTGCAGGATACTTGACAGCGCCGTGGACCTGACGGTGGTGGCGCTGAGAAAGACTCTGTACCGGGACAGCCGCCTTCCCCACGAAAGGCCCGAAGGAAATGTGTTGACGGAAACTCTGGGAAGACTGATGAATGCGGTGCAGGAGTTGGGAAATCATACCTGGAGAAAGGGGGCGCCGCGGCACCGGGATTATGTGCATCTTGCCGCCATAAAGAATGAAGAGATCAGGGAGACCAACCATATTATCCGCAGAAGCCTTTCCTTCGGCCTTCTGCTGGTCTGTATCGGCCTGACCCTGACTTTGTTTTACATTATCTGGTGGTGAGGCAGCCCTGGGTTTTGGCTAAGTTATTTTGAGGATTTGCGGGAAACATTGGCGCTGGCAATCTTTTTCAGGGTGCTGTTTGTGCCCAGGAGCAGGAAAATATCATCTTTTTTGGTGGGCTCGTCAGCAGGCGGGTTCACAATCAGGGTGCCGCCCCTTTTCAGGGCAATGGCATTGACCCCGTATTTTTCCCGCAGCCTGATTTCCCGCAGGTTTTTGCCAATCCAGTCCGTGAGTGTGACAATCTCCGCAATGGAGTATTCGGAGGAGAGCTCAATGGCGTCAAACAGGTTGTTGAAGGCCAGGTCATTGGCCAGCTGGACACCCATTTCTTTTTCCGGGTATACGATTTTGTCGGCACCGATTTTGGTGAGTATTTTTCCCTGGGTCTCGTCATAGGCCTTGGCAATGATCTGGCTGATGCCCTGCTCCTTTGCCCAGATGGTGGCAAGCACGGAGGCGTTCAGGCTGTGGCCGATGGAGATGATGGCTCCGTCAAAGTTTCTTCCCCCCAGTTCTTCCAGGGCTTCTTCGTTGGTGACATCCAGATTCATGGCAAGGGTCACATATTCCGCGATTTGCCGGATGTGCTGTTCATTGTTGTCGATGGCCAGCACCTTGCACCCATTGGCCTCCAGCTGCATTGCCACACTGGTGCCGAACCGTCCCAGACCGATGACAATATATTCTTTTTGTGTATGCTTTTTCATATCTCAGTTTATCTCCTTCCGTTTGTCCGGATCATGGTTTTCCGTACCTTTACCCGATGATCACCTTACTCTCCGCGCAGGAGACATTCCCTGCAGGCGCGGAACCGTTAAAGACCAGCGCCATGGTGATGGGGCCGATTCTTCCCAGGTACATGGTAAGGGAAACAATGAGCTTTCCGATGGGAGTCAGGTCCCCGGTGAGGCCCCGGGATAAGCCCACGGTGGCTATGGCCGATGTCATTTCATACAATGTATCCAGAAAATCGCTTTCCTGCACGGCCAGAAGCGCCGCCGTGAGAAAGATCAGCACGGAAAAACTGAAGGTGACTATGGCGACACAGCGTCTGATAATGTCATCCGCAATTTTCCGGTGCATTACATTTACATCTTTTTTCCCCCGGATATTGGCCAGCATGGAGGCCAGCAGCAGCACTATGGTCACGGTCTTGACACCGCCCGCGGTACCTGCCGGGGATCCGCCGATAAACATGAGGATAAGATACACCATGCAGGAGGCGGGACGGAAATATTCCTGGGAGATGGTGGCGAATCCTGCCGTTCGCAGGGTGACGGACTGGAACAGCGACGCCATCAGTTTTTCGGGCAGGCTCATTGTGCCCAGGGTGTCGGGATTGTCATATTCAAACAGCAGGGTCAGGAGGGCACCGGCCAGAATCAGGAAGAGTGTGGCCAGCAGCACGATTTTGGCCTGCAGGTTCAGCTTCCGGACGTACTTGCCTTTTCCTGTCCGGCGGGGGCGGGCTATCCGCAGGATTTCCCAGTATACAGGGAAGCCCAGCCCGCTGACAATGATCAGGAAAATGGTTGTAAAATTGATCAGGGGATTATCCGCGTATCCGCAGAAACTGTTTCCGCCCAGCAGGTCAATTCCTGCGTTGCAGAAAGCGGACACTGCGTGAAAGATGCTGTACCAGATTCCCCTGAGGCCGAATTCCGGGATAAATACAAGGGAGTAACCGATAGCCCCAATGCCCTCCAGGAAGAGTGTCACCCGCAGGACGCGCCGGGTCAGCTTTACCAGGCCGGAGAGCGTGTCCAGATTGTAAGCGCTCTGTATCAGCATCCGGTCGGAAAGGGTAATCCTGCGCCGGAAGAGACATAGGACGATGGTAGTAAAGGTTACGATTCCCAGGCCGCCCACCTGGATGAGCAGCAGTAAAATCACCTGGCCGAAAGCAGAAAAAGTCTGGCCGATATTGACGGTTGACAGTCCGGTGACACAGATCCCGGACATTGCCACAAAGAGCGAGTCAAGAAAACCAATGGACTGTCCTTGTCTGGTGCTGAATGGAAGCATGAGAAACAGTGTTCCCAGAAGTGCACCGATGAGAAAGCCCAGCATAATAATTCCGGTTGTAGTAAGTTTATGTTTTTTCATATATCTTTACGCTAAATTGCATTTTTCCTTATTAATATGAGACAGACCGTCCGTGGCAGCCTTGTCTGATACCCATTATAGTCTTTTTGCACAAAGGATACAACATTTTTTTTTAAGTTTATGACTGTGTTCCGGCGGTGGTGAAAAGTAACATATCAGGGTAAAAAGTAACCAAAGCCAGGATTCCGGTTGACTTTTACATTTATATAAGATACCCTCAGTGCATAAGGGGTTTGTATTTCCCTATCCCCTGAGGGTACCCGGCCATACAGAGAAAACGTGACAATCGGAGGAGAGAAATGAGCGCATACAGTGACCTGCGTCCGCAGGAAATGTCCAAAGTCAGGATTCACAGCGAATTCTGGAAAAACAAAATAACGGTAAATCACAAAAGTACCATTGCCGCGTGTATCAGGAACTGTGAAAACACAGAACGCATCAACAATTTTAAGAGAGCCGCCGGAACAATGGAAGGTGGGTTTCAGGGATATTATTTTGATGATTCGGATGTGTACAAGGTTCTGGAGGGCATCGCGTATACGCTGGCGGTAGAACCAGATCCGGAACTGGAAAAAAAGGCAGACCAGTGGATTGACCTGATCTGCAGCGCACAGCAGGAGGACGGGTATCTGGTGTGCTACTTTATTCTGGGCACAAACGGGGAGACCCGATGGACGGACATGGAGAGGCATGAGGACTATTGCCTGGGGCATATGATTGAGGCGGCCATCGCATATAAGCATGCGGTGGGAAAGGACCGGTTTTACCGCACCGCAGTCCGGTTTGCGGATCACTTCTGCGATCAGGTGGGGGAGGGAAAGAAGAACTGGGTGCCGGGACACCAGGAAATTGAGCTGGCGCTGGTAAAGCTTTATCATGAATCCGGAGATGCAAAGTATCTCAGGCAGGCCCAATGGCTCCTGGAGCAGAGAGGGAAGGGCCATGGACGGGGAACCAATATCTGGGAGAACTGGGGAGCGGATTACGCCCAGGACCATATGCCGGTGAGCGAGATGCGGGATATTACGGGACATGCCGTCAGGGCCATGTATATGTACGCCGGCATGTGCGGCGTTGTAAAAGAGACAGGCAATGCACAGTATCTGCGTTCCCTGGATAACCTGTGGAAATCCGTGGTACAGAGGAATATGTATCTCACGGGAGGGATCGGCTCCACAAGAGAAAATGAAGGGTTTACCGAGGATTATGACCTGCCCAATGACACGGCGTACTGTGAGAGCTGTGCCAGCATCGGAATGATTATATGGAATCAGAGGATGAACGATCTGTACGGGGAAGCAAAATATGCGGATGTGGTGGAGAGGGAACTTTACAATGGCGCCATTTCCGGGGTCAGCCTGGACGGGACGAAATTTTTTTATGTGAATCCACTGGAAAGTGATGGAAATCACCATCGTGTAGAGTGGTACGGCTGTTCCTGCTGTCCCACACAGATTTCCAGGTTCATACCTTCCATCGGACAATATATCTATTCCGTGGGCAGTGACGGAATCTATATCAACCAGTATATTGCATCGGAAACAGAGGTAACCGTGGGAGAGACAAAAGTTCGGGTACTGCAGGAGACCCGCTATCCATGGGATAATGTGTGCGATATCCGCATCAGTACAAAAGAGGGCGGCTCTTTTCTGCTGAATCTCCGGATTCCGGAATGGTGCGGCAGGTACCGGGTTTTCATCAATGGGGAGGCTTATGAGGAACCTTTTGCGGAAAACGGGTATATGAAACTGCTGCGGGACTGGGAAGGGGAGACCGGAATCAGGCTGGTCTTTGACATGCCGGTGAGATTTGTGCGGGCACATCCTTTTGTGGTTCAGGACAGGGGAAGGCTCGCCGTGATGAGGGGCCCCGTGGTATATTGTGCGGAGCAGGCGGATAATGAAACCGGGCTGGATGAAATTGCCATCAGCCCGGATATGGAAGCGGCCCTGGTGAAAAGCGGGCTGGGGATAGACAACATTGTGCTGCGGGATGGGGACAGACAGTACACATTTCTTCCCTATTTTGCCTGGGACAACCGACAGCCCGGGAAAATGAAGGTCTGGATCCGGCAAAAGCACGGCTGACAGGGTGCCTGACGCTGGTCAGGATGAATGGGGCATCAGGCGTAGTATTTTGCCTGGGCATCCCACAGCTTCCGGTAAAGGCCTTCTGCGGCGAGAAGATCTTCGTGGGTACCCTGCTCCGCCAGTCTGCCCTCTTCAAATACCAGTATGCGGTCACAGAAGCGGCAGCTGGAAAGCCTGTGGGAGATGTAAATGGCTCCCTTGCCGCTGGCAAACTGGTTCATGCGCTGGTAAATGTCCGCCTCCGCCACCGGATCCAGGGCGGCGGTGGGCTCATCCAGAACCACAAAGGGCGCATCCTTGTACAGACAGCGGGCAATGGCCACTTTCTGGGACTCCCCGCCGGAGAGCTCCACGCCATCTTCCGAAAAATTTTTGTTGATCTGGGTGTGAAGGCCCTGTTCCAGTGTCTTTAGTCTGTCGCCAAAACCGGCGTCCTCCAGGGACTGCACTGCCTTCTTCTCGTCATAGTCGCTTTCCGACGCCACATTTTCTCCCAGCTCAAAGGCAAAAATAGAATAGTCCTGAAAGACGGTGGAAAAGAATTCCAGGTATTCCTCATACTGAAATTTGCGGATATCGGTGCCGTTTAGGAGAATTTCGCCCTCCTGGGGATCACAGAGCCTGCACAGCAGCTTGATAAAGGTTGTTTTGCCGGAACCGTTGCGCCCCACCACGGCGATTTTTTCCCCTTTGCGGAAACGGCAGCTGATTCCGCAGAGACTGGGAAGGCTGGCGCCGGGATAGGAAAAAGTTACATTTTTAAACTCAAATTCATAGTCTTCACGTATCTGGCTGGTCACAGGAAGTTTTCCTGCCGCGGTAAGGTTCGGCATATCCAGATAGTCAAAATAGACCTTTATATATTCAAAATTCTGCCGGAATTCCCGGATGATATGGAATAATCTCGTGGCAGCGTCACCGAACTGGGTTACCATACCGGTATACTTCAGAATGCTGCCTACACCGAAAGCGCCGTACATGGCTTTCAGTCCCACAAACAGATAGACCAGCAGATGGAAAGACCGGGACAGCAGTGTGGAAAAGAGACTCATTTTCCGCTCATAACAAAAGGCGTCATCCAAAATCCCGGCATAGCTGCCGCTCAGGGACTGCATGCTCCGGGAGAGGAAACCGCCCGCCCGGAACATGCGGATATCCTTTCCGTGCTGATACTGAAGGATACTGACGTCAGACATCATCAACATCTGGTTCATGGGAGTGCCTGCCTTTTCGTCCGCCTGGAAGTAGCGATTCTGTATTTTGGAAAAAGCGTGGATATTGTAGGCCACGGAAAGGGCAAACACTGCCAGAAACAGCAAGGAGATCATCCGATGGTTCAGCAGGGCTGCCATCTGCCCCTCACCGACCGCCTTTGCGCGGAAAAATTCCACCACCAGGGCCAGGGAGATGCCTATGGTTACCAGGGTCTCCAGAAGGGTTCCCAGCTGTTCCACCAGGGCCAGCACACCACGGTAATAATGCCAGCGGGTGATTCTGCCTTTGGTCTCATTGATTTCCGGCGCCGCGCTTATGGCATAATCCATGGTCCAGGATTTTTCTGCAACAGCCAGCTCAATATGCTTTAATACGGCATATTTCATCACATCCAGAACCTGGGCGCAGGAAGACAGCAACAGCCTGCCGATAAAGTTTAACCCTACCAGCAGGAGCGCCAGGAAAAATAAATGCCGCAGGCTCCTTCCCGGATCCGCCAGTTCCGTCAGAATCTCTGCGGACAGAAAAATGCCGATATAAGGGTAGACTGCGCTCAGGATGGCCACCAGGACCGCCATGGGAAAAATTCCCGGGGATTCCTTTGTGAGATAGACCACAGACCGGCTGAAGTTTTTCCAGGTATCCCGTTTTTTTACGGTCTTTTCTTTTTTCATAGTACCTCTTTTCTTTATGAATTACGCGGCGCTGCATATTATAAGAGGCCGGCTTCCAATTCTTCCTGCTTCTTCTGATAATACTTGCTTTGCAGCTGGAACATCCAGGCATACTTTCCGTTTTGGGCCAGAAGTTCCTCATGAGTGCCGGTCTCTACCGCCTCCCCGTCTTCCAGCAGCAGGATCCGGTCGCAGAACCGTGTGCTGGCCAGGCGATGGGAGATGAAAACGCTGGTTTTGTTTTCGGAAAAACGGCAGTAGCGTTCATAGAGCTGGCTTTCAATCAGAGGGTCCAGGGCGGCGGTGGGTTCATCCAGCACCAGAAACGGGGCTTCCTGATACAGGGCGCGGGCCAGCATCAGCTTCTGGATTTCACCGCCGGAAAAACTGGCCGCATCCTGATAACTTTCCATGCCGAACATGGTCTGCAGACCATGGGGGAGTTTTGCAATTTTTTCCTCCAGGCCGGCCATTCTGAGGCATTCCTCCAGGCGGGCCTGATCTGCCTTTTTCCCCAGGGTGAGATTTTCTTCCAGGGAAAGGGGAAACAGTCCTGCGTCCTGAAACACGCCGGAAAACAATTTCAGCCAGCTTTGTGTAGTGTAGCGGCTCCGATCCTCTCCGTTGACCAGGATCCGGCCCTCCGTAGGCTCATAGAAACCGCATAATAATTTGATGAAAGTGGTTTTTCCGGCGCCGTTTAAACCCACCAGGGCAAGTTTTTCACCTGGGCGGAGCGTAAGGCTCAGGTTTTTCAGGGTAAAATGCTCCGCGCCTTCATACCGGAAGGACACATTGTCAAAGGTGATTTCAGGAATCTGATTCCGCTCCGGCGCCAGGGATTCCCTTTCCTCCTGCTTATCGCCTGCCAGCCGGGCTGTAAAACGCCGCTCGTCCTCCACAAAGGAGGCCGCCCGGTGCAGCTGCCGGATGCCGGAAACAATGGAATCACACCAATTGGCAAAGCCGGTGATGATGCCGAAAAACAGTACAAAACCGGCGGCATCCATACGGCCTTCACATACAAGGTAAATCAGGTACAGATAAGCGGCACCTTCCCAGACAAGGCGGGTGAAGGCACCGGAAAAAGTTTCCGTGAAGTAGTTGGCCTGCTGGCGTATGGTATAATACAGCCTCTGTTTTAACTCTGTCACAAATTTTTTCCGGAGCCAGGGGGGCATGTGATAGAGGTGAACATCCTTGGAAACTTCGTATTTGCTTGTGTTGCGGGATAGATATGAAGTTTTATGGTCCAGGGAAATCCATTTGTGGCGGTTTTTCGCGTCCCACTTGTTGCAGCGGATTTTGACGGCATAATTTATGGCGTTTCCGGCGATCACAAGCAGCAGAATCCATACGGACAGACCGGAAAGCATGCCCACATAGAGTATCATGCCTATGATGGCGCCTGCCGACGAGGAAAAGGCATCCATAAACTGACTGGTGTATTCCTTGTACCAGGTATGGTGTTCCATTAATTTGTCATATTGTTCGGAAAAATCAGCTCTTTCGGTCTTAATATAGTCTGCGTCCAGACAAAGCTGTATCAGCCTGCTCCGCTCCTGGTGGCGGATTTTTTCCCGCAGAACAATTTTGGTATTGTCCAGCCAGTTTTGCAGCAGATAGAGAAGCAGTAATCCGCCCCCCAGCAGGGCAAGATTCCGGAAGATGGTTTCCAGAGGCTTTTTCCCGGTGATGTCGGCAACCAGAACAGAGGGCATATATACACTCAGAAGGGAGATGCCCAGGGTGAGAATGATTCCGGCCAGATAAATCCGCACATATCCGGGAGAAATCCGGTACAAATGCTTCAGCCAGTACCAGAGATTTTCCAGGGTGGTATGATTGTTCTGTGTTTGTTTGTTCATCTGCGATCTTTCCGGGCATCCGGCTGTATTCAGGTGGCGCCGGATGCCCTTTTTGTACACGGGCGCGTAAGAAAATCAGCAGCGAAAGCTACGCGCCCGGCGCGGCGAGCAGGGGAGAAGGACGTTCCCCTACTCGGTTTCCGGTACGGCGGTGTCTTTTGCATAGAGCAGTTTCAGGATGATGGGTGTGGAGATGCTGGATACGATGATCAGCAGGATGACCGATGTAAAATACACCGGTGTCAGCAGACCCACCGACAGGCCCTTCTGTGCCACGATCAGGGCTACTTCGCCCCGGGTCATCATGCCCACGCCGATTTTAAGGCAGTCCTGGGTGCGGAAACGGCAGACTTTTGCCATAAGGCCGCAGCCCACGATCTTGGTCACAAGGGCTACAAGCACAAAGCCCAGGGAGAAGAGCAGGATGCCGGTATTTACATTGTCTATGCTGGTTTTCAGGCCGATGCTTGCAAAAAAGACCGGGCCGAAAATCATGTACGAACTGATCTCCATTTTTTCTTCGATGTAGTTGGAATCCCGTATGGAACAAAGGACGATTCCTGCCACATAGGCGCCGGTGATGTCGGCGATGCCAAAGAAACGCTCCGCCGCGTAGGCAAAGAAGAAACACAGCGCCAGCCCCAGAATGGGGATACGGCGGGTGTGTGGGTAGCGCTCGTCAAGGCGTTTGAAAAGCTGGAACAAAATCATGCCTACCACAAATGCCATGACAAAGAAAAGCGCCGTGGAGAGAACCACCTTACCGGGATTGGATTCGGGATTCTTGAAGCCCACCACAAAGGTCAGCACAATGATGCCCAGCACATCATCAATGATGGCAGCGCTTAATATGGTAGTGCCCACTTTGCCTTTTAATTTGCCCAGTTCTTTCAAGGCTTCCACGGTGATGCTGACACTGGTTGCCGTCATGATGACGCCGACAAAGACGGCCGTGTAAAATGCTTCGGAGCCCCAGGGGGATATGCCGTACATGCCCATGTACAAAAGGGTACCGCCGGCCAGGGGCACAAATACGCCGGCACAGGCGATCAGGAAGGCCACGGGCCCTGTCTTCATCAGATCCTTTAAATTTGTCTCCAGGCCGGCGGAGAACATCAGCAGTACCACGCCAACCTCTGCCATGCGCACCAGAAAGTCGGTCTGTTCCACCAGTCCCAGTATGCTGGGGCCTATGATCAGACCGGCAATGATTTCGCCCACTACCTGGGGCGCCTTACACTTTCTCGCCAATATCCCGAATACTTTCGCGAATACAATGATAATGGCCAGATCCTTAAAAATACTATACGCTTCCATTTCTTTCACTCCCTATGTATATTCATTCCCGCAAGGCGTTTCCTCCCGGGAGATGGTGCTTTTTTACCGGCCCGTCCGTTTCCGGGGACAGACCCTGTACGAAAGAATATCTGCCGAAACAAAAAGCTCCGGCAGATACGTAAACCTGGCAGCTGCCGGTCTGTGGTTTCCCGGCAGCCTACAATATAATATCGCCCATGTCCGGGCCATTTCCTTTTTTGTGATATTTCCGGGTCTGCAGGATTACCCGCTGTCTCCGGCCGGCATATGGGAAAAGGCGCCGATTGTTTCGGGCAGAACGAACCGCATCCTGCTGAAGGGTTCCGGTCTGCCGGATAGATAAGCCCCTGAAAACGGGCCCTCCTTTTTTTACAGATTCAGTATATAAAATATGTCTGCCCTTGTCAAGTGACAAATTGGTGCGGAGGCACGGATATTCCGCGTATTTGCCCGGAGTGTCCGCCCGGACAGACGGGGTATCAGGCCAAAGATGCGTCCGGCGGCATCCGGGATTATCCCAGATGCCAGATATCCCGGTTGTACTCCTGGATGGTGCGGTCTGAGGAGAAGAATCCCGCTTTGCTGATATTGATCAGGGAGCGCCTGGTCCAGTCGATGGGATTTTCCGCATAGTCTGCCAGCGCCTGGTTTTTGCGGACCACATAGGCATTAAAGTCAGGCAGGGTCTGGAACCAGTCTTTCCGGATCAGCTCGTTTTTCAGGCGGGTAAGATGCTCCTGGCTGCCATGGAACAGCATTTCCTCGCTGGTAAGGAAGTCCACTGCCCTGCGGATATTGGGATCGCCTTCATACCAGTCGCAGGCACAGTAGTCGCCCTGGGCATATCTGTGGATGACCTGTTTGCTGCTCTGGCCGAAAATATAGATATTGTCGTCGCCCACGGCATCGGCGATCTCCACATTCGCCCCGTCCATGGTGCCCAGGGTCAGGGCGCCGTTGAGCATAAATTTCATGTTTCCGGTGCCGGAGGCTTCCTTGGAGGCAAGGCTGATCTGCTCCGAAAGATCGCAGGCGGGAATCATTTTCTCGGCGGCGGTAACATTGTAATTTTCGATAAATACAATCTGCAGCCATTCGGACACTTCCGGGTCAAGGCTGATGACGGTGGACAGCACCAGCAGCGCGTGAATGATGTCCTTGGCGATGGTGTAGGCCGGGGCTGCCTTTGCGCCGAAAATGGCGGTCAGGGGTGTCTGGGGCAGACGGCCAGCCTTAATCTCGAAATACTGGTGAATCAGGTACAAAAGGTTCAGCTGCTGGCGTTTGTATTCATGCAGCCTCTTGGACTGGATGGCAAACATTGCGCTGGGATTGACATAGATTCCCTGCGTGTTTTTCAGCCATTCTGCAAGGGCAAGCTTATTATCGTACTTGATGGAGGCCAGCTGCTTTAATACTTTCCGGTCTTCCGTAAAGTCTGCCAGCTTCTCCAGCTGGGAGGCATCCTTTCTGAAACCGGTGCCAATGAGGTTTTCGATAAGCTGTGTCAGCTCCGGATTGCATTTCAGAAGCCATCTGCGGAAGGTGATGCCGTTGGTCTTATTGTTGAATTTTTCCGGGTAGAGCTTATAAAAATGATTCAGCTCACTGTCTTTCAAAATTTCCGTATGCAGGGCAGCCACGCCGTTGGTGCTGTGGGTAAAGTGGATATCCATATGCGCCATGTGGACGATATTGTTGGAGTCGATGATGGCGGTGGATGAATCATTGGTGCGGGAGGCGGCCACTGCGTCCAGCTTCTCAATGATGGGCGTCAGCTGGGGAACCACCTTGTCGAGATAATGCCTGGGCCATTTCTCCAGGGCTTCTGCCAGGATGGTATGGTTGGTATAAGCGCAGGTCCTGGTGACGATTTCCACGGCTTCTTCAAAATCAATGCCTTTTTCGCACAGAAGACGGATCAGTTCCGGAATTACCATGGAAGGATGCGTGTCATTGATCTGGATGGCGGCATAATCGTAAAGATCATGGAGATCACTGCCCCGCCGGGTACATTCATCCAGAATCAGCTGTGCCCCGGCGCTGACCATCAGATACTGCTGGTAAATCCGCAGGAGACGTCCGTCATCATCACTGTCGTCGGGATACAAAAATAAAGTCAGGTTTTTGTCGATTTCCTGTTTGTCGAACTGAATACCCTTGCCGATGATGGACTGGTCCACAGTGTCCAGGTCAAACAGATTCAGGTAATTGGTGCGTCCCTCATAGCCGGTAACGGCAATCTTATAGAGCCTGGCGGTGTAATCCCTGCCGGCCAGGGAAACGGGGTAGGTTATGTCTGTCTTCCGGGCCCAGTCGTGGCCGCCCAGCCAGAAATCCGGCGTCTCGTCCTGCAGTCTGTCCGTAAAATTCTGGTGGAACAGTCCGCAGTGATATCTTAAGCCGATGCCGTCCCCGGGCAGGTTCAGGGTGGCGATGGAATCCAGGAAGCAGGCGGCAAGTCTGCCCAGTCCGCCGTTGCCCAGGCTGGGTTCCGGCTCTGTTTCTTCCAGCTGTGCCATGGACTTTCCGTGGAATTCCAGGCAGGCTTTCACATCATCATAAAGCCCAAGGTTGATCAGGTTGTTGCTCAGAAGCTTGCCGATGAGAAATTCGGCAGAAATATAATAGAGTTTCCGTCCGGTGGCCGGAACCGCGCGTTTTTCGCTTTCTTTCTGCACAAGGCTAAGCAGTGCCATGTAGACTTCTTCATAAGAGCAGTACCTGATATCGTTGCCGCAAAGTTCTGTCAGTGTTTTATCCATACTTTTCATCTCGGTTGTCTCCTCTCAAATGTTTTTATTTGATTCTGAACATATTTTTACCATATATTTGAAAATAATGCTTGTATAATGTCATCAGATTATGATACAATCCTGCTATCTTTTGCAGGGGAGAAAGGACGGATTTTATGGAAAAACATGATAAAGTGAAGGAAATAGGGGAATCCGCTTATTATGAAGCCAAAAGACATTCTGATACAATGTTTGCATTTAATATTTATCCCTGCACAATCCCCCAGGATTTCAGCTTTGTGCCCCTGCACTGGCAGGACGGCGCGGAGATCATTTATGTGAAAAAAGGAAAGGGCATCATCCGTGTGGACCATGATGTCTACACGGCAGGGTGCGGGGACATTTTTCTGATTCTGCCGGGGCATCTGCACGGTATGCAGAGTATTCCCAAGAAGAGCATGGAATATGAAAACATTATGTTTGACATGAATTTTCTGGGGTTGGGAAGTATTGACGCCTGCAGCCGGAAATATCTGCAGCCAATGTTAAACGGCAAACTGCAGATACCCGTACAGATCAGGAAGGAAGACGGGATCTACAGACAGGCGGCGGAGTGTCTGGACGCCGTGGATGAATTGTGTGAATCCAGGATGCAGGGCTATGAACTGGGGGTAAAGGGGTGGCTGATGCTTTTGTTTTCCCTGCTGGTCAGGGGGGCTTTTCCGGAGAAAAATCCCGGCACCGGGAAAGGGGATGTGGAAAAACTGAAACTGGTGCTGTCGAGAATAGAACGTGATTACGACAAGAAAATAACGGTAAAAGATGCGGCGGACGAATGCGGGTACAGTGAAAGTCATTTTATGCGTTGGTTCCGGGACGGGGCGGGGATCAGCTTTAACGGATACCTGATCGCTTACCGCCTGGAAAAGGCCGCCTATGCGCTCCGGAATGGAAACGAGACCATTCTGCAGATTGCGGAACAGTGCGGGTTTGACAATCTGTCCAACTTTAACCGTCTGTTCCGGAAAAAGTTTGAAATGACACCCAGCCAGTTTCGGAAAACTGATCATCCGGCCCAAAACTGACTTGTAAAAACAGGGAAAATATTATAAACTGATAGGTGGAAACGATGAGAACATCTGTCTGATGGTTCAAAGGGCAGTGTGTTATCAAAATACGGCTTCAAGGTTACAACACAAGGAGGAAAACATGAGTCAGCTGGCAGCAAATCACTCTATTCCCATCGTACTGATTCCGCTGTATGGAACGGAGGAACTCTCAAGCAAGATTGAATATTATCTGCGGGAGACTTACAACAAGGAAGAATGTCATGTGGTAAATTCACAGATTGTCCGTTTTTCCACGGGCGACGCAAAGGCAGTGCTGGAGGATACCGTCCGGGGCGCGGATGTGTATATTCTGGTGGATGTGGGAAACTTCTCCTGCTCTTACCAGATGTATGGGCAGACGATTCCCATGTCGCCGGATGAGCACTTCCAGAACCTGAAAAGGACGGTGTCTGCCATCGGCGGAAAAGCATACCGGATCAACGTAATTTCACCCCTTCTTTATGCCAGCAGGCAGGACAGGAGGATTTCCAGGGAATCCCTGGACTGCGCCATGGCCTTGCGGGAGCTGGAGAACATTGGCGTGAGAAATATCACGGCTTTTGACGTCCATGACAATCGTGTGGCAAATGCGGTTCCTTATAATGGATTTGATGATTTGTTTCCGATCTATCAGGTGATGAAGGCGATTAAGAAGAATTATTCCGACATAGTGTTTTCGGAAGACCACTCCATTTTTGTTTCGCCGGATCTGGGGGCGACCACCAGAAACTTCAAATATACCAATGAACTGGGGCTGGATATGGGAATTTTTTACAAGCGCAGGTCCAGGACCAAAGTGGTGGGCGGCAATTATGTGGTGGATGTACATAAATATATCGGTCCCAGCGTTAAAAATAAAGATGTATTCATTGTGGATGACATGATCTGTTCCGGCACTACCATGCTGGATGTGGCAAAATACTGTAAAAAGCAGGGGGCAAAGAGAGTGTTTGCCATAGCTACCTTTGCACTGTTTACGGATGGGCTCAGGAAGTTTGACGAGGCGCATGGCAAGAATATTCTGGAAGCGGTGTTTATCACCAATGCATCCTACAGGCGGGAGGAAATCCGGAATGCGCCCTGGTACCGGGAAGTGGACATCACGAAATATATTGCCATTTACATTCATTCCGTAAATGCGGGAAAATCCATCTCCAAGCTTCTGGATCCCCATGAAAAGATTCACAGGCTGCTGGAGAAGAACGAAAAGAAAAATGACCCGGCGTCTTGCTGAAACAGAAAGGAAGGCGCAAAGCCGCAGCCGGAACAAGTTAAAATCAGACATGAGGATATCTAAAAATAAAACAATGATTTTTGCGCAAAAACATGGAATTATCAGGAATAAAATAAGAAATCCTGAATATATGGGAATAAAATAAATCAATAATTTGAATTAAATAAACACTTGCGCATTTCGGGAATCTGTGTTACGATTTTCAGGGTGTCAGGGGCCAAAGATATTTGATCCCGGTATCCTGCCAAATCAGTAACACAGTTTTTTGTGTCTGCGTGCAGAAAACAGGTAAGAGTCCGGTCTCCGTACAAAAAGGGGCCCGGAAGGAAAGGATAGATTATATGAATGGGACAACTGTGAACAATAAATACGGCAAGACCTATCATCTTCCCCCGGAAATGACCTATGACTGGGTGAAAAAGGATGCCATCGAGAAGGCGCCTGTGTGGTGCAGCGTGGACTTGCGGGATGGCAATCAGGCGCTGATCGACCCTATGACGCTGGAAGATAAACTGGATTTTTTCAGGCTGCTTGTGGACATCGGTTTTAAAGAGATAGAGGTGGGCTTTCCGGCCTCCTCGGATACGGAATATCAGTTTATCCGGGCTCTGATCGAGCGGAATATGATACCGGAGGATGTGACCATCCAGGTACTGACCCAGGCCAGGGAACATATTATCCGCAAAACCTTCGAAGCCGTGAAGGGGGCTCCCCATGCGGTGGTTCATCTGTATAATTCCACTTCCGTGGAGCAGAGGGAGCAGGTGTTCAAAAAGGATAAGGATGCCATCCGGCAGCTGGCCGTGGATGGGGCAAAACTTTTGAAGGAAATGGCGGAGGAGACGGAAGGGAACTTTACGTTCGAATACAGCCCGGAAAGCTTTTCCCAGACTGAGCCGGAATATGCGCTGGAGGTCTGCAACGCGGTGCTGGATGTATGGCAGCCGGACGCGGAACACAAAGCCATCATAAACCTGCCCACCACGGTGCAGGTGGCCATGCCCCATGTGTTTGCCTGCCAGGTGGAATATATGCACAGGCATATGAAATACCGTGAGAATGTGGTGCTCAGCGTACATCCGCACAATGACAGGGGATGCGGCGTCAGCGACGCGGAGTTCGGTATTCTGGCCGGGGCCGACAGGGTGGAAGGAACCCTCTTCGGCAACGGTGAGCGCACCGGAAATGTGGATATTGTGACTGTGGCGGTGAACATGATGTGCCATGGTGTGGACAGCGGGCTTGATTTCTCCAACATTATGAAGGTGCGGGAGGAATATGAACGCTTTACGGGCATGAGGGTGCACGAGAGAGTGCCCTATGCGGGGGATCTGGTGTTTACCGCATTTTCCGGTTCTCATCAGGATGCCATCAGTAAGGGCATGACCTGGCTGAAGGAAGGAAAGAGCGGGGACAGATGGGATGTTCCGTATCTGCCCATAGATCCCAAGGATGTGGGACGGGAGTACGAGTCCGATGTCATCCGTATCAACAGTGTATCCGGCAAGGGCGGCGTGGCCTTTGTGCTGAAGCAGCAGTTCGGTTTTGCGCTGCCGGCGGCCATGAAGGAGGAAGTGGGCTACCTGATCAAAGGTGTGTCCGACAGACGGCATCAGGAACTGCATCCGGCAGAAATTTACGAGATTTTTGAGGAAAATTATATTACGCCCCGCAGCGTGTTCTGTATACCTGAATTTCATTTCCGCCAGGAGAACGGAATCCAGGCAGAGGTGACCATAGAGCAAAACGGGGAGCGGCGTGTGATCAGGGCTGCCGGGAACGGACGCCTGGACGCGGTGAGCAATGCCATAAAGACATATTTCGGCATCAGCTACCAGCTGTCGGTGTATGAGGAACATGCCATCTCCAAGGGTTCCAGCTCCAGGGCGGCTGCCTATGTGGCGGTTCTGTGCGGTGGAAAGCTGTACTGGGGCGTGGGTGTGGACGAGGATATTATCAAGTCATCCATAGAGGCGCTTGCCTGCGCTGCCAACAAACTGGCGGCAGAACAGCATATCACGGAGGGCCGGGAAGAGCGGATTGTGGAAATCATCAGTTACATCAAGAAGGAATATGTGAATGTGACCCTGGACACTCTGTCGGAAGCGTTTCATCTCTCCAAACCTTATCTTTCCAAGTATATCAAGGAGAAGGCAGGGATGACATTCCAGGAAGCCGTGAGGAAGGAGCGCATGAAAAGGGCGCGGACCCTGCTGCGTGAGACGGACCAGACGGTGGAGACTGTTGCCGCCGAGGTGGGATATGAGAATGTGGAGCATTTCAACCGCCTGTTTAAAAAACATTACGGCCTGACACCCATGCAGTACCGGAAGCAGGAATAGGCAGGCAGAATAAAAGGTGGGGCAATCGAGTAGGGGAACGCCCTTCTGCACTACTTGCCGCGCGGGGCGCATGTTGCGCCAGCAACAATCTTCCTTATGCGCCCCTGCGCATAAAAAACCCCCGGGACCGTTATCGGTAATCCCGGGGGTTTGACATGTGACGATACAGGACGCAGGAAGCGTGGCTTCCGTTCCTTTGGATTTCAGGTTAAGGCTGGCCGCCGGTCTCCGATTCCGCGGGAGCCGGTTCCACTGCGATGTGCTGGCAGGTATTGTATCTCAGCTGCAGGAACTGGGAACGGTTCTTATTGTACATTTTTTTCAGGTCATCGGAATAACCCACCACCACCCAGGGAAGGGTCGTGTTGATCAGGTTCAGCATATCCTGGGCGATAGATTCATTGGCAACCGCGAAGGTATGTCCCTTGGGCGTGATCTCGTCAAATATCATGACATTATATGTAGTGCCGGTCTTGACGCCGTTGGTACGGTGGGTGACAGTGTTCTGGTAAGCCCACATGATTTTGTTGTTGGGAATGGCCCTGGCATCGGAACCTGTAATATAGTAAGTCATCAGACGTCCTATCTTGAGGGTGCCTTTTTTGTCAAAGGACGTGGCGCTTCTGTAATCGGAATCAGCCATGGACTCGGAATAGCCGGCTTTTTCCATATCCTTGCGGAGTTTCTTCAGGGAACCGCCGCCTGCCGCCTTGACGATTCTGACAATACCCCACAGGAGCAGGAGCGCTCCCACGGAGAAAAGCACAATGTACATGCCGCTCAGGGCAACCTTATTCTTACAGTCAATATAATAGGGAAGAGTTCCTTCCGCGATTTCTTCATCTGTAAAATCTGCCTGCCTGAAATAATCCTGAAAATAAGAATATTCCTCGCTGTCCAGCTTCCGGATCTTGCCGCACAGGCTGATGGGCTGGGAAGCTACTTCGTTAAAGGTATTTTCCGTCATCTCATCCAGCTCGTGCTGGTAGCTTGTGGGAACCTTGGCAGACATATAACGCCAGTCGGTGGAATTTTCGTCGCCGCTCCAGATGATGTAATAATAATGTGTGGTACGGGTTGCGTTTGTCTTGGTATTGCGCTCATATTCTTCCAGATAACAGCCGAAACTCTCTGTGGCGTTGAATTCCACCAGTTTGCCCTCCGTGATCTGGTCCGGTGTCAGCTGCGTAAAATCGGGGTATCCTGTCACGGAATAAAACGCATCAATGGCATTCCAGCCTGCCAGTCCCAGACCTACGAGAATCAGAAGGACAGATCCAAGTATGGAACTTTTTAAAATTTTCTTTTTTAGTTCTTCAAACATTTTTTCTCCTCCGGATT
>OFGH01000154.1_pt1 | contig 68369 bp, 68 predicted proteins | sample 1521721 | NCBI WGS metagenome assembly OFGH01 (sample SAMEA3504132, study PRJEB24116) | mouse gut metagenome | biome: mouse gut; feature: mouse-associated habitat; material: faeces | place: Denmark | collected 2011
GATTATCGGCACGAAAATCCTGCCGGACGGCAGGGTGAAAAAGGGCCTGGGAAACTATATGCGTGACCTGAGTCTGGATGAGTTTCCCCAGTTTCTGAATGTATTAAAGGGTGACATGAGCCTGGTGGGGACCAGGCCGCCCACGGTGGACGAGTGGGAGAAGTACCGTCCCCATCACCGTGCCAGACTGGCGGTGCGTCCCGGGATCACGGGGCTGTGGCAGGTCAGCGGCAGGAGCAAGATCACGGATTTCGAGGAAGTGGTAAAACTGGACACCAGGTACATCACGGAGTGGAGCATGGGACTGGACATGCGGATTTTACTGAAAACGGTGAGGGTGGTGTTTGGCAAAGACGGGGCCATGTGAAAGAGGGCAGGAATATTTTGCGCGGCGGGCAGTTTCCGGGAGATTACAATGGCACGAATGAAATTTATGAATACAGAAATTGACAATCTGACAATGGAGGAGGCGCTGGAGAGAATCGATGACCTGATTGGGCAGAACCGAAATGCTTATGTGGTCACGCCCAACGTGGATCATATTGTGCAGCTGGAAAAGGGAAGCGAGCTGCGCGAGGTATACCGGTATGCGGATCTGATTCTGACAGACGGGAAGCCGCTGGTCTGGATTTCCAAATGGTACAAGACTCCTATCAAGGAAAAAATATCAGGGTCGGATTTATTTCCCTTATTGTGTGAAATGGCCGCCCGTAAGGGTTACCGGATGTTTTTTCTGGGGGCTGCGGAAGGGGTTGCCGCCAGGGCTGCGGAAAAGCTGAAGGGGCGCTATGAAGGCCTGCAGGTTGTGGGAACCTATTCCCCTCCGGCAGGATTTGAGCATGACGCTTCCGAAATGAAAAAAATAGAGGAAATGGTCAGGGCGGCAGAACCCCATATTTTGATTGTGGGTCTGGGATGCCCCAAGCAGGAAAAATTTATTTTACATAACAGGGAAAGGCTGGGAGTACCGATTTCCCTGGGACTGGGAGCCAGTCTGGATTTTGAGTCGGGACGGCTGAAAAGGGCGCCCCGCTGGATGTCGGACCATGGACTGGAATGGCTGTTCCGGATAACCCAGGATCCCGGTAGATTGTTTAGAAGATATGTTATCAATGATACCAAAATACTGAGACTGGCATGGAAATACAGACATTGATCCGGGTATGCCCTGGCCCATGGGCATGTTCTGAGGGAGGATTATGAAAATAACAGTCGATTTAACTTCTTTATCCTACCATTTGACGGGAATGGAACGCTATGCATTGTGCATCACGGAGCAGATGATCCGTATCGACAAAGACAATCATTATCTGCTGATTTTCAGGGACAAGGTACATGAGACTTTTGTGCAATATATAGATCATGACCGCATCGAGTCTGTTGTTCTTCATGGAAATAACAAATTACTGTTCTACCAGATGATTATGCCCTTCCGTTTATACCGGATCAAATCTGACAAATATATATTTTTTGCTTTTACAAGTCCGATTTTGTTTCACCGAAAGGGCATCATCAATACCATTCATGACTGTGGGGCATGGGATTGTCCCCAGGCCATGAAATGGCTGCAGAAGCTTTATTTCAGGGTGACGACCAGGATTTCCGCCTGGGCATCCGAAAGTATAATCACGGTATCCCATTTTTCAAAGGGCAGAATCAGTAAGATCCTTAAAATAAAGGAAGAGAAGATCAAAGTCATTTACTGTGCCCTGCCGCAGAGCCTTGTGAAAGAGCCGGGCGTGGATTATGAGGTGGTCAAAAGGAAATACGGGCTTCCCGAAAAGTATATTATGTCGCTTTCCACACTGGAACCCAGGAAAAATCTCAGGCTTTTGTTTGAGGTATTTATGGAAATTGCTGATGAAGTTGGATATGACCTGGTTCTGGTAGGCAGAAACGGCTGGAAAATGAAGGAGCTACTGGATAAATTTAAAAATCAGTCCCGGATACATCTGACAGGATTTGTGGAAGATGGGGAAGTGGCCCGGATTTATCAGAATGCGATGTGCTTTGTATTTCCGTCATTATACGAAGGATTCGGAATGCCTCCCATTGAGGCGCTGGCTTTCGGGGTTCCGGTGCTGGCTTCCGACGGGGCGTCCCTTCCGGAAATACTTATGGACAGGGCTGTCTATTTTGAGAATGACCAGGCAGATTCCCTGAAAGAAAAACTGCTGGGATTAGAGAAATCGGCAAAAGAAATGCCGGATAGCCTGAACGACTACCAGAAAGCGCAGTATGACTTTGCGGTATCCGCGGGAAAGGTTCTTGACCTGATAAAAGACAAATGACTTTAAAGCGGAGAAAACTGCCGGCAGAATCTGCCGCGGATGTTTTTCGGAGGTATTTTTTGGATACGAATGATACAAAAATCGTTGATCACAATGACATGGTGCATTGGAAAAAATATATTTATTATCCCCTGGTTCTTTTCAGAAATGTGGTGCTGAACAAGATTCCCAGCCGTCATTTCAGAAAATGGTGTGACATTCTTCTGGGGGCAGGCATTGGAAAGAAAAGTTTTCTGTTCCGCAGAACAGAAGTGCTGTTTCCCAAAGGCCTTATTATGGGGGAAGGGTGTACCGTGGGATGGTTTTCCCTTCTGGATGCAAGAGGGGGAATCCGCATTGGTGATCATGTGTCCATTGCCAGCTATACAAAACTGATAACCGGAAGCCATAATACACAGTCGCCGGCGTTTGAGGCAGTTTTCAAACCCATTGTGGTGGACGATTATGTCTGGATTTGCACCGGTGCCACTGTCTGCCAGGGGGTAAGGATCGGAAAAGGTGCGGTGGTGGCAAGCGGGGCGGTGGTCACAAGAGATGTGGAACCCTATGCCATTGTAGGGGGGGTTCCTGCCCGAAAGATAGGCGAAAGAAGCAGGAAATTAGAGTATTCCCTGTCCACCCCGGTTCTGCATTGAGAAGTGCCGGGAAACAAGCTGACAATGTGGCGGCAGACGGGTGTCCGGATTCGTTGTCCGGAATGTATTTTCTGTATAAAGGCCGGGAAATGTGTTCCGTGCTTAGTCAGGGGGATATATGAATATTTTAATCGTGAATATGTATTATTTCCCGAATATGATGGGCGGAGCGGAATACTCCGTGAAACTGCTGGCAGAGGGACTGGCGCAAAAGGGACAGAGGGTAAGTGTGCTCACCATGGACGGCACTCCGGAGGGAAATATAGAAATACCGGAGCAGATAGCAGGGGTGTATGTGTACCGGAGCTATTGCCCCAGTATTTACCGGAGAAGGATTCTGGGGGATAAAAGCAGAAAAAGCGAGAAATTGAAAAACGGTCTTCTGTCAATACGAAATCCGCAAATGAACCGGGATATCAGGGAGGTAGTCCGGATGACAGAGCCGGATGTGATACATACCAACAACCTGGTCTCCATGTCCTGCTGGATATGGCTCTTTGCCGGGAAACATAAAATAAAGACGGTACATACCCTGAGAGATTACTGGCTGCTGGATCCTACTACGGAACCGGGGAAATCCCGGGGGATTTTCCTGACTCTTTTCAAAGGATACCACAGGAAATTGTCAAATCGTATTTACGGTGCTGTCACTTCGCCTTCGGAAAGGACCATGCAGATTTTTCAGGAAGAGGGATATTTCCGAAACTGCGTCAGAAAAATGATTGTAAACAGTATATTTTTTGACCGTAATCTGCTGGAAGAATGTACAAAGAAGAAAGTAAAACGGGAGAATGAAAAAATTATTTTTCTGTATGCGGGTACACTGACAGAGAATAAAGGAGTCAGAATACTGATTCAGGCATTTCTGGAGGCAGGCCTGCGCCAGGCAGAACTTCATTTATATGGTGAAGGGGATTTGAAAGAGTGGATTGCGGAAAAAACAAAAGGAACAGATGCGGTTAAGTTATTCGGAAAAGTCCGGCAGGATGTACTGTTTGAAGGATATCGGAAAGCGGATGTGATGATTGTTCCTTCTGTCTGGGAGGAGCCTTTTGGCAGGATTGTAATCGAAGCGGCACAGTACGCGCTTCCTGTGATCGGCAGCAACCGGGGAGGCATTCCGGAAACCGTACATGCCATTGGATTTGGGGATGTTTACCAGTTTGATTCCGTAGATGAACTGTGCGGACTCATCACTAAATATACAGACCGCGTTTTTGTGAGACAAATGATAGAGACAGGGCCGGATCATATGGAGAATTATGCCATAGAAAGACAGATTGAAAGGATGGAAGATTTATACAGGCGCCTTTAAAGGGAGATATTACAAATGGAGAAAATCATGCGAATCATGGGACAATGGGATGAAAAAAGACTGGGATTTCCTTATAAGGATATTCTGGTTTATGTGGTATTATTTTTCTTTATGCCGCCCGCATGTCTGCGGTTTCTGGACGGAATGAAAATGGTGAATTCAGTTCTGGGACTGGGAAGATACCTGATAACCGCGGTTGCTCTATGCGAATTTTGTCTCAGCAGGAGATCGCGCAGGGAAAATAACCATGTTTTCTTCTGGATGGTGAGTATTATGTCACTGCTGATGATTGTTACCATGAAAATGAATGGCACCATTTATCTGACGGCGGCTCTTTCCTGCATCACTGTCATTGGCTGGGTAATTTTCAATGCAAAACTGTTTTTCCAGGACAGGGAACGTCTTTTGCTGTATTATGAAAGATTCCTTTTTGTGGGTCTGTTATTACATTTTCTGTCCCAGCTTATTTTCAAAGGCGGCATGACCCTGGGAAGCGGAGGGAAAATATTTTTCCTTGGGGCAAAAAACAATATGACCGTGTATGTGATTTTGTATTTGCTGGCATATCTTTTGCAGGAAAAGACAATGAAACGGAAGAATATGTGGAACTATTTGTTTTTTGCAATGGTGGACATATTTGTCATTGTGAACAAGTCGGCCACTTCCATTCTGATTGTTGTGTGCGTGCAGTTTTTCTGGATTTTGATGGCAAATCTGTCCCGGTGGCCCATTGCCGTGAAAGGATTGCGTGTGACTGCCATTGCCGCCATAGGCATCATTGTGTTGTTTTTCGCAATTGAGATCTGGTGCGGCAGCCATATGTTTATCAGTGGGATGCTGGCAGGCCTTTTCCATAAAAATGTGACCTTTTCCGGGCGCAAGGCCATATGGGCTCTGGCTGTTTCCTTTATTGCACAGTTTCCGTACTGGGGTCAGGGGCTGGATGTGAAGTATGATCCGTGGGGAAATGGCAAGTATGTCTATTCGGCACATAACACCTTTCTGGATTTGGGGGTGAAATACGGGTTTTTCATGATGATACTTTATGCCATTCTGACTGTGACAGTTGTGCTGAGTGTATATAAATGGAAAGAGGAAAAAAAGGGAATCATTCTGCTGGCCATTAATATTGCGCTCCTGGCGGCATTTCAGATGGAAGCCCTGGCGGGGACATACCCGGCCTGGATGATTCTGCTCCTCAGTTATCTTCTGGTGAAGGAACGCAATATCAGGGAAAAAATAACAGGAGAAAAAGGAAGTGGACTTTTTAAAAAGAATACAACGGAAGCGAAACCGGATACAGGACAGACTGACGGGGAAAATGGTGCAAAAGCATGTGCTGAAAGCTGATTTCAGGTACGGACTGGAAACAGGAAGCCGGGAAGGCGAGTATATTGTGGTTTCCATGGCCAGCTATGCCGCAAGGTATCCCACAATTGTCCCGGCCTTAAAAAGTCTGCTTCTTCAGACCCGGAAGCCCCATAAAATAATTGTCTGGCTGGATGAAGACACAGAGGAAAACCAGCCCACGTCCCAGATGAAAAAGCTGGAGGAATACGGGGTGGAATTCCGGTTTACGGCAGATGACCTGCGGCCGCACAAGAAATACTTTTATGCCATGCGGGAATTCCCGGAAGCCTGTGTGATTACGGTAGATGATGATCTGGTCTATTCGGAAGATATGATTGCAAGCCTGATGAAGTACCACAAAAAATATCCTGATGCAGTGTGCGCCAGAAGAGTACATCAAATGGCTTTTGATGAAGAAAATCATCTGAAGCCATACCAGGAATGGGAATATGAATATAGGGTGGAGGGAGAACCTTCCCATATGTTGTTTGCCACGGGAGGAGGGGGAACATTATATCCTCCGGGATGTCTGCCGGAGGATGCTTTTGATATCCGGAATATAAAAAGATTTTGTCAAAACGCAGATGATATCTGGCTGAAGGTGATGGAATTGCTGGCACATAAGAAGGTGGTCTGGGTGAAAAACAAATATGTCATGCCGCTGGAGATTGCACATTCCCAGGGTTTGGCGCTGAATACCGGAAATGTGCTGGAAGGACACAATGATATGTATCTGGAGAGGCTGATGGAAGTGTGGGCTGATATATTAGACACGCTGGGAGTGGATCATAAGATATAATATGGGTAAATGTTGTTTAAGTCACTGATACATAAAATAAAAAGACATTATATTAAGGATTATGATATAAAACAAATGCGCTCACGTGGGGCAGTTATAGGGGATAACTGTTCATTTGGAGATTCTTACATTGACCCTGGTTTTTTATCTTTGATAGAAATAGGCAATAATGTAACATTAAGTAATGCCACGTTGCTGGCACATGATGGCAGTACACAGCATATTTGTAAGAAAAGCAGAGTTGGAAAAATCAAAATAGGTAATAATGTTTTTATTGGTTATCAGTCAATTGTACTTCCAAATGTTAGAATTGGAGATAATGTAGTAATAGGTGCTGGATCAGTGGTAACAAGAGACATTCCCGAAAACAGTATTGCAGTAGGTGTTCCCTGCAGGGTCATCAGTACCTATAAGGATTATGACAGAAGAATAAAGGAAGAAATGAAAACTCATCCAGTTTACTCTACATACCATGCGTTTAAAGAGAACAAAGAGATTCAGAAGATGCAGGGGGAACTGGAATTTACATGGGGTTTTTGATGAATAATAGGAAATACTTTTTCTTTTGAAATGGGAGATCAGATGAGTGTACAAAAAATTTTGGCCTTGCCAAGAAGCTTGCTTATAAATCTTTATCTTTTTGGGATAAAGGGGCTGGAAATTCCAATTTTGATATCTAATAAAACGAAACTTAAGGGGATAAGGCGAGAAAATGTGATAGTGCTGAAACCGGCGAAGTTTTGTATTCAGATAGGATTTGGAGGAACAGAGGGGGTAATAGAGAATAGGTATTCTATATTGAAAATAGAAGGGAATGGTAGAGTACTGTTCGGGGGGGTTGTACATATTGGTGCAGGATCTTCTATAAGGATTGATGCAGGCACTTTTTATATAGGAAACGATTTTTATTGTAATAAAAACTGCTTTTTTTCTTGTAGTGAGAGTATCAAGATAGGGGATCATGTTTTGTTGGGCTGGAATGTAAGTATAAGAGATTCCGATGGGCATACGATAATACAAAATGGGGTAAGGAGAGAACCTAAAGCAGAAGTAAATATTGGGGATCATGTCTGGATTGCATCAAATGTTAATGTTCTGAAAGGCGTTGCAGTTGGGCGAAATTCTGTAGTGGCATATGGATCATGTCTGACAAAGGTTTTCAAAGAAGAGAAATGTCTGATAGGGGGAATTCCCGGAAAGGTGATTAAAAAGAATATTGAATGGGAAAAATGAAAGCTTGTTGGATGATAAGCTTATGATATCGTTTATAATTCCGGTATATAATGCTCAGAATACCATTAAGAAATGTGTGGACAGCATATTGGCGATTGAATATGAAAATATAGAAGTTATTGTGGTTGACGATGGCTCTACCGATAAAACAGCCGAAATATTAAAGTCATTTGATACAGACAGAATTATAGTTATATATCAGGAAAATAAAGGAGTTTCAGCGGCCAGAAATCTTGGTATAAACAACGCAAAAGGGAAGTATATATCTTTTGTGGATGCGGATGATTATATCATATCGGGCGAGTTTGCAAAATTTTTGAAGGATGTACAACAAGACAGAGACTTTTATATGTATGCATATGAAAGCCGTGAGAAAGATCAGATTAGAAAGATAACGCTACCGGTTGCGCCGGGGATATACGGTCATGATATGGCAGAAAAAATGGGTGACCGTTTATATGACTGCCCTTTTTCTCGCAATTATAAAAGTGATTATTTTGGTGGAAAAGTCTATCAGTATTTGTTTTTGACAGATTTTTTAAAGAAAAACCATATTCTTTTTTTGGAGGATGTCCATTATACGGAAGATACTCTTTTTTGTTTGACATGTTTTAAATATACAAAGAAGTTTGAGGTGAAAGATACCTGCTTGTATGTATATGAAGTTTTGGAGGACAGCGCCAGCCATAGATTTAGGGAGGAATTTTGGGACGAAATGATTATGGCATATGATCGGGCTTGTCTTATCATGAACCGGGAAATTGGACATAGAAATGAATTGTATTTTCATTTTGGAAATTATAATATTCATTGCATTGTAAAGCGGTTCAGTGGTATTTCGGCATATTTTGAATGCCGCAGACGGATAAAGAAAATGGTGTATAATACATTATTTCATACAGCTATACTTCATATGGAATTTACAGACTGGACCCGAAAAGAGAAGATAATGATTTTTTTGTATAGGTACAGACTTGTGCCGTGTATATATTGGCTATATCAATTACGTAATGTGCGGAAGAGGATGCCAGGGGGTTGAAGGGAAGCGTAAAATGTGGAAAAATTTAGAAAAAAGGAAGCATATTATAAAATGTATTTTAATTAGTTCATGTTTTTGGGGAGTTTTCTCACATGGAATGACCTTGTTTAATGAATATTCCTATCATGATGATGCAACTTTATTTTTAATTGGATCTACATACAGTTCTGGAAGATGGATGCTTGGATTTCTTGGAGAATGGATAAATAAGTTAACTGGAAGTACTTACTATAGTACTCCGTTATTTAAAGGGGGCCTCACCATTCTTTTTATTGCGCTGGCATGCATTCTGATTTCTGATTTGCTTGATATAAAAAATATTTTCCTCAATATTGTTTTAAATGGAATTATGATTTCATTTCCAACTATAGCCGGAATCATGGGATATAAATTTACTGCGCCATATTATTTGCTGGGCAGTTTTATTGGTATTTTAGGAGTTTACATTGTTTGCAAGTATTTTAAATGGTATTCATATATAGGGGGTGTGTTTTTAATTGCTGCTTCCATAGGGACGTATCAGGCAAATATTCCCATTTGTATTAGTCTGCTTTTGATTTATATGATTAAGACTATTTCACAAAACAATTATACATGGAAAAGATTTTTGATATTGGCTATATACAATGTCATCATATGTGTCGGATTTATGAGTGTCTATTTTGGAATAAATAAGCTTATGCTTCGGGTAAAACATATAGAACTGACAAGTTACCAAGGAATAAATGATTTTGGAAAAACATCTTTGGAAGGATATTTGGACAGATGCATTATAGCATATAAAGAATTTTTTAATCCTGCAGGTCATGTGTCCCGGAATATGTATCCTTTTTCGTTGGGCATATTTTATAAAGTACTTTTAGGAATTGGGATTTTCATGACCATATATCTGATTTTCAGAAGAACACAAAAAAGTATTACATATGGAATTCAGCTGTTGTTACTGGTACTTTTTCTTCCACTTGCGGTAAATTTTATTTATGTGATGTGTGAGCAGGCTACTGTCCATACCCTGATGATGTATGGAGAAGTTTTTTTCTTTGTGTATTTTATATGGGTGTTGGAACAGCTAAAATTCCCAAATGAAAAAATAAGCCAAGTGGTGACGAAGGGAATGGCAATAATACTTTTGGTAGTAACGGCAATGTACTGTAGATTTGATAATATTTGTTATTTAAAAGCGGAAATCCTCCAGTCCCAGGCAATTAGTTATTATACTACGTTAATAACACGGATAAAAAGTACAGAAGGTTATACAGATGATATGCCGGTTGTCTATATTAATGAAAACAAAAAACAGATCTAACGCTGCCGGATATACCGCAGTTTGATGAAGTTTGCATTTATCCTTATCAATATGCGGAGTTGATCAATAATTACAGATGGAAAACTACGATGAAGATTTGGTGTGGTTTTTTGCCGGTGATGAAAAATGCAGAGGAATATGAGCAATTACCAGAGATTGTTGAAATGCCAAACTATCCGGATGCAGGTTCCATAAAAATAGTGGGAGATGTTCTGGTGGTAAAATTTTGATAAGTTTACTTGAGAAAATAATGGGGCTGGTGAGTTGTATAATGAAAGATGATATTGTAGTTTCAGTGATTGTACCTATATACAATGTAGAAAATGTCCTGCATAAGTGTGTAGAAAGTATTTGCTGTCAAACATATAAAAACCTTGAAATACTTCTTATAGACGATGGCTCCACTGACAAGAGTGCGGCAGTGTGTGATGCATATGCCCGAAAAGATGGGAGAATAACAGTACATCATTTAAAAAATGCAGGTGTGGCACATGCCCGTAACTATGCGCTGGATCATTTTAGTGGGGAGTATTGTGTGTTTGTAGATTCCGATGATTTTGTGGAAGCTACTTATGTTGAAAAACTACTTTATGCGGTACAGTCTGCAGGCTTATTGCTGGGGACTTGTCATAGTGTTGATTATGACTATGCCGAGAATGTTCCAGAATATAATGTCGGGAAAGGGATTATGCAGGTGATAAGTCTGGAGCAGTATAGATATATCAGCAGTTATGTACATGTTGTTTGCTGGGCGGCAATTTATCACAAAAGTCTTGTCAGTGGTATTCGGTTCAGGGCAGATTTGAAAGTGGGAGAAGATACACTGTTTTTTGCCAATGTATTAAAAAAAGCTGGAAAAGTGGTGGATTTGTCAGAGTTTCTATATTTCCATGTCCACTATACTGAATCTTTGTCTCAGGGAGCATATGATAATAAAAAGTACACAGAGGTACTTGCATGGAAGAACGTTTGCGAATTGTTCCAGGATCAGAATAAGGAGTTTTATGATTCTTGCAAAGCGGCTTTAGCAATCAGATGCTATAGGGGAATAAAGAGAGCTTTGATTTCAAATGTATTAGAACAGGATTATTACGATGATATGCTTAAAACAGCAAGACAAAATTGGAGGCATGTTTTCAGACCAGAAATATTATGGAAAGATAAAATATTGTATTTGTGGATATGTGCATTTCCCAAAATGTTTGGAACTTGCTATCGCATTTGGCGGCATGAAAAGTGAGATCATGTTATAGGTGAATTATATGAAAGCAGGAATTATTACTATTTTTGATATTACAAATTATGGGAACCGGTTACAAAATTATGCGGTACAGTATGTTTTGAGACAGCTGGGACTTACTGTAGTGACATATGGTTGTGAACCAGAGATGGTTACCATAAAAAACAGCATAAAGTATTTAATACACAGAGCTACCCGATATAAGCTGGCAGGCAGTGCGTCCTATTGGAAAAAATATAGGAAATTATTGAGTTTTTATTTTTTTAACGAAAAATATATAAAATACAAATACTATAAGACAGTAGACGAGATTGATAAAAGTGCGGATTGTTTTGTGATAGGAAGTGATCAGGTCTGGAACCCCACATGGTTTGATGTGCCAGAATGTAAAAAAGAGGCATTTTTATTATCTTTTATAGAAAAAGAAAAAAAAATTTGTTTTGCCCCCAGTTTTGGGCTGGAGCATTTACCTGAAGTATGGAAACCCTGGTTCACAAAATATCTTAATGATATGGAATATATATCTGTAAGAGAAAATGCAGGTGCAGCAATTGTAAAAGAGTTGACGGGCAAGGAAGCGGAAGTTCTGATTGACCCTACGCTGATGCTTTCGAGGCAGGAATGGCTGAAAGTGGCAAGGCGGCCTAAATACATGAAAGATGGGAGAGCTTATATTTTTGTCTTTTTTATTGGAAAGGTTCCCGAGCAAGCAAAAAAAGATATGGATTTTCTGGTACAAAAACACGATTTGAAAGTAGTAAATATTATGGACTGTACCAGAGAAGAGTATGTGGCAGGTCCGGATGAGTTTGTATATTTGATATCAGAGGCAAAAATAATTTTGACGGATTCTTTTCATGCCAGTGTTTTTTCGTTTATTTTTGATAGGCCATTTTGGATATATGATAGAGTGAATGGTGAAGAGATGAATTCAAGATTAGATACTTTTTTGCAAAAGTTTGATTTAACAAGAAAGAAAAAGACATGTGTGGATGAGGCAGATGATTTTGAGGCAGATTATAAGACCGGAAAGATGCTGCTTTGCCATGAGCAAGAAAAAGTGTATGCATTTCTTCACAAGTCAATGAAAAACATCAGGAAGTAAGGAAACTAACAGGGGTATCGTCCAAAAGGATAGAAACGATGAATGGAAATCAGAGAAAAGTAGGTGTATTACTATCATATATTTCGCAGGGAATCCATATTTTATCTGGTATTCTTTATACTCCCATAATGCTTCGTATGCTGGGACAAAGCGAGTATGGTCTATATACATTGGTGAGCTCAGTTGTGTCATATCTTGGTTTATTAAATTTTGGATTTGCTTCTTCTTATATAAGGTTTTATTCAAGATTAAAAATAAAAAATGAAGAGCGGGAAATAGCAAGACTAAATGGAATGTTTATGACAATATTTCTCTGTATTACGGTAATATGTGTTTTTTGTGGTTTTGTCATGCTGCGAAACATCAAAAGGATTTTTGGTGATGGGCTTACTGAAAAAGAATATGAAACTGCTAAAATTTTGATGTCTATTCTGATTTTGAATTTGGCGCTGGCTTTTCCGGATAGTGTTTTCAGTACTATTACATCAGCACATGAGTGTTTTGTTTTTCAAAGACTGCTTGGGGTTTTACAGAGTCTCCTGAATCCCTTTTTTACATTGCCATTATTATTGCTCGGATTTGGATCTGTTGGAATGGTGACAGTCTCAGCCATTCTGACGGTTGCTAAACTGTCTGTAAATATCTGGTATAGCATTAAAAAATTACATACAAGATTTTTGTTTCATAAATTTCAGTTCAGTCTGCTAAAAGAAATGTGGATATTTACATTTTTTATTTTTCTGAATCAAATTATAGATCAGGTAAACTGGAGTGTTGACAAGTTTCTTTTAGGAAGATTTTCCGGAACTATGGCGGTGGCTGTTTATGGTCTTGGAGCACAAATCAACACAATGTACATTCAATTTTCAACAGCAATTTCAGGCGTTTTTGTACCAAAAGTAAACCGTATCGTTGCAGAAACAAATGATAACCGGGAATTAACATGTTTATTTACAAAAGTGGGACGAGTCCAGTTTATGGTTATGGGATTGATTTTAACTGGTTTTTTCTTTTTTGGACAAATTTTTATGTTTTTTTGGGGTGGGGAGGGATATGGTGAGTCCTATGTTGTGACACTGTTTCTGATTATTCCGGTGACAGTTCCACTGGTGCAGAACATTGGAATTGAAATACAGCGGGCCAAAAATATGCACAAAACCAGGTCTGTAGTTTATTTTTTGATTGCAGTAGCCAATATTTTTGTGAGTATTCCGTTAATTGGGCGATTTGGGCCGGTTGGTGCTGCTATGGGAACTGCACTATCGCTTTTTGGGGGAAATATTGTATTTATGAACTGGTATTATTATCGGTATATAGGATTAGATATGGTTTTCTTCTGGAAGAAAATAGTACGTATTTTTCCAGCACTGGTGGTTCCATGTATTGCAGGCTTTGTAATATGGAAATGGATTGTGATGCAATCTCTGATTAGAATGATTGCCTGGATCTTGATTTATACTGCCATTTACAGTTGTTCCATGTGGCTATTGGGGATGAATAAAGAAGAAAAACATATGATTTCATCATTGATCGAAAAAATTTTCAGAAAGCTGTTTTTTCATAAATAATACTCCGGCAGAGATATTAAATGTATTCGGGAGGAGAAATGTTGGAAATCAAAGATAAAAAGAATTGCTGTGGTTGTGCAGCCTGTGCACAGATATGTCCGAAACGATGTATTTCAATGGAGGCAGATCAGGAAGGGTTTTATTATCCTATTGTAGAAAAAAGAAACTGTATCAATTGCGGGAGATGCAAAGCAGTTTGTCCTTTTTTGAAGAAGGGGGAATGTTTAGAGGTTCTGAATGCCTATGGAGGATATTCCAAAGATGCGGAAGTCCGCGAAACAAGCTCCTCAGGGGGAATTTTTTCACTGTTGGCTTCTTACATGATTCTGTCTGGGGGAGTTGTATTTGGTATATCTATGTCTGATGACTGTAAATCTGCATATTATAGGGAAGTTCAGGATATAAAAGATTTAAAATATCTTCAGGGTTCAAAGTATTTGCAGGCAGAACCTGGCGACACCTATATAAAAGTAAAAAAATATCTTGAGGCAGGAAAAAAAGTTCTTTTTACTGGAACAGTATGCCAGATAAATGGATTAAGACTTTATTTGGGAAAAGCGTATAGCCAGCTTTATTGCATGGATGTTATTTGTCACGGAGTACCATCAGCCAGATTATGGAAAAAATACGTTAATCATATCGAAAAGAAATATAAAGCAAAATTGAGAAATATTAATTTCAGATGCAAAGGGAAAAAATCTGTCAATGTGAAAATGAATAAAGCAGATAATAAATTTCAGTATATTTACATTCCTAAGGATGAAGATCCCTATATGCAGATGTTTTTAAAAAATTACTGTTTAAGACTATCTTGTTATGAGTGTTTTGCAAAAAGTAAGAAGTTGGCTGACATAACGGTTGGTGATTTATGGGGAGCGGAAAAAATAGTCTCAGAGTTGAACGATGGGAAGGGAATGTCATTTATAATTGTGAGAACTCAAAAAGGACAAGAGTTATTTAATGTTATAAAGAAAGATATCATTTTTGAGGAGGTCTCATATCAGGAAGGAGTGCGGTATAATCCTTCTGAATATTCTTCTGTTAGCAGACCTGCACAGAGGTGTACCTTTTTTCTGGATATGGATGTATTGTCTTTCAAGCGGTTGCAAAAGAAATATATTCCTACATCTATAAAAAGAAATATAAAAAAATGGATGAAATCCTTTGTGTTAAGCCGAACGTGCAGCAGTAAAAAAGGAGCAAAAGTGCAGAAAAATGAGGACTATGGGTTGATGTTTACGTTTACCAGGGTAAACAACAAGTAATGATTCAGTGGAAGAAGGTACGGCATATTTATGGAAAAGTGATACTTTGCCGGAAGAGGCTTTGAAAAAATGATATTGCTATCAATTGGATGACACTTGGACAGTTTGGTTGGTAAGTCCGAAAAAAGATTAAGAGAGGGCAGAGCCTGTATTTCAGAGGGCTTTGCCTTATTTTTTGCGCAGGCCCGTACAGAGGAATTATGCTGCAAAAGCGGCGTATGGGCCGCGCGGCGAGTAGTGGAGAGGGACGTTCCCCTACTCGATTCATGATTTCAAATCAATCATGATGTGGATGGCCATTCGGCCCCTTCCTGCCATGAATATGGAATTATTTTATAACAAAGATAGGAGGACTGTACAGAAGATGAAAGAAACAACAATGGTTTTGGAGGAACATACCCGCAGGGCAAAGGCTGTGCTGGAGGAAATGGATACATCCGCGCTGCCGCACGGTGCCTGCGGCGGTCATGATGCTGCATCCTGCCGTACCCTGCGGGATTTATGTCTGAACTGGCTGCAGACCAGACGGGGCATTGTGAAAAGAAGTACTTATTCCGGGTACTGCTATGGCATCCGGATACATATTCTTCCCTATTTGGGAAGTGTGGGACTGGCAGATATGAGCGGCGACATGGTTTTATCCTTTATAGAAAAGATGCAGGAAAAAGGTCTGGCAGATTCCACGGTCCGTTCCACTCTGACTACTTTTAAGACTGTACTGAAGTTTGGGGTTCATCTGAAACTGATCAATAAGGATATTCTTTCCCACTGTTCTGTCAATTGTTCCAGACCCCGGTCCAGAGTGCTTACGGTGCAGGACAGTATGGGAATGAAAGCATATCTGCTGGAACAGAATACCATTTTTGCGGTGGGAATTCTGCTCTGCCGGGGAACAGGAATGCGGATTGGGGAACTGTGCGGCCTGAAATGGGGAGATATTGATTTTTCAGCCAATATCATTACTGTCAGGCGCACCATATCCCGGATCCCCAATCCGGACGCTTCCCTGGGCCAGCCCAGGACAGTGCTGTACATCCGGACACCGAAATCTCATACATCCATGAGGGAAATCCCGATTCCGCGGTATCTGGTGAAGTGTCTGCAGGACATGAGAAAGGAAGAAAGTGAGTTTGTGCTTACCGGGCGTGATTCCTGTACGGAACCGCGCAATGTCCAGAAGCGGTTCAAGACAATTCTGAAGCGCTGCGAGATGCACGACTGTAATTTTCATGCCATGCGTCACGGTTTTGCCACGGCGTGTCTGGAAAAGGGGATAGACTGTAAGACGGTTTCATCCATTCTGGGACACGCTTCCACACGTACCACCATGGACTTTTATGTGCACACTTCCCTGCAGCAGAAGCAGAACTGTATTGATGCCATTCCATAAGGGATTATGGGAACAGCAGCGGCGAATGCGTATACTTTTTATGTATTTTTATTCGTATTTTTATGATCGTATTTTTATGTTTCACAAAATCCTTGACAAATAGGTTTTTCTCGGTTATCATGAAACTTATCTAAAAACTCTAATGGTCAAGATACATTTCAGGCAGATTCTGCCAGAGTTTTCACATGAGCTGGCGGGGAATGTCCGGGAAATGTTCCCCAGATGGCAGTTAAAGAAAGGGGAACAATATATGAGGCCAAAAATGAGATTTGTTTCATGGAAAAGCAGGCATTTCAGACAGCCGTTACGGCATTATTTCAGCAACCGAAAAGTAAAGGACAGATTGTTCTGTTATATTTTTGAACATGACAGGAAAGCGCTGCTGCAGCTTTATAATACCCTGAATCACAGTGATTATCAGGATGAAGAAGCGCTGCAGGTGGTTACGTTGGAAAACGTGGTATATATGTCCATGAATAATGATCTGGCATTTCTGCTGACGGATACCCTGAACCTTTATGAACACCAAAGTACTGTCTGTCCCAATATTCCGCTGCGTTTTCTGCTCTATATTGCGGCAGAGTATGAGAGTCTTGTGGAAAAAGCGGGAGAAAATATATACGGAAGTAAGCTGATACGGCTTCCGGCTCCCCAGTGTGTGGTATTTTATAACGGAAGCGCAAAAATGGATGATGAACAGCTGCTTCGCCTGACGGATGCATTTACGGATCCCCAGGGGACCATGCATCACTCATGCCTTGAACTGACAGTGCGTATGTTAAATATAAACCACGGCCACAATAAAAGAATCATGAAAGACTGCAGAAGACTGGAAGAATATGCTCTTTTTGTCTCAAAGGTGAAAGAATTCTGTCTGGCGGGAGAGTCTGCGGATGATGCGATTGACGGTGCCGTGCTGTACTGCATTGATCACAATATTATGGAGGATATTTTTATGCCGTTTCGGGTGAATGTGAAAAAGTCATTGCTGACAGAATATGACGAGAAAAAAGTTATGAAGATGTTCAAAAAAGAGGCCCAGGAGGAGGGCAGGGCAGAAGGAAGGGCACAAGGAAGAGAGGAAGGAAGAGAGGAAGGAAGAGAGGAAGGAAGAGAGGAGGGCAGGGCAGCAGGCCTTCAGGAGGGGCAGCGTCAGTTGATAGACGCTATGTTAAAAAACGGAGTTTCTGTGGAGGAAGTCTCCAGAATGACGGATTTAACGGTTGAAAAAGTAGTGGAATTACGTACATACCGGCATTAGGCCCACAAGGAAGAGATGCAGCCTGCTATTGCATTTTGCAGACCGGCGTGTTATACTTTTAATCATAGAAAATTCCAAAATATTCCGAAAAAAAAGAAAAACGGAGCTTATAAAAAGGCAGAAAGGAAGTAATCGGGAAAATGAAACAGGGTTTTGATGACATTATGGCAAAGGTCAAGGAATGCGGCAGGAAAACAGTAGCTGTATCTGTGGCGCAGGATTCGGCAGTACTGGAAGCGGTGAAGGAAGCGAAGGAAAGAGGCATTGCCGACGCTATTCTGGTGGGAGACGAAGCAAAGATCAGGGAAGTGGCGGATTCCATAGGCATGGATCTGACAGGTTATGAGATCATTGACGAGCCGGATATGATCGCGGCATCCCTGAAGGCGGTAAAGCTGGCCCATGATGGCAGGGCAGACATGTACATGAAGGGACTGATCGATACCAAGGATTTTCTGAAGAGTGTTCTGGACAAAGAGGTAGGTCTGCGCACCGGGAATCCGCTTTCCCATGTGGGAGTGTTTGAGATTGAGGGGATTGACCGGCTGTTGTTCCTGACCGACGTGGCATTCATGACATATCCTACCCTGGAAGACAAAGTGAATATTATCAAAAATACAGTTCCTGTCTGCAATGCCTGCGGTGTGGACATGCCCAAGATAGCGCCAATGGCGGCAGTGGAAGTGGTCAATCCCAAGATGCCTGCCACTGTGGAGGCGGCTGAACTGACAAAGATGTGTGAAGAAGGCCAGATTCCGGGCTGTATTATCGATGGTCCCCTTTCCCTGGATCTTGCCATTGACCCGGAAGCCGCAAAGCATAAGGGTGCCACCAACAGAAAAATTCAGGGAGATGCGGATGTATTGCTTTTCCCGGACATCCATGCTGGCAATCTGGTGTACAAGGCCATTGTACATATGGTAAAGATGAGAAACGGCGGTATTCTTACCGGCACCAAGGTTCCTGTGATTCTGACCAGCCGTTCCGACAGCTTTGAGACAAAGGTGAATTCCATTGCCCTGGCGGCGGTAGTGTCGGAAGAGCTGAAGAAGAACGCGTAAGGGTGAATTTCGTTCTTATTATATGTCAAGAATAGGAGAAATTAAAATGTCCATAAAAAGTTTAATTATCAATCCGGGTTCTACATCCACCAAGATAGGTGTTTTTGAAGATGAGACTCTTTTGTTTGAAGAGACATTAAGGCATTCTACAGAGGAGATCAGCCAGTTTGCCAGCATTGTGGACCAGAAGGACTTCCGCAAGAAAATAATCACGGATTTGCTGGAATCCAGGGATTTTGACATAAAGAGCCTCAATGTGACAGTGGGACGGGGCGGTATGTTAAAGCCCATTCCGGGCGGCACTTATGCGGTGACGGAGGATCTGCTTGCCGATTTGATGAAAGGTGTCCAGGGGCAGCATGCGTCCAACCTGGGCGGGATTCTGGCAAAGGAAATCGGTGATTCCATAGGGGTGCCGTCATACATTGTGGATCCGGTTGTGGTGGATGAACTGATGCCCATTGCCCGGTATTCCGGTGTTCCGGAACTTCCCAGGGTAAGTATTTTCCACGCGCTGAACCAGAAGGCCGTGGCAAAGCGCTACGCCAGGGAATCCGGCAGACCCTATGAGACCCTGCGGCTGATCGTGGTCCATATGGGAGGCGGTGTCTCCGTAGGCGCCCATGAGAACGGCAAGGTGGTAGATGTATTTAACGCTTTGGATGGGGACGGTGCATTTTCACCGGAGCGCGCGGGAGGTGTTCCCAATGGGGCGTTGGTGAAAATGTGTTTTTCCGGTAAGTATTCCGAAAAGGAAGTGTATGGGAAATTAGTGGGCAAAGGCGGCTTTAATGCATATCTGGGCACCAATGACATGCGCGAGGTGACAAAGCGCGCCAACGAAGGAGACAGCGAGGCAGCAGAGGCCAAGCAGGCATTTTTGCTTCAGGTGGCAAAGGATATCGGTTCCATGGCCTGTGTGCTGAACGGCAAAGTTGACCAGATTATTGTCACGGGCGGTATTGCCTATGGGGCAGATGTGGTAGCGGCACTGAAGGAGAGGGCAGAGTGGATTGCACCGTTTACGGTATATCCCGGTGAAGATGAACTTCTGGCCCTGGCCCAGGGAGCGCTGCGGGTGCTGAACGGCGAGGAAGAACCGAAAGTGTATTAATACGGCGAAAATAAGTGGAACATAAAATAACCCTTCCGCATATCTTGTAAGGAGACGTGCGGAGGGTTTTTTTATGGCTTTGGTAGTGATAGACGCAGGACATGGGGGAAGTAACCCGGGAGCAGTGTATCAGGGACGCCAGGAAAAGGATGATGCCCTGGCCCTTGCCCTGGCAGTAGGGCGGATATTGGAACAAAATGGGGTGGAAGTATATTACACCAGGACGACGGATGTCTATGAATCCCCGGCCCGCAAAGCGGAGGAAGGAAATGCGGTGAACGGAGATTACTTTGTCTCCATACATCGTAATTCCAGTCCGTATCCCAATCAGTATACAGGAGTGGAGACTCTTGTGTATAACCGGTACGGGGAGGCGGCAAGGCTGGCAAACAATATCAATTCCCGGCTGGAACAGATCGGTTTTGAGAATCAGGGCATCAATGAAAGGAAGAATCTTGTAGTGCTGAATAGGACAGAAATGCCTGCCGTGCTGGTGGAAGCAGGATTTATCAACACGGATGCCGATAATCAGCTTCTGGATGAACGGTTTGATGATACGGCCAGGGCCATCGCAGACGGAATCCTGGCTACGGTCTGGAGCGCAGGGTGAGGAAGGTGACCGGACGAAATGCCGCGATGTGCCTGGGAGCACTTGTGGCAGCAGTGCTTGTGGTCCGGGGGATTGCGGCAGATTCCGGGGAGCATTGGGAACAGGCTGAGGAAGGGACTGGATTTGAAAGAGACGGGGAAATAAAGGAGGACTTCTCGGGAACGCTTCTGCTGGCAGGGAGTTCGTCCATGGAAGAACCTGTCAACACAATGGCGGAAAGTTTTATGGAAAAATATCCCGATGTAACCGTGCTTGTCCAGTTTACGGGTTCATCGGCGGGAATTGAGGCAGTGCTTGCAGGCAGTGCGGATATCGGGAATGCTTCCAGATATCTGACGGAGGACGAAATGGCCCAGGGGGCCGTGGAAAACCTGATAGGACTGGATGGGATTGCCATATGTGTGGATGGGGATAATCCGGTTTCAAATCTCACCGGAAAGCAGCTTCAGGATATCTATGCGGGAAAAATCAGAAACTGGTCGGAACTGGGAGGGGAAGACATCCCGGTGGTGGTGCTGGGACGTGAAGCCGGATCCGGCACCAGAAAAGCTTTTGAGGAATATCTGGGGCTGGAGGATGCGTGTACATATGGAAATGAACTGGACAGCGCAGGAGCTGTCCTGGCAAGGATTTCTGCAACACCCGGCGCCATAGGCTATGTGTCATTGGCCGCAGCGGGGAACCGGCATGGCAATGGGGCCAATTTTCCAGAAGAGAAAGGCAGTTCGGGATCTGTGAGAATCCTTTCACTGGATGGAATTTATCCTTCGAGAGAGCAGGTCAGAAAGGGCAGCTATCCCTTGTACCAGCCCTTTCTGATGGTGACAAAAGGGGAGATTTCGGCCGGAAACCGGCTGGTGCAGGCATGGTTTACATATGTGTACAGCGAAGCGGGCCGTGAGGCCCTGGAACATGCAGGCAGCATCGGATACAGGGGAGCGTGAGTCTCAGGGACTTCCGGTACAGTGTGACATTAAGTGGGGATGAGGGTTCTCCGTGGAGGCGTGTCATACAAAAGAGCTTTTTATGCGCAGGCCCATACACAAAGTGCGATTCCCCGCACCTGGAATTATGCCGCGAAAGCGGCGTACGGGCCGCGCGGCGGGTAGTGGAGAAACGTGTTCCCCCACTCGGCTGGGAAATATTGACGGGGTATAAAAATGAGTAAGAGGAAATACCGAAAGCAGGCGGAAGCCGCCGCAAGGGTGATTTTCGGGGTATGTGCTTTTTTTGCGGTTCTGGCAGTCGGAGCAATTTTTCTCTATATGCTTGTGAACGGGATTCCGGCTATCCGGCATCTGGGACTGAAAAATATTCTTTTTGGGACGGTGTGGAAGCCGGTGGCCGAAAACCCGGAATACGGCATTTTATATATCATTCTGACTTCCCTGCTGGGGACAGTACTTGCCGCTTTGGCAGGGGTTCCGATAGGTGTGCTGACCGCCGTGTATCTGGCCGAAGTGGCCGAACCGGGCAGGGCCGTGCTGGTGCGGGATGCGGTGGAAGTACTGGCGGGAATTCCCTCCGTGATTTACGGGCTGCTAGGGGTTTATCTGCTGGGACCTGCCATGTATCGCCTGGAGCGGAAGATCTTTGCAGGCTCCCGGACCCATCAGTTTACGGGCGGTGCAAATCTGCTTTCGGCGGTGCTGGTGCTGGCTGTTATGATACTGCCCACGGTGATACATGTCAGTGAATCTTCTATCCGGGGAGTGCCGCGGGAGATCCGGGAGGCATCGATGGCTCTGGGTGCATCCCGCATACAGACCATTTTCCGGTCTGTGCTGCCATCGGCAAGGCCGGGGATTGTGACGGCGGCGGTGCTGGGGGTGGGCAGGGCGATGGGGGAGGCCATGGCCATAACGCTGGTGTCCGGAGGCTGTGTGAATTTTCCCCTGCCTTTTGGATCGGTCCGTTTTCTCACCACGGCCATTGTCAGTGAAATGGGCTATGCACAGGGGATTCACAGGGAGGTTTTGTTTACCATAGGGCTTGTTTTGTTTGGCTTTATTATGCTGGTAAATGTAGCTGCCAACCATATTCTGAGAGTGGGGGGAGAGGGGCAGGGAGAGTAAAAAGGAGCGGGGATGGATTCTGTTTTATGGTATCGGAAAAAGAGACGGTCGGGAGACTTTATTCTGCTGGCAGCAGTATATGGGGCGGCGTACGCTTCGGTATTTTTGCTTCTGGGGATGCTGGGATATATTTTTTTCAGGGGTTACGGCAGCTTCAGCCTGTCTTTTTTCACCACGGTCACCAGTTCTGTCCGGGAAACCATGGGAATTGCCGGAAATCTGGTGAACACTTTCTATATCATTGTCCTGACGCTGGCCATGGCAGTGCCCCTGGGCGTGGGTGCGGCCCTGTATCTGAATGAATATGCAGGGCAGACAAGGGGCGTGCGCATGATCTGGTTTGCCATCGATATTCTGGCGGGAATTCCCTCCGTGATTTTCGGGCTTTTCGGAATGGTGTTCTTCGGCAATGTTCTGGGGCTTGGATATTCCCTGGCCAACGGCGCATTGACATGCGCGCTGATGGTACTGCCGCTGGTGGTGGGAAATACCAGGACAGCCCTGGAAGCGGTGCCGGACGGGTACCGGCAGGGGGCGCTGGGACTGGGGGCCACAAAGATATATATGATCCGGACCATTTTGCTCCCTGCCGCCGGAAACGGAATTCTGACGGGGGTGATACTGGCCGTGGGCCGTATTGCGGGGGAATCCGCGGCATTGCTGTTTACTGCCGGAAGCGCCCGGTTTTTGTGGAAACAGAAGGCGGGCATCTGGGAAAGCATCGCCGGATTCAGGGATAAGATATTTACCTCCGGGGGAACACTCACGGTGGAATTGTATCTGCAGATGCAGAAAGGGGAATACGGGATGGCTTTTGCCATAGCATGTGTCCTGATGGGAATGATTTTTCTGATGAATTTTTTGCTGAAGCTGGTGTGTGCAAATGGAAAACAGTAAGATCTCAGTCAAAAAACTGAATCTCTTTTATGGTGAAAAGCATGTGCTGAAAAACATTGACATGGAGATCGGAAAAAATGCCGCCACCGTTCTCGTCGGACCCAGCGGCTGCGGGAAATCCAGCTTTCTGAAATGCCTCAACCGCATGAATGATTTTGCGGGACATATGCGTCTGGAAGGACAGGTCCTGCTGGATGGGGAGGATATTTACGATAAAAGGGTGGACTGTACCCTGCTGCGGAAAAGGGTGGGCATGGTATTCCAGCAGCCAAATCCTTTTCCCATGAGCATTTACGACAATGTTGCCTATGGGCCGAAGCTGCACGGAAAAAGAAATCGGCAGGAACTGGACAGAAAAGTGGAGGAGGCCCTGCGGGATGCCGCGATCTTTGAGGAGGTGAAGGACCGGCTGAAAAAAACTGCGCTGGGACTTTCGGGAGGGCAGCAGCAGAGACTGTGCATTGCAAGGGCGCTGGCGGCAGAGCCGGAAGTATTGCTGATGGATGAACCCACATCTGCCCTGGATCCGGTTTCCACATCCCACATAGAGGAACTGGTGAAGAAGCTGAAGAAGCGGTATACCATAATCCTGGTGACGCACAATATGCGGCAGGCTGCCGAAATAGCAGATGATGCGGCGTTTTTTTGGAATGGGGAACTGGCAGAGTCCGGGCCGGGAGACCGCATTTTCCGCAGGCCCGCGGATAGAAGGACGACAGAATATATGATGGGAAACATGGGATATTTCCCGTGACCAAAGTCTGACCCGGAGACAAAAACAGGATCTGCCATCGAAAAAGGGACTGTCACAGTCCCTTTTCACATGGCGGCCAAAGCCCTGGTAACATGTTTATTTGTCACTTTCCCGTTCGGTTTCGGACGGTTCTGCGTCCGGTTCCTCCTGGGAAGCCTCTTCCTCAGGCAGCGTCATCAGCACTTTGACGATGCGGTTCTGCTCAATGCCCTGCACTTTCAGGTGCACACCGTTTTCCAGGGTGACTTCGTCCCCGTCTTCCGGCAGACGGCCCAGTGTTTCAATCATGATACCGCCGATGGAATCATAGTCTTCGCTGTCCAGTCTGGTTCCCAGTTCGTCATTGATGTCATCCAGTTTCATGCTGCCTTCCACCAGATAGGTATTGTCATCCAGCTCCTGAATGTATTCTTCTTCGTCCGCGTCGTACTCATCCCGGATTTCGCCCACGATCTCTTCCAGCAGGTCTTCCAGGGTGATCATGCCCGCGGCGGCGCCGTATTCGTTGAGCACAACGGTGACGCTGGCGGCTTTTTCACGGAGCTCATACAGCAGGTCGGATACTTTCTTAAATTCATATGTAAAATGTACGTCCCGCATAATGGATTTCACGGAGAAATTCTCTTCGTCTTCCGTCAGGATAAAATCCTTGATATTGATCAGGCCGATGATATTGTCAGTGTCATCCTCGTGCACGGGAAAACGGGTGTACATGGATTCCCGGAATGTGGAGAGAACTTCGGCGAATGTGGCATTTACGTCCACGGTCACCATATTGATCCGGGGTACCATGATATCCTTAGCCAGTGCATCGGAAAAATCAAACACATTGTAGATCATTTCCCGTTCCTCGGACTCTATGACACCGTCGGCATGGCTCACTTCCACATAGGTGCGCAGTTCGGCCTCCGTCATGGTGGTGATCTTCTTGCTGGGATCGATGTGCAGAAGCCGCAGGATGCCGTTAGACATTTTGTCCACCACAAAGATGACGGGCGTCATAAGCTGCATTAATCCATAGATAATACCGCCGTAGGCCAGGGTTATTTTTTCCGAGGAAAGCATGGCCCAGGTCTTGGGAATAATTTCGCCGCAGAGCAGAAGGACAAGGGTCAGCACGCCCGTAGCCAGTGCAACGGCGATGCCAAACCGCAGGGCAAGGGTGGTGGTCAGCGCGGATGTGGACAGATTGACGATATTGTTGCCGATCAGCACGGCGCTGAGCATCTTACTGTAATTGCCGAGTATCTTGTTTACTTTTGCCGCACGTTTGTTGCCTTCTTCTTCCAGCGTCTGCATCCGCACACGGTTGACAGTGCTGAAAGCTGTCTCTGCCGAGGAAAAAAATCCTGACAGGATAATGAGAAAAATAAGAACTAAAAATTGTAAACCTTCTGGGACGTCCAAAAAAATTTCACTCCTTTTCTTGTTTGTATTTCGCAGAGATTTCTGCGGTAAACTCTTACTACAGTTCCTAACAGCAAATATACACAATGGAAAAGCAGTTGTCAAGTTTTTGGACTCTTATGCATATGATTTTATAAAAAGTTTATAGACCACTGCTTTTGGGTCGGACAGGGGGAAGATATGGAATATAGGAATGGAAGTCAGAAAAACCAGGGGATGGAGGGAGAGGGAATTCCTTTTGGATTTCTGTTGAAAAGTCTGCTTTTTTCGTACATACTGACGGCGACACTGCTGGCGGTGCTGGCTTTTCTGCTGTATAAGATGGGACTGGACGAGAAGACGGTCTCCATTGCCATTATTGTGATCTATGTGATTGCCACATTTTTCGGAGGCTTTATGACGGGAAAGAAGATGGGAAGCCGGAAGTTTTTCTGGGGACTTGTGATGGGCAGCGCCTATTTTCTGGTACTGGCGGCGGTTTCCCTCTGTGTGGGAAAGGGGAATATCCAGCTGGGCAGCACCTTTTTTACCACACTGGTGATGTGTGCGGGGGGCGGTATGCTGGGCGGCATGCTGAGCTGAAATCATTCCCAAAAATCCTTTTAAAAAGGGGAGTACTATGATATACTATGTCCATATTCATGGCAGGAAGAGGATCAATAACATGACTGGCCTGAAATCATGTTATACTATACTGACCTTATCCAGGGAAAGAAAAGGCCCAATGGCCACGGCACACAGTCTTCTTCTGGCCGGAAAAGAGGAGAATTGGGATGATTCATACAGATAACATGTCCAGTCAGGATGCTGTCAGGGAACAGTACAAAACCACTGATAATCTAAAGCTGCGAAAAAGTTTACATGAAAAATACAGTGTCAATCAGACCGGATTTCAAAAATGGATGTTTGGGCGCTACCCCTTTCGACCGGGGATGAAAATCCTGGAATTGGGAAGCGGAAGAGGGGAGCTGTGGGATTATTATTTTGAAAATGCCACACTGCAGGAATATGAAATGGATATAACGGTATCGGATGTATCGGATGGAATGACAGAACATTTGCGGCAGCGTTTTTCGGGCCGGGAAATGACTGTCAGAAAAATAGATATACTGGATATACCGTTTGGGGAAGAATCCTTTGACCTTGTGATCGCAAATTCCATGTTGTACCATGTGAAGGACATTGATCTGGCACTTTCCGAAGTAAGAAGGGTTTTGAAAAGGGATGGTTTCTTTTACTGCGCCACCCTTGGCGTAAACGGAATGACCCGGTATCTATATCATGCCCTGGATGAGCTGGGGATTCCCGGCTATCATGACCCGGACATATCTTTTACCCTGCAGAACGGCGCGGGTCTGCTGGGTAAACATTTTTCCAGAGTGGAGCGGTCGGACTATGAGGACGCGTTAGAGATTGACGATATCCGGGATTATATGGAGTATATTTATTCCATGGCTTCCATGGAGGGACTGGACCGGAAATATTATGACATATTACAAAATTATTTTAACTCCAAAAAAGTAAACGGATATCTGCATGTGCCCAAAGAATACGGAATGTTTGCGGCCGCCGGCAAGGCGTAGAAGGCAGGGCGGCAAAAAGGAACCGGCGGCAGGAAAACAGTCATGTTTTTAAAAAAAACTCTTTTACAAATAGATATTTTATGATATACTACATAAAGTTTCTTATTATATAGGTAATTTTGTCCTATATGATGAAGCCCGCGGGGAACGCGCAGCGCACTCCCGGGGGAAGAAGAGGGCTGAGGCAGCCCCGCTTCGCGGTATGAAACGGAAGGCCGGAATCCGTAAAAAGGGCTGTGACAGTGAAAATAGGAAAATAAAGGAGGCTATGTGATGAAGCACATTAAGACTTTGACCACCAGGAATTTAAAGGAATCCATGAAGAAGGGCGGCTGTGGTGAGTGCCAGACTTCCTGCCAGTCTGCCTGCAAGACTTCCTGCACCGTAGGCAATCAGAGCTGCGAGCAGGCGAAGTAATTACATAGGTTACATTTACGACCAGGACAAGCAGCGGATTCCTTCGCTGCTTGTACTTTGTTGTATCATAGGAAAGTGCGTCTTGTGATACAAAAACGCTCCCCGGGAGCGCACTGCGGCAGAAAGGAATCCTCAGGCAGTTTTGCGGAGGGACAGGACTGCGGAACATATGTTTAACCGTTTGGAAAGGAACAAAAAAGTGATACACCAGTATAAGAACAATGGGTACAACATCGTGATGGATGTGAACAGCGGTTCCGTTCATGTGGTGGATGATATCGTCTATGATATCATTCCCCTGGTGGAAGCCTTTGTGGAGAAGGGCGAAAAAAATGCAGACGTGATCAGGGCGGCGGTCTGCGGAAATCAGGATTTTCCTTATACAGGGGAAGAACTGGAGGAAGCCCTGGCAGAGGTGCTGGAGCTGGAATCCCAGGGAAGCCTGTTCGCCCCTGACATTTACGAAAATTATGTATATGATTTTAAAAAGAGACAGACTGTGGTAAAGGCGCTGTGCCTTCATATCGCCCATGACTGTAATCTGGCCTGCAGGTACTGCTTTGCGGAAGAGGGGGAATATCACGGAAGGCGTGCCCTGATGTCTTTTGAGGTAGGAAAAAAGGCCCTGGATTTTCTGGTGGCCAGTTCCGGGAACCGGGTGAACCTGGAAGTGGACTTTTTCGGGGGAGAGCCCCTGATGAACTGGCAGGTGGTAAAGGACCTGGTGGCCTACGGCAGAAGCCTGGAGAAGAAGCACAACAAAAAATTCAGGTTTACCCTGACCACCAACGGGGTGCTTCTGGATGATGAAATCCTGGAATTTGCCAACCGGGAGATGGCAAATATTGTGCTGAGTATCGATGGAAGGAAGGAAATTCATGACAAAATGCGTCCTTTCCGGGGCGGGCAGGGAAGCTATGACCTGGTGGTGGAGAAATTCCGGAAAGTGGCGGAGAGCAGGGGTCAGGACCGGTACTATGTGAGAGGGACATTTACACACAATAATCTGGACTTTTCACGGGATGTCCTGCACCTGGCAGATCTGGGTTTCCGGCAGATTTCCGTGGAGCCGGTGGTAGCCGGACCGGAGGAGGATTATGCCATAAGGGAAACGGATATTCCTGTGCTGAAAGAAGAATATGACCGGCTGGCGGCGGAGATGATAAAACGAAGGAAGGAAGGAAATGGATTTCATTTCTTCCATTTTATGATAGATCTGGAGGGCGGACCCTGCGTGGCAAAGCGTTTGTCCGGCTGCGGTTCCGGAACGGAATATCTGGCAGTGACGCCGTGGGGAGATTTGTATCCCTGCCATCAGTTTGTGGGCAATGAAAACTTCCTTATGGGCAATGTGGACGAGGGTATCCTGCGGGATGACATCCGGGATGCGTTCAAATGCTGCAATGTGTATGCCAGGGAAAAATGCAGGAAATGTTTCGCAAAGTTTTACTGCAGCGGCGGCTGTGCGGCAAATGCTTATCATTTCCACGGCAATATCAATGATGCCTATGACGTGGGCTGTGAACTGCAGAGAAAGCGTGTGGAATGTGCGATTATGCTGAAAGTCGCGGAGTCGGAGATGCGGCAGGATCCGGAATCCGGCAAGTAGAAAACGGAAACGGGTAATATGGTGCGGACAGGCACTGCCTGACCGGTTCCGGAACCGGATATCTTTAAGAAAGGACGAAAGAACATGAAAAAAAACAGAGCAATTGTGGTGCTGCTTTGTATTCTTCTGATTCTGGCAGGAGTCGCCTATATTGACTTCTTCGGAACGGACGCAGACGGCAGCGGGAGCGCCTCGGACATCAAGCTTGGCCTGGACCTGGCAGGCGGTGTCAGCATCACCTATCAGGTGGTGGGAGATGAGGAACCCAGCGCCACAGACATGAATGATACCATTGCAAAGCTTCAGAAACGTGTGGAGGGCTACAGCACGGAGGCGATTGTGTATCAGGAGGGTTCCGACAGAATCAACATTGAGATTCCCGGAGTCAGCGATGCCAACGCTATTCTTCAGGAGCTGGGCAGACCTGGTACCCTTTATTTTATTTCCCAGACGGACCCGGAAGGCAATGAGAATTATTCCCAGCAGACAATCCAGAATCCGGACGGCTCTTACGGAGTGGGATATGTCCTGAACAAATCCATCGATGAACTGCTGGAGAACGGCTCCATTCTGGTGCAGGGAACGGATGTGGGCGATGCCCGTGCGGGTACCCAGAACCAGACCATGGGTACGGTGAATGTGGTAAGCCTGACCATGACGGAGGAAGGCAGGGAGAAATTTGCCCAGGCCACCCGGAATGCTTTCGAGAAGAACGAGAGTCTTGCCATTTATTATGATGGCAGCATTATCAGTGCGCCCGGGGTCAATGCTGTGATCTCGGACGGAAGCGCCCAGATTTCCCCCATGGAGTCTTATGAAAGGGCAGAGAGCCTGGCATCCACCATCCGCATCGGCGGTCTGAGGCTGGAACTGGAAGAACTGCACTCCAAGGTAGTGGGGGCACAGCTTGGCGTGGAAGCCATTGACACCAGCCTGAAGGCAGGGGCTATCGGCCTGGTGATCGTGATGATATTCATGATTGTGGTATATCTGATACCCGGTTTGGCATCTGCCATCGCGCTGCTGGCCTATGTGGCGCTGGTGATTCTGCTGCTGAACGGCTTTGACATGACGCTGACACTGTCCGGTGTGGCAGGTATTATTTTGTCCATAGGTATGGCGGTTGACGCAAATGTGATCATATTTGCGCGTATCCGGGAGGAGCTTGCCACCGGGAAAACCGTCCGCAATGCGGTGCAGATTGGTTTCAGCAAGGCATTGTCCGCCATCATAGACGGCAATATCACCACACTGATCGCAGCGGGAGTACTGCTTCTGCTGGGGCCCGGCACGGTGAAAGGTTTTGCCCAGACACTGGCGCTTGGTATTGTGCTTTCCATGTTTACGGCCCTGGTAGTGACACGGTACCTGATTTATGCGTTCTATGCGCTGGGACTGAAAAGCGAAAAGTTTTACGGGGTGGGAAAAGAGCACAAGGTGCTGAACATCCTTTCCAGAAAAGGAATTTTCTTTGCCTTGTCCATAGCTGTGGTGGCAGCAGGTTTTATCGTGATGGGTGTGCACAAGGTATCCGGCGGGGATGCCCTGAATTACAGCCTGGAGTTTAAGGGCGGTACGGCCACCACCGTCACATTCCAGGAGGCCATGACCCTGGAGAAGGCAAACAGTGAAGTGGCTCCGAAGATTGAGGAGATTGCAGGAAGTGCGGTCCAGATTCAGACCGTGCAGGATTCCAATGAAGTGATTTTCAAGACCAGTACCCTGAGTATTGACCAGAGGACGGCCCTGAACCAGATGCTTATGGACAATTTCGGAATCGATGAAAAAATGATCACTTCCGAGACCATTAGCTCCACCATAAGCGACGAGATGAAGTCCGACACCATCATTGCGGTGGCAGTGGCAATTGTCTGTATGCTGATTTACATCCGGATCCGTTTCAGTGACATCCGGTTCGGCATCAGCAGTATCGTGGCCCTGCTTCATGATGTGCTGGTAGTGCTGGCCTTCTACGCTGTGGCCAGGGTTTCCGTCAGCAATACCTTCGTGGCATGTATGCTCACCATTGTGGGTTATTCCATCAATGCAACCATAGTGATTTTTGACCGGATCAGGGAGAACATGGCTGTCATGTCCCACAAGGATGACTTGAAGGATGTCGTGAACCGGAGCATTACACAGACCATGTCCAGAAGTATTTTCACTTCCCTGACAACCTTTGTCATGGTGGCGGTGCTGTATGTTCTGGGTGTTACAAGCATCCGCGACTTTGCACTTCCGCTGATGGTAGGTATCATTTGTGGCGCGTACTCCTCCATTTGCCTGGCAGGAAGCTTGTGGTATCTGTTCCGGATAAAGTTTGCCCCGAAAAAGGAAAAGGAACAGTAAAAGAAATTGAAAGAAAGATCAGAAAGAGAAGGGATTGCCGTAAAAGCGGCGGTCCCTTTTTTTGTGCGCAGCCCCGTACACAAAGTGCGACTCCTGGCACTTGGAATTATGCCGCCAGGCGGCGCACGAGTGTATAAGGAAAATTGTTGCTGATGCAACATGTACCCGATTTTACATTATGGTGTTTACAAGTGCGACAGTTTATGTTATAATTTGTCTACAATGTAGACAACGGTCCATGTACGGGATTGTGGATGGGAATATTTTGACAGGAAGAGGATATAAAATCCGGGATTTGGGCAGAGGGCTGTCCCGGAAGATATAAAAATAAGGAAAGGAAAGGGAATAGTCAGATGAAAGCATTAAGTGAGGCCGAATGGAACATAATGGAGAGCCTGTGGGAAGAATCCCCAAAGGTGGGAAGCAGGATTGTGGCAGACATGGCGGCAAAGACGGGCTGGAGCCGCAGTACCACGCTGACCATGCTGAAAAGGATGACGGAAAAGAAGCTGATTGCCTGCGGGGACGGCGATAAAGTGAAAGAATATTTCCCGCTGGTAGAGCGGGAGACGGCTGTCAGGAAGGAGACAGAAAGCTTCCTGAAAAGGGTTTATCACGGCAGTGTGAGCATGCTGGTAAGTGGATTTGTGGAAAAGAAGAAGCTGACGCCACAGGAGCTGGCGCAGCTTCGGGAGATTCTGGATAAGGCAGAGGAAGAGCAGAATGATTGAGTGGATGGTGTCATCAAGCGTATTGATGATTGTAATAATGACCATAAGGTATTTTTTCAGGAACAGGCTGTCCATGAGGGCGCGGTACGCATTGTGGCTGCTTGTGGCGGTGCGCCTGCTGATGCCGTTTTCTTTTCCGGGGAGCAGTTTCAGCGTGCTGAACTTTCCGGCGGTGGAAAATATGCTGGCCATACAGGAGGCGGGATCATCCGGTGAAAAGAACCGGGAAAACCAGGCGGCAGTACCGGGCGGGCAGCAGCCCGACGCGGAGGAGAGGGTTTCCGGGAATGGGAATCCGGACAAAATCCCGGTTATGGAGACAGTAACTGCCGTACCGGATCCGGGCCGGCAAAGGGGGGAGGACAAGACTTCACAGACCGCCGTACCCCGGGTGTTCCCCTGGCTGGCTGCAAAGCGGATGGGCAGGATTCTTCCGTGGATCTGGATTCTGGGGATAGGTGTCTGCAGCGGAATTGTGCTGGCGGCAAATGCAAACTACCGGAAAAAAATGTACCGGTCCCGTAAGAAGTATGACACCGGGATACCGGGCAGGCTTCCGGTGTATGTTTCACCCCTGGTTACCACGCCCTGTCTGTTCGGCATCCTGCATCCTGCGATCTATATCACTGCCAGGGCAGCCCGGGAGAGTGGGTCACTGAGATATATTCTGTGTCATGAGAACACTCATTACCGGCACAGGGATAATCTGTGGGCCCTGGTGAGGATGGCTGCCGTCTGTATTCACTGGTATAATCCGCTGGTATGGCTGGGGGCATATCTGTCCAGGCAGGACTGTGAGCTTGCCTGTGACGAGGAGACGCTGAAACTGCTGGGGGAGAGGGAAAGAATTCCATATGGCAGGACACTGTTGGATTACAGTGTGCAGGCAGACATGGTTTTCGGCAGACTGCAGCTGTCCACCACTATGTCCGGCGGGAAGAAACAGCTGAAAGAACGTCTGCTTGTGATTGCAATACAGCAGCCGCGGCGATATGCGGGAGCATTGGCAGCGGCATTTGTTCTGGCGCTGTTTGTGTCCGTGGCAACTTTTACGGGCAGGGCAGAGGGAAAAGAAGCACAAAGTGCCGGGACAGGGGAAACTTTTCTCACAGGGGAAGCAGAGAGCCCGGATGCAGCCATGGGAGAGGATTCCGGCCGGAAAACGGATGATAACCAAACGATGGTGGGGGCAGGGGATGATGATGCGGAAAGGGTTGCCTTTGACCTGAAAGAGGGAGAATCGTATGTGTTAAAGCTGGGCAGCGAGGCACTGCCTGACAGCGGGATGTACCGGACGCAATGGCTGGAACTGGCCAGAATACGGGATGGCAGGGAGGAAGTGGTGCAGACGCTGGCGGCAGATGAGATCGGAGTGCTGTATACCAGGGCCTGGCAGCAGAATCCGAACCAGGAAGGAAGTATGTACGGTTATTCGTCAGAACAGGAGAATCTGTACGCAAAACCGCTGTATCAGATAGAAGATGCGAAAGAACGGAATGGGGAAATACAGTTTGATGCGTCAGAGGGCGGGATCATCCTGGCAGACCTGAATTTTGACGGGTATCAGGATATTTGTCTTCAGGGAAAAACAGACGGCGCCAATATTCCGTATTACTGTTTTCTGTGGAACCCGGATGAGGCCTGCTTTGAGCCGGCGTACATGATTCCCAATGTACAGGCTGACAGGGAAGCGCAGTGGATTGTCAGCGCCACCCGGGAAGCAGATGGGCGGGACAGTGTGAAATACTATCGTTTTGACAATGACAATCTGCTGCACATGGTCCGTTACACGGAGAAAAACGAATCTCCCGGCGCAGTATTTTCCAGCCTGGACCTGACCTATTGTGAGACATCCTACAGCCTGCCGGCGGTGGATGAATGGGATTTGGGCACTGTTTACGGAGGGGCTCTGACGGAGAGAATGGTAACCTGGGCGAAGCAGGCGCTGACGGAACTGTATGAGTGGACCGGCACGAAGCTGGATACGGCATACTTTTCGGTGACCAGTTTCGGAGATTTTTCTTTTGGGCAAAACGCCGGGGATCTGCAGGCATCCCGGACTTTTTACAGCCGGTGTTACGGGGATGCGGCGGGATTTGAATCCGTCATCCGGCACATGGTCCTTTTCACCGAGCGGGAAGTATGGTATTCTCCGGTGACACAGTGGAAAGTGCCGGAGGATAAGGATAAGATGACAGACCGGCAGCTGGTGGAATGGTATTTTGAAAGGTCAGCCCTGACAGAGGGGGAAGTGGCAGATTCTGTCCAAAAGACCGATGACATGGATTATGTGATCCGGACAGAGTCCGGTCTGTATTATGAACTGACTCTGGAGGCATCTACCCGGGAAGTGAACCAGGTTTACGGACCGTATGAGGAGTTTCCGGTTCACTAGAGCGTGTTTTAATTGCTTCCTGGCAGCTGTGTGTCACAGACTGCGGGAGATGAAAATATTTTGCAAAAAATCCGGGCTCCCATGGGACACGGAACAAAAAAAGGCTTCCCATTAGAAGCCTTTTTTGTGCACACGGGTGCATAAGGAAAATTGTTGCTGACGCAACATGCACCCGGCGCGGCGAGTTTTTACCATTATTTACAATTCCGCACAATTTCATCCATCTGCGCCCTGCTTTTTTCCATGTCGCTGACCAGCTTAAACTGGGTGCGGCAGCGGTCCAGATTATGACCTTCCCGGTGGATTCTGAAATAGGTATCCCCGTTTAAATAGTCGGTCAGGAAACGCATTCCGCATTCAAAAGTCATCATCATGGCGCCTATGGGGAGCATTTTCTTTTCGTTTTCCGTCATAAGGCTTCCGCATTCCCCCAGAAATCCCTTTGTGTAACATTCAAACAGCGGAAGCTCAAAATTGACCTTGCTCAGATCGGGCTCGTCTTCCGCGGCATAGGTGGCTCCGAAACGGATGCTGTCGCCGAAATCGTTTACAGACAGTCCGGGCATCACCGTGTCCAGATCTACCACTGCCAGAGGCAGCCGCGTCTTTTCATCAAACAGAACATTATTCAGCTTGGTATCATTGTGGGTGACGCGCAGGGGGAGTTCGCCACGCTCCTGCATATCCACCAAAGTGGCGGCAAAGTCCTTCCGGGCACGCACGAACGCAATCTCTTTTTCCACGGAAGCGGCCCTGCCGCACACATCTTTTCTGACGGCATCTTCAAAATCCAGGTAACGGGATTTGGTGTTGTGGAAATTTGGTATGGATTCGTACAGAGTGTCTGCGGGGAAATCGGCCAGAAGCTTCTGGAAGTGCCCGAATGCACACGCACTGGCATAAAACTGTTCTTCATTTTCACAAGTCTGCAGGGTCACCGCGCCCTGGATAAAGGTGTAGACACGCCAGCAATCCCCGCCGTTGCGGTACAGGGTCTTTCCGTCCCTGGTCATGACCACGCTCAGGGTCTCCCGCAGGGGATCCCCTCCGGCTTTGACAATCTTTTTCTTCAGAAAGTCTGTCACCAGAATGACATTGTCCATGAGGGCCTCCGCGTTTTTAAAAACGGAGGTATTGATTTTTTGCATAATATAACTTTCGCCAGACTCGGTTTTCAGTAAAAAAGTATCGTTAATATGACCGTCGCCGTAGTTATTTTGGGCGCTTATGGCCTTGCTGTTGAGCTGAAACTGGTTAGCAATTTCCAGAAACTGATCCATATCTTTTCTCCTTGCCTGTCCCTGCCTGCCGCAGAAACCGTTTTTTCCAATAAATAACGTATATAAGTCTACCAATTTATCAATGTTAAGTCAAGAGTCAATTGAGATGTGGGGCAGAATTATGGAAAAGGGGCAGAAAAACGGCAGCTTCCGGTGATTTGTGAAAACTGCCGCAAAAAGCGTCATTCACCGCCCGGGCCGGAGCCGGGAAGGAAGACTTGCGGATTCTGGCGGAACATGTTACATTATAGAAAAACAAAGGAAATTCTGTGAGATGGAAAAATGGTATGTAGCGGCAAAAAAAGCCGATTTTGAGGCCTGGGCGGTGAAGTTTCAAATCAGTCCGGTGGTGGCCAGAATTCTTCGGAACCGTGATCTGACGGAAGAGGCGGAAATCCATAAATTTCTATACGGTACAATGGATGACTGTCACTCCCCCTGGCTGTTAAAGGACATGGAAAAGGCGGTGGACGAAATCCTGGACGCGGTGAAGGAGGGCCTTCTGATCCGGGTCATCGGGGATTATGATGTGGATGGAATCTGCTCTTCTTATATCCTCACAAAAACCCTGCAGCTGCTGGGGGCAGAGACAGACACGGCCATTCCCCATCGCATTCATGACGGATACGGGCTGAATGATCATCTGATCCGTGAGGCGGCATCAGACGGGGTGGGCATGATTGTAACCTGTGATAACGGCATTGCGGCGGCATCCCAGATTGCCCTGGCCAATTCCTGCGGCATCCGCGTGATTGTCACGGATCACCACGAGGTGCCGTTTGTGAAGGGGGAAGAGGGCAGAAAGGAGCTGCTGCCCCCGGCCCTGGCGGTTATTGATCCCAAACAGGAGCAGTGTGCTTATCCCTTTTCCGGTATCTGCGGGGGCGTGGTAGCCTATAAACTGGCACAGGCCCTGGCAGAGAAAACCGGGAGCCGGGCGCTGGGGGAAGCCATGGGGGAACTGCTGGAATTTGCGGCGCTGTCCACGGTCTGCGATGTGATGCAGCTGCGGGACGAGAACCGGATTTTTGTGAAAGAGGGCCTGAAGCAGCTGAAAAACACCCGGAATCAGGGACTCAGGGCACTGATAGAGGTCAACGGCATAGAACCGGAAAAACTGAGCGCCTATCACCTGGGCTTTGTCATCGGCCCCTGCCTGAACGCCACGGGAAGGCTGGACACTGCAAAGCGTGCCCTGGAACTGCTGCAAAGCCGCACAAAGACGGATGCCATGAGCGCTGCCAGGGAGTTGAAGGACTTGAATGACAGCCGGAAAAACCTGACCGTGCAGGGGGTGGAGGCAGCGGAACATTTTCTTCTGGAGCACCATATGGAGCGGGACAAGATCATGGTGATTTTTCTGCCGGAGGTCCATGAAAGCCTGGCGGGAATTATCGCGGGGCGCATCCGGGAGCGCTACAATCATCCGGTGTTTCTCCTCACTAGGGGGGAAGAGGGCGTAAAAGGCTCGGGCCGTTCCGTGGAAGGATACCATATGTATGAGGCCATGACGGAGGCGGGGCATTTTTTCACCAAATTCGGAGGCCATGCCATGGCGGCGGGGCTTTCCATGCGGGAGGAGGACATCGATTCCCTCCGGCGGGAACTGAACGAAAAATGCGCCATGACGGAGGAAGATTTTATTCCCAGAGTACATATTGACGTACCCATGCCCCTGGACTACGCGGACGAAAATCTCGCCAGCCAGCTGGAGCTACTGGAGCCTTTCGGGGTAGGAAATCCGAAACCGCTTTTCGCCCAGAAAAACCTGGTTTTCCTTTCCGGATACAAGATGGGAGCAAACAAAACCTGCGCCAGATACCGGGTGCGGACGCCCGGGGGAGAAGAGAGACAGCTTGTGTTTTTCGGGGACCTGGAGAGATTCCGGGATTTTCTGGAAGAAGAATACGGAAAGGGAAGTGAGGACGCGCTGTATGCCGGACGGGGCAACTTTCCGGTTTCCGTGGTATACCAGCTGGGAAAAAATACCTACAGGGGGAAAACGGAACTGCAGTATGTGATGCAGTACTATTGCCGCGGGCAATGAGCGGGCAGCTGCGAAGCCGGACTGCGGTGATGCCCGGAGGGGCAGCTGCCGGGAATGAATTTTAAAGACGCTCTAAGCATTTCTGGTGTAACGGCAGCCCGGAAAGCCGCTGCAGCCCCAGAAGCTGCCGTATTTGCCGTTCCGCTTCATCAGGAGGGAACCACATCTGGGGCATACCGGGGCGTGGTCAGCGTCCCCGGAGGGCATCCCCGGCAGCTCAGCCAGTTTTTCATAGCACTGCTGGTTCATGACACAGTCCTGCAGGGCCCGGTGGGCGCCGGCTGTCTCAATGTGAAAATGCTGCGCCAGGTCGGTGAGACGGTATCGGGGCAGGGAGAGAAGGCCTTTGGCCAGGTAAAGTGTGTCCACATAATCGTTCGTCAGTTCCCGTCCCAGTTCCCGGAGCATGCCGGCCTGGAGGAATTTCATGTCGAAGCTGTGGATATTATGTCCCACAAGGATGTCTTGCCCTGCGAAATCCAGGAATCCTTCCAGGGCGGTCTTCAGCGCGGGCGCTTCCCGGACCATGTTGTCGGTGATGCCGTTGATGAGAGAGGCGGAGGAGGGAATTTTCCTGCCGGGGTTTACAAGGGTGGAATACTCCCCTGCCGTTTTCCCCTCCCGCACCCTGATGCCGGAAATTTCGATAATTTCATCCTGGAGGGGAGATAATCCGGTGGTTTCCAGATCAAACACCACATAATCTTTTGTATATAAATTTAATCTTGCCATAAGTATCCTGTATCCTTTTTCTCCTGTAAAGCCGGTTTTTCTGACATGCTTACATTATATCTGTTTTTCCGGGAAAGTCAACACATCCACTGCGCTTCCCTCGTTCAGGTCCGGTCTGCCATAAATTGTGGCGCACATCTGCCAAAAAGCAATTTTTAAGCGCACCTTAAAATATTAAGGAAAATGTTAGATAAATTTAATGTAAATACCACATACTTTTTGTTACAATAATTGGCAAGGAGCATGGGCCCGTAAAACCGGACAGAATCGGTGCAGGATGACGGGTGAGGAATGAACATGGGAACTGTGTTAAATTATCTGGAAAAATACGGAAAATATACCTTTCAGGAAATGCCTTTGACAGAGGTGGACAGCCTGGCGCTGTGCCAGCTGTCCTATCTGAAATTTGACGATCTTGTGCCGGATGTGCGCCGGGACGGGCCCGCCGTGACGCTGGAGAGCCTGAAGGAGCATCCGGAGTTTGAAAAACTGTTCGGGGACGTGCGGTTTGAAAAGGAGAACAGGGCACTTTTTGAGGGAATGATGCAGGGGCTGCGTTTCCGCCACATGAGACTGAACTATTATGTGAATGTGGTGGAAGAACAGAGGGAGACGCAGTTTTCGGCAGTCACATGTTTTTTGGATGACGGTACCGCCTATGTGGCCTTCCGGGGGACGGACGAGACCATTGTGGGCTGGAAAGAGGATTTCAACATGGCGTTTCTCTCCCCTGTGCCGGGGCAGGCGTACAGCGCAAAGTATCTGGAAGCCGTGGCATCCAGAATCCGGGGACCTTTTTTCGTGGGGGGACATTCCAAGGGCGGGAATCTGGCTGTATACAGCAGCATGAACTGTACGCCGGATGTACAGGAGAGAATCATGCGGATTTACAGCCTGGACGGGCCGGGATTCCGTCCGGAAGTACTGGAAAAGTGCGGATACGGAAAGGTGGCCCACAAGGTGGTGAAAATTCTGCCACATTCTTCCCTGGTGGGGATGCTTTTCCAGTCGGACATGCACTTCCAGGTGGTAAAAAGCAATACCTTTGGCCTGCTGCAGCATGATCCGTTTACCTGGCAGGTGGTATCCAATCATCTGGTGCATGTGAATCAGCTGTATGAGCGTAGAAAAAATATGGACAATGCCCTGAACGAGTGGATACTTTCCCTGGATGAGAGGCAGCTGTGTACTTTCGTGGATACCATGTACCAGGTGATTACGGCCTCCCAGGCCCGCAATCTCATCGACTTTACCGCCGAGTGGAAGCGGAGCATGAACGGCATGATCGGGGCGCTGAAAGAAGTGGATGACGAGACCAGGGATATGCTGAAAGAAATGATCCGGTCCCTTTTTGAAATTGCCAGAAGCAGCCGGAAAAAGCAGTCTGCCGCAAAGCCGGAAGGGGACAGGGGGCCGGCTGCCCGGAAGCGCGGGACAAAACCAGGTATTCCGGAGCAGGAAAAAAATTATCCGGGCCGTCTTCCGGAAAGCAGGAATTCCGAAAAATAAGACAGTATTTTGGAGCCATCGGTGCCGGTTTTTTCGCCGTTGATGCGTTCCGGATGCCACTGGACGCCGATGACAGGAAGGGTTTCGTGGGAGATGGCCTCCACGCATCCGTCGGCCGGGCAGACCTGCACAACATCCAGTCCGCGTCCCAGCCTGCCCAGGGCCTGGTGATGGGCGCTGTTGACAATCGTCTTACAGCCGTAAAGTCTGTAAAGCCAGGAATCCTTTCTGATGGCGGAAGCGTGATGTCTGTCGCCGTTCTCATAAGCGTGCCTTTTGCGGGCATAAGGGTCCAGATCCTGTATTATGGAGCCGCCCAGCCCCACATTGATGACCTGCATGCCCTTGCAGATGCCCAGTACGGGCATGTTCCGCTCCAGGGCCAGGTCCAGGGCCTGGAACTGCAGAATATCCAGCCGGGTGTCAATATTGCGGGAACCGTGGTTCTGTTCCCCGAAGAAGGCGGGTGTGATGTCCCCGCCGCCGGGAAGAAGCAAAGCATCGCAGGCGGCCAGGTCTTCCGGATTCCTTGTGACTTCCGGTATGGCTCCAAAAGCCGTAATCCATCTGACATAATTGACCGTTTCGGTCGGTTTTCCAAAAATTGCAAATCGCATATGGTTTTCGCTTTCCGGGTTAAACTGTCCTTACATATATATGCGGATTTCCGGAAAGTTAAGAGAAATTAAGGATTTTTCTTTTTGGCGATACTTTACTATAAGGAAAATTCTGCTAAAATGGAACTGTTCGGCCAAAGTCTGTGTAAAAATAATTTTGGGAAGTGCTGATATGAATCAAATTAAAAAAATGCCATGGAATGAAAAAAATATACGCCGGAACGGTCTGCTGCTTTCTTTTCTGATTCCGCCTGTCATTATGCTGACCATATTTGTGCTGAAAGGAATTTATCCATTTGGGGACAGAAGCTTTCTGTTTTCCGATATGTATCACCAGTACATGCCTTTTTTCAGTGAGCTGTTACGGAAAATAAGAGCAGGGGAATCCCTGAATTTTTCCTTTCACGTGGGAATCGGTTCTAATTTTCTGGCGCTTTTCGTCTATTACCTGGCCAGTCCTTTTCATATTTTTTCCCTGCTGGTGCCCGAAAGTCATCTGATGGAGTTTATGAGCTATCTGATTGTGTTCAAAACCGGGCTGGCAGGTCTGACCGCCTGCTTTTATCTGCAGCGGCATTTCGGCATTCCGGAGGCAGGGGCCGCTGGGGAAACTATGGGACAAGATCCGGGGGGACAAAATATCTGTAAAGTGTTTTTTGCCTGCTTTTATGCCCTGTCCGGTTTTATGGCAGCTTACAATTACAATATCATGTGGGTGGACTGCGTGGTCTTGCTGCCCCTGATAGTGCTGGGGCTGGAGATGCTGGTAAAAGAAGGAAAATGGCGCCTATATTGTGTGACGCTGGCGCTTTCCATATTTACCAATTATTATATTTCCATTATGATCTGTATCTTTCTGGTGCTGTATTTTCTGTTTTTGCTGGTGACACAGAAAGGCTGCCGCATATTGCGGAGCATGGGGTATTTTACGCTGTTTTCCCTGCTGGCGGGCGCCATGGCCGCAGTGCTTCTGGTTCCGGAGGTGTGTGCCATACTGCAGACAGACTTCGGGGACATGGATTTTCCCAAGAAGGCGGAGTCTTATTTTTCCATTCTGGATATGCTTGCGAGACATTGCATGTGTGTTATGGCAGAACGGGGACTGGACCACTGGCCCAATATTTACTGCGGCAGCGCAGTGCTGTTGCTGATGCCCATGTACCTGATGAGCCGGAAGATTTCCATACGGGAGAAATTCTGCCGGCTGGCGCTGGCCGGCTTTCTGCTGCTGAGTTTTGGTACCAATATTCTGAATTTTATCTGGCACGGGCTCAATTACCCGGACTCGCTGCCCGCCAGACAGTCCTTTGTCTATATTTTTCTGGTGCTGACCATGTGCTATGACGCGCTGCGGCATGTGCGGGACGCGGAGGAACAGCATATTGTGTATGCTGTGCTGTGGGCGGCTGGATTTTTATTGTTCTGTGAAAAATTTATCGATCATGAGGATTTTGAACTGGGAGTCAAACTGCTGACTTTTGTCTTTGTCAGTCTGTACGCCGTTCTTTTATATCTGTACCGGACCAGAACGGACAGACATGTGCACCGGGCGGTGGCAGTGATTGCCCTGATGGCAGTGATCACGGAGTGCGGTATTAACACATATGTCACCAGTGTGGGAAATGTGGACCGGGAAGCTTATCTGGGACAGCAGGAGGACTACAAGGCTCTGTATGAAATGACAAAAGAGAGGGAAGATGGCTTTTACCGCATGGAGAAGTTTTCTCGGAAGACCAAGAATGACGGCACACTGGCCGGTTATCCCACTGCCAGCGTGTTTTCCTCCACCATGAATTCCTATGTGATGGATATGTACAAACGCCTGGGAATGCGCCACAGCAAGGTGTATTATGGGTTTGACGGAGCCACGGCACTGGTGTCGGCCATGCTGAATGTGCATTACATGTTCGGGGAGTCGGAGAAATATGAGAATGCCTTATACACTCTGCTGGGCAGCAGCGGGGATATCTGTCTTTATCAGTGCAACGCCGCGCTGCCTTTCGGGTATGTGGCGCCAAAGGGATTTGATTTGGCGGAGGATTCCGGAAAACAGGGATTTGCGCTGCAGAATCAGATGATAACGGACCTGGGGCTGCAGGAGAAGCTGTTTCACAGGGCAGAAGCAGTGCAGCAGGGGGAAGACGTAGTGTTCACGCCGGAGCGGGGCGGTTACTATTATGGCGTGATTACCGCATCGGGGACGAACAAAGTGGACTACATCGGGGGCAGTACGGAGGAAGAAAAATTTAACGATTTAAAGAAGGGATCCATTCTGTATTTGGGATATCTGGAAAAGAGCCAGACCATCACCCTGACAAATGGCAATGATGAGGACGAGACGCCGGAGATAAAGGCAGATGTGTACCGGATGGACATGGATGTGCTGCAGCAGGCGCTGGAGCTGCTTTCCGCACAGCATATGGAGAATGTGACCTGGAAAAGCGATTTTCTGAAGGGAGACCTGACTCTGGAAAAACCGGGGCGTCTGATTCTTTCCGTGCCATATGAGGAAGGCTGGACGGTGCTGGTGAACGGGGAAGAAAAAGAGGGGAGTCTGTTTGGGGGCTGCCTCATGGCATTTGACCTGGAGCCGGGAGATTATACTTTTGAGATGACATATGTGCCAAAGGGAAGAAATGCGGGGCTGGTCATCAGTGCGGGAGGTATCCTGCTGTTTGCGGTATGCTGTGTTCTGGGCGGAAAATCCGGCAGGGAGAAGGGGGAGAGGACAGAGAAAAATGGGGAACCGGAGCAGGCAAAAATGGCCGAAAAATCCGGCTCTCCGGAGAATGAGACATCAGGGGAAGCGTAAACGGGTCGTGTTTTTTGGTAAAATGACGAAAAAAGGGTGACAAATTTGACATAGTTGAAATTAGGGCTTCCTATTTTGGAAAAAGTGTATTATAATGATGGACAGAGCATGATATTCAATCATGTATCAGGCAGCATGTCATTAAAGATTCTGGCTGTGCCCCCCTTTTATTTTTGAAAACTGTAGAAATCAGGAGGATTTTATGAGAGAAAAGTATGAATCATTGGCGCTTGTACAGTTGAAAGAGCTTGCAAAAGCGCGCGGGCTGAGAGGTACGTCTTCCATGAAGAAGGCGGAACTGGTGGAAGCCATGCTGGCAGAGGATGAGAGAGTGAAGCAGAAGGAAGCCGCCGAAAGCGCAGGGAAAAGCGAGGAGACACAGCAGACTCGCGACAATGCTTCCAAACCGGTCCGGAAGCGTATCGTCACGAATACCAACGGACCCCGGCAGAGAACGGAGCGTGCTCCCGGTGCGGTGATGAACGAGAGCAGCTACAAAGCGGAAGCCTCGCCCCAAAGCGAAAGCGTACAGAAGACGGAGGAAGTGAACGAGACGAATACAGCGGCCCCGGCCCAGGATGCGGCCATGGCCCAGGCAGCGCCCCAGACGGCACAGGTCCAGCGTCCCAGCCGTTCCAATGAAGTCTATGACGAGAAAACCTACCCCAAAGAACTGGACAGCGGTGAGGAAGCCAGTGGTATTCTGGAAGTTATGCCGGACGGTTATGGATTTATCCGTTGTGAGAATTATCTTCCGGGAGAGAATGATGTGTATGTGGCTCCCAGCCAAATCCGCCGTTTTGGTTTGAAGACAGGCGATATCCTGCGCGGGAACAAGCGGATTAAGACGCAGCAGGAGAAATTCAGCGCACTTCTGTTTATCAGGACGATCAACGGTTATACGATTGAAGAAGCGACAAAACGTATGGCCTTCGAGGATATGACTCCTATTTTTCCCAATGAGCGTATTAAACTGGAGACTGCAGGATGCAGTGTTGCAATGAGGGTTATGGACCTGGTCAGCCCTGTGGGCAAAGGCCAGAGAGGTATGATTGTGTCACCGCCCAAGGCAGGTAAGACGACCCTGCTGAAAGAGGTGGCGAAATCGGTTCTGCGCACCAATCCGGGGATGCATATGCTGATATTGCTGATCGACGAGCGCCCCGAGGAAGTGACGGACATCAAGGAAGCCATCAGCGGGCCCAATGTGGAAGTGATTTATTCTACCTTTGACGAGTTGCCGGAACACCACAAAAGAGTATCCGAAATGACGATAGAGAGGGCGAAACGCCTGGTGGAACATAAAAAAGACGTGGTCATACTGCTGGACAGCATCACGCGTCTGGCCAGGGCATACAATCTGGTGGTTCCTCCCAGCGGAAGGACACTGTCCGGAGGTCTTGACCCGGCGGCGCTGCACATGCCGAAGCGGTTTTTTGGCGCAGCCAGAAATATGCGCGAAGGTGGAAGCCTGACGATTCTGGCTACGGCCCTGGTGGACACGGGCAGCAAGATGGATGATGTGATTTACGAGGAATTCAAGGGTACGGGCAACATGGAAATGATTCTTGACCGGAAGCTTTCCGAAAAGCGTATTTTCCCTGCCATTGACCTGGCCAAATCCGGCACCAGAAGGGAAGACCTGCTTCTGAGCAGCGAGGAGCTGGGAGCTATCAACATTATGCGCAAGGCGCTGAACGGCCTGAAAGCGGATGAAGCCACGGACCGTATTCTGGATATGTTTGCGCGGACAAGAAACAACAATGAATTCGTGCAAATGGTAAAAAGAAACAAATTTATTTAAAATAAGACTTGCAAGGAAGCTGTCCATATGCTACAATAATAGCGCTGTTTGTGGTTCCATAAGCAGTGCGGATGTGAACGACAAATAATAGTGCGATTGTTATAGAGAGGTGAATGAGATGAAAGAAGGAATCCATCCCAAGTATTATCAGGCAACGGTGACCTGCAACTGCGGAAACACATTTGTTACCGGTTCCACAAAGCCTGATATCCATGTGGAAGTCTGCTCCAAGTGCCATTCGTTCTATACCGGCCAGCAGAAAGTAGCGAGAGCCGATGGACGTATTGAGAAGTTCAACAAGAAATACGGCGTAAAATAGGAATCGCGGAGAAGGTTGAGGTGCTGACGGGTATCTCAACCTTTTTTATGCGCACGGGCGCATAAGGAAAATAGTTGCTGACGCAACATGCGCCCGGCGCGGCGAGTAGTGGAGAAGGACGTTCCCCTACTCGATTGCAGGGGCGCAAAAGGAAATCAGCAGCGAAAGCGGCGCGCCCCAGAGGGCATGTCATGGTAAGAACTGAAAATTTTGCTTTGTGCCCGGCATTCGTGAGTAAAGCCGGGACAGGGAGGACACGATGGCAAGAAGAAAACATTGCTATTCTGGTATCGGGGGACAGGCCGTACTGGAAGGCGTTATGATGAAAAACAAGGATAAATATGCGGTAGCCGTGAGACGCCCGGACGGGGGTATCACCGTTGACGTGGAAAGCTATCAGGGAATTCTGGCAGGCAGCAGGATAAAAGAGCTGCCGTTTATCAGGGGTGTCTTCAACTTTGTGGATTCCCTGATTCTGGGAACCAGATGTCTGAATTACTCGGCATCTTTCTGCGAGGAAGAGGAAGAACCCGGGAGCGCGGGCGGGGAAAAGCTGATGACTGTCCTGGTGACATGTATTTCCATTGTGCTGGCGGTGGGCATTTTCATTGTCCTTCCCTATTATCTGTCATCCCTGCTCAATGGCTGGCTGCGGAACCAGTCCCTGGTGACAATTATTGAGGGAGTCGTCCGTATTCTGATCTTTATTCTGTATGTTTGCGGGATCAGCATTATGAAGGATATCAGGAGGCTGTACCGTTACCACGGGGCGGAACACAAATGTATCAATTGTATTGAGAGGGGCAGGCCCCTGACGGTGGACAATGCCATGCGCAGTTCCCGGCTTCACAAACGATGCGGCACAAGCTTTATCTTTTTTGTGTTTCTGGTGAGCATTGTCCTGTTCTTTTTTATAAAAGTGGAAAACCCGGCGGCCAGGGTAGGCCTGCGCATTCTGCTGATGCCCGTGGTGGCGGGAATTTCCTATGAGATAATCCGGCTGGCAGGGCGGTCGGACAATATTCTGGTAAGGCTGGTTTCCGCGCCCGGCATGGCCGTACAGCGCATGACCACCAAGGAGCCGGACAAGGAAATGGTAGAGACTGCCATCGCTGCCGTGGAGGCGGTATTTGACTGGAAAAAATATCTGGCGGATCACTTCGGGTATGAGGCAGATGAGGACCGGAATCAGGAGGACCGGGAGGAAATCCCGGCAGATGCCAGGTCATGACTTACGGAGAACTTTACCGGCAGGGAAAGGAAATGCTGGCAGGGGCGGGAATCGGGGAAGCAGAGCTGGACGCCCGTCTTTTGCTGGAGTTTGTGTGCAAAACCACCCGAAATGATTTGCTGGTGCACGGGGACAGGACGGTGGAGCCGGAGAAGGAAGCGGATTATCGGGAGAAGATCTGCCGGCGTATGTCCAGAATACCCCTGCAGCACCTGACCGGTGTGCAGGAATTTATGGGACTGGAATTTGCGGTGGATGAAAATGTGCTGATACCCCGGCAGGATACGGAGATTCTTGTGGAGGAGGTACTGCGGAATCTTCACGATGGCATGCGTGTGCTGGATATGTGTACCGGTTCGGGATGTATCCTGATCAGTCTCCTGCATTACAGCAATCATTGTCTGGGGGTGGGAGCGGATATCTCGGAGAAAGCGCTGGCCTGTGCAGAGAAAAATGCGGTAAGGCTGCTGGGCGGGAAGTATCCGGGAACACTTTCCGGGGCGGCGTGTCCCGGGGAAGGAAAATGTCCGGGAGAGAACAGGGAAACAGATAATCCCGGGGAGCCGGAGGAAGGATTTGGGGGATTTCGCCTGATACACAGTGATTTATTTGAACATGTTACAGGAAAGTTCGATATCATTGTTTCCAATCCACCCTATATTCGGTCAGGAGAGATTGCGGATCTGATGCCGGAAGTGAGGGAACATGAGCCGGTAGCGGCCCTGGACGGCGGAGAGGACGGTCTGGATTACTATCGCCGGATTGTGCAGGAAAGCAGGGCACATCTCTATGGCGGAGGAAAACTGTTCCTGGAGATCGGGTATGATCAGGCAGATGCCGTCCGGGATTTGCTGGAAAAAGCGGGATATCTGGAAACAGAAGTGGTGAAAGATTACGCAGGTCTTTGCAGGGTAGTACATGGTGTGCGGAATTTTGAATAAATTTATTCCTTTTTCGGAATTGTGTACCCATGGAAAATGAGCTTATAAATATACATTGCAGGCAGCAGACATATCATTTTATAATCAAGTATATAATCGGAAGTTGGAGATGCAATTCATGAAAGAGAAAATTGCATTATGTGGTGATAATTGTATGGAGTGCCCAAGATACAATGCACATACTGAGGAGGAACTAAAAGCAGCTGCAGAATTGTGGTACAAAGTAGGATGGAGAGAGTGTGTTGTATCAAATGAAGAAATTGCCTGCAGTGGTTGTTCTTTACATAAACAATGTACCTATCAATTAGTGGATTGCACAAGAGAGCACAGTGTGGATAAATGTAATCAATGTGATGAGTTTCCGTGCGGAAAGATTAATGCTATGCTGGAGCGTTCTGTTGAGTATAAAAAGAAGTGTAAGGAAGTGTGCTCTGAACAAGAATATCTTATTTTAGAAAAGGCATTTTTTGAAAAAGAGAATAACTTGAAGAAGTAGACAAATTTCGGTTTGAAAAATACTTTTCCCAAAAGGGAGTAAATTTATTGGGCATACTGATAAAAACGGCTGTCTGCGGCAACAGGCAGATGCCGTAAACAAGAACGGGGCTTTGGCGGGACAAGACCGTCCGGCAGATTGGAGAATGTGAGGAATTATGTTTGACAAGTTGGAGGATTTACTGATCCGCTTTGAGGAGATTATGGGTGAACTTCATGAACCTACGGTGACGGCCAACCAGGAGCGTTTCCGTAAGCTGATGAAGGAACAGAGCAGCCTGACTCCCATTGTGGAAGCATATACGGAGTATAAGAAATGCAGGCAGGATATCCAGGATTCCCTGGGAATGCTGGAAGAAGAGAATGATGAAGAAATGCGGGAGATGATCAAGGAAACCCTGAACGAGAGCCAGAAGCGCATGGAAGAACTGGAGAAGGAACTGAAAATTCTGCTTCTTCCCAAGGATCCCAATGACGAAAAAAATGTGATTGTGGAGATACGCGCAGGTGCGGGCGGGGATGAGGCGGCGCTGTTTGCGGCGGAAATTTACCGCATGTACGTGCATTACGCGGAGAGCCAGCGCTGGAAAGTGGAGACCATGAATGTGGACGAGATCGGTATCGGGGGCATGAAGGAAGTGCAGTTTATGATCACTGGTCAGGGAGCCTATTCGAGAATGAAGTATGAGAGCGGCGTGCACCGTGTACAGCGCGTGCCGGAGACGGAGAGCGGGGGAAGAATTCATACTTCCACCATAAGCGTGGCTGTGATGCCGGAAGTGGATGAGGACATTGATATTGTGATTGATGAAAAGGATGTCAGAATCGATGTCATGCGTGCCTCCGGAAACGGCGGGCAGTGCGTGAACACCACGGACTCCGCGGTGCGCCTGACCCATTACCCTACGGGTATCGTGGTGTATAGTCAGACGGAGAAATCCCAGCTTCAGAATAAGGCCAAGGCATACGCCTTATTGAAAGCAAAACTGTATGACATAGAACAGCAGCAGAGACATGACGCGGAAGCGGAGATGCGCAGGAGCCAGATCGGAACCGGGGACCGTTCGGAGAAGATACGCACCTACAATTTCCCTCAGGGCCGTGTCACCGATCACCGTATCGGACTGACGATTTACAAGCTTGACAAAGTGATGAACGGGGACATACAGGAAATTCTGGAAGCGTGTATTGCCGCCGACCAGGCAGCAAAGCTGGTAAAGATGGGGGAAAACTAAAGACGGGTGGAATGCGCCGCCGGGAGAAGCCACAGATGGGCGGAATGCGCTGTCGGGAGGCGGGGCCTGGAAAGATGGAGAAAACGAAAGACGGGCAAAATGTGCCGCCGGGAGGCGGAGCCTGGAAAGCCGGGAGAAGCCGGAGGCGGGCCGGGAGGTGCCGAAAATGTGCGGGAAAAACTTATTATTTGACAATCATGACGAGAGAATCCGGTATTACGAATTAATGCTGGAACGAAACCTGGAGGGGCTTCCGGAATTTCCTTTGCCGGAAGGATACCGCTTTGTCTTTTATGTCCAGGGTGACAGGGAGCACTGGATCGACATTGAAATGTCGGCAAAGGAACTGAAAAGTTATGAGCAGGGAAGGGAAGTCTGGGAGAAATACTATGGCTCCCAGGAAAGTATTCTGGGAAACCGGATGGTTTTCGTGGAGGACGGGGATGGCAGAAAGGTGGCAACGGCCACGGCGTATTTTGACATAACCGGAAGGGACAAGTCAGGTGATGGCTGGCTGCACTGGGTTGCGGTGCGCAGGGACTGTCAGGGAAAGGGACTGTCCAGGCCGCTGATAGCGTATGTGCTGGGAATCATGCGCGGACTGGGCTATACGCATGCCAAAATTCCCACGCAGACCACCACATGGCTTGCCTGCAGGATTTACCTTGATTTCGGATTTACCCCCATTCCTCAGAATGCCGTTCACAGCAGAGAGGGATGGAGAATTATAAAAGCGCTGACAAACCATGCGTCACTGGGGGATTTTGACGCTGCCGGCTACGAGGACATTGTTGCCGGAGAATAAAAGGGAAAGTCGGACGGGGAAAGATAAACCTCATCCGATATGGGCTGCAACGGCATCTTCACAGATTTCCGACAGCCCTTTTTTCAGGTCTTGTAAGGGATATTATGTTGTTGATAAGATATATCCAGCAGATCAAAATGCTCATTCAGAGCACGGAGATAATCAGCATTCATGCTGGCATAAGGGCAGGCAAGAAATACCGTTTTCCCCAATATTTTGCTCTTTCCGATATGTATGTCCATCTGGGATAAGAGATCCATGCCGATGAGGATATTGCCGCTCCTGTCATAGCTGATTTTTACGGAGTCCTTTTTCAGACAGATTCCATGGAAATCAATTTCGAGGTCTTTGTGTTCGAAAGTCACGGACTGGAGTTCCATATATTTCTTTGTCCTGAGTTTTTCCTTGTCCGACTCGCGTTTTTCTTTTGAGTCATTGACTCCGAAAGATATTTCCTTTTTGATGGAGGAATCAGCACAATCGGCTTGTTTCATCAGACGAGCTTTTTCATTTGAAATGCCAAGCTTTCTGATAGGTATGGAGGTGTAGGGGCATCCCGTATCAATTTTGACGTTTATCTGTCCGATTCGTGTAATGTCCAGGCTTTTTATCGTCATATTCACATCGGCCCTTATTTCATTCCGGTGGTTCAGTTCAAGTAGGATAAAATCATTCTTCATAGTAGATATCCCCCTCCAGTTCAAGGCTGTCATTATAGACGGGACATACTACATTGCCCGGTGCAAACAGTTTATCAGACTCTGCATTTGTTTCCCGGCCTATGAACTGCACGGTATAGACATCATCATTTTTACCTTTTACCAGCAGTATCCATGTGTTATATATATTGCTGAGCTGATTCTTGTCGCTGATTTCCATGCCGATATATAAATCTTCTATTTTAAATTTACTTCCGTTTGAGGTCATTGGACTGTCGTCTCCTTCCTTTTCTTTTAGTATAACCTTATGCAATGAAAAATACAAATAGAAATTTAAGTTCGATACAATCTGGTATGTCAAAGAGTATTATATTGAGCAATTTATTGACAATTAATGACTATATTTTCTTTGGATAACTGACAGAATGTGATATACTTGTATAAAAGATATTTTTAGAAGGAAAATATTTGTTGGTTTCAAATTGAGGTGCAGGAATATGTCGATGGAAATATGGATGACAAAGGCAGGGATAGGAGACTGTATTTTAATAAGATGTGGTAAGCAGAAGAAAAAGGTAAATATTCTTATAGATTCCGGGCAAGGAGTATTTACGGAGGACTGGCAGGGAGGGGGAATCTTTAAAGGTGGATTTGATTAAATTGCCCCACCATGGGAGTAGCCATAATATAAGCGGTGAATTTTTGCGTACATTCCGGACAAATAGATATCTTATCAGTACGAAAGGGCATGAGAGATATAAACATCCAGGAAAGGGAGCATTAGCCCTAATTGCCTCTATACTTGATTCTGAAGAAACTGCAGAAATATATTGCAATTATAATTGGTGGAGAGAAAAAGAAAGCTTTTGGTAGGCAGAGAGAAGGGAAGGAAACTGGGATCAAAATTGTTGTGTCTTAAAAGGAAGAGATGGAAGATTGAGGTCTTTGAGCTTTTATCAGCTTGATACAGTTCCTATCAGAATTGATAATGATGTGTTGTTGGGCTCATAAAATTTTAGAAGGGGATTTTGAAGCATGGAAATACAGGATATGTGTAAATATGAAAAAGATATCAAAAAATATTCTGTACGTTTACACGACGCTGGTACATGTGAAAGTGGATCGGGTTTTGTGTTGGCGTATCAGGAGAGCAAATATATTTATATTTTTACGGCCTTGCATGTTGTACTTGGTATGTTTACTAAAGTAGGAGGTCAATGCTCTTTTTATTTGCAGCCTCCCATAAATCAAGGTTTTAGCAATAAAAAATGAGGTTGTATTTGACACTACCATACAATAATTGGAGATAAAAAGTAAGGTTATGAGGAAAAACGGAGGGATCCTGTGAAACAACTCTTAGAGTGTACGGATATTTTAATCGTAGCGCCATTCTTTCTGGGGTATCTATGGGCAGCAGATAAGTTTTGTAAAAAATTTTTAGGAGCTTCCAAAATGAACTGCTCCTCGTCAAGTGGGAGTATCCCAAAGTTTGTGTAAACCTCCAAACTGATGTAAGATAAGATTACTCAGTTTGGAGGTTTTATTATGGCAAGAAAAAACGAAAGCCCACAAAAAGCAGCGATGAGAGAAATGATGCGCAGCTATCTCAAAGACAATGACATCAGCATTAAAAACGGAACAGATGTAAATGCCGTCATACGGGACATGATGTCCGTGATTCTGGAAGATGTACTGGATGAGGAACTCGGCTACTCAAAGTACGATTACCGGAACAAGGACACGGATAACAGCCACAACGGACATTCCCAAAAGACCATGCACACCAGCTATGGAGATATGGATGCTGCAATCCCGCGCGACCGGAACGGTGAGTATGAGCCCCGGCTCATTAAAAAATACCAGAATACCGTGACGCAGGACATGGAGGAAAAGATTCTTTCCATGTATGCAAAAGGCATGACAGCTGGGCAACCCTATCCACTTATTTTAAGTACCCGGAAGCTGTCAGGCGTCTGATTTACACGACTTATACCGACAAAAAAACTATACTGATGCTTTTCAGAAACCTGGTAGGATCCGGGACCGGCAGCCCTTTTTTATGCGCAGGGGCGCGTGAGGAAATTAGCAGCGAAAGCTGCAAGCGCCCTATCCCTGCTTATTCGCCCAATGGAATTTCCGGAAACGCATAATCTCCCGGTGCAAGGGTTCTTTCGGTGCCGTCCGGCAGGGCCAGGAGAGTTTCAGCAGGGACGGATATCCGGAAAGATACCGTGTTCCGGTCAGTCTGCCATGCCACCCGGATCAGCCCGGCCCGGCTTTGGTAGCTGCCTTCCACAGAACCCAGGCGTCTGTCCACATGGGGATGGATGCGGATTTTGGCGAAGCCCGGTTCCATGGGAGTGATGCCCAGGATGTAGCGATAGTAGAATTCCCCTACACTGCCGAATGCGTAATGGTTGAAAGACACCATATTGTCTCCGTTCATATTGCTTTCATTGACGGTGCCGTCAGGCCGCAGGGCATCCCATCTCTCCCAGGTGGTAGTAGCCTGGCAGTTCACCTGATAGAGCCAGCCCGGGCATTTTTCGTTCAGAAGCAGGTCAAAAGCCAGCCGCTCCTGACCGTTGTCAGCCAGCAGGGGAAGCAGATGCTGTGTGGCAAAAAATCCGGTCTGCATTCCTTCGGCCCGGAGTTTGCGGACAAGCCGTTCAAAGCAGGCATCCCGGAGACTGCCTTCGGACAATACCATTTGCAGGGCCATGATATAGGCTCCCTGGTAGTCGTCTTTCATGGAGCCATCTTTTTTGACGAAGGCCCGGACATAGGCGTTGGTGGTTTTTTCCAGCTGCTGCCGGTAGCGGGTTTCGTCCTGGGTTTTCCCCAGAAGCTTTGCCGTTTCGGAAAGGATACGCAGGTCATTGACGATGAAAGCGTTGGACACCGGTCCGTTGTGCATGGCCATGTATCTGACATCTTTGCCGGGAGCAAGCCAGTCTCCCAGGCTGGGGCCCATCCAGAGATCTTTTTTTCCCATAATGCCCCTGCCCATGTGACGTATCTCGCATTCCACATGTTTTTTCATACTTTCATACTGTTCCAGCAGATGTTTCATGGTGCCATACTGCCGCCACATCATCCAGGGCAGAATGGTCACCGCATTGCCCCAGCCCAGCATACTCATGAAGCCAACGCCCTCCGGCCCCCGTGCAGGCACCACAGGGGCAACATAGCCTTCCTTGTTGTCCAGCTGTGTGTAGCGAATGTCCCGCAGAAATTTGGCGAGGAAATCTTCCGAGTCATAATTGTATGCCCCGGTGAGGGCAAACACATGCCCATCCCCGGTGTAGCCCATTCGTTCGTCCCGCTGGGGACAGTCCGTGGGAACTTCCAGATAATTACTCCGCTGTCCCCACACCTGATTCCGGTAGAGCTGGGCCACTTTTTCATTTTCACAGGAAAAATACCCGGTGCGCTCCATCTGGCTGTGGATGACATAGGCGGTCAGCAGGCCTTCCTGGTATTCGACCCCGGACAGTTCTGCATAACGGAAGCCCATAAAGGTGAACCTGGGGCGGTATTTGGCAGTGTCATTTCCCTTGTGGTATATGATCCTGGCTTTTGCTTTCCGGAGATTGGCGGTATACAGAGTGCCATCCTGATTTAAAATTTCACCATGACGTAATTGCAATGTTTCACCGTGCATGTAAGCGGGATCGATCTCCACAAAACCGGCAAAATTCTGCCCGAAATCCAGAATGGTTACATCCCCCTGCCGGGAAACATTTTTGACACAGACCCTCTCCTGGATCCGGGTGTATACAATGCCATCCTCCAGGATTTCCGGCAGTCTGCCGGTATAGGGAACCGGTTTGTGATCTGTCAGTCCCAGGGCTTTGGCCTGATAAATTTCCCCATCATAAAATCCCGCGTAGGAATAGGGACTTTCCAGTATGGAAACCGTGCCATCACTGCTTTCATAAATACGGGTATTCTGACCGGTTTCCACTGTCAGAATCCAGGATACGGCAGAGTGTTCCCCGTAGACCTGACATTTGTTGTCAAAGGTGTAGCGGCCGCAATACCACCCCTGGCCCAGGTAAACGCGCAGCGTGTTTTCCCCTTCCTTCACCAGGCTGGTCAGGTCAAAGGTCTGTACCTGGAGCTGGCGATGGTAATAGGTATAGCCGGGGGCGAAAAGGATGTCGCCGATTTTCTGACCGTTCAGTTCCGCCTCGTATACGCCCAGTGCGGTGATGACCAAAGTGGCTTTGCGGACTGTCTGCACAGAAAATGTCTGTTGGAATACATCCACGGCGCCTTCCCGGAAGGGGCGGTCTGCCTGGATAAAACAAGTTCTCAATTTTTCGTACATAGGTTTCCTCTCTGTTCACTGAATTGTTCTTTGATAAAAGCCGCACTGAGCTGAAAGCTTCTGACCGGGCTTTTGTCTACCCAGTTCCGGTGGCTTTCCAGAATCACCGCATGGATTCCGGCAGCCTTTGCCTTTTGGGAAAGCTGCTGTAAGGGCATGGTGCCGGTGCCCGGTTCCATACTGTCACTTTTTAGGATGGGGGTCATGGCAGGGCCGGCGAGCCTGGTTCCCCGGTCATTGATATGCCACAGCTTCATTCTGGAACCCAGGGCATCCATCACGGACAGCGGATCCGCGCCGCATTCGGCACACCAATAACTGTCAAACTCAAAATTGACAACTTCGGGATCCGTTTCTTCCATTAAAAGACAGTAGGCATTTTGTTTCCCGGAAACTTTCACAAATTCGCAGTTGTGATTGTGGTAGAGCAGCGAAATCCCTTCCTTTTTCAGGTTTGTGCCGGCATTGTTCAGTCGTCCGGCCAGTTTTCTGACTTCTTCCGCATCCCCGTAGGGAAAGCGGTACATCCCTGTGATGACAATTTTGTCGGTGCCGAATTTCTGCGCCTCCCGGGCCACTGCCGCCGGATTCCGCTCCACGCTGCCCAGGTCCTGGTGGATGGAAACAACCTGCAGGCCGCTTTCCTTTACCAGCCGGGGCCAGTCCAGTTTTCCGCCATTGCCTACCGGCATTCCCGCGGCTTTTGTCATCATTTTCACAAGAAAACTGCTGGGATGAATCATGAATCCGCACAGTTCTATGCCGTCGTATCCGGCATCTTTCATTTTTTTCATGGTGTCTGTGGCCTGGGCCTGTGTATTCATCACGGTGCCCAGCATAAATTGCTGTACTGCCCTGAGTGGCATTTTGTTTACCTCCTGGTTTGGGTTGTGTCTGAGGATTTTTTGATTTTCTGGAGGATACGGTTCAGCTGGCGGATATTTTCTTCCTGGATATTGCCGGCCTGTTTTAAGAGGCTCACCAGGGTCATTCTGTCCAGCATACGCTGCAGGCCCGGATTGTCCTTTACTGCCTCCGCCACATCTCCCCTGGATGCGGCCCCTTTTTCCATGATCTGGTTTACTATGGATGCGGCCCGGGGATCTGCCCGCAGGTCCCCGAGGGTATCGGATATGGAAAAGCAGGCGGGATCAAATTCGTCCTGGTCGAACCAGTTTACCACATCCTGTTTTCCGGAAAAAATGTAGTCAGGGTTTTCCGTGGCTGTCCTGCGCACCGAAATGGCATGGCTTCCGTGGGCCGTTCTCGCCTCAATGTTGTGTTCTCCGGACAGGGGTACCTGAAACCGGAAGATTCTGTGGGAATTCTGGGTGGAAAAAAGGCTGCCGTCCACGTATAGGGATACCTGGGGCTGGTTGGAATACACTTTGATTTCCGTTACTTCTTCTGCCCGGCAGGTGTACCGGCTGCCGCAGATATGTACCATGGGTTCCGGATTCCAGGCGGCTTTGTAGAGATAGAAGGCATCTTTTTTGATTTTCCGGTCAAAGGTTACAAGGCCTTTCTGGTTTTCCCCGTGTTTCCCGCCTTCATCCCGGCCGTCCGCTGCAAAGTCGAAGAGATTCCATACATGGGTGGCCCAGAGCCAGGGGCGCTGCTCAATCATTTCCAGCATATGTTCATGATACACCGTCTGATAGGTTTCCGTATAGTCCCCTTTTTCCGGATGTGAGGTCTGGAACTGGGGATTTGCGTCGGCGCCGTATTCACTGCATCCGATGGCGCGGTCCGGGTATCTGTCGTGATAGGCATCAAAGAATGCCTCATTTTGTTCCAGCTCCCCCAGATACCAGCCAAAATACAGATTATAGCTGTTCACATCCGGAATTTCCAGAAGGGGGCTGTCTGTCTCCAGCATGAACACATTTGCCATGGCGGTAGGGCGGGTGGGATCCATGCGATGGCACAGTTCATGGAGGAGTCTGTGGTTTTCCAGCAAGTCCGGGTTTACCGCGCTGGCAGCCGTGATCTCATTGCTCAGGCCCCAGACGGCGATGGAAGGGTGATTGTAACATTGGGCGATGAGTTCTTCCATCTGTCTTAATGTGTTTTCCCTGCCGTTTTTCATATGCATGGTGATATAAGGTATTTCTGCCCAGACGATGATGCCGTTTTCATCACACAGGTCATAGAAGTCGTCACTGTGCTGATAATGGGCAAGCCGCAGGGTGTTGGCGCCCAGTTCACGGACAATTTCCATATCCCGGATATGATGTTCCCTGGTCAGGGCATTGCCGGTTCCTTTGTGGTCCTGGTGACGGCTGACGCCGCGCAGGGGATAGCTGCGTCCGTTCAGGAAAAATCCTTTCCGGGCATCGATGCTGAAAGTGCGGCAGCCAAAACGGGCGGAAATCTCGTCCCCGCTGTCCAGCATGGCTGTGGCAGTGTAAAGGTAAGGATCGGCCGGGCCATCCCACAAGCGGACATTTTGGATCAGAAACTCTGCGCAGGCATGGCCGTTTTTGCCCGGAACAGTCCGGCTTTTGCCATCTACTGTAAAAGTTACGTCCCCGGCTCCGGTCTGCCAGGTTTCCACAGTGACGGATGCGGATCCGGTTTCCAGGTCTACAATGGGCGTTACCCTGATGCCTGGAGCGCCGCAGTAGGATAGGTCAAAATGTACCCCGGGTACAATGATCAGGTTTACATCCCGGTATAGACCGCCATAGAAGGTAAAGTCTGCCTTCTGGGGATAGACGGTATCATTGTCACTGTTGTCCACGGAAATGGCCAGTTCGTTCTCATCCTTCAGGTAATCTGTGAGATCTGCCCGGAAGGTGGAATAACCGCCCTGATGAGTGGCCAGCAGTATGCCGTTGATCCACACCTGCGCGGACATGGCAGCTCCTTTTATCTCAAGAAAGACACGGCTGCCATTGTCCATGCGGGGTCTTGGAAGACTGCGTGTATACTGACAGACACCGCGGAAATAATCATTTCCGCCATCCTGTCCGTCCACTGCATTCCAGGTGTGGGGCAGGTTTACCAAAGAGGACCGGCCTTCCTGACAAAACTGCCAGTTTTGATTTAAAGATACAATTTTTCTCATAAAAATTACTCCTTTACAGTGGTATGTGGTATAATAAGTCCATATTTGTGGCATGAAGAGGCCGAATGGCCATAAATACCATGATTGGTTTGTAATCATGGTATAATGTTGACATAGAAAGGCATTATGTCAACTATTGATTCCATGTGCGCAGTGGCGCACAGAATCATGGTATAATAAGTCCATATTTATGGTATGAAGGGGCCGAATGGTACTCCGTCCCCAATCTGGCTACATAAGAATCACGGGAGATACATTCTGATGCATAATTGGCTGAAAAGAAACGGACAGGGACTGGTTCCGGCCCACAGGAGCCGGAGAGTGATACATCTGGATAAGAGAGGCCGCAGACAGCATTCTGTGCCTGCCCTTTGCTGCGAGGTGCTGGGGGGTTTGTGCATTGTATACTGCCTGGGCATTGGGATGGCGGGCTTCGGAACCTACTTCTTTCTGATCTGGGGCTTTATGGGAGTTGCCTTTATCGGGACAGGCGCCCTGCTGAGAAGGGAAGGCATACTGGATTTCATACCGGGCTGGGCCAGGAGACTGGTGCTGGGGATTCTGTTTCTGGGGCTGTTCTTATTTGGCATGGTGGAAGGTCTGATTTTGTCCCAATATAATGCCCAGGCAAGGGATGGGGCGGATTACCTGATTGTCCTGGGGGCACAGTGGAAGAGCACGGGACCCAGCGAGGTGCTGCGCAGGCGTCTGGACAAGGCGGCGGACTACCTGAGCCGGAACCCGGGGACAAAAGTGATTGTTTCCGGCGGCCAGGGAGGAAATGAAGCGATTACGGAGGCTTCCGGGATGAGGGCATATCTGATGGATGCAGGGATTGACGAGTCCCGTATCCTGCTGGAGGACAAATCCGAAAATACCTATGAGAATCTGGTATTCAGCGGGGCGTTTCTTGACCGCGGGACGGATAACGTGGTGGTTGTGACCAATAATTTTCACATGTTCCGGGCTTTGGGGATTGCCCGAAAGCAGGGGTATACCCATGTGGAGGGACTTGCGGCGAAATCCGTGCTGGGAATGGGGCCGAACAACCTGCTCCGTGAATTTTTCGGTGTGGTGAAGGATTTCTTTGTGGGGCATTTATAAGAGGAAAGCGAGAGGGCAGAAAGCGGATTGTACCGGACGGAAAATCGAAATGCAGCGCAGAAATGGAGTAAAAAATGGATATTAATGTGGGAGATGTGGTCAGACTGAAAAAACAGCATCCATGCGGAAGCAGGGAATGGGAGGTACTGCGTTCCGGCGCGGACTTCCGCCTGCGATGTAAAGGCTGCGGGCACCAGATCATGATAGCGCGCAGGCTGCTGGAAAAGAATGTAAAGGAAATATTGTGAATAAAATTTTGTAAATATATGAAGAAATACTTGAAAAGTCAGGAAAATTATGCTATCATATCTCTTTGTGATGAATCAATTCCTTGCTCGCAGTACTGCGGGCCAGAGACCAGAAGGAGGTAACAAGCATGAACAAGTATGAATTAGCCGTAGTCGTATCTGCCAGGATTGAAGACGAAGAGAGAGCTGCTGTTGTTGACAAATGCAAAGCTCTTGTTGAGAGATTTGGCGGCGTCATCACGGAGGTGGACGATTGGGGCAAGAAGAGACTTGCCTATGAAGTCCGGAAGATGAAAGAAGCTTTCTACTACTTCATCAGATTTGACGCTGAGAGCACAGCCCCGATTGAGATCGAGAGCCGTATCCGCATTATGGACAACGTCATCAGATACTTGATTGTCAGACAGGACGAGGCTTAATATATACTCATGAATGAGTATAGAAAGCGAGAAGCAAAATATGAATAAAGTAATTCTTATGGGACGTTTAACGAGAGATCCGGAAGTGAGATATTCACAGGGAGCGAGCCAGACGGCCGTAGCCCGGTTCAGCGTGGCTGTGGACAGGCGTTTCAAGCGGGATGGCGAGCCTGACGCGGATTTCTTTAATTGCACCGCATTTGGCAAGCAGGCGGAATTTGTGGAGAAATATCTGCACAAGGGAACCAAGATACTGCTGAGCGGCAGGATCCAGAATGACAATTATACCAACAAGGATGGACAGATGGTTTACAGTGTCCGTGTCATTGTGGAGGAAATTGAGTTTGCCGAGAGCAAGAATGCTTCGGGAGGAAATGCAGGCGGCTATAATAACGGAGGCGGTTTCGGAGGCGGCTTTTCAGGAGGAATGGGCGGCGCTCCGGCAGCATCCGGTGCGGGAGACGGCTTTATGAACATCCCCGATGGGATAGATGAGGAATTACCTTTTAACTGAGTTTGATAATATATGACAGGAGGTATTGATATGGCTTTTAATAAAGCAGAGAAACCCGATGGCCCTATGAGAAAAAGGGGCGGGATCCGGAAAAAGAGAAAAGTCTGTGTATTCTGCGGTAAAGATAATGTAATTGACTACAAGGACACCAACAAACTGAAGAGGTACGTATCCGAGAGGGGCAAGATTCTTCCCCGCCGTATCACCGGTAACTGTGCAAAGCACCAGAGAGCATTGACAGTGGCTATCAAGAGGGCACGTCACGTTGCACTGATGCCTTACGTTCAGGATTAACATTCAAAGAGAAGGCCGACCGTCCGGGAGATGGTTGGTCTTTTTTTATGCGCAGGGGCGCATAAGGAAAATAGTTGCTGACGCAGCATGCGCCCCGCGCGGCGAGCAGTGGAGAAGAGCGTTCCCCTGCTCGATTGCACAGGCCCGTACACAAAGTGCGACTCCTCGCACTTGGAATTATGTCGCTATAGCGGCGTACGGGCCGCGCGGCGGGTAGTGGAGAAGAATTCTACAAAACATTTCCGTTTTAGACAAATTAAATTGTGGCATAGTGTTGAAGAGTATGCTATAATGTTCACATGGGCAATTTTCTTGGCTTGTCCGACCGGCAGGGCTGCCATGGGGCAGTGTGAAATGACTTTATTGACAGCAAAGGGACGGCGAAATGGCCGGACTGTTACTGTCAGCGTGACCTGCCGCAGCGTCATATCATCTAAAGTAGGAAGAAAACAGCAGGTTTGCATTCTGAAAATCCTGCGAGGTATCCATATGAAAAAGAGAATAAAATTAAAGGGACGCATTAAGACATATATACAATTTTGTATTTATTTGGGCGTGCTCTGCTGCATTGTGGACGTTGCCATGTTTATGATCGATTACCGGGCAGGCGCGCTTCTGGCAGGATACATTCTGTTTTATTTTGCCATTACACTGTCTTTGTATTTTTATAATAAATCCCTGATTATGAATGAACTGGTCAGTTTTGCCACGGAGTACGGGCAAATCCAGAAGAAGCTGCTGCGGGAGCTGGATCTGCCGTATGCGCTGCTGGACGACAACGGTAAGGTGATCTGGACCAACATTGCTTTTGAAACCATAGTCCACCAGGGAAAGGGTTACAAAAAATCGATTACTTCCCTTTTTCCGACCATCACCAGGGACAGGCTGCCTGAGAACGGCGGTGTGGATGAAGCGCAGTATGAACTGGAATATGAGGGAAATGAGTATGTGGCAAAGTTCCGGAAGATTTCCTTGGAGGAGATGGCGGAACACAGCGACATGATTGACAGTTCTTCGTACGATGGCTATCTGATTGCCGTATACCTCTATGACGAGACCGCGCTGCGGATTGCGCTGAGAGAGGTGGATGACCAGAGTCTGGCCGTGGGGATGATTTACCTGGACAATTATGACGAGGCGCTGGATGGCGTGGAAGAGGTCCGCCGGTCCCTGCTGATTGCACTGATAGACAGAAAAGTCAACAAATATATTTCTGCTTTTGACGGAATCTGCAAAAAGCTGGAGAAAGACAAGTATCTGCTGATTATGCGCAAGCGCGTGGTAGCCCAGCTGCAGGAATCCCGTTTTGACCTTCTGGAGGAGGTCAAGACGGTCAACATCGGCAATGAGATGGCAGTAACCATCAGCATCGGTGTGGGTCTGGACGGACTCACCTATGCCCAGAATTATGAATTTTCCCGCAATGCCATAGATCTGGCGCTGGGGCGGGGCGGTGACCAGGCCGTTATCAAGACCCCGGAAAGTATCACTTACTACGGCGGTAAAAGCCAGCAGGTGGAGAAGAATACCCGTGTGAAGGCCCGTGTGAAGGCCCACGCCCTGCGGGAAATCATCACCGGTAAAGACCAGGTGCTTGTGATGGGACACAGAATGCCGGACGCGGACAGCTTCGGCGCCGCAATCGGTATCTACAGGATAGCCCAGACACTGGGCAGAAAAGCCCATATTGTACTGAATGAGGTGACACCGGGGATTCAGCCCATGGTGGAATTATTCGGAAGCAGCCAGGAATATGGGGAAGGCATGGTCATCGGCAGCCAGCAGGCCATAGAAGCGGCCGGGAGCAATACCGTGCTGGTGGTGGTGGACGTGAATAAGCCGTCCATTACGGAATGCCCGGAACTGCTGCGGTTTTGTAAGTCAGTGGTGGTGCTGGATCACCACAGACAGGGAACCGAGACCATAGAGAATGCCACCCTTTCCTATGTGGAACCCTACGCCTCCTCCTCCTGTGAAATGGTGTCGGAGATATTGCAGTATACTTATGACAATATCAGGATCCGCGCAGAGGAGGCCGACTGCATGTATGCGGGTATCATGATTGATACCAATAACTTTATGATTAAGACAGGCGTCCGTACTTTTGAGGCTGCTGCTTTCCTGAGACGCAGCGGTGCGGATGTGACCCGTGTGCGCAAGCTTTTCAGGGAGGATGCGCAGGGATACAAGGCAAAGGCAGACGCGGTGAGTCAGGCCGAAATTTACAAACAGTTCTTTGCCATATCCATTTGTACGGCAGAGGATCTGCCCAGCCCCACCATCATAGGGGCCCAGGCGGCAAACGAACTGTTGAATATCAGGGGAATCAAGGCAAGCTTTGTTCTCACGGATTATCAGGGCAAAATATATGTCAGCGCCCGGTCCATAGATGAGGTGAATGTGCAGCTGATCATGGAACGTATGGGGGGCGGCGGACATTTGAATACTGCGGCATGCCAGCTGGAAGGCGTGGGCATCATTGAGGCAATCGGAGTTTTGAAGAGAACGGTGGACAGTATGCTGGAAAGCGGTGAAATATAGCGGCAGGCAGATGTACCGGAAGAGAAAGAAAGGATAAGAGGATATGAAAATCATATTGCTGCAGGATGAAAAAAAACTGGGTAAAAAAGGAGATATTATAGAGGTCAGCGAGGGATATGCGAGAAACTATGTGCTGCCGAAGAAAATAGGCGTGGAGGCCAATGCAAAGAACATGAATGACCTGAAACTCCACAAGGCCAATGAAGAGAGGATTGCGAAAGAACAGCAGGATGCGGCGGAAGCCCTGGCCGCTGTACTGGAGACAAAGCAGGTGATCGTGAAGATCAAGGCAGGAGAGGGAGGACGGGCATTCGGATCCGTGTCCACGAAAGAGATTGCCACAGCCTGCAAAGAGCAGCATGACCTGGATATTGACAAGAAGAAAATCCAGCTGCCGGAAAACCTGAAGAATTTCGGTTCCTATGAGGTGAATATCAAACTGCACCCCCAGGTGATGGCAAAACTGACGGTAAAGGTGGTAGAAAGCTGAACAGGACCCGGGGTTGGCAGATATGGAAGATAATGTATTAAAGAGAGTGCTGCCCCACAGTATGGAGGCAGAGCAGTCCGTGATCGGTTCCATGCTGATGGACCGGGAAGCCATTGTGGTGGCATCTGAGCAGATCACGGAAGAAGATTTTTACAACAGACAGTATGGCGTCCTCTTTGCAGCCATATGTGAGTTAAACGACGCGGGCAGCCCCGTGGATGCGGTTACATTGCAGGACAAGCTCCGCACAAAAGATGTACCTCCGGAAGTCAGCAGCCTGGAGTTTATCCGGGAGATCATGGATGCCCCCCTGACGTCTGCGAATATCAGGCGCTATGCAAATATTGTGGCGGAGAAGTCCACATTGCGCAAGCTGATACGTCTCAACGAGGAGATAGCCAATACTTGTTACATGGGAAAGGAAACTCTGGAATACATACTGGAAGACACGGAAAAACGTGTATTCCAGCTGGTACAGAGGAGATCCACGGATGCGTATGTGCCCATTCGCCAGGTGGTCATGAATGCCATGGACAAGATTGAGATTGCCGCGAAGAACAAAGGGAATGTGACGGGAATACCCACCGGTTTTCTGGATCTGGATTACCGGACGGCGGGGATGCAGCCTTCGGACCTGATCCTGATAGCGGCCCGTCCATCCATGGGAAAGACGGCATTTGTGCTGAATATAGCCGATTATGTGGCGTTTCGGAAGAATCTCACCTTAGCCATTTTCAGCCTGGAAATGAGCAAGGAACAGCTTGTAAACCGTATGTTCTCCATGGAGGCCAATGTGGATGCCCAGAAGCTCAGGACAGGGCAGATGAATGACCAGGAGTGGGAGAGACTCATCGAGGGAGCCGGTGTCATCGGAAAGTCTTCCCTGATTATTGATGATACACCGGGAATAAGTATAGCAGAATTACGTTCAAAATGTCGTAAATATAAGCTGGAACATGGTTTGTCCATGATCATCATCGATTATCTGCAGCTGATGTCGGGCAGCGGAAAAAATGATTCCAGGCAGCAGGAGATCTCCGATATTTCCCGGTCCCTGAAATCCCTGGCAAGGGAGCTGGCAGTGCCTGTGATTGCGTTGTCGCAGTTATCCCGTGCAGTGGAACAGAGGCCGGACCACAGGCCCATGCTTTCTGACCTTCGTGAATCGGGAGCCATTGAGCAGGATGCGGATGTGGTGATGTTTCTTTACCGGGATGAGTATTATAATCATGACACGGACCGGAAGGGGATTTTTGAAGTTATCATTGCCAAGCAGAGAAACGGTCCCATCGGTACAGTGGAACTGGCCTGGCTGCCGGAGTACCAGCGGATTGCAAATCTGGAGCACCGCCAGACCGGCGCATAATTTGTTTTATATGGAAGCCTACGAAAGAGAATGAGTTTGTCAGCTCATTCTTTTTTCTTTATAGGAAGATTTGCCGCAAGAGAAAAATGGAGCATATAAGGTGCAAATGGTACTTTTTTGTCATATAGAAGGGCAGGATTTTCGTTTTCTCTGTCCGGTTTATATAGGAAAGGGGAAAAAATGGGCGATTATTTATTTATTTCAGATGCTGCAAAAGAAGTAAAAGTGGAGAGTCATGTACTGCGATATTGGGAGGATGAACTGCATTTGCCCATTAAACGCAATGAACTGGGACACCGGTATTATACGGAGGAGGATGTGGAACGTTTTAAGCAGATCAAAGGGATGAAAGAGAGGGGACTGCAGTTGAAGGCGATTAAAATGATCTTAAAAGATGGAAAACTGGATGTATTGTCAGCGGGAAATTCCGGTGTGGAAGAAATGGGCATGCAGAATACCGCGGAAAACGGGGCCCGGGAGGAAAATGGGGGAATGGCCATTGATATTATTCCCAATAAGGAAAAGACCGGTGAAATCGTCCAGGAGTCCAGGGAGGATAAGTCCAGAAGGCTTCAGTGGCTTTTGCAGCAGCTGATACGGCAGACCCTTCAGGAAAACAACGGGGAACTGTGCCGTGAAATCCGGGAGAGCGTGGTAAAAGAGCTGGATTATCAGTTCCGGATGCAGGAGGAAAGAGAAGAAGCCAGGGACAGAATGCTGGCGGAAAGGGACGAGGAGCACTATAAGAGGATGGACGAGCTTCTCCGCAGGAAAAGCAGACATATCAGAAAGACAAAAGCTGAAAAAGAGCAGGAAAAAGGCGAGGGACAGCCGGAAATCCAGGAAAAAAAGAAAAGGCGCTTTCTCTGAGAAAGCACCTTTCTGCACGCGCAGCCCCGTGCAGGGGAAATATGCTGCCGGACAGCGCTGCGGGTAGGGAAAGACAACTCTTTTTTCTACCCGATGATAAGGCGGGGAATTCCCCGCCTTATGTTTTTCACTTAACCCTGTGAAATAGCGCCGGTAGGGCACTGTCCTGCGCATGCGCCGCACTCAATGCACTTATCGGGATCGATCTCAAACTTACCGTCTCCCATGCTGATTGCGCCTACAGGGCACTGGCTCTCGCAGGCCCCACATGCTACACAAGCATCACTGATTACATATGCCATGATAAAATCCTCCTTTTTGTCCGCAATATTTTGCGATATTATGACTGATTGTTTTCAGCCCGTCTCTTTTTAATTCCGTCCACAATTGCCTTCTTTTTGTCAAGCAGTTTGTCTTTATCCATGGCCGGAACCCCTTTCAGCCGGTATTCCATACCCAGGCTCTCGTATTTCTTTTCTCCCATTGTGTGATAAGGAAGCACATCAAGGGCTTTCAGATTACTGAACTGGCCTATAAAGTATCCCAGCTGAAATAAATACTTTTCATCATCCGTAATGCCGGGAACCACCACATGACGAATCCACATGTCCACATGTTTTTCATTGAGATAAGAGGCAAACTTTAAAATATTCTCATTGGGCTGAAGGGTGAGATCCTTGTGTTTTTCCGGATCAATATGCTTGATGTCAAGCATGACCAGATCCGTCAAAGCCATCAGCCGGTCTAATTTTTCCATGAGAACGGCATTGTCAGGACGGAAAGAGATTCCTGAACTGTCAATGCAGGTGTGGATATTTTTTTCCTTAGCCAGGGTAAAAAGTTCAATGACAAAGTCCGGCTGCATCAGCGGTTCCCCGCCGGTCACGGTCAGACCGCCGCCATTTGCATAAAAAGCCATATTTTTCTCATACTGCTGGATGATATAAGAGGGTTCCATCAGCGTGCCGCCGTTAAAATCCCAGGTATCAGGGTTATGGCAGTAGGCACAACGCATGGGACAGCCTTGTACAAAAACGACAAAACGTGTACCGGGACCATCAACGGTTCCGAAACTTTCCAATGAATGAATTCTGCCTTGCATAAGAATACCACACTTTCTAAGATTACTGTGAATGTCCTGCATTCCACCGCCGGAAACCCAGCGGTCAAAATCATTTCTCATTTATCCTGCAGGACAGTCTGAAATTTGCCGCATTGGCGCACCTGGCAGTGCAGCACACTGCGGGGGGTACTGTAAAAGCCCCGGGAAGACATTTCCTCCCGGGGTCTGAAATTCAGAAAACAACGCTCCTGACTATCCCCCAATATTAAACTGACTCGTGGAAAGTACGGGAGATAACATCTGCCTGCTGCTCGGGAGTCAGCTTGATGAAGTTTACAGCGTATCCGGACACGCGGATGGTCAGCTGGGGATAGTTCTCCGGATGCTTCTGGGCATCTAACAGCATATCCCGGTTCAATACGTTCACATTCAGATGATGGCCGCCCTTTGTTGCATAGCCATCCAGTAAGTTAACAAGGTTGTCAACCTGTGCAGAATTTGTTGCCATAATGATTTCCTCCTTTAATTATACGGATATATAAAATGTTTCGCTTCTTTCAGGGGAGAAGACTAGTGATAATCATCCAGCCCCTGCTCAAGAGTAGGTACACTGCAGGCCAACGGTGTCCTGGAACAATCCGTACAGCCCATTGTCTGAACGCTTTTTGACTGTTCGACCTGCTGGTCGCAATCCACATTTACGTGGCCCACGCCTTCAGCCATGCCGGAATCCAGCATTTTTACAAGGTCATCAATCATTTTTTTCTCGTCC
>OFGH01000155.1_pt1 | contig 68281 bp, 60 predicted proteins | sample 1521721 | NCBI WGS metagenome assembly OFGH01 (sample SAMEA3504132, study PRJEB24116) | mouse gut metagenome | biome: mouse gut; feature: mouse-associated habitat; material: faeces | place: Denmark | collected 2011
TCTATCATACAGGTTTGCTCCAGTTTTGTATAGGTACGCACTATCTACCGTTTACTAAAGATAACTTGACTTTTAAATCTTACTAATGTAATATTTATACAAGCGCAGCAGGAGGGATGATGAAATTTTTTTTGCCACAAAGTCTTACATACGTAATAAAAAGGAGGAATGTATAATGCAACATATCCACAAACAAGAAATTTTTTGCCCAAAAGTCTTACAAATGTAATATTATAAAGATGTTGCGTATATTGAAAATTAGGATATGACCATTTCTGCTATGGTCTCAATGGAGATATTCATCAAATTAGGAAGAGGAGGAAATGGATATGCAGTTAAGAAACATAGCCTGGTTCTGGAAGGTTGGTTTGGCAGCAATTAGTTTGGTGCTGATAGTTTGCATTTCGGGATGTAGCGATATACCTCCGGAAGAAGACACAGTATCGGAAACGATGATTGGTGCTCAGGATATCCCGGAAGAATTTCAGGAGGATGCAGATGAGATTATAAGCATCTGTGCTGATCTCTATGAGAAAGCGGAAGAAGAAAATAAGTTGGCTGATTTGGAAACGATTCGCAGTATTATAAATCGTCTTGGGGAAAATGGCTATCCGGCAGTTGACAGCAATAACCAGATTGATATGGTACAGGCAGAACAGGTAGAAGGGTTCTGTGAAATGGTGGATGCACAGAAAAGAGCGGAAATAACAATTATAGATATTGATTATTTGGGTGGCTTTGTAAAATATGATTTACAAGCAAAAGAAGGAAATGTAGATGTCATTAGAAGTTATTATGAATATAAGAATGGAGCGATGCAAAGAAATTTTATAGGAAGTTATCGGGCAGAGAATTGGAATTATACGGAAGAAGGGTATTTAATGTTCTCAGGAGCTTACTATTCGGAAGAATTGTATGCGCTTACTTTAAGTGAAATGGAAGAGCATACGGCATTGCGGGTGCAGCCTTTGGATGAGACATGCAGGGAGCTGACCCGGAAGTACCTCACGCCAATCGGCTTTGAACAGAATAACATGTTTATTGTGGATTGGAGCGAGGATGATTTTGGGGAACTGAATTTTTACGATATGTATGACATTCTCTATCAAAAAGAGAATGGAAAGCATGTTCCTTATGCAGCAGATGACAACTTAGGAGTCGGTGCGGTTTACCGGATTCCGGAGGATGAATTTGAAAATGTTATTATGGCATATTTCAATATCGACAGTAAAACGCTGCAATCCAAAACAGTCTATTATTCAGAGGATTCCGCCTATGAATATAAGCCGAGAGGCTTTGAAGAAACGGAGTACCCGGAATATCCATATTCAGAAGTGGTCGGGTTTACGGAGAACAGTGATGGGACAATTACGCTTACAGCTAATGTGGTATTTCCGTATTCAGGTAATTCTAATGTATATGCCCACCAGGTTGTGATCCGGCCTTTAGAGGATGGCGGAGTGCAGTACGTATCCAATAAAATACATCCTTCCTGGGATAATCGTGAGGAAATATGGCATATGCCTCGTTTGACAGCAGAGGAATGGGAAGAAGTGTATGGGGGCGAGTGATGGAAGATGTAAAATGGCTGTTGAAGAAATGGGGATTTCTGATTTTCATATTGCTGACTGCAGGAATAGCAGGAGCGGCCTGCTGGGGAAGGTCGCATACAGAAGAAAAGAAGGTGGCGGAGGAAGTATGGGAGCCTCCGGTGGAAGTTAAGGATGGTGAGATGATAACGGAAGAAGTCGAGGATGGTGAGATGATAACGGAAGAAGAAAGCGATATGGAATCTTCTGGAGATTCAGCATATTGGTTTCTTCCGCAATCCAGTGATTGCCTTATTTCGGAAGAGGAAAAAGAGCAACTGGAGAGTACAGCTTTGTCAGCAGCGGAATCGGTCAAAGAAATCTATAAGGATGTGATAATTGCAGATGCTGCGAATTACTCTTCTGGTGTTAGTGAATTTACAAGGGAGCAGCGGAGGGCGGTTGCGGAGCAATTAGGGGTGGCAGGTTTGGTAAGCGTTGAGGAAGATACCAATATGCAGAATCCTGAAAAGATAAAATCATTTTACGCAGATTATCTGAATGGGCAGGATTCGATGGTTACCGTATTCGAAGTACAGCGGGATGGACTGATTGGGGCAGTAACTTTTATTTATCGGGAAGAACGGCTGCAGACCTATTACATAGGAGTTCGGTGGAAACAAGGCGGTATGCCGGAAATACAGGGAACTTCGGTAAGCAATGTGGCTGAAATTAACCTTACGGAAAAAGGGTATTTTATCTATGCATATGAACATGTGATTGCACATGAAAGCTTGAGGCAGTATTGGAGAATTGAGCCGCTTTCAAAAGACTGCCGGGAACTGACGAGGAAATACATATCAGGTCTGAGCTATGTGAATTACAATGTGCTTGTCACAAACTGGAACAGCAGCAATGCAGAGGACATTCTGATGCCTTGCATGTATGAAGATATTTATCGGATTTATACTGGCGAAAATCTGAAAGTTGAGGACTGGAAGATTCCGGCAGAGGAATATGAAAGAATAATGACCACTTATTTTCCGGTATCTGTGGACCAGCTGAGGGAGCGCTGCGGCTATGATGAGGGCAGCAACAGCTATGAATATGAGATGATTTATGCCAGCCCATACCCGCCTTTTGGAGAGGTAGTTGACTATATAAAAAATGCAGATGGAACGATCACGCTTATCGTAGATGGAGTATGGCCGGATTATAATTCTGACCTTGCTTTTCGAAATAAGGTTGTGGTCCGGCCATTTGAAGACGGGACTTTCCGGTATCTTTCTAATTCTATAGAGGAAATAGAATTGGAACTGCCGGAGGCAGCAAGATCATAGTAAATGAAATCTTGAAGGAAAGGATGATCTGGCCTTTACCCCATTTTTTTAGTTCCAGATATTCATGTCAGATAAGATGGACATGGTTATTTCGGCTGCGTTGCCTCCGGCAGCGCCGCGATCTGCACCAATGTTGGCGGCAAAAAAGTACGTATTATCTGTAGTTTCTACAAAGCCGATAAACCATCCGTTCACATCCTGTCCATCTACACGGCCGGTTCCGGTCTTTCCGTAGAATGTTCCGGCATCGGAAGAGGAGAGGCAGATAGCATCCTTTACTGCATTGACGTTTTCAGAGGCGAAACCGAGACTGTTATTCTCTAGCTTAGTTAAAAGTTCGACCTGTTCGATTGGGGAAATCTTCAAGGAAGATTCCATCCAGTAGGTGGAGAAACCGCCGTTTATGTTCTCGTTTCCATATCCGATTTCTTGAATGTAGCTGTAAATGCCAGAGGCTCCAAGCTGTTCATCTACTGCCTGGAAGTACCAGTTGACGGAGGAGCTCATCGCAGAATTTAAGGTCTGGTCTGTATTCCATGCTTTAAATGGATAGTTTTCCCCATTCCATGCAATAAAGGAGTTTTCCGGCGTAATGACGCCTTCTTCTAATCCGAACAAGGCATCATATATTTTGTAGGTGGAGTTTGGTGCAACTCGCAGGGAGGCATGCTCCATGTCGTGTATGCTCCAAGCATCATTTCCCAAATCATATAAAACAAAACTTCCTTCATATTCTCCAAAGTACGCAGAAAGGTCTACAGTGGAAATGTTTTCTGAGGAGGAGTTCCACAGATAGTGACTTCCGTCTGCTGCATATGTAGAGATAAAAGGCGCAAGTCCTATAAGCAGAACGGCAGTCAGTATAAATGCAGCCGCGCCTTTTAGCCTTTTCATAAATGTTGGTTTCTCATAAGACGCAATATTCATGATTCTTTGTTTCATCTGTTTCATGTTTCCGCCAAGCCCGGCGGCAAAAGGAAAAGGAGTAAGAGAAACCTTTTCTGCAAAGTTGATCAGTGTATTGCCGTAATCCTCGTAATCATCTTCTTCAAGCATCTTTAAAACAGAGGTGTCACAGGCAATCTCTCTGTCATTACGCATTTCTTTCAAAGAGTGCCAGACAAAAGGATTGAACCAATATACCACTCCGGCGAGGTTCATTAAGAAATTTCCGATAGCATCACGGTGCTTATAATGCTGCAGCTCGTGCAGCAGCATATACCGCATATCGGACTCGTTACACCCATTGGGGTATCCTGTAATGCAGGCTCTTTCGGAGCGGGCGCTGCGTGATAAGGTATAATCAGAGATCAGATGAATCGGCAAATAAATACATGGTTTCAAAAGCCCCACAATAATCGGAGATTTCAAAAATGCAGTGCTGCAGACAGGAATCTTTCTATGAATCCCCATCTCTTCCAAGCAGCGGTCATATAGTCTGCGGACTTCCTTGTTCTGGAGAGGAAGTGCGGATTTTTTCAGACTGCGTAGACGGAGAGAAGATTTGATTACCAATATAGTCATTGCAAGAATACCTGCAAGCCATATCCCCAATAATATGTAGCCGGCAATGGATGGAGAATCGCTATTTGCCGAGAGGGCAAAGTCATTCATCCAGCCTGCATTTCCAACGGGGTCGATTCCCGCGATTTCGCCCATGGCTGCGTCGGTGCCGGGAGACAGAGAATGTCTTAAGCGTCCAAGCCATGAGAAGATTTGCGGAAATCCGATAAGGCGGAGCGGTATAAAGGGAACTGCCAATAACCCCAGCAGCAGGAACCACAGATTATACTGCATCCGGCTGGACAGGCTGTTTTTAAATATCCTCTTGGCTATCAAAAGAATTCCGATGATACCGCTGATAAACACATTGCATATGAAAAAGCGTATCATAAAACCAGCCATGTTAATTGCCCCCTTTTTTGCGTCTCTGTGAAAGAAGGAAACGCAAGTGTTCTATTTCTGTCTCGGACAGCCTGTCATTTTCTATATATGCAGACAGCATGGCGGAGATATCCCCGTCATAGTACCGTTTCAGAAAGGAGTTGCTCTCCTGGCCGATGTATTCGCTCTCTTTCACGGCTGGGGTGTAAACAAATACCCGGCTCTGTTTTTCATAAGTCAGGGCGCCTTTGGTTACAAGGCGTTTGATCAAAGTCTGTATTGTTTTCGGGCTCCAGCTTGTAGTCTGCAATAATTTATCAGTTATTTCATTGGTATTTATGGGCGCATGTTTCCATACGATTTTCATAACTTCGAATTCAGCTTCAGAAATCTGTGGTAAATCGCTCATTTCAAATCCTCCTTATATCTTACATTTGTAATAAAAATATTATAGACGCTATATACCTGATTGTCAATTTCAGAAAAAAGATGAATGTAAAAATGAAGAGGAGCAAGAGGCAAATCTTCGGATTGACGAATTCATAAATATATGCTATTATGAATTTACCTCAAAGGTAAATTCGAGAAAGAGGTGATGCATTGGATATTACGTACAAAAATAAGAAGATTGAAAAGGTTTGTACTGATGCCAAGATATCCGATAGAACATATGGAAATGAAATGTCAGAAAAGATCCAGATGCGTATAGGAGAAATTGAAGCTGCAGAAACTGTAGAAGAAATGATTAAATATCACATTGGCAGGTGCCATCCATTAACCAATAATCGGAAAGGGCAATATGCAGTTGACTTAGTGCATCCGTATAGATTGGTTTTTAAAAAATATGGAAATGAAATCCAAGTGGCACATATAATGGAAATAGTAGATTACCATTAGGACGAGGAAAGTGGATAGGAGGTAGCACTATGGTGAGAAGTCGCAGTTTTATTGCAACACCACCTGGAGCGACAATTAAGGAGCAGCTAAATGACAAAGGGATGAGTCAGAAAGAGTTTGCTGCAAGGATGGATATATCAGAAAAGCATATTAGTAAACTCATTAACGGTGAAGTTCAGCTGACTCCAGAGGTGGCTGTTAGATTAGAGGTAGTATTAGGAGTGCCGGCAAAGTTTTGGAATAATCTTGAGGCAGTTTATAGAGAGAAGCTGATTAAGGTTAAGGCTCAAAATGCAATGGATGCAGATGAAACCTTGGCAAAGCAACTTCCATATAATGAAATGGTTAAGTTTGGATGGATCCCGGAAGCAAGAGATTCAAAAGAAAAGGTAATCAATCTTAGAAAATATTTTGAAGTTGTTGAGTTAGTTCTGTTAGAGAATAAACGAATTACCAGAATAGCATGTAGAAGACTTGCGGTTACAGAAAAAAGTGATTTTGCATTATTGGCGTGGGTTCAAGAAGCAAAGATTAAAGCCCGTAATATTGAAACATCGCCAATAAATATTAAAGGGTTAATAAGTATTATTCCAGAGATTAGAACTATGACTGTTGTGCAGCCAAAGGAGTTCTGCCCCAAGATAAAAAGCATGTTGGCAGGGTGCGGAATAGCAATTGTATTCTTGCCGCACTTAAAAGGCTCCTTCCTTCAGGGAGCTTCATTTATGGATGGCAATAAGATAGTTGTAGGGCTTACGGCTAGAGGTAAGGATGCAGATAAGTTTTGGTTTAGTTTATTTCATGAATTGGCTCACATTATATTAGGCCATATTGGCCATATTGATGGAACAACTGATCAGGATGAGGAGGCCGCAGATGCTTGGGCAAGAGATGCTCTGATATCAGAAGAGGCATTTAGCGAGTTTGTAGAGAAATCAAGTTTTTCTTCGACAAGCATTCGAACATTTGCAAAAACACTGGGTATTGCGCCTGGAATTGTTGTTGGAAGATTGCAGAATGAAGGATGCATTAAGCATAATATGATGAATGGCTTAAAAGAGCATTATGAAATTGCAGTGTAAATGTAGTGATTTATGGAGGATCATGTTGAAAGACATGGTCCTTTCATTATAAAAAACAGGAAGGAGAGAATCCCGACGATTAGGAAGAAAGCTGAAATCTACAGTTGTTAAGAAAAGAGCGAATTGGCTGCAGCCGTCGCTGCTTATCTTTTATATGCAGATAATGAGATTTGAAAGATGTAAAAAGATGTGCAGCCTTATTCTCTGTTGAAAACTGTCACCGAATAGGGTACAATTCTTGTGAGGAAACTTTGTTAAAAACGGACTGCTAACGTTCTCAGTGCCGTTTTTGAACGGCAGCAGAGCGATTTTGACAGGATGCGGCAAGGAGGAGCGCGAAATGGAGAAATACATAGAAATACGGGGCAGATATAATATTGCATGCTACAGAATAGATATTGATAGCGATATGAGGCAAACTGCGTTAAAATTTGCAAAAGATATCATCCTTTCTGGTAACCAATATTCCCGCCTGCTGCCTGAACAGGTGCGGAATTCCAATGACGTAAGCATGCAGAAGAAGATTGAGATTCAGAGAACTTATATCGGGAAACTGGGAGAACTTGTATTTGTGAAATTTTTGGAGGAGAGCGGCAAGGCAGTCAATACAGACGGTATGCTGGAGGTTTATGAAGGACAGGATAATGTTGACCCTTATGATTTTATGACTCTCCGGGGGCATTCTGTTGATGTTAAGACAGGTTTTCGGAATATACATACGAGGCTTCTTGTAAATGTGGAGCAATTTTATAATATTCCGAAGGATTACTATGCGGCAGTGAAGATAGAGGCTGCGGATACGGACTCCGGTCAAAAGCTTGTTGACTGGGAGAGTATCAATCAGGCATCAATCCTGGGATATGCGGAGCGAAACTACATGGAAGGGCATGCACAGGTCAGAGATTTTGGCGAAGGTGATGCCAAATGGCTGTTTTATAATAAGCTGTTGGGAATCGACAGCCTCTTAAATGAATTTTAGCTGGGAGATTTTATGAGTGAAATATTGCTAGATGCATTATCAGTTGTCAGAGGATACCTGATTCAAAATTACAATAAAGGTGAGCAGGATACCGTTTGGAATGAAATTTTTGAGGTAACAAGAAACAGGGCGGGAGATAGCATATATCCAAAGGGGGCTTATGAGCAGGACACATCAAAATACGGATATGAAAAGACGCAGGAAATTCTCTCTTGCCTGAACGAAAAGGAATCAATCCGTAAGACGAAAGGGGTATATTATACCCCTTCTGACATTGTAAGGTTTATTTTGCTGAACAGCGCAAGGCTTGCCTGTGAAAATCTGTCTCCTGAGACAATCAGAGCGGAAGATTATCAGGGGATCCTGCCAGAGAAGTTTTGTTTTGAGATGTCGGTATATGATCCTACATGCGGAACGGGGGTATTTCTGCTTGAAGCTCTTGCTCTGAAACTTGACATGCTTAAGAGTCTCCGGAAGGAGCCAAAAAGAGATGAAATCCGGAAAATAGTGTTGTCTGTGAAAGGCAATGATTTAAATAGAGATTCGGTTGCAATAGCGAAGATGAAACAGCTTTTATGCGTGTTGCATAAGTATGGGGTTTCAATGGTAAAAGGGATGGCTAAGGTTCTGGCATCATGCTTTACATGCCACGACTTCATAAACGGGCAGCCTGTCAGCGCGGAGAGTGATAAGGCGCCATGCAGATATGATATCATATTTGGCAATCCTCCTTATGTGGAGGATTCCAGGAGCGAATTCGTTCCTCAAAAAAAATATGGGAATATCTATGCCAACGTGCTGGAGAATGCGGCGTTTCGCCTGAAACCGGGCGGCGTATTGGGGTTTGTCATACCTCTTTCTTATGTGTCCACGCCCAGGATGAGGCAGATACGCCAAGAGCTGTATGAGCATGTTCCGAAACAGTACATACTGAGCTATTCGGACAGGCCGGACTGCCTGTTTCGCTCTGTCCATCAAAAGCTGTGCATCTTTTTCGGAAAGAACACAGATGGGGGAAGGAGAATCTTTACGGGAAATTACAGGTACTGGTACCGGGAAGAGCGTGAAAACCTGTTTCGTACAGCGGAGATCATAGAAAATGAATTTGCGGCAGAAGAATATATCCCAAAGCTTGGCACAAAGACGGATGCGGATATTTACCGGAAACTGGCTGAGATGCCCGCGGCCTTAAGTGATGTGCTTAAAAGGCGGAAAACAGGGGAAGGTAAAGGAGCAAATATCTTTCTGAATATGAGGGCGGCATTTTGGATGAAAGCATTTTTGCATGAGCATGCAGGCTCCGAGTACAAAAGATTTTACTGTGAAGATAACAATCTTGCATGTCTTTGCATGTGCCTGTTAAATTCCTCGCTATTCTGGTGGTACTGGGTCTGCGTGTCTGACTGCTGGCATATTACGGGGAAGGAGCTGGATGGGTTTAGGATTCCTGACGTGCGGGGTGCAGGCGATTTTGCCGAGCTGGGCAGGCTTGCGCGTTTGCTGGAGGATAAGCTGGAAGAGACGAAACTGTATGTCGGTACGAAACAGACAGAATATGAGTATAAGCATAAAGACTGTGCCGAAGTCATCCATCAGGTGGACGGCTGTATTCACCGGCTGTATGGGCTGACAGAGGAGGAAGGTGATTACATAAAAAAATTTGCGTTCCGGTACAGGATCGGTGAGGGCGTGAAAAATCAGCAGGATTGACTTTCGTGTGAGAGCCCCTATAAGCTGGCGGAGGTATGAATAATGGATACAATTGACCTGTTTTCCGGGTGCGGCGGCCTGTCTCTGGGATTTGCCAGAGCGGGGTTTGTGGTAAAAAAGGCCGTGGAATTTGACCCGGGCATTGCAGAGACTTACAAAAAAAACCACCCGGATACGGCTGTGGTGGTGGACGATATACGAAATATAGACCGTTCCGGCATCTTTAAGAAGGGAGATGCCGACGTGATTATCGGAGGCCCTCCCTGCCAGGGTTTTTCCATGGCGGGGGCGAGGATTCGGAACGGGTTTATCGACGATCCGAGAAATTATCTGTTCAAGCATTATTTTAATGTGGTGAGGGCGGTAAAGCCCAAAGTGTTTGTCATGGAGAATGTAAAAGGAATCATGACCATGCAGGGCGGAAAGATATTTGAGGAGATACTTAAGACCTTTTCCGACCCGGAGATGTTAGGAGGGGAGCCGTACCATCTGTACTATGAGGTGGTGAGGGCTGTCGATTTTGGCGTGCCGCAAAAGAGAGAGCGGGCAATCATCATTGGCACGTTAAAGGAAGAGGCGGATATCCCCGGGCTATGGATGGACGTGAAACAGGAGATTGCCGCAGAGCATCCGGGGTATTTTGACAAAGTTACGGTGAGGGATGCCATCGGGAACCTCCCGCCGACAACGGAGGACGGGATTATTTCCAATCCGGAGCCGGAGACGGAGTATCAGCGGTTCCTTTCGTGTAAAAAAAAGGAGATTACAAATCATAGCAGGACGAAACATTCGAAGACAGCGGTTGAACGAATGAGCAGAATTTCCGGGGGTGAGAACTTTACCGCTCTGGAGGAAAAGATCAACTCTGTCCACAGCGGCGCATACGGGCGGCTTTGCTGGGAGGAGGCTGCCCCTACCGTCACCACAAGGTTTGACACGCCTGCGGGAGGACGTTTCATCCATCCGGAAGAGAACCGGACGCTTTCGCCGAGGGAAGCGGCGCGTATTCAGAGCTTTCCTGATGGCTTTGTGTTTTACGGGAATAAGACTACTGTGTGTAAGCAGATCGGCAATGCCGTGCCTCCTAAGATTTCCTATTTTCTGGCGCGCCTTGCCGGGAAGATTTTGAAAAGCTGATATAATCAAGGACAAATGGCGGAAAAAATGCTATAATGAAAAGAACTAACCGGCGAAAAGGAGTTTTTGAGTGAGACGGATATCATTGGAGGAGCTTTTGCGCGCCCGTGCGGATGTTCCATACAGCGTACAGTGCGGCTATATTATGGAACTCATGGAAAAGGGGGAGATAAAACCTTTAAGGGCATCGGGAACTAACGGGAAGAAACCGGCGATGTTCCGGGAATACTGGAAGATTGAGCCTGAAAAGGATTATGCTCCTCTGGCGGACGAGCTGAAGTACCGCTTGGATGCCAGGATTTGCATAGATTACTATCTGTCCCACCTGGACACATATGAGAAGGAACGGCGCTGGGTGCTGATGCTGAGTGAGTTTCTCGGAAAGCGGAAAGAGCAGCTTTCCCATGAGGAATCGGAAAATGAGCGCAGTTTTGAAATCTGGAATGAAGAAAAATTTTTATGCCAGGGGCGGGGAAGGACAGTTCTTAAGCATTGCGGACTTGAGGAAGATTTTTTTAACATCTACAGAACGTCAGAGCCATTGGCGTATTATTCCCATACACGCGAAACTCCGCAGAATATGGTAATCCTGGAAAACAAAGACACCTTTTACAGCATGAGGAAATTCCTGCTTGACGGAGGAGAGGAGATTTTGGGGATGCCTGTCGGAACTCTTATCTACGGAGCGGGGAAGAAGATCATACGGTCATTTCAGGACTTTTCGTTCTGTGCGGAGCCGTATATGGAAGTGCAGGGGAACAGAATCTTTTATTTCGGGGATCTGGACTATGAGGGAATCGGCATTTATGAGAAACTTGCCGGGGTGTTTCGGGAGGAGTGGGAGATTATTCCGTTTGCGGCAGCCTATGAGCGGATGCTTGAAAAGGCAGAGGCAGCCGGACTCGGGCGGATGCCGGATACGAAGAAAGGGCAGAACCGGAATATAAAGAACGAATTTTTTGCATATTTTCCGGAAAAGAGCGTGCTCAGGATGAAGGCGGTGCTGGAGGGCGGGAAATACATACCGCAGGAGATTCTGAACATTTCGGATTTTTACTGATTGTTACGGTTGATACGGACAGATGACGCAAGGGGAAAGACGAAAGATGCAGTATGATTTTTTGAAATATTTTCCAAAAAGGATGAAGAATGTGGGGCTGTATGCCCTGATCATCCAGAACAGCTCTCAGAAAGCCATATGGAAACAATATGGCTTTTTGAAGTTGGATGAACAGCTTAACGTAGTCTTTGCGGTGATGCTGTACATTATGGAACAGTCACTGAAGGAAGAAAACTGCGTGATGGACGATATCGGGGCTTACATTGACACGCTGAATTCCGGGCATTTTCATAAGGCAATGGCTTATGACGACTGCAGAAAACTGGGGGATTTTATCGTAAATATCGTGCTGTCCAATGAGGGGAAGGAGATGCATTTTGACGGCTTTGACTTTGAACAGAGCGCTTATCAGGAGATGCATATCAGTTACGTTGCCAACAGGATCATCTACATTGACCATGAGCTGAAGAGGACGTCTTATTATCTGACGGATGAAGGGTACAACCTGATGCTGGCCACTCTGGAGATCGAGGGCAATATGAAGCTGACCATCCATGAGATGATTTTCCAGATGCATCTGGAAAAACAGAGCTACGAGAGGGCAGTGGACGACATTAAGAATGTGTTTAACCTGCTGCGGATTCAGATACAGAAGATTCAGGAGGCTATGGGAAAGATACGCCGGAATGCACTGAATTATTCGGTTAAGGATTATGAGGACATCCTGCAGGAGAATCTGGACACTATCGGGGAGACGAAACAGAAGTTCCAGAACTACCGGGAGCGGGTGAGGAGCCGTGTCCGGGAGCTGGAGGAGGAAAATATTGACGTCAGCCGCCTGAGCGAAAAAGATGAGGAGAAACTTAACAGCTTAAAAGTCATTGAATCCTACCTGAACCGGACGATTGACGAGCATCAGAAGATACTCAGCGGTCATTTTGACCTGAAGGCTCTCTACACGAAAGAGCTGGAAGAGCTGATCCAGATGTCTTATATCAAGCGGTTTTCCTTTCGGAGCGATATGTATGAGAAGGTGCTGGAAAATCCTGGGGCGCTTGAGCGGCTCGACTATTTCCTGCGCCCTCTGTTCGGAAGGGACATCGAAAAAATCTATAATCTGAACAAATCTTTCAGCCTGCAGAAACCTGTGCGGAGACAGAAGGAGAAGGACATAGAGGAAACCTTTGACTATGATGAGGAGAAGTGGCAGAAAGAACAGGATATGCTTCGGAAGAAAAAGCTTATGAAGTATGAGGAAAGCCTGGGATATCTTCTCAGGGAGACGAAGGGCAGGGGGGAGATCACCCTGCGTGAAGTGGGGATGCGCCTGGAGAGGTCTGCGAAAGAGAAAAGCCAGCTAATCCCGAATGTGGAGATATTTAAGGAGATCATGGTGGAGCTTATTAAAAACTGTGAGATTGATATCGAGGCGCTGAAAAAGGAGCGCAGTGAATATATCCAGGACCGTCCGGGAGAATTTCAGCTTAATGAGATGCTCCTTCACCTTGTGGAGGAATATCCGGAGAATTCGGACATTACCAGGGTGGAAGTTTACCGGGTAGAAGACGGGGGCGTAGTGACCTTTGACGGGATTCTGGATGAAAACGGAGTGAGGAAGAGCATTCGGTGCTCGGACGTGTCAATCAGGGTAAGGCGAAAGGAATAAATGATTATGGCTTATGAATTAGAGGATATCAGAACCAGTCAGGAAATATTTTACTATCTTCTGGAGAACCATGAACTCAGGGAGGAAGAGGAGATGCTGCTCTATAAGGCGTACGCCGAGCGGGAGGAAGTCCAGAGCCTGGTGAAATCTCAGGGGGAGGTGGCAGGAAGCACCATCGTGAGGTACGGGAATGTCATCTACCTCATCCCGAAAGAAGAAAATAATTTCCTGGGGTTTTCCAAGGCGCAGTTAAAGGCGGTGCTGTGCAGGTCAACCGCTACGGATAAGGACTATTATCTTTCCCAGTTTGTCATACTGACCCTCCTGGTAGAGTTTTTTGACGGCCAGGGGAGCAGCAGCAAATCCAGGGAATATATCCGGGTGGGCGAGCTGCAGAACCTGATATCGGAATATCTGAAGGCAGGGAAAAGGGAGCTTGACGAGGAGGAAGAGGAGCAGTCCGGCATTGCGTTTACTGATATGCTGCAGGCATATGAGGCGTTAAAGTCAGACGACAGGGGAGCGAGGACGAAGACGACGAAGGAAGGTTTCCTGCACCATATCCTGCTGTTTTTGCAGAAGCAGGGGCTGATTGAATATGTTGAGCGGGATGAGATGATAAAGACAACGAAGAAACTGGATAATTTTATGGACTGGAACCTGTTAAACCAGAATAATTACCAGAGGGTGCTGAAAGTGCTGGGGGTGGCGGAAAGTGAGTAAGATACAGACAGTCAGGCTGATTAACATAGGCTACAATAACAATGCAATACGCATCAGTGACGAGTGCTTTCATATGAACGGGGAAAGCACGCTCCTGTCTCTGCGGAACGGGGGAGGGAAGTCCGTGCTTGTCCAGATGATGACGGCTCCTTTCGTGCACAAGAGGTACCGGGATGTAAAAGACCGTCCGTTTGAGAGTTATTTTACCACTAACAAGCCGTCGTTTATTCTGGTTGAATGGGCTTTGGACCAGGGGGCGGGGTATGTGCTTACCGGGATGATGGTAAGGAGGAGCCAGGCCTCGGAAGAGGAGAGCAATGAAAACCTTGAGATTGTAAATATTGTCAGCGAGTACAGCTCGCCATGCCCTCAGGACATCCATAATCTTGCGGTGGTGAAAAAAGGTAAAAGGGAGATGACCCTCAAAAATTATTCGGACTGCCGGCAGATGTTCGAAGAATACAAAAAGAACCGGGCGATGAAGTTCTTCTGCTATGACATGGGGAATCCGGCACAGTCACGGCAGTATTTTGAAAAGCTTTCGGAGTATCAGATTCATTATAAAGAATGGGAGACGATTATAAAAAAAGTGAATCTGAAAGAATCCGGGCTTTCGGAGCTGTTTGCGGATTGCAGGGATGAGAAGGGGCTTGTGGAGAAATGGTTTCTTGACGCTGTGGAGAGCAAGCTGAACAAAGAGAAAAACCGCATGAAGGAATTCCAGGATACACTGTCTAAATATGTGGGGCAGTATAAAGCCAATCAGGCAAGCATAAAGCGCCATGACACGATACAGCTCTTTAAAGAAGACGCGGCGCGCATCCGGGAAAAGGCAGAGCGCTATCGGGAGGCGGAGCGGGGGGAGCAGGCGCAGGAGAATCTGATTGCGAATTTTATCGCAGAGCTTGGCCGTCTGCATAAAGAGGCAGAGGAAGAAGAAAGAAATGCGGAAGAAGGCATAGAAGAGATTCTCGGCAGGATTGCGTATGTCGAGTATGAAAAAATATCCAGCGAGATTCACAAGCTGGATGAAAGGCGCGGGAAATATACGAGAGATCGGGATATGCTGGACAGCGAGCGGGAAGACCTTGAGAACCAGGCGGAGGCGATCGCAAGGACATACCATCTTTTGCTGTGCGCGAAACAGGATAAGATAACGAAGGAGGAGCAGGAGGAGCTTGAGCGCATCCGCCAGAAACTTGAGATATCGAAAAAGGCAGAGGAAGAGCTTGAGCCAGAGAGGCTGCGCCTCGGCTATGGGCTGAGAGTCCGGTATGAGAAACTTTTGGAGGACAGCCGGGAGAAATGCCGGGAGAATGAGAACGCGCGCCAGCAGGCAGAAAAAGAGAGTGAGGACTGGAAGAAAAAGCTGTCGGAAGTACTTCAGAAGATGATGGAAAATGCGGCAAAGGCCGGAACCTATGAAAGCCGGACAGAAAGCTACGGGGAACGCGAAGAGTCATTTAACAGGCGGTATAATGAAAGCCTGTCGCGCAATATCCTGGGCGAATACGATCCGGGAACGCTTGATATTAAAGCATCGGAATACGAGAAAGCGCTTGAAGGCAATGTAAGGCGGCGCCTTCGGATGCGCGAGGATCAGGAGAGGGCAAAGGAACAGAAAAAAAGCCTTGTGCGTTCTCTGGAGGATATGCGTGCAGAGCAGATTCGCGCAAGCGCACAGAAAGAGCAGCAGGAAAAGCTCAGAGAGGAATATGAGGAGGAGCTTGAAGACCGCAGAGTCATCCTCCGCTACTTAGATCTTGATGAAAAGCTCCTTTTCGAGAAAGACGAGATTTTGCATGCCTCAAAGAGAAAGCTTTTGGAGATTGACAGCATCAGGAGGAACCTGGAAAAGGAAGAGGACGGGCTGCAGAAAGAGTATAAGCGGCTGACAGAGGGGAAGTACCTGGAACTTTCAGAGGAGATGGAATCGGCGTTTGAGGAGATGGGCATCCATATTGTGTATGGAATGGAGTGGCTTAAGAAAAACGGGAGGACGAATAAGGAGAACGTGGAGCTGGTACGCAGGCACCCGTTTCTTCCGTATGCTCTGATGCTTTCGGAGGCAGAGATTGAAAAGCTGGCAAAAAATGACAAAGAGTTTTACACGTCGGCTCCGGTTCCGATCGTAATGCGTAACCGTCTGGAAGAGGCGGGAAACCTGGACGGGGGCGGGGTTGTCATGTTTCCGGATATAAGTTTCTATGTATATTTTAATGAGAGCCTGCTTGATGAAAAGAAGCTGGAAGAGATGACGGCAGAGAAAAGGCGTCAGATCGAAAAGAAACAGGACGCCATCGAGGTGCGCCGGAAAGAGTATGAAGAATATTTTAAAAGGCAGGAGCAGCTTGAAAACCAGAAGGTCAGCAAAGGGAAATGGGATGGAAACAGGAAAGCTCTGAGAGAGCTTGAAGGACAGGCGAAAGCATTGGAAAAAAGCATTCGGAATGCATCTGAGGAACTGGGGAAGATACAGTCTGAGGCGGATAAGAGGGAGCAGGAGATCCGAAATACAGAAAAAGAAATTGAATCCCTGAAACGACGGATTGAAGACTTTGAGCAGCTAAGCAGAGACTACGGGATATACGAAAAGAGCAGGAGAGAGCTTGAAAAATGCAGGGAGGAAGAGGAGAAACTTATAGGGCGGCAGAAACTTGCGAAAAATCAGGAGCAGAGGCTTAAGGATATCCTTAAGTCGAAAGAGACGGAGTGGGCGGCGCTTTTAAAAGAGCGGGAAGAGCTGAAAAAATCCGCCGGGAAATACAGCCTTTATGAAAAAATCCCCGAGAACTCCGAAGAGCATCAGGATTTTGCGGCAGGGATGAATATTAGGGAGATGGAGGCAAGGTATGACGCAGCCACTTCCGGGATAGCGCGGGAGCTGAATGAGCTTAAGGAGCAGGAGCAAAGGGCCGCTGGAAGATATGAGCGGGCTCGGGATGAGCTGAGCCATCTTGAGCGGAAATACGGATTCTCCGGAACGGAGTTTGGGGATGTCATATACAGCCGCCAGGAGGAACTTCACCAGGAGAACATGCTGGAAGGAAAAAGGCGGGAAGCAGAGATGAAAGAGAGGCTCTGGCACGAAAAAGAGAAAAAAATTGCCGAGATTGTCACAGAGCGGAAAGGAAAGATGAAAAGGCTCGAGGAAGAGTGCGGGGAGCAAACGCCTTTGGAGAAGGAAAAGATCAAGGATCAGGATTTCGACGCCAGAAAAAATAAGCTGCTATATGAGAAGGAAGAGCTGGAACGCCGGGGAAAGGGCATCAGGGAGAGGATGAGAAACTATGACGAGAACCTGACCGCCCTTGCCGAGTACAGCGTGTTCCAGTGCCGGGATGAAACGGAATGGAAAGAAGACTTTTCGAAGATGGAAGGAAAGAGGCTGCGAGAGTTCAAGGGAGAGCTGGTAAGGGATTATAACCACCTTGTAAAGAAACGGCAGAGCGCCAAAGATGACCTTACCGACGTGCTGAACCAGATTGCGCGCAGGAAGGAGTTTGAGGAAGATTTTTATAAGAAACCGATAGAATCCATGCTTGAGCTTACGCAGGATGCCTCGCAGGTGCTTTCCCAGCTCTCTACGACCATACAGTCCTATGACAGCCTGATTGAGAAACTGAAAGTGGATATTTCCATGGTTGAGAAGGAAAAAGAAAATATCGTAGGGCTTCTGGAAGACTATCTGAAGGAAGTCCATCAGAACCTGGGGAAGATTGACCACAACTCCACTATTTCCATCCGGAAACGGCCGGTGAAGATGCTGAAGATCCTGTTGCCGGAATGGGAGGAAAATGAAGGAGTGTACCGCATCCATCTTCAGGATATGATAGACGTGGTCACCCAGAAAGGACTGGAGCTTTTTGAGAAAAACGAAAACGCCCAGGAATATTTTGGAACGCAGATAACGACGAAAAATCTTTATGATGCCGTAGTGGGGATCGGGAACGTCCAGATTCGCCTGTACAAGATTGAGGCGCAGAGGGAATATCCCATCACCTGGGCGGAAGTGGCAAGAAACTCTGGCGGGGAAGGCTTTCTGTCAGCGTTTGTCATCCTGTCCAGCCTCCTGTACTATATGAGAAAGGACGATACGGATATTTTTGCGGACCGCAATGAGGGGAAAGTGCTGATCATGGACAACCCCTTTGCCCAGACCAATGCGTCGCATCTGTTAAAGCCGCTTATGGATGTAGCGAAAAAGACAAATACGCAGATGATCTGCCTCACCGGGCTAAGCGGAGAGTCTATCTACAACCGTTTTGACAATATTTATGTGCTGAATTTGATTGCAGCAAGTCTCCGCAACGGCATGCAGTATTTGAAGGCAGACCACCTGAGAGGGAATGACCCGGACGTGATGGTAGTATCCCAGATAGAAGTTGCCAGGCAGCAGGAGCTGGTATTTTAGACGTATATCGCCAGCTCTGCCTGCGGGCTGTTCAGCTTGACTCACTGGCTAAGTCAGCTCTGCAATCCTGGACACCCCGACATAGATTTCCGAGATTTTGTACCATGTGGGATAGTCGACGATTCCGGTCGCGGGGAGCCCGAATACGGACTGGAACTTCTTCACGGCAGCGGCAGTGGCGGGTCCGTAGATGCCGTCGGCGGCAATTTTGGGGATGGCGGGGTAAGCGCCGGAAATCACGGCCAGCTGCTCCTGCATCTGCCGTACTTTGCTGCCGGTAGAGCCCTGGGTCAAATTGTAGCCCGGCCAGGATGAAGGGATTCCGGAGATGGCTTCGGCAGTGTTGATGTACATGCTGTCGCCGTAGTAGTAACGCAGGATCTGGATGGGTGAGTAACCCTGGTCGCCGAGGGATTTGGAGCCCCACTGCGTCATCCAGTTCGGGCACTGCACCTGCCTGCCGTCGCAGTACTGGGTCAGGATCGGCTGACGGACATTCGGACGGGACAGGTAATTCGGGAAAAGTTCGTCTACGATTACAGAGATGGTATCATAGATGTTGCGCTCCGGTATCCATTTGTGGTCAAAGGCTGTGGATGACGTTATGGTGAAGTCATAGCCTTTGTTGCGATACCATTCCGTATAGACCCTGTTTAGCGTGAAGGACATGATTGCCAGTACGTTTGCCCGTATGGTATCGGCGGGCCAGGTGGCATAGATTTCGCTGGACGCTACATTTTTGATGTAATCTTTGTATTTTACATAGTAATCCCTGGCGGTGGAGTCACGGGGGCTCCCGTTATGGACAACGATATATTCAGGTATGACGACCCGGCTCAGCACGATTTCCCCGGTCTCGTTGACAGGCTTTATCTCGTCTTCAGGTATTTTTGGCGGGTATGTTCCGTATAATGTATGTGCAGGTATGACGAATACGTCTTCTGAAGATTCGTCCGGGGCGGCCGGGCGCATCTGGATGTTCTGCAGCGCTTTGATAGTGGGAAGGATTTCCGCGCCTGCAATGCTGACAGGCTCGTAGCCGGGGGCGGTGACGTTGAGGGTGTACTCGGAGTAGGGCTGGATTTCGTTGTCCGGGTTCAGGCTGTATTCCAGCGGAGGGGCGTCGAGCTCTATAGTCTCGGTCTGTCCGGAGGAATCGGTAGTAAGCTCTTCCAGCTGGCTTTCGGGAACGCCGGTGTAGGAGATGCTTACTTTTGCGTCCGCGATTGGCAGAGCGGTTATTTCAGACGTGATGTTTACTTGCAGCTCTCCTTTGTCCGGAGTGTCCGCAAGAGGAGTATTAGGTGTAGGCATAAGCAAACCTCGAAAAGACTCTGTTGGTATCAGGATATTCAGGGGAAAGCAAAGGTGTGCGAAAGATTTTAACCGAAAGGAATGGAACATGGAACAGAGAAGACGCAGAAAGAAAAAGAAGAGGGGATGCCTTTGGACGATATTCTGGCTCCTGTTTATTATATTGGCGGCAGAAATCGCGCTGGGGTTGGGAACGGGAACCATACCCCTTAAGAGCAGGCTCCAGGATAAAGCCATGGAATATCTCTCCCCGGAGATTCCTTATCAGGAGGTGAGCTTAGGGGAAGAGGAAATCGGAAAGAAATATTATTATGAGCTGCTCCCGGAGGAGGAAAAGACCGTCTACAGGGAAATCCTGGGAGGAATAAAGGAGTATTCGCCGGAAATCTACCTCCATTCTGCCGACGCAAAGCGCACCAATGAGATCTACAAGGATGTCCTGATGGACAATCCCGAGATTTTCTGGTGCGACGGTACGGGGAAAACCACTTCTTACGAGGGGAAAGAGAAGTATAATGTGCTGGAGCCGCAGTATACATGCACGGCGGAGGAAAAGGAGCAGAGACAGCAGGAGATAGAGGCGGCGGCAGGGGAATGCCTTGCGGGGATAAAGGCTGATGCGTCGGATTACGACAAGATCCTCTACGTTTTTGAATATATTGTAAATACAGTGGATTATGACCTGGGGGCTGAAGACAACCAGAACATCTACAGCGTGTTCGCCCATAGGCGCTCCGTCTGCGCGGGGTACTCAAAAGCAACCCAGTACCTTCTGGAGCGGCTGGGGGTGTTCTGCACCTATGTGCCGGGAGTGGCGAGGGGCGGTGAGAGCCATGCGTGGAACCTGGTTCTGTGCGAGGGGGATTATTATTATGTGGATACTACGTGGGGCGATCCGGTTTTCCTGAACTCGGAACAGGCAGAGGGAAATGACAATATCAGCTATGATTACATGCTGTGCAACGACGGGGAGCTTTTTAAGACGCACAGGCCGGACGCGGATATCAAACTGCCGGAATGCACGAAGATGGACTGGAATTATTACGTGGTAAACAACCTGTACTATAAAGAGTATGACAGTGACACGGCTCTGAAGGAGATGAACCGGACAATCACGGACAAAGGGGAGTGCACGGTTTTTAAGTATGCGGATCCTGACAGCTACGAGCAGGCGCATAAAGATATTTTCGGAAATCTTATCCAGCGGGCGGCGCAGAACCTGGCTTCTCTGTATGGGCTTAAAAATGTCAGGTATACATACATGGACGATCCAGACCTCAATAAGATCGTGATTTTCTGGCAGTATAAGTAATGCCAGATTGAAATTGTAACTGCGGAAGAGATATGGTATAATGGCTGACAGGATATTCTTAGGATAAAGGAGGAGCGTTTATGACGAAAATCGGCGAAAGGGAAATCGTGAAGGCAGAGCATGCCTACGGAGGAGAGGGATATATTACAAAAGAGATGCTGATCTCGGATGCAGAGCGGGGAGAGCACTGTAAGATGTACGCGAAAGTGACGGTGCCGGTAAACTGTGAGATCGGATACCATGTACATCAGGGCGACGAGGAAGGGTACTACATATTATCCGGCACAGGAATTTACAATGACAACGGAAAAGAGATGCCTCTTGAGCCTGGCGACTCATTCTTCTGCAGGGAGGGCGACGGGCACGGCATCAAGAATACAGGCGGCGAGGATATCGTATTTGTAGCGCTGATTCTGAAAAAATAGATGTTTTAGGACGGGGAAAGACGCTCCCCGTCCTTTTTATGAGCAGTTTATCATATAGACCGAAAGACTTTTAAGAGCCGTTCGTTGTCTTCCGGTTTCATGATGCAGAAACGAACGAATTCTCCGTTCAGGTTTTTAAAAAAAGAGGAGCAGTCGCGGATCATCATTTTCTGACGGATGGCTGCCTCAAATACCTGGAAGGATGTCACCCCATCTTTCAGGATGCGTAGGAGGATGAAATTGGCAGAAGGCGGATAGGCCTTGAAGGCGTCAAGCTTTGAGAGTTCCCGGCAAAGCCGCTCCCGCTCGGAACTGATGAGCTCTTTTGTCTTCTTGATGTAACCGCCGTCCTGGAGCATCAGCCCTCCGGCGAAAGCGCCGATGCTGTTAAGGCTCCAGGGATTTTGGTGGGTCAAGAGCATGGAGGTGAATTCCCGGTTGGAAGTGATGCCGTATCCGAAACGCAGCCCAGGCGCTGCAAAGAATTTGGATACCCCACGGATTACCATGAGGTTGTCAAACTTGTCCGTGAGGGGTACGGCAGTAACCTTTTGCATGTCGGGGGCAAATTCAATGTAAGTCTCATCAATCATGACAAAAATGTCTGCTGAACTGCAAAAAGCAAGGATTTTTTCGAGGCAGCTCCGGGTAATGGCAGAAGAGGTCGGGTTATTTGGGTTGCATATGATGAGAAGGTCGGTTCCTTTTGGGACGGAATCCAGAAAATCTTCTGTATCAAGTATAAAATCTTTCGACTCATCCAGATGATAATAGAGAATCTCCCCTCCTGACAGTGAAAGCTCTCTTTCGTATTCAGAGTAGGTGGGCCCTAAGACCAGCGCTTTTTTCGCGCCGCGCTGGCTGATAAGGAGCGATATAAGCTCTGTGGATCCGTTGCCGACTACGACATTGGCGGGATTGCACTGGCAGTACCTCCCGATTGTTTCTTTCAGGCTTGTGTAGCTGCGGTCAGGATAGCTGCTGATGATGTCGAGATTTGCCGCTATCTTCTCCTTCACAGTTTCCGGGAGGCCGAGGGGATTGACGTTTGCCCCGAACTGGATGATTTCCTCTTTTGGGATTCGGTAATATTCTTCGATTTTTTCAAGATCGCTTCCGTGAAATTCGATTTTTTTTGACATTTTTCTACTCCTTATTTATACTATACAATAGTAAATCCAAACTGCTGCATAAATTTTCAACATTTTGTGTTTCGGCATTGCCATAGAGCATAAAACAATGCTATAATTTATTATAGTGTGTTTTGAAAAAAAAGCAACGAAAGAAGCAGGTGTCAGACTTGAAAAATAAGATTCAGAAATTTTCCAAAGGAGACTTCCGTCAGATTCGGCCAGAAGTGGAGTTTGAGGAGACAAATCTGGTGCTGATTATCGGCGAAGGGGAAGTTTACCGGGGAGGATTGCAGATTAAGAGCAATAATGACTGCAAAATCAGGGGGCTCATATACCCCTCTTCTTTTCGTGTGCGCTTTAAAGAACAGGGTTTTGAAGGAAATCCTGCAAGAATAGAGTTTACCTATGACGGGAGAGGCCTGAAACCGGGGCATGTTGAGCAGGGGAAATTTACGGTTGTGTGCTCGGGGGGCGAGTATGAGCTGGCATTTACTGCGATTATCGAAAAGCCCTACATTATGACTGCCTACGGAAAAGTACAGAGCACAGATGATTTCAGAAAGCTTGCGATCAAGGATTACTCGGAGGCAGGCCGTCTTTTCCGCTCCAAATCTTTTTATGAAATTCTGAAGTATGAAAATGAGCGTATTTTCTACCTTTATGACAATATGCGTAAATGGTCCCTGGGGGAGCAGGCGATGGAAGAATTCCTGGTGGGCATTAAGCAGAAGGAGTGCATATTCCTGACGCTCGCCGGCGAGGGGATGCTGTTTGAGGACATCCATGAATCGACAAAGGGAATCATCTCTGTGATGAAAAATACATGGGGCTATATGCCGGTGCAGATCAAGGCTGAAGGAAAGTTTTTGAAAGTTCTGAAATCCGAGATCACGACAGAGGATTTTATAGGCAATACATTTGAGGTGGAATATCTGGTGCGCCCGGAGTTCCTGCACGGAGGGCGTAATTACGGCGTCATCCGTTTTATAACGCCGTATGAGGAGCTGTCTTATGAGGTGGAAGTGCTGCAGAGCGTGGAGTACCATGAAAATCATCATGTTCCGGAGCTTTTGTGCGCGCAGACGCTGAAGGAGTATATCAGCTATGTCGCGGGCAGGAAAGAGCTGAAAAGCTGGGTGGACAGCGCGGAGGAGCGGGTGGCGAATCTTCGGAAGATCGATCCTAACAGCGAGCTGTATCAGCTTCTTCAGGCTCATATCTACATTAAAGGGCGCAAGATGGAAGAGGCGAAATGGAATCTGGAGAACTTTAACTATAACCGTTTTGCCATAGGAAAAGACCCTATCATCAATTGCTACTATCTGTACCTGACGGCTCTTATCCGCGGGAAGGGGAGCCATACAGAGCGGGTGCTTGACGAGATAGGAAAGACATATATGCGTTACCAGGACAGCTGGATGCTTTTGCAGATGCTCATCCACTTAGACCGCAGATACAGGAATCCATATAAAAAACTGGAGGTATTGGAGCAGCAGTTCGACTTTAACTGCCATCAGGTCATGTTTTACCTGGAGGCGTACCAGTGCTATCAGGAGAAACCGATCCTTTTGAAAAAACTCGGGAAATTCGAGATACAGGTGTTGGAATTTGCCGCGAAGTATCGGCTGATGACAAAAGAGCTTGCGCTTTATGTGTCAAATTTTGCCAGCCAGCAGAAGAGTTTTTCGGAACCGCTGTTCCGGATTCTGGTGCGTATCTATGACATGTACGGTGAGAAGATGATCTTAAATACCATCTGTACGCTGCTGATTAAAGGAAATAAAAACCAGAGGAAATATTTTGTATGGTATCAGCGTTCCGTGGAGGCGGGGTTAAAGATTGCCCAGCTTTATGAGTACTATATGGAGACTCTTGACGTGGAGTCAGTGAGGGGGGCGCTTCCGAAATCTATATTCCTGTATTTCATGCATGGAAATTCTCTTGAATATAAAAAAGCCGCATTTTTATATGCGAATCTCCTGACTTATGAAGTCGGAGGGGAGGACATGTTTTTAAGCTATCGGGAGCAGATGGTCAATTTTACATGGGAACAGCTCCTGAAAAGGCATGTGACAGAGCATTTGAGGGTATTATATAAAAGATTCTGCACAAAAGAGGAGATGGACGATGTCCGTATGGCGGCAATGAGGGATATCTGTTATGCATACGGGGTGTCCACAAAGGTTACGGGCATGAATTATGTCCTTGTGATTGAAAAGGACGGGAAGGTGCACCAGAGGGTTCCGTATGAGCATAACGGGGATACGATTATCTGCCTTTACGACAAGGAGTCACGTATCGTATGGGAATCTGTCCTTGGGAGGTACTATACGGACTCGATCCCTTATGAGACGAAACGACTGTTCTATGAGCCCAGATTTCTGGAGATGTGCAAGAAATACGCAGAGGGCGAGAGCAAGAGGCAGGAGTTTGAGACTCAGGAAGAGATGACGCTTGACAATATACTGGACAAAGGAATCAGGGCATTTGACGAGGAGGAGGTATTCCGGTACTGCAGCCATCAGGTGAGGGATGCCAATTACAAAGAGGATGACCGCCTTACTTTCCTGAGTTTTGAATTATTCCGCCTTGGGCAGTACGACAAGGCAACTCTGACATATCTTGCAAACTGGTACTGCGGCGCCACGAAGGACATGAAACGGCTGTGGGCTGCGATAAAGGAATATGAGATTCCGGCATATAAGATCGGCGAGCGCATCATCACCCAGATGGTCTTTTCAGAGCATTTGTTTGATGAGGAGAAGATTTTTGAGGATTATTACTTGTCGGATAATGCGTATTTCCGGCTGAAACAGGCATATCTTGCGTATGTGTCCAAGGAGTACCTTGTCCGTGGACGTGATGTAAAACGTTGTGTGTTTGACATTATAGCGAACGAATGTGAGCAGGGGGAAGAGCTGTCGGATGTATGCAAGGTTGCTTTGCTGAAATATTTCTCACAGTGTAAATATACAGCCGACTATGAGCCGGTGCTTCATCAGGTGCTGCGGGAGATGTGCGAGAAACAAGTTGTATTTCCGTTTTATATGAGCTATGAGGAGACTTGGCTGCGGGAACTGCAGCTTTATGATAAGGCGATGCTCTTTTACCAGGCGGAGCCGGGGAGCAGCGTGAAACTGTATTATAAGATGAAACGCGGCGGAAGGGAAGAGCTGGGCTATCGGACGGAAACTTTGCTTCCGGTGTTTGAAAACCTGTATGTCAAGCAGTATGTGCTTTATGAGGACGAGCATGTCAGCTATTATTTTCAGGAGACGAAAGGGAAAAAAGTTAAGACGACAGAAAAAGAGATTCTCGGCGGGCAGTGCGGCTCAAAAGTCGGAAAGTACGGAAGGCTTAACGCCATGATACGGATGTCTCCGAAAGAGAGGGGCAATGTCATGGCAGCTTTCGCAGAGGAAGAAGTGATGGCGGAAAAGATGTTTAAGAAATACTAGGAGGAAATGGGATGGACGGAGGAAGTATCCTGGGATATGACCTGAATGAGAAATATTGCCAGATCAGTTTTTATAATGACATCAGGCAGGAGCCAGAAACTTTGGAAGTATTTCCAGGCAGCTACCAGATTCCTCTTTTGCTTGGCAGGCTGGATGGGAAATGGATTTATGGAGAACAGGCAGAATGCCTGGAGGTAGCAGATGAAGAGTCGCTTGTGAAGAATCTGTTCGAGTCTGCGTCGAAGCGCAGGAAAGTGAAAGTGGCAGGAAAGGTTTATGATGCCGTATGGCTGCTCTCGAAGTTTATCCAGCTTACCCTGGATCGTTTTGAAAATATAAAATACCTGACTTTTTCGACCCCCCATATCAATGTCGATATGGCAAAGATGCTGAAAAGCATCGGCAGGCATCTTGGAGTTTCGGGTGAAAGGATATATGTCCAGGATTATAAGGAGAGTTTCTGCCAGTATATGTTTTATCAGCCGAAGGAGCTGTGGCAGTATGAGTCGGCTCTGATTTTCTGCAATGCAAAGAAGATAAAAGCGTATATGCTTAGAAAGCTTAATGTGATGAATAACCGTGAAAAGGATACGTTTGTGACGGTAGATGAGGTGGCCAACGTATACTTTAAGGAGCTTGAGATGATCCGGCTGCTTGGGGAAGACGAGGAGAGCGCGAAGAGCGCGGACGAGCGGTTTAAGAATTTTATTCAGAGCGTGTTTGAGAAAAAGGTGATTTCATCTGTCTATCTTACGGGAGAAGGCTTTGAAAATAACTGGTACCCCAATTCGCTGAAGGTGCTCTGTAACGGAAGGAGAGCATTTGTGGGGAACAATCTCCACAGCAAGGGGGCTTGCTACACTTCCTTCCGGATGAGCAGGGATGGCGGCGACGGCCCGATATATCTTGACGAGGCAAAGCTTCTCAAACAGATTTCCCTCCGGATGCGTACAAGAGGAAAAGAAGGGTGGTATCCGATCGTATCCTGGGGAACCCGGTGGTACGAGGCGGACGGAGAATGGGAAGTGCTGCTTGAGGATACAGGAGATCTTGAAATCCATATAGAATCCCTTACGGGAGAGGAGCTGCAGGTAGAGACTGTCTCCCTGGAAGGGCTTCCGGAAAGGACGGATTATTCGCTCCGCCTTAGGATAGAAGTCATGTTCCTGGGGGAAAGGGTTTGCAGGATGACGTTCCGGGATATTGGTTTTGGAGATTTTTTCCCGGCCAGCGATTTTTGCGTTACAAAGGACATACGGTTAGGAGGAATCAATGGGCAGTTTAATTCTATGTCATGATAAACGGGCAAAGCAGCCCTATGAAATCGGACGTGTTCATCTTCGGATCTATACGATAGAAGAATTGTGCTATTATGTGTGCAATAATCTTTACCTGATCGACCATACCATTATGAATCGCCAGCTGTGCGAGTGGATTGCGACGGAGCTTGGCCTTGGCAAACTTGCGGACAAGCTCAGGGATGAGCTTGCCAGGAGCTGCTCGGAGGAACAGTTTGTGCTTACGCTTTTGGGTGGTTCCTACATTTATGCACAGTCTGAGATTAATAAGATTCAGGGTATTTTGGAAAACCTGCAAAATCAGAGGGAAGTTGAGAAGATTAAGTTTAAGGGAGATACGCTGCTGGAAAGCGGGGAGTATTCTGCGGCTGTCCTGGTTTACCAGTCTCTCGTGAACGCTCCTCAGAGAGACGAATCGGCTGGGAAAGCTTTTTACGGACGCGTGTACGGCTGCCTTGGAAGCGCTTACGGAAGGTTGTTTTTGTATGAAGAGGCGGCGAATGCTTATAAAGAAGGATATTATCTCTGTGAGGAACCAGATATGCTTAAGGCGTATCTGTATTGCTGTTACCAGGCATACTCCCGGACGGAATACACAAAGATGCTGTCGGGGAATCCGCTGTTTCTCAGCATGGGTTCCGTGCTGAAGGAGGAGCTGAAGGAGACGCACGCACAGATGGACAGGGACATTCCGGATGAGATGCTGGAAGAATGGAAGAATGAATATCGAAAGGAAGGGGAATCATTATGACAACAGACAGATATCAAAGCCCGCTCTCAGAGCGTTATGCGAGTAAGGAGATGCAGTATATTTTTTCTCCGGACAAAAAGTTCCGGACATGGAGAAAACTGTGGATTGCGCTTGCTCAGACAGAGAAGGAATTAGGGCTTCCTATTACGGACGAGCAGATTGACGAGCTTAAAGCCCATGCAGAAGACATCAATTATGAGGTTGCGAAAGAGAGGGAAAAACAGGTGCGTCATGACGTGATGTCCCATGTGTACGCATACGGGCAGCAGTGCCCGAAGGCAAAGGGCATCATCCATCTGGGGGCGACATCCTGCTACGTGGGCGATAATACGGATGTGATCTTGATGGCGGAGGCGCTGGAGCTTGTGAGGAAAAAGCTTGTGAATGTCATTGCTGAGCTGGCGGAGTTTGCCGATGAATATAAGGAACTTCCAACCCTTGCCTTTACGCACTTCCAGCCGGCGCAGCCTACTACCGTGGGAAAGAGGGCGACGCTGTGGCTGCAGGAATTTGAGATGGATCTGGAAGATCTTGAGTATGTGAAGAAGAGCTTAAAGCTTCTCGGCTCCAAAGGAACAACCGGAACGCAGGCAAGCTTCCAGGAGCTCTTTGACGGAAATCAGGAGATTATTGATAAGATTGACCCGATGATAGCGGAGAAGATGGGCTTTGAGGCGTGTTATCCTGTGTCGGGGCAGACTTATTCCCGCAAGGTAGACACGAGGGTATTGAATGTGCTTGCCGGGATTGCCGCGAGCGCCCACAAGATGTCCAATGACATCCGTCTTTTGCAGCATCTGAAAGAGGTGGAGGAGCCTTTTGAAAAATCTCAGATTGGATCTTCGGCTATGGCTTATAAGAGAAATCCTATGAGGAGCGAGAGGATCGCATCGCTGTCGCGGTATGTGATGATTGACGCGCTTAATCCGGCGATTACGTCCGCGACCCAGTGGTTTGAGCGGACTCTTGACGATTCCGCCAATAAGAGACTGAGCGTGCCGGAAGGGTTCCTTGCCATAGACGGCATCCTTGACCTGTGCCTAAACGTTGTGGACGGACTGGTGGTTTACCCGAAAGTGATTGAAAAACGGCTGATGAGCGAGCTTCCGTTTATGGCGACGGAGAATATTATGATGGACGCTGTGAAAGCCGGAGGAGACAGGCAGGAGCTGCATGAGAAGATACGCACACTTTCCATGGAGGCGGGGCGTAATGTGAAAGAGAGAGGACTTGACAACAATCTTCTGGAACTTATCGCGTCAGACCCGGCCTTCGGCCTTACGCTTGAAGAGCTTAAGGACACAATGGAGCCGTCAAAATATACGGGACGCGCGTCTGTCCAGGTGGAAATCTATCTTTCCGAAGTTATCCGTCCGCTCCTTGCCAGGAATAAGGATGTGCTGGGTGTGAAAGCAGAGATTAATGTGTAGGTGTATGCGGCGAAAGTTTGACAAAAAATTGGCAAAATGCCGAAAATGAAAAAAACAGTAAATAAAAAATAAATTGCAAGGATAAAGAAACAGCGGGAAATATAGGTTTTCCCGCTGTTTTTATTATTGAAAAAAGTATTGACAAATTTATCCATTGGAAAAATTGACGAAAATTATTCTGCAAAATGCAAAAAAGTTGAAATAAAATCTTCATAATGTTAAGATGGTATCTATAAAACGATTAAATTATTAAAGATATCTATAGGAAAAGGGGGAATTATAATATGGAAACATTAAATAATATCGTTTTAACTATCCAGCACTATCTGGCAGATTATATCCTGATCGTTGCCCTCCTTGGAGGCGGCATCTGGTTTTCTGTGAAACTTGGTTTTATTCAGATCAGAGGTTTTGGCGAGGGTATGAGAAGAACTTTCGGCGGCCTGTTCTCCAAAAAAGGAGCGGCAGGAGCGGATGGAATGTCATCTTTCCAGGCGCTTGCCACAGCTATCGCAGCTCAGGTAGGTACAGGTAACATTGCCGGTGCGGCTACAGCTATCGCGATCGGCGGGCCGGGAGCTATCTTCTGGATGTGGATCGCAGCGTTTTTAGGAATGGCGACCATCTTCGGCGAGGCAGTTATGGCTCAGAAGTATAAGCAGATGGGCGAGGACGGAGAGATTACCGGAGGACCGGTATATTATATCCGCGCGGCATTTACAGGAACCTTTGGAAAAGTCCTGGCAGGGCTTTTTGCAGTTCTTCTGATTTTCGCATTAGGTTTCATGGGTAATGCGGTTCAGGCGAACTCTATCGCAGCAGCGTTCAACACCGCGTTTGGTGTTCCGCAGATTGCTATGGGCGCTATCCTTGCAGTTCTGGCGCTGTTCGTATTCATGGGCGGCATGCAGCGTATCGCAAAGGTTACAGAGACCATCGTTCCGGTTATGGCAGCTTTATACATCATTGGCGCGCTTATCGTTATCTTCTATAATTTTAAGGAGATACCGTATGCGTTCTATTCTATCGTAGTCGGCGCGTTTGCTCCTTCTTCAATCGTCGGCGGCGCTGCTGGTGCTACCATTAAGCTTGCATTGACAAAGGGTGTTGCAAGAGGTCTGTTCTCTAATGAGGCTGGTATGGGTTCTACACCTCACGCACATGCAGTTGCAAAGGTTGACCATCCGGTAGAGCAGGGCTTTGTTGCTATGATCGGTGTATTTATTGATACATTTGTTATCCTGAACCTGACCGCGCTTGTTATCATCACGACCGGATCAATCCCAAGCGGCAAGACCGGCGCGGAATTGAGCCAGTATGCATTCTCTACGCTTTACGGCAAGGGCGGCGACATCTTTATCGCGATCTGTATGTTCTTCTTCGCGTTCAGTACAATTCTTGGCTGGTATTTCTTCGGCCAGGCGAATGTGAAGTATCTGTTCGGCGCGAAAGCAGTCAAGGTTTATTCCGTCCTGGTTGCTGTGTGCGTTCTGCTTGGCTCTCTGGCGCAGGTAGACCTTGTATGGAACATGGCAGACTGCTTTAACTCCATGATGGTTATCCCGAATATCATCGCGCTGTTTGCTCTTAGCGGCACGATTAAAAAAGTGCACGACGAGTATTATGAGAGGCATAAAAAATAAAAGCCTGACAGGTGAATATATACAAAAAAATATACATATTTTTGTGCAGGATGACCAAATAACGAGATAACAAAATAAGTTGTTGAAAAACAATTTACAATGGGTTATTATAGAAACAGGCAATAGAACTAATCAGAGTTGTCTATAGAGTATAACCAAATAGTGGGTTGATGTTTTCTGAGAGAGACCCGGGAAACCGGGCGCCGAAGAGGCAAGCTTTTATGTGTTGGTGGCACATTGAAAGGTGAAACTTTCAGGCAAAAGGACCGGAAAACGTACCACATTCTGAATCTTGTGCTGTATGATAAGTGTTTAGCTAACTGATTATCGGGGCAAAAGACAGGAAGGGCGGTTTAGGGCACGGGAAGTGTTTTAAAGCGTCCTTTTTTACACTCATCCAATGCCGGAAAGGAGGAGCACATAATATGAACAGGGGAAAATATATTATCGTGACGAATAATCCGCTGGTTTTGGAAAAGCATGGGGACACGCATGAGGTAATATACCGGGAAGTCTCCTATGAAGATGTTTTGAGAGAGGTAAGAGACAGAATTCACGAAGGACACTTGATGCTGACGCATCCACTGTCGGGAAGCGTCAAGCCAAATGAAACACCGTATAAATCAATTATGATTTCAGCAGAGAGGAGGGCGATAGACGGGGAGTCGATCGCATTGATCGAGAGTGCCATACATGCCTGCGGGAAGTTTGAATTTAAGTCAGACCGTTATAAACCCGAGGTGTATAAGGACTTTCAGATTATCGACTGCACCCTGATAGAAAGCGGGATGGCATCGGCGGATGCCCTGCGCTAGGCTGCGGAACAGCACACCCGTCAGGCCGGCGCGGAAGGGAAGTCGTGAGAGAGGTTATAAAACATTGCAGTTTTTAACAATAATATCTATAAAATTAAAGGAGGGAAACTAAAAGTGAGATTAGAATTGGGACACATTTACATCAAGGATATCCAGTTCGCAGCAGAGTCTAAGATTGAAGACGGTATCCTTTATGTATCAGAGGAGGCATTAAGGGCGGTTGCTCTTGAGGATGAGAAGATCAAGAGCGTATCATTTGACATTGCAAAACCGGGAGAGTCTGTAAGAATCACTCCGGTTAAGGATGTTATCGAGCCACGTGTGAAGGTGGAAGGAAGAGGAGGAATCTTCCCGGGAGTTATTGCAAAAGTAGATACCGTAGGAGAAGGCAAGACTTACGCTCTTAAGGGTATGGCTGTAGTTACGGCAGGAAAGATCGTTGGTTTCCAGGAAGGTATCATCGATATGACAGGCCCGGGAGCTGATTACACTCCATTTTCAAAGACACTCAACCTGGTTATGGTATGTGAGCCGGTTGACGATATTAAGCCGCATGATTATGAGGCGGCAGTAAGGTTCGCAGGATTCAGAGTAGCGACATATATTGGGGAATTGGCTCGCAACCTGACTCCGGACGAGACAAAGGTTTATGAGACATGCACCATCAAAGAAGGGCTGGAGAAATATCCGAACCTTCCAAGAGTTGCTTATGTGCAGATGCTTCAGAGCCAGGGACTTCTTCACGATACATATGTATACGGCGTAGACGCTAAGAAAATTGTTCCGACAATCATGAGCCCGACAGAGGTTATGGATGGGGCGATCGTATCCGGTAACTGCGTATCCGCATGCGATAAGAATCCTACCTATGTACATCTTAACAACCCGGTTGTTGAGGATATGTTCGAGCAGCATGGAAAGACAATCAACTTTGTCGGTCATATCATTACCAATGAGAACGTATATCTGGCAGACAAGCAGCGTTCTTCTGACTGGACAGCGAAACTCTGCAAGATGTTAGACCTTGACGGAGCTATCGTATCTCAGGAAGGATTCGGTAACCCGGATACAGACCTGATCATGAACTGCAAGAAGATTGAGGCTGAGGGCGTTAAGACAGTTATCATCACAGACGAGTATGCAGGACGCGACGGAAAGTCACAGTCACTGGCAGATGCAGATCCGGCTGCAGATGCAGTAGTAACCGGCGGTAATGCAAATCAGGTTATTATCCTGCCGAAACTTGATAAAGTAATTGGAACTTTGGATTATGTTACAAAGATTGCAGGCGCAAGCGAGGAGACGCTCCGCGAGGACGGCTCTCTTGAAGTAGAGCTTCAGGTGCTTACCGGCGCAACCAATGAGACTGGTTTCAACAAGCTGAGTGCAAGATAGGAAGGGAGGATAATACAATGGCTAAATTAAAAGTAGTTCATTACATCAATCAGTTCTTTGCACAGATTGGTGGAGAAGAAAAGGCAGATTATCCGGCAGAGATCCGTGTTGGCGAGGTTGTTGGACCGGGTATGGCATTGACACAGAAATTCGGCGATGACGCTGAGATTATTGCTACTATCGTATGTGGCGATTCATATTTTAACGAGAACTTAGAAAAAGCAAAAGCGGACATCCTTGCGATGGTTAAAGAGCAGGCTCCGGACGTATTCGTTGCAGGCCCGGCGTTCAATGCAGGACGTTACGGCGTTGCATGCGGAACGATCGCAGCAGCAGTTCAGGAAGAGCTTGGAATCCCGGCTGTAACCGGTATGTATGTAGAGAATCCGGGCGCTGACATGTTCAAGACCCAGGTTTACATTGTTTCTACAAAGAACAGTGCAGCGGGCATGAGAGATGCAGTGAATAAGCTGGCTCCATTAGCTGTTAAAATCGGAAAAGGCGAGGCGATCGGCGCATCTTCAGAGGAAGGCTACATTCCGAACGGTGTTCGTGTGAACTTCTTCGAGAAGGAGAGAGGCTCTAAGAGAGCGGTTAAGATGCTCCTTAAGAAACTGGCTGATAAGCCGTTTGAGACAGAATTCCCGATGCCTGATTTTGACAGAGTTGATCCGAATCCGGCAGTTAAGGATTTAGCTCACGCTAAGATCGCTCTTGTTACATCTGGCGGTATCGTGCCGAAGGGCAATCCGGACCATATCGAAAGCTCCAGTGCATCCCATTACGGTGAGTATGACATCGCAGGCGTTATGGATCTGACAGAAGAGACTTACGAGACCGCTCACGGCGGATATGACCCGGTATATGCAAACGAGGATTCTGACCGCGTGCTGCCGGTTGACGTTCTTCGCGATATGGAAAAGGAAGGAAAGATTGGGGAGCTCCATCACCTGTTCTACACAACGACAGGAAACGGAACTGCTGTTGCATCCTCTAAGGCATTTGCTGCAGAATTCTCTGCAAAGCTTAAAGCTGACGGTGTTGACGCAGTAATCCTCACCTCCACATGAGGTACCTGTACTCGTTGCGGTGCAACGATGGTTAAAGAAGTAGAGAGAGCAGGAATCCCTGTAGTACATATCTGTACAGTAACTCCTATTTCCATGACAGTAGGCGCTAACAGAATCGTGCCTGCTATCGCAATTCCTCATCCTCTCGGAAATCCGGCTCTGGATAAAGCAGAGGAAAAAGAACTCCGCCGCAAGATTGTAGAGAAAGCATTAGATGCACTCACAACCGAAGTAGACGGACAGACAATATTCGACTAAAGCACTTGGCGAGGTATTCCACGAGCCTAGTGCGTAGCGCATCTGGCCACTTAGCGAGGTATTTTCGAGCTTAGTGGAGCAGATGTTACCTTGAGTAGAGCACTTGAACAAAGTGTTGGCATGTTTTCACAATTTGAGTGAAACGGATGTCACAACAATAAGGAGAGTAACAGACAATGAGCAAAATTTATGATGTTATTGTTCTTGGTGCAGGTCCTGCTGGTTTGGCAGCAGGACTGTACGCAGGAAGAAGCCGTCTCTCTGTTCTGATCATTGAGAAGGGACAGGACGGCGGACAGATTGCAATTACAGACGAGATTGAGAACTACCCGGGACAGATTGTTGAGGGTGAGTCAGGACCGTCCCTGATTGCGAGAATGACCGAGCAGGCAGCAAAGTTCGGCGCTGAGAGAGTATCCGATACGATCAAGGAAGTATGCCTTGAGGGAGACGTTAAGGTATTAAAGAGCGAGAAGGCCGAGTATCAGGGCAAGAACGTAATCATTGCTACCGGCGCACATGCAAGACCGATCGGATGCAAGGGTGAGGCAGAGTATACCGGAAAGGGTGTTTCCTACTGTGCGACTTGTGACGCTAACTTCTTCGAGGACTTTGAAGTGTATGTTGTAGGCGGCGGCGATTCTGCTGTTGAGGAGGCAATGTACCTGACCAAGTTCGCAAGGAAGGTAACGATCATCCACAGAAGAAATGAGCTGCGTGCGGCTAAATCTATCCAGGAGAAAGCGTTCAAGAATCCGAAGATTGATTTCATGTGGGATTCAGTTGTAGAGGAAGTCGGCGGAGACGACATCTTGCAGTGGATGAAGGTCAAGAATGTTAAGACCGGCGAGGTTACCACGGTTGAGGCTGACGAGGATGACGGAATGTTCGGCGTATTCGGATTTATCGGAACGATTCCTAACAGTAAGCCGTTCGAGGGCATTATCGATATGGATGAGCGCGGATACATAAAGACGGATGACGATATGCATACCAACATCCCGGGCGTATACGCAGCAGGAGATGTCCGCATCAAGAGCCTCCGTCAAGTTGTAACTGCGGCGGCAGACGGCGCCATTGCAGCAGTTCAGGTAGAGCGGAGCATGTCTGACTACTTCTAGGCAGAGCTTGGCTTTACGCTCCGGCAGATGTGGAAGTGCCTTGCGCCTCTGCGTCAGGGCACATTCTATATATTTTACAAAGTAAGGAGGAGATTCCAATGTTAGATTTAGACAAGACCAATTTTGAGGCAGAAGTGCTTAAGGCAGAAGGATATGTATTCGTAGACTTTTATGGTGACGGATGCGTACCGTGTCAGGCTCTTATGCCGAAGGTACATGAATTTGCAGACACCTACGGTGACAAGCTGAAATTCACGTCCTTAAACACAACGAAGGCACGTCGTCTTGCTATCGCACAGAAGGTTCTTGGACTTCCGGTTATGGCTATCTATAAGGATGGAGAGAAAGTAGAAGAACTGGTAAAAGATGACTGCACACCAGAGACAATTGAGGCGATGATTAAGAAATATATCTAATCAGATAGTTTCTGTATCATAAATCAACTTTTTACAACAGTTCAGCCGTTCAGGATGTATGCATATGGTCTGTGCATGCTTGCATGGTAAAGACCATATGCATACATCCTGGGATGGGCAGAGCGCCCATTTAGCGAGAAACGCAGCAGCGGTAGCTGCGGAGGAGCTGCTGCAGGCAGCGGTTTGGAGCTTGGCTGAACAAAAAACTTCAAATGAAAGGAGAAGAATAATTATGGCTATATTAGAAGGAAAAAAAGCAATAATTATCGGTGACCGTGACGGAATACCAGGACCGGCTATCGCTGAATGTGTTCAGACAGCCGGCGCAGAAGTAGTATTCTCATCAACGGAATGCTTCGTCTGAACGAGCGCAGGCGCAATGGATCTGGAAAACCAGAAGAGAGTTAAGGAGTTTGCTGAGGAATACGGCGCAGAGAATTTAGTAGTAATTCTCGGTGCTGCAGAAGGCGAAGCTGCAGGCCTTGCAGCTGAGACTGTTACAGCAGGCGATCCGACTTTCGCAGGTCCGTTGACAGGGGTCCAGCTTGGACTCACGACATATCACGTTTGTGAACCAGAGATGAAAGAAGAGTTTGACGAGGCAGTTTATGACGAGCAGATCAGCATGATGGAGATGGTACTTGACGTTGATGACATCATCAGCGAGATGAGCGCCATCAGAGATGAGTTCTGTAAGTTTTTATAGGCTTTGAATAAATTGGCTTAGATTGGGGCAGACCCTATGGCGAGCGCCGGGGTCTGCCTTTTGTGTAGAGCGCTTGGCGAGGTCTTTTCGAGCTTAGCGCGAACCACATCTGGCCACTTGGCGAAACATTGAACACTTGGCGAGGTATTATCGAGCCTAGTGAGAAAGTTCACCCTTGCGGTGTGCTTTTCGAGCCTAGTGGAACAGATGTAACCTTATTATAAGAAAGGCGGAAGACCAATGAACAGTGTTATTAAAGGCGCAAGCTATGTATTGGCACATACCCCTCAGATGGTGGTATATAATGGAACAACCCAGACGACAGAGAGAATCGTTAATCCGGAGTCGGAATATTTGAAAGAGTTAGAAAGCCATCTGCGTTCTTATGAAGAGTGCGTGAATTACTGGCCGAATCAGGTATATATCGGTAATGCGACACCGGAGGATCTTGCGGGCGTAGAGTTCCCTTACTATGACAAAGTAAAAGAGGGTGCTGAAAGATACGGCAAATACGGCGAGATCATGCCGGAGGAGGAGTTTATTCTTCTTGTGCAGGCTTGCGACCAGTTTGAAGTTGTAAAAGTTGATAAAGAGTTTGTAAGTGCCCACAAGGCAGCGTTTGCAGCGGATCCTATCATCACAGAGGACATTGTTGCAAGAGTTGAGGAAGGTGTGGAGATTTCCGAGATCGAGGCGGCAGTGAATGACGAGCATGCAGAGGGAATCTATGTTGCAGGAAAGCTTGTGGCATGTGTAAAGAGAGCACACGACATCGATGTGAACTTATCTGCACATGTTATGCACGAGAACTTGATGAGCAAGGCATCAAGCGTCCTTGCTTTGTTATATGGTGTAAAAAATGCAGGAATCAGCAAGGACGATGTTGAATACGTAATCGACTGTGCAGAAGAGGCCTGCGGTGATATGAACCAGAGGGGCGGCGGCAACTTTGCAAAGGCAGCGGCAGAAATCGCGTGTCTTAACAATGCGACAGGCTCCGACTCCCGCGGTTTCTGTGCAGGACCGTCCCATGCACTGATCGAGGCGGCAGCGCTTGTAAAATCAGGCGCGTACAAATGCGTAGCTGTTACGGCAGGCGGATGTACGGCAAAGCTTGGTATGAATGGAAAAGACCATGTAAAGAAAGGACTTCCAATTTTAGAGGACTGTCTGGCAGGTTTCTGTGTGATTCTGTCTGAGAATGACGGCGTGAATCCGGAGATTAACCTTGACATCTTAGGACGCCATACCGTAGGAACCGGAAGCGCTCCGCAGAATGTTATCGGAAGCCTTGTTGCTGACCCGCTTGAGAGAGCAGGACTTAAGATTACTGATATTGATAAATTCTCTCCGGAGATGCAGAACCCAGATATCACAAAACCGGCAGGAGCAGGAGATGTTCCGCTTGCAAACTACAAGATGATCGCTGCTTTAGCTGTTAAGCGCGGCGAGTTAGACCGGAAAGAGCTGGCTGGTTTTACTGCCGGACACGGCCTTACCGGATGGGCGCCGACACAGGGACATATCCCGTCAGGCGTACCGTATATCGGATTTGCAAGAGAGGATATCCTTGCAGGCAAGATGAAGAATGCTATGATCATCGGAAAAGGAAGTCTGTTCCTTGGACGTATGACCAACCTGTTTGACGGTGTTTCCTTCGTTATCCAGGCAAATACAAAGGCGGAATCCGAGGCTGCGGCAGGTGTATCTGAGGAAGAAGTAAAAGGATTGATCGCAAAAGCTATGAAAGATTTCGCTGCGTCCCTGATGGCAGAGTAAGGGGGTGGCAATAGATGGCTAACAGTATTGAAAAGATGATTGCCGAGACCTTTATGCAGATGGCTGAAGGGTTGGAGACCGGAAGCTTTGGGAAGCGGCCGAAGGTTGCCCTTACTGGCATGGGCAGCGAGCATGGAGAAGAAAATTCTATAGCTGCGGCTGTGGAGGCTGCAAAAGACGGCATTGATGTATACTACATCGGAACCCTTGAGGCAGAGGGCGTGACTACGGTTAAGGTGGCAAACGACGAGGAAGGCCATGACCGCATGGAGGAGATGTTAAAGAACGGCGAGGTAGACGCTGCTGTGACGATGCATTTCCCATTTCCAATCGGCGTGTCTACAGTAGGACGCTGCGTGACCCCGGCTACCGCGAAAGAGATGTATATCGCCAACACTACAGGAACTTCAAGTACAGACCGTATCGAGGGCATGATCAAGAATGCGGTATACGGAATTATCGCTGCAAAAGCCTGCGGAAAGAAGAATCCTACAGTGGGAATCCTTAACGTAGACGGCGCGCGCCAGACAGAGAAGGCGTTAAAGCAGCTTAAGGACAACGGCTATGACATCGCATTTGCAGAGTCCGGAAGGGCGGACGGCGGCTGTGTCATGAGAGGAAATGACGTGCTGCACGCCTCGCCAGACATCATGGTAACGGATTCTCTCACCGGAAATATCCTGGTGAAGATGCTGTCCTCCTTTAACACAGGCGGAAGTTTCGAGGCTACAGGCTTTGGCTACGGGCCGGGAATCGGCGAAGGCTATGAGCAGTTAGTGATGATCGTGTCAAGGGCCAGCGGCGCTCCGGTTATCGCCAATGCAATCCGCTATGCGGCGCAGCTTGTAAGAGGAAAAGTTTTCGAGGTTGCCAAAGAAGAATTTGCGGCAGTTAAGAAAGCGGGATTCAAAGAGCTGCTTGACGCTCTTAAGGCATCTCAGAAACCTGCGGGAGAGCAGGAGGATGTGAAGGAGCCGCCGAAGGAGATCGTGACGGCGCAGATTCCGGGCATCGAGGTCATGGATCTTGAGGATGCGGTGAAGGCTCTGTGGAAGATCAATATTTACGCAGAGAGCGGCATGGGCTGTACCGGCCCGATCATCCGGGTGTCTGATGCGAACCTTGCGAAGGCAGAGGAAGAGCTTAAGAAGGCTGGATATGTGAGCTAGGATGTATAATTTTCCTGGCAAATAACGAAAAAGAGACGTTTCGGAACATGGACGACGTGTTCCGGAACGTTTTCGCGTATATGAGTCTTAGCACTTTATAATAACAACAGGAAATGGAAAATTATGGAAGATGAGGTGCAAAAGATATGGAATTGATTTTAAGGCTGTTTTACAAGAGGAAAAAAAGCAGGGCTGAGTGGAGACAGATTGCGGGTGCGGTGATTCTGGCATTGCTTACCGGATGGATGTATCATTATGTGTCTGTGCAGGCAGAATATATAGCAAAGAATAAAGGAGAAAGCCTGGCTCCTGCGGCATTTTATGCCGGGCTTGGCTCAGATCTGAAAATAAGGGAGGAAACAGACTTTTTCAAAAGAATCCTTATGCCGGAGAGCACTTTGGAAAATCTTTGGACACCGGTTTTGGAACTGGGAGAAGGTACGGAAACCGATACGGAAATATTCATAGAGAGCAGAGCGGAGGATACCGGACGAGCGGAAAAAGGCGAGGACACCAGAAGTAAAAAAACATCGGCCGTAAAAAAGGATAAGGCAGCGAAACAGGATGTTTTGACGGCCAATCAGGTACCAGACGCTATAAATCCTGAAAAGAGAGGCGAGATTGCAGAGGTACCAGGCGGATCAGGAGAGAGCGGGAAGGATATTGTTAAAGCGGAGGAAATCATAAAGATACCGGAACCTGTGGTAGAAAAGGAGATTTCAGGTTTTGTCTGTAATGCCCAAGGGCACATTGTGGGGGTTGCACAACCTTCAAAATTTATGAAAGATTCTCTGGTGGTGCTGCCCAGGAACAGTGCGTGTACCGGGATTAAAAGATATAGTTTTAAAGGCCTGGAGGAAAAGATTTCTGAAATTTATATTCCGGCAAATATTGTTTATATTGAGCAGGGAGTATTTGACGATCTCCCAAACCTGATCTATATTGAGGCGCAGCAGGGAAACGCCGGATATTATTCTGTGAATGGGATTCTTTATTACAGAGACGGAAAAGTGGCAGCCTGCCCAAACAGACAGCGTAACCGGTGAAAAGCATATTCCAATTTTTATCTTCCTGTGTTATAATTTATCCAGTATTGGAGCACGATGCTAATAGAAACGAGGAGCGGTATTGCTTATGAAGAGAGTGTTATTGAAACTCAGCGGGGAAGCGCTGGCGGGGAATAAAAAGATGGGCTTTGACGAGGCGACCTGCCTGGGTGTGGCAAAACAGGTAAAGCAGCTTGTGGACGATGGGGTACAGGTTGCGATTGTGACCGGAGGCGGTAATTTCTGGAGAGGCAGGGACAGTGAGACTATCGACCGCGTGAAAGCGGATCAGATCGGGATGCTCGCAACGGTCATGAACTGCATGTATGTGTCTGACGTTTTTCGCTTTGCGGGGATGGAGACAGAGGTGTTTACGCCCTTTGTATGCGGGGCATTTACGACGCTGTTCTCAAAGGACGCGGCGGTTCATGCGCTGAATGGGGGAAAGGTGATCTTTTTTGCAGGAGGTACAGGACATCCGTATTTTTCTACGGACACAGGAGCTGTGCTGCATGCCATTGAGATTGAGGCGGATGCGATGCTTTTGGCGAAGGCTATCGACGGCATCTATGACAGCGATCCGAAAGTGAACCCGGAGGCAAAGAAGTATGACGAGATTTCCATTCAGGATGTTATAGATAAGAAACTTAAGGCAGTGGACCTTACGGCATCCATAATGTGCCTGGAAAATAAGATGCCCATGCTTGTGTTCGGGCTGAATGAGGAAAACAGCATTGTAAATACGATGTCGGGCAAATTTACAGGAACAAAGGTTACGGTTTGATCTGACACAAGAATACAGAAAAAGGGAGGAAAGATAACATGAATGAAAGACTGAAAGTATTTGACGAGAAGATGACAAAGACGATGACGAACCTTGACGGGGAGCTTGCGACAATCCGTGCGGGGAGGGCGAACCCAAACGTTCTTAACCGGATTATGGTGGATTATTATGGAACACCGACCCCGATCCAACAGGTTGCCAATGTATCTGTTCCGGAGCCTCGCATGATTCAGATCCAGCCCTGGGATAAGAGCATGATAAAGGCTGTGGTAAAGGCAATCCAGACATCTGAACTGGGAATCAACCCGAATAATGACGGTTCCGTGATACGCTTGGTGTTCCCGGAGCTTACGGAGGAGCGCAGAAAAGAACTTGTGAAGGACGTGAAGAAGAAAGGGGAGGCAGCAAAGGTTGCACTCCGCAATATCCGCCGAGACGGCAATGATTCTTTCAAAAAGCTTAAAGGAACAGAGGTTTCTGAAGACGAGATCAAGGATATGGAAGATGAGCTTCAGAAGATCACGGATAAATATGTGAAAGAAGTTGAAAAAGCAGTAGATGTCAAGTCAAAAGAGGTTATGACTGTTTAAAAGTTAAAGTTACGGACAATGATTTAAGAAAGCAACGTGCGGCGCTGCCGTGCGGTGGGGGCAGGCCCACTGGAAACAGGGTCTGTCCTTGTATGTGTTATAAGGGAGACTGATTATGAATGTTCCGCAGCATATTGCGATTATATTAGATGGAAACGGACGCTGGGCGAAGTCTAAGGGAATGCCCCGCAATTACGGCCACGCGCAGGGCAGCAAGAATGTGGAGAGGATATGCGAAGAGGCGTGGCGCATGGGTATTAAATACCTTACAGTGTATGCGTTTTCCACGGAAAACTGGAGCCGTCCAAAGGACGAGGTGGACGCGCTTATGAAACTCCTGCGTAATTATATGAAGACCTGTCTGAAGACGGCGAAGAAGAATGATATGAAAATCCGGGTCATTGGCGACATCCGCAGGCTTGACGAGGATATAAGGACCCGGATTGTGGAGCTTGAGGAGGCAACCGAGGATAACGGCGGGCTGAATTTCCAGATTGCCATCAACTATGGCAGCAGAGATGAGATTGTACGCGCGGTGAGAAAGATTGCGGCAGACTGCGCGGAAGGAAAGATTGGGAGCCAGGAGATTGACGAGAAGGTATTTGGACAGTATCTGGACACACATGACATTCCGGATCCCGACCTGCTGATCCGCACCAGCGGAGAGCAGCGTCTGTCTAACTACCTTCTCTGGCAGCTTGCCTATACGGAATTTTATTTTACAGATGTGCCGTGGCCCGACTTTTCAAAGGAGGAGCTGGTAAAGGCAATAGAGCAATATCAGGCGAGAGAGCGGCGGTACGGAGGTGTAAAGGAGGAGCAGGAAGATGTTTAAAACCAGGCTGTTAAGCGGAATCATACTTGTCATTGTGCTGGTTGCGACCGTTGGCTGCGGCGGCGCGGTGCTTTTTTCGGTTCTTGGGATTATCAGTTTAATTGGCTTGTGGGAATTATATAAAGTGGTTGGCGTGCATAATAAAGTATTAGGAGCTTGCGGCTATCTGGCTGCGGCAGGTTACTATGGGCTCCTTTTTGCCGGGCATATGGAGCATGTCATGATGCTTTCCATTGCATTTTTAGTGCTGGTAATGGCAGTTTATGTGTTTGCATTTCCGGCATTTCGCGCAGAGCAGGTTATGACTGTATATTTCGGGCTTTTTTATGTGGCGGTAATGCTGTCTTTTGTGTACCAGACGAGAATGCTCCCGGACGGAGGAACTGTCGTGTGGCTGATTTTTCTCAGTTCCTGGGGATGCGATACATGTGCGTATTGCGTGGGAGTGCTGTTCGGGAAACATAAGATGGCACCGAAACTCAGCCCGAAAAAATCCGTGGAGGGCGGAGTCGGCGGGATTGCCGGCGCAGCGCTTTTAGGGGCATTGTTTGCATTCCTGATGAACCGCTGGGGAGGAGCTCAGGCAAATCCTCTGCACTATGCGGTCATATGCGGGTCAGGCGGCGTGATTTCCCAGATCGGGGATCTGGCGGCATCTGCGATTAAGAGGAATCACGATATTAAGGATTACGGGAAACTGATTCCCGGGCATGGGGGCATCCTTGACAGGTTTGACAGTGTGATTTTTACCGCGCCGGTCATCTACTATCTGACGATGCTTCTGGCAGGAAATATCTGAATGGGAGAGTTTGATTTATGAAGAAAATATCCATATTGGGGTCTACAGGCTCCATCGGAACCCAGACATTGGAAGTTGTGCGGGAAAACGGAGATATCAGTGTGCTGGGGCTGGCGGCAGGGAACAATATTGACCTTCTGGAAAATCAGATCCGGGAATTTCATCCGGAAAAGGCGGCAGTCTGGTCGGAGGAAAGGGCGAAAGAGCTGCGCCTTAGAATCGCCGACACGGATACAAAAGTGTGTTCCGGCATGGACGGACTGATAGAGATTGCGGTCATGGAGGGCGCGCAGATGGTCGTGACGGCCATTGTGGGGATGATCGGTATCCGCCCGACTATGGAGGCAATAAAGGCAGGGAAGGATATCGCCCTTGCCAACAAGGAAACGCTTGTGACGGCAGGGCATCTGATCATGCCGCTTGCGGAGAGGCGCGGCGTGTCCATCCTGCCGGTGGACAGCGAGCACAGCGCAATCTTCCAGTCTCTTCAGGGGAATGAGGCGAATCAGGTAAAAAAGATACTTTTAACAGCATCGGGAGGTCCTTTCAGAGGGAAGAAACAGGAAGAGCTTTTGGAAATCCGTGCACAGGATGCGCTGAAACATCCGAACTGGACTATGGGAGCGAAGATTACAATTGATTCTTCGACCATGGTAAATAAAGGCCTTGAAGTAATTGAGGCCAAATGGCTTTTCGGCTTGGGCGTGGAGGATGTGCAGGTAGTCGTACAGCCTCAGAGCGTCATCCATTCCATGGTGGAATATGCGGACGGGGCGGTGATGGCACAGCTTGGAACGCCGGATATGAAACTTCCGATCCAGTACGCGCTCTACTACCCTGAGAGAAGATACCTTCCGGGGGAGCGGCTTGACTTCTGGAAAATAGGGAAACTGGATTTTGAAAAGCCGGATATGGATACTTTTTACGCCCTTAAGCTTGCTTATGAGGCAGGGGAGAAGGGAGGCTCTCTCCCGACGGTCTTCAATGCCGCAAATGAGCTGGCTGTCAGCATGTTCCTGAAAGGTGACATTAAGTATCTGGAGATTGTAGAGATTATTGAGGACTGCATGAGCGTCCATAAAAATATAGAAATACCGTCCCTGGAGCAGATATTAGAGACTGAGGCTGCAGTATATGAACGGATCAACAGCAGGAGGTAATGGATAATTTGGGCATTATATTAGCGATATTAGTTTTCAGCTTTATTGTTTTTTTTCATGAGCTGGGGCATTTTTCCCTGGCGAAGCTTAATGGGATTGAGGTGGAAGAGTTTGCCATCGGCATGGGGCCAAATCTGCTGTCTAAAGAATATAAGGGAACCCGGTATTGCCTGAAAGCATTCCCAATCGGAGGGATGTGCGTGATGGGGGAGGATGAGGAGGCGACAGACTCGCCTTCCAATTTTAACAATAAGCCGGTGTGGGCAAGGATTTCCGTTATAGCGGCGGGACCGGTTTTTAACTTTATACTGGCATTTGTTTTTTCCGTAATCCTTACACTTATGATCGGGTATGACGCGCCTGTCGTCGGTGTCGTAGAAGAGGGATACCCGGCTTACGAGGCGGGACTGCAAAGTGGAGATACGATTCTTAGGATGAACGGGAAAAAGATACACATTTTCCGCGACATTACGTCATATAATCAGTTTAATCAGGGAAAAGAGACGGAAATCGTATATCTGCATGACGGAGAAGAGAAGTCTGTCAACATTATGCCGAAGATGGATGAAGAAAGCGGATATTACCGGTTCGGATTCAGCAGCTCCGGGTATTCGAAGGCTAATATAGCCACTGCGGCGCAGTACGGGATGTACGGGGTGAAGTTCTGGATCGATACGACGCTTGACAGCCTGCGGATGCTTGTTACAGGAAAAGTAGGCGCGGATCAGCTGTCCGGGCCTGTGGGGATTGTGAGTGTTGTGGACGATACTTATAAAGAGAGCCGTCAGTACGGCGTATTTAATGTGATAGCGCAGCTTCTCAATATTGCAATCCTTGTGTCGGCAAACCTTGGCGTCATGAACCTCCTGCCCCTTCCAGCGCTGGACGGGGGGCGGCTCGTGTTCCTTGCCCTGGAGGCAGTGCGCCGGAAAAGGATACCGCCGGAAAAGGAAGGCTATGTGCATCTGGTAGGCATCACGTTTCTTATGGTGCTGATGGTATTTGTAATGTACAATGATATCCGCAGGATTTTCTTTTAGAGAAGATTGTCTAAAATGTATAATAAATTTTTGCTAAACTGAATAAAGTGATATATATCACAAAAATACAAAGAAGTGCATTTTTATACAAATTTTGCTTGTCTATTGGACGTGTTTGTGATATTATTAACAAAGGTGGAATCTGAATAGTGGAAAGTAAGATTCCATTTTTTTGGAATTGAGTTGTTAAAATAATAACGAAAAGGAGAAGAAACCATGAGCAGCAAAATTACAATCATTGGAGCAGGAAGCGTAGGAGCTACGATTGCCTACACATTGTCCGGACAGGATATCGCGTCAGAGCTTGTTCTGATTGATATCAACAAGGCGAAGGTAGAAGGGGAGGTAATGGATATCGAGCAGGGAACCTGTTTCAGAGACCCTATCTCTATCAAGGCGGGAGAATATGCGGATGCAAAAGATTCTGACATCGTAATTATTACATCCGGTATTGCGCGTAAGCCGGGACAGACAAGAATTGAGCTTACCCAGACGAATGTAAATATCTTAAAAGAGATTACCCCAGAGATTGTAAAGGCGGCTCCTAAAGCCCTTTACATCATCGTAAGCAACCCAGTGGACATTATGACATATGTATTTACAAAGATTTCGGGACTTCCGGAGAATCAGATTATCGGTTCTGGTACAGTGCTCGATTCTGCGCGCCTTCGCTGCGGGCTTTCCGACCACTTCAAGGTTGCTCAGAGAAATATCCACGCGTATGTTTACGGCGAGCATGGAGATACTTCCTTTATCCCATGGTCTGCAGCGCGTATTGCCGGTGTCAATGTGGACGATTACTATGAGATGGCAGACCATATCGGCAAGCATTTTGAAAAACTGGATAAAGATGCGATGCTCACTTACGTACAGAAATCGGGCGGCCAGATCATCTCCAATAAGGGCGCAACTTTCTATGCGGTGACGAGAGGCGTGTGCAGGCTGTGCGGATTCCTTCTGTCGGCGTCTGAGACCGTGACTACTGTTTCTTCCATGATGCATGGAGAGTACGGCATCGAGGATGTGTGCTTGAGCACTCTGACATTAGTAGGGCCCAACGGAATCCAGGGCAAGATCCCGATGAAACTTACGGACGAGGAAGTTGCACTGCTTAAGAAGAGTGCGGACGCATTGAAGGATGTTATCGCTCAGATTGAACTGTAAGCAGACAAGGGTTTGAGAATATTAGGAAAGGAAAATGTGAAACTATGAAGTACAGCTATTATCCGGGATGCACTTTGCGGACGAAGGCGAAGGATTTGGACGACTACGCCAGAGCCAGCGCAAAGGCTTTAGGGTTTGAACTGGAAGAGATTGAAGACTGGCAGTGCTGCGGCGGCGTGTACCCTCTCGGCACAGACGAGATTGCTACGAAACTTTCCTGCGTGCGCGCGCTTAACGCGGCGAAGGAAAAGGAGCAGGAGCTTGTGACAGTCTGTTCCGCATGCCACCATGTCATGAAACGGGTGAACGACGACATGAAAAATGTGGAAGACATCTGCACCAGGGCGAACAATTACATGGAATTAGACGAGCCATATAAGGGTGAGACAAATGTCTTGCATTTCTTGGAAGTGCTCCGCGACAAGGTTGGTTTTGACGAGCTTAAGAAAAAAGTGGTAAATCCCCTTACGGGTAAGAAGATTGGCGCTTATTACGGCTGCCTCCTTCTCAGGCCGGGAAAAGTACTTAACTTCGACAATCCGGAAAATCCGAAGATCATGGAGGACTTTATCCGTGCCATCGGCGCAGAGCCGGTGATCTATCCGTACCGCAACGAGTGCTGCGGCGGATACATATCTTTGAAGGAAAAAGAGATGGCAGAAAATATGTGCGACAAGATCACAGAGAGCGCGGAAGGTTTTGGGGCAGACATGCTCATCACCGCCTGCCCACTGTGTATGTATAACTTGAACAAGAGCAGCAGGCGGGAGATTCCGGTAGTTTATTTTACGGAAATTTTAGCAGAGGCTCTTGGGGTGAAGGAGGTGCAGGCATAATGAGCGCGAAGAAAAAACAAGCTGAACTTATCGAAGAAATCAGCGGCGTAAATCCGTTAAAATGCATGAAGTGCGGCAAGTGCTCTGCCTCATGTCCTTCTTACAATGAGATGGACATCAAGCCTCACCAGTTTGTATCCTATGTGATCAACGAGGATGTTGAGAGCCTTGTAAATTCAGCGTCTCTCTGGAAATGCCTCTCCTGCTTTGCCTGCGTGGAGAGATGTCCGAGAGACGTAAAGCCAGGGAAACTTATTGACGCTGCAAGACAGATGGTGGTGCGCCAGAAAGAGCAGACTTACCTGTCGCCGGACGAGATACCGGAACTTCTCGACCCGGAGCTGCCGCAGCAGTTATTAGTCAGTGCTTTCAGAAGATACAGGAGGTGATAGAGCGTGCAGAGGATAGGAGTATTTGTCTGCCACTGCGGAAGTAATATCGCAGCAACGGTAGACGTAGCGAAAGTAGCAGAGATGGCGCTTATGGAGCCGGGAGTTGTCCACGCTGAGGATTACCAGTATATGTGTTCTGAGGCGGGACAGGCGAAGATTGCGGACGCCATCCATGAGAAAAAATTATCGGGCATTGTTGTATGTTCCTGCTCTCCGCGGATGCATGAGGCGACTTTCCGCAAGGCGGCGGAGCGTGCGGGATTAAATCCATACATGGTAGAGATTGCTAACATCCGTGAGCACTGTTCATGGATTCATAAAGATATGGAGGAGGCTACCAAGAAGGCGGTCATCCTGATGCGGGCGGCAGTTGCCAAAGTGAATTTGAACACGCCGCTGCAGCCGGGCGAGAGCCGGGTGACCAAGCGGGCGCTCATTATCGGCGGCGGTATCGCAGGCATCCAGACGGCCCTTGATATCGCGGACGCGGGCTATGAGGTGGACATCGTGGAGAAGACCCCCAGCATCGGCGGAAGGATGTCACAGCTTGACAAGACTTTCCCGACTCTTGACTGTTCCGCGTGTATTCTGACCCCGAAGATGGTGGAGGCATCCGCCCACGAGAAGATTAACATCTATACATACAGTGAAGTGGAGAATGTCAGCGGATTTGTGGGAGACTTTACGGTAGATATCCGCAAGAAGGCAAGAAGTGTGGATATGGATAAATGTACGGGCTGCGGCGTCTGCCAGGAGAAGTGCCCGTCTAAGAAAGCGCCCAGCGAGTTTAACCGCGGGCTCAATAACCGCAGCGCGATCTACACCCCGTTTGCACAGGCAATCCCCAACGTGCCGGTGATTGACCGTGAGGCATGCATCAAGTTCAAGACCGGAAAGTGCGGGATCTGCTCAAAGGTCTGTCAGGCAGGAGCCATCGACTACGAGCAGAAGGATGAGATCATTACCGAGAAGTACGGCGCGATCGTGGTTGCCACAGGGTTTGACACGATCAATCTTGAAAAGTACGACGAGTACGCTTACAGCCAGAGCAAGGATGTCATCACGTCCTTAGAGCTTGAGCGTGTCATGAATGCCGCAGGGCCGACCCACGGCCACTTAGAGCGTCTCTCCGACGGCAAAGCGCCCAAGGAGATGGTATTTATCCAGTGCGTAGGCAGCCGTTGTGCTGACGACAGAGGAAAGCCTTACTGCTCAAAGATCTGCTGCATGTACACCGCAAAGCATGCGATGCTCATCCGCGACAAATATCCGGATGTGAATGTGACGGTATTTTACATCGACGTGCGTACGCCGGGCAAGAACTTTGACGAGTTCTACCGGAGGGCTGTAGAGCAGTACGGCGTGAATTATATTAAAGGACAGGTTGGGAAGGTCATCCCGCAGCCGAATGGAAAGCTGTTAGTCCAGGGCTCAGACCTTCTTGACAACAGGCAGATTTTAAAAGAGGCGGATATGGTAGTGCTTGCCACAGCCATTGAGCCGAACCCGGATGTAAGAAAGATTGCGACGATGCTGACGGCAAGCATCGATACGAACAACTTCCTGACGGAGGCTCACGCAAAGCTGCGTCCGGTAGAGTCCCCCACCGCGGGTATCTTCCTCTCCGGCGTGTGCCAGGGGCCGAAAGATATTCCGGAGACGGTTGCACAGGCCGGTGCGGCTGCGGTTAAGGCCATCGGGCTTTTGGCGAAGGATAAGCTTTTGACCAATCCGTGTACGGCACATTCTGACGAACTTCTCTGTAACGGATGCTCTACCTGTGAGAACGTATGTCCTTACGGAGCCATCACCTACGAGGACAAAGAGGTCAATGACCACGGCATCCGCGAGGTACGCCGCCTGGCTGTTGTCAACAGCGCTCTCTGCCAGGGCTGCGGCGCTTGTACTGTTGCGTGTCCGTCAGGAGCTATGGACCTTCAAGGGTTCTCAAACAGACAGATAATCGCGGAGGTGGATGCAATATGTCGATAGAAAATAAAAATTTTAGACCGAAGATCGTAGCATTCTGCTGTAACTGGTGCAGTTACGCGGGAGCTGACCTTGCAGGCAGCAGCCGCCTTTCCTACCCGGCGGATGTAAAAGTAATCCGCGTTCCCTGTTCCTGCCGCGTGAACCCGATGTTCATCCTGCGGGCGTTTGAGAAGGGGGCGGACGGCGTGATCATGTGCGGCTGCCATCCGGGAGACTGCCATTACAGCACCGGAAATTACTATGCGAGAAGGCGTATGACGCTCCTTTTCTCCATGCTGGACTACATCGGCGTGGAAAACGGGCGCACGCGTGTAGAGTGGGTATCTGCCGCAGAGGGCGTGAAGTTCTCTGATACCATGAACAGCTTTGTGGAGAAGATTTACTCACTGGGCGAAAACGTAAGATTGGGGGATTTAAGATGCAGGAGTTAATCAACCGTGCGAAGGAGCTGCTAAACGACGGAACTGTGGCGCGGGTTCTTGGCTGGAAGGCCGGAGACCTGCCTTACAATCCAGAGCCGGCTTTCTTTGAGAGCGCAGAGTCGTTAAAAGATTTTGTGTACAACGGATTCTGCGGGGCGAATTTAAGCAAATACATGATTGAGGCGTCAAAGCTTGAGGGCAAGACTTTGGTGTGCCTGAAACCATGCGATACATACAGTTTTAACCAGCTTATAAAAGAGCACCGGGTAGACCGGGAGAAAGCCTACATTATCGGTGTAGGGTGCAAAGGCAAGCTGGATATCGAAAAGATCAGAAACCAGGGCGTTAAGGGCATCGAGAGCATCGAGGGCGCTGAGATCGGCGACGGGGCGGATGAGTTGAAGATTCAGACCATCTACGGAGAGAAAACCGTAGCTTACGCCGATGCTATGTTAGAGAGATGCCATGTGTGCAAGGGAAAAGAGCACAAGATTTATGACGAGGAGATTTTTGAGTCCAAGGAGACGAAGGACGGCGAGCGTTTCGACGAGGTTTCCCGGATCGAGAAGATGTCTCCGGCGGAGAAGTTCGCATTTTTCCAGAAGGAGCTTAGCAAATGCATCCGCTGCAATGCCTGCCGCAATGTATGCCCGGCGTGCAGCTGCCGGAAATGCGTCTTTGACAGCAATAAGTTTGACAGCTCCCAGAAGGCCAACGTGGATTCCTTTGAGGAGAAGATGTTCCACATCATCCGCGCTTTCCATGTGGCGGGAAGATGTACGGACTGCGGCGAGTGCAGCCGCGTATGCCCCCAGGGGATTCCGCTCCATCTGTTCAACCGGAAGTTTATCAAGGATATTGACGAGCTGTACGGCGAGTATCAGGCAGGAGATGACACCGATTCAAAAGCACCGCTCACAAACTACACGTTTGAGGATGCGGAACCAAGTATAGTAGGAAAGAGGGGATAATGTATGTATAAGATAGCAAAAGAAAATCTTTCCGCATTATTCCGGTTAATCGCGGACAGTCAGGAATTGTACCTTCCGGTTAAGACGGCGGGGCAGGTGAATTTTGCGGCGTGGAGCGAGGAGGCGGACGTTGCCCTTGATGCGCTGAAAACTGTAAAATCACCGAAAGACGCATTTTTCCCTCAGAGCGAGGGCCTGTATACGGTAAGGCGGGAAGGCAAAAAGATGAAGGTAGAGCCGGAGAGCCTTAAAGAGGCGGACTTTGTCGTATTCGGCATGAAGGCCTGCGACGTGAAGGGCTTAGAGGTTTTGGACAATGTGTTCTTAACCGACCCTGTAGATACTTTCTATGCGGCAAGAAGGGAACACGGAACGGTGGTTGCCCTTGCCTGCCATGAGCCGGAGGAGTCCTGTTTCTGTAAAGTGTTCGGCGTGGACGCGGCAGACCCGGCGGCGGACGTAGCTGCATGGATGATCGGGGAGAACCTTTACTGGAAGGCGCTGACCGAGAAGGGCGAGGCTCTTACCGGGAAGGTGAAGGAGCTTTTCTCAGATGCGGACGAGGGGGAAGTTGAGGCGGAGAAAGAGGCGATTCATGCGATCGTAGAAAAGCTGCCCTATATGAACCTGTCCTTAGAGGGATGGAACGGCGACGCTCTTTCGGAAAAATTTGACGATAAATTATGGGAAGAATTATATAAGCCATGCCTGGCCTGCGGCACATGTACTTTCGTATGCCCGACCTGCCAGTGCTATGACATCAAGGATTACAATACGGGGAACAGTGTATCCCGCTACCGCTGCTGGGATTCCTGCATGTATTCTGACTTTACCATGATGGCCCACGGCAACAACCGTACAAGCCAGATGCAGAGATTCCGCCAGAGGTTCATGCACAAGCTGGTGTACTACCCGGCGAACAACGACGGGATGTACTCCTGCGTAGGGTGCGGGCGCTGCGTGGAAAAATGCCCGGCATCTTTAAATATCGTGAAAGTAATCAAAGCATTTCAGAAACAGGGAGGTGAAAAATAATGAGTGAATGTACCTGCCATAAAAATTATACGTTGGATACGCTGATCCCGCAGGTTGGCGTAATTACGGATATCCGCCAGGAGACGCCGGATGTGAAGACTTTCCGGGTAAATGCGCCGGAGGGCGGCAAGCTTTTTGAGCATATGCCGGGGCAGTGCGCCATGGTGTGCGCGCCGGGCGTCAGCGAGGGTATGTTTTCCATTACTTCTTCGCCGACGAATAAAGAATATCAGGAATTCAGCATCAAAAAATGCGGTGTCCTTACCGATTACCTCCACAGCCTTGAGGTGGGCGACGAGGTTACGGTGCGTGGGCCTTACGGCAATTCCTTCCCGGTGGAGACGGAGCTTAAGGGGAAAAATCTTTTGTTCATCGCCGGAGGTATCGGCCTTGCGCCTCTTCGTTCCGTGATCAATTATGTCATTGACAACCGGGAGAACTACGGGACCGTCGATATCGTGTACGGCTCCCGCTCGGCGGATGACCTTGTGCAGTTAAAAGAGATTCAGGAAGTGTGGATGAAGACCGAGGGCATCAATGTCTACCTCACCATCGACCGCGAGCAGGAAGGGTGGAACGGACATGTAGGATTCGTTCCTAATTATGTGAAGGAGCTTGGCTTTGACACAGACAAGACCGCTTTGGTGTGCGGGCCTCCGATCATGATCAAGTTCGTGCTGGCGGGCCTTAAGGAGCTTGGGTTTACCACCGAGCAGGTGTATACCACGCTGGAACTTCGGATGAAGTGCGGCGTAGGCAAGTGCGGGCGGTGCAATATCGGGTCGAAGTATGTGTGTAAAGATGGGCCGGTGTTCCGGTTTGATGAGATAGATGAGCTGCCTAACGAATATTAGTCAAATATGATGAAAGGATACGAAATAGCATGGAAAATATGGTAAATGTATATTTTAGCGGGAAGAGATACAGTGTTCCGGCAGACCTTACGATTATGACCGCTATGGAATATGCGGGTTATACTTGGAAGAGGGGCTGCGGGTGCCGCCATGGGTTCTGCGGAGCCTGTGCGACCGTATACAGGATTAAGGGTAAAAATGAGCTGAAGACCTGCCTTGCCTGCCAGACGCAGGTGGAAGAGGGCATGTATGTGGCAAGCATCCCGTTTTTCCCGACGGACAAGAGAACTTATGAGATTGAGGATATCAAGCCGACCCAGCAGATTATGATGGAGCTTTATCCGGAGATTTATAGCTGCATCGGCTGTAATGCCTGCACGAAGGCGTGTACCCAGGACCTTAATGTTATGCAGTATATCGCTTATGCACAGAGGGGCGAGTTTGAGAAGTGTGCGGAAGAGTCTTTTGACTGCATCGGCTGCGGCTGCTGTACGGTAAGGTGTCCGGCGGGCATTTCCCATCCGCATGTAGGCGTGCTGGCAAGGAGGCTGACAGGAAAATACATCGCACCTGAGACAGAGCATCTTAAGAACCGGGTTGAGGAGATCAATAAGGGCGAGTATGATGAGCTGATTGAGCAGATTATGCAAAAGCCGATCACCGAGATGCAGGAACTTTACAATACGAGAGAAATCGAGAAATAAGGAGGGCGTGATTATTATGTATACACCATATCCAGAGAATATGATGGAATCCATCAAAAAGGTAGAGGCGACAAGGGCCAAACGTATGTCGACAGAACCAAGGCGTCTGACTGCGGATGAAAAAGACGCTCTCCTTAAGAAATTCCACCCGGATTATGATCCGGACGCGTTTGCGGAGATTAAAGTTGGGCCGAATAAAGGACAGAAGGCGCCCCTTGAGCTGGCTGAGATGCTCCACTCCACAAGCCGTATCGTAAATGAGAAGATTGACATTTCAAAAATCGACTATGACGTAGACGTGCTGGTCATCGGCGGCGGCGGCGCAGGGTCATCCTGTGCCATTGAGGCGCACAATGCCGGGGCAAATGTCATGATCGTAACGAAACTGCGTATCGGCGATGCCAACACTATGATGGCAGAGGGCGGCATCCAGGCGGCAGACAAGGAGAATGACTCTCCGGTGCAGCATTATCTTGACTGCTTTGGAGGCGGACATTTTGCCGCAAGGCCGGAGCTTGTAAAGCGTCTTGTCATGGAGGCCCCGGATGCCATCAAATGGCTGAATGAGCTGGGCGTTATGTTCGATAAGGATGAGGACGGGCGCATGGTGACTACCCACGGCGGCGGTACGTCCAGAAAGAGAATGCATGCGTGCAAGGACTACTCTGGCGCAGAGATTATGCGTACCGTGAGAGACGAGGTGTTAAACCTTGGCATTCCGGTGGTAGAGTTCACTTCTGCGGTAGAGCTTTTGAAAGACGATAAAGGGCAGGTGGCAGGAGCGATCCTGCTTAATATGGAAACGGGAGATTATTCCGTGGCAAGGGCGAAGACGGTTGTCATCGCTACAGGCGGCGCGGGAAGAATGCACTACCAGGGATTTCCCACATCCAACCACTACGGAGCTACGGCAGACGGCCTTGTGCTCGGCTACCGGGCAGGGGTGCCGCTCCTTTACCAGGATTCCATCCAGTACCATCCTACAGGCGTGGCTCATCCGGTGCAGATTCAGGGCGCGCTTGTTACCGAGAAGGTGCGTTCCGTGGGCGCGCAGCTTGTCAACGCTGAGGGCGAGGCTTACATCCATCCGTTGGAGACCCGTGATGTCAATGCATCCGGCGTTATCCGCGAGTGTGAGGAAGGCCGGGGCGTAGAGGCGCCAAGCGGACAGAAAGGCGTATGGCTTGACACGCCGATGATCGAGATTCTCGGCGGTGAGGGAACGATCGAGAAGAGAATACCGGCTATGTTCCGCATGTATATGAAATACGGCATCGACATGAGAAAAGTGCCGATTCTCATTTACCCGACGCTGCACTATCAGAACGGCGGACTTGAGATTGACGGAGAAGGATTTACAAAGGCAATCCCGAACCTTTTGGCGGCGGGAGAGGTTGCAGGCGGAATCCACGGAAGAAACCGTCTCATGGGCAACTCCCTTCTTGACGTTATCGTATTCGGGCGCAACGCAGGGAAAAAGGCGGCGGCGAAGGCGAAAGAAGTAGAGCTTGGCAGCCTGAACCTTGACCATGTGGCAGGATATGACGAGGAGTTAAAGGGCGCTGACGTCCATACGGAAGAAGTATCGCCGAAACTCCTCCCGAAATATGCGCGCCACGAGAGATAGAATCTGGAGTAAAACAGGAAAATTAATAGGAGATTATAATTATGCGTGAAATCGAAGTCAGTAAACTTACGGATGTAATTGAAAAGCTTTGTATCGCAGCAAATGAGCATCTTCCGGAGGACGTAAAGTGCGCCATCAAAAATTGCCGCGCCTGCGAGGACGGGGAGATTGCGAAAGGAGTTCTCGATAACATTATCGAGAACTTCGAGATTGCGGATAACGAGTGCGTGCCAATCTGCCAGGATACCGGCATGGCATGTGTATTTTTGGAGATCGGGCAGGATGTGCACCTGACCGGCGGCGACCTTGCCGATGCGGTAAATGAAGGCGTCCGCCGCGGTTACGACAAAGGGTATCTTCGGAAATCTGTGGTGAAAGACCCGGTTCGCCGCGGCAATACCGGCGACAATACCCCGGCTATGCTCTACACGGAGATTGTTCCGGGCGAGCAGATCAAGGTAACGGTAGGCCCCAAGGGATTCGGCAGCGAGAATATGAGCCAGATCCGTATGTTCAAGCCGTCTCACGGCTTACAGGGAATCAAAGACTTTATCCTTGAGGTTGTGGAGACTGCAGGCCCGAATCCGTGTCCGCCTATGGTTGTGGGCGTGGGAATCGGCGGAACCTTTGACAAGGCGGCGCTCTTAGCGAAGAAAGCGCTGATGCGTCCGATCGATACCGAGAACCCGGACCCGTTCTACGCTGACCTGGAAAAAGAGATGCTTGAGAAGGTCAACGAGCTTGGCATCGGACCTCAGGGATTCGGCGGAAAGACGACGGCAATCGGCCTGAATATCGAGACTCTGCCGACCCATATTGCAGGCATGCCATGTGCAGTCAACATCAACTGCCATGTGACGCGCCATAAAACGGAGGTGATTTAGATGGCAGCAAGAAAGATTACATTACCGCTCACCGAGGAGCTTGCAAAGACACTTCACGCCGGGGACAGCGTTCTCGTAACCGGCACGATCTATACCTCCCGTGACGCAGGCCACAAGCGTATGTGCGAGGCTTTGGAGAAAGGGGAGGAGATTCCTTTTGACCCGAAGGATGCAACCATCTATTATGTAGGGCCGACACCGGCAAAGACGGGGGCTGTCATCGGCTCCGCAGGCCCGACTACAAGCGGGCGCATGGATGCTTACGCGCCGACGATGATGTCTGTGGGCGCAAGGGGAATGATCGGAAAAGGCGCACGCCTTCCGGAAGTCATCGACGCCATGAAGAAATACTCCGGCGTATACTTCGGAGCTATCGGCGGCGCAGGCGCGCTCCTTGCCAAATGCATCAAGAAGGCAGAGCTTATCGCGTATGAGGATTTGGGCGCGGAGGCTCTCAGAAAGCTTTACGTGGAGGATATGCCGCTTGTCGTCATCATCGACAGTGAGGGCAATAATCTGTACGAGAGCGGCCGGGCGGCTTATCTGGAGCAGAAAAAGGGATAGAACTTAGAAGGGAGAACGTAAGACATGGAATTATTTGGAGGAATATTGGCAGTTAAGTCTGTAGTGTTTCTTACTTTCTCGGTCTTTGCGATTGCGGCCATCGGCTATGCAGTCGGGAAAATAACTATTAAAGGAATCAACTTAGGAACGGCGGGCGTGTTTATCATTGCGCTGCTCTACGGATGCCTGCTCTACGGCAAGCTGTCAGGAAACCTTACGGTGGGGGAGGAGTCTTTTTCCACAGAGGCGCTGAAGATTGTGGAGAACATGGGGCTGATCTTTTTCGTGACCTCCGTCGGTTTCATTGCGGGGCCGAACTTTTTCGGCAACCTGAAACGGAATTTCAAGTCTTATGTTATGCTTGGGCTTGTGATTATCGCGGCGGCGGCGGGAACCTGTGTGGCATGTATTTTGATCGGCGCCGGCTTTACGAACCTTGACCATGAGGAATTCCGGGCAATCCTGGTGGGAATCCTCTCGGGAGCGCTCACGAGCACTCCGGCGTTCTCTGCGTCGAAGGCGGCGGTGGGCGCAGACCTAGAGGCTTTGGTGTCTGTGGGGTACGGGATTTCCTATCTGTTCGGCGTTGTGGGCGTGGTGCTGTTCGTGCAGATCATCCCGAAGGTTCTGAAAGCCAATATGAATGAAGAAGTGGAAAAGATTACCGCGAAAGACGGCGGGAGCAGCAGGAAGAAGAATCTGATTCTCACCGAGGTGGACGAATTCGGGTTCATGGCATTTTCCCTGGCATCTATCGTGGGAATCCTGATCGGAAGTATCAGCTATATGAATTTTTCGCTGACAACTACCGGCGGGTGCCTTCTGACGGCGCTTGTGTTCGGGCATTACGGGCATATTGGGAAGATATCCATCGTGCCGAAGAACTCGACGCTTAAGATGCTGAGAGAGTTGGGGCTTATGCTGTTCCTTATCGGGGCGGGAGTCTCCGGCGGAGCGAAGTTCGTGCAATACTTCGAGCCGGTGTATTTCCTCTACGGGGCGATCATGACAATCCTTCCGATGATCATCGGATTTGTGGTAGCAAAGAACGTGCTGAAACTGCCGCTGCTTAATAACCTGGGCTCCATCACCGGAGGTATGACAAGTACGCCGGCGCTGGGAACGCTTATTAATATGGCGGGAACGGAGGACATCGCGTCGGCCTACGCGGCGACATATCCAATCGCGCTGATTGCCGTAGTGCTGGCATCGCAGCTGATTATCATATTCTGCTAGTACGGCAGGAAGGAAATAAAAGAGACATCGGGAGTGACTGAGATTCATGTGCTCTGGATGTCTCTTTTTATACCTTAACGGACAAAGTCCGCCTGTTCCGCAGGAACCTGAATTAAGGGATGCCCTGTGGGTATAGGATGCCCTATGGGTATATTTTTCTGGAAATCTATGTGTCTGAGAAAGAATTTTCCATTAATTTGTCATAGATGACATCGCAGTTGCTGCTGTCTTCACATTCTGATATTGCGGTGCAGATTCTTTCTATGACATGCAGCTCTTCTTCCAGCTCCTCTGCGATGACGGCTTTAGCTTTCCCTTTGGCTATTTTCTTGCATACCTGGCGGATTAAACGTATCTGCTCACCTTCGTTCCGACCTTCTTCGCGTTCGTAATATTTTTCTTCCCATGCCTGCATATATCTCACTCCAATCTCTTCATTAGCCCTTACCTTTCGGACGCGGTCGTGGATAGCCTTTACTTTTGCACTTTTTATATGGTTGGCCGCAGCGTCTGTTGAATTTTCTATGTAGTGTAGAAATTCGGCAAGTTCTTCTGAAATTTCATCGTCATTTTTACCCTTTGTGTTGAGGAAAATTCTTGTGGCGTCGTCTGCAAGGGCGCATTCCGGCACTTCCCGGCATCTTGGCTCAAAGGTGTAGACGTATTTTCCGAAACCAAACAGGTCAAAGGTTGTGATAATGATGATAAAGGACTGACTCAGCAGATTGTAATTGGGAATTCCGGGTTCCAGGAGACTGGTATCAATCATGGATTGATAATAGCGGCTGCGTTTTGCCAGATCTTTCTTTTTCTGATCCTGCATTTCCGTGTTGTACACGCTTTGCTCTTTATCCATGGCAAAAACATCCATGCGGACAGAGCGAATCAGAGGCGATATCCGAAATTCTTTTTCAGTCTGGGGTTTGTCCAGCAGGGAGATTTCTTTTCCAAAGATAATCTCCAGTGCATTCTGGTGCGTCTGGACATCCTCCATCACTTCGTCGAATAAAAACCGGTTTGAAAGGTTCAGATTTTTTAAGGGCACTATATTTATTTTTTTGTTCATATGATTTCTCCTTAAGTTTAACATAATTATGTGTGGATTAACAGTTATACGATTTAAAATCAGAGGAAAATTTAAAGATTGGAGGCTGTCAAGGGCATCACTTCCTTTTTGTAATAATTGTGATAATTGTGAGATTTTGGCGAATTGCCCGTGAACTCGAATGTTTTTGAAATAAATATTTTTTTTAAGATGTAATGATGATAACACAGATAGGTGAAAGATGTAAAGAAAAATACTGTGATGTATTCTTAGATAGATTGATATTTCCTATAATATAAGGTCAAATATAATAATTATCGATTGGACTGGCTCATTTTGACATGATAGCATGAAAAGCGCTATGAAAGTGCAAAAGTGAGGAGGAATAATTGATGAAAAGAAAGATTTTGGCTATGCTGCTTACGGCAGCGCTGGTGGGAATGCTGGCGGCAGGGTGCAGTTCTGGCGGCTCTGAGGCCGCAGAGGAAGACAAGACGGAAACGCAGACGGAGGAACAAGAAGGAGCGACGGCGGAAAATCAGGAAGACGACGGGAAAGCTGATGAACCGGCAGAGCAAAAGAAGGTTTTTGTCACTCCGGAATGGGTGCAGAGCGTTATTGACGGCAAAGAGGTTGAGTCGGACAACTATATAATCCTAGAAGTATCCTGGGGGGCAGTTGAAGAAAGTCCTACTTACAAGGACGGCCATCTTCCGGGAGCAGTCCATGTAGATACGTCAAGTGTGGAGAGTGAGCCGTATTGGAATCTGTCTGAACCGGAAGTTGTGGAAAAAGGAATGCTTGATGTCGGGGTGACGAAGGATAAGACGGTTATCTTATACGGCATTGACGTGTCGGAAGTATGCCGCGTGGCCTATGCGTATCTCTGGGCGGGAGTGGAAGACGTGAAAGTCCTGAACGGAGGGCTTGACGCGTGGAAAAAGGCAGGATATAAGCTTGAAAAAGATATGGTAGAGCCAACTCCTGCTAAAGAGTTCGGAACGACAGTTCCGGCGCATCCGGAATACTGGCTGTCTATGGAGGACGCGAAAGAAAAGCTTGAAAAGGATGATAATTTTAAGCTTGTTAGTATCCGGAGCAGGGAGGAATTTGAAGGAAAGACAAGCGGATATAGCTATATTGACACGGCGGGAGAGCCAAAAGGGGCCGTCTGGGGCCATGCAGGGAGCGACCCGTATCATATGGAAGAGTATCTGCACGAGGACGGAACATACATTACCTACGATGAGATGATCAAGCTGTGGTCGGACTGCGATTTTACGGCGGACAATGAATTGTCCTTTTACTGCGGAACCGGCTGGAGGGCGACGATTCCGTGGCTTTTATGCTACGAAGGCGGCATGGAGGGCATGACGCTCTATGACGGCGGATGGTACCAGTGGCAGTTAGACGGGGGCAATTCGGTTCAGGTAGGAGATCCGGCAGGGGATTCCTGCGAGTATACGACAGTTGATAAACTCCCGAAAGATAAAGCGGCCAAATAATCATTTGGAAGACAATTATTCATAAAGACAAATAGGGTAGAAAAGAGCTCAATTCATTGGCATTACTGAATTGGGCTCTTTTGCTCTTTATAGTGCATTTTGGGTTTGCTGGTATATGTGTCTGGGCAGGCATTGTAAATAAATCTGTTTGGTTTTTGCAGAATATGTACTATAATATATGTATTGTATTTCGAAAAAGAGTAGAATTTATTATAGCAGTTTTAGAACGTGCTGAACCAGAGAAGGTGCCTGCTGCTCTGAAACAGATGTTTTTTACATCTTTGTTACAACTTACACGAATCTTTGATACTTTGCCGCTGTAAGATACTTACCATACAGAAAATGATAACAGAAGAGGAGAGGTAAGTATGTGTGGGATATGCGGCATTGTCGGAGAGGTGTCCGGCCGGGAAGAAACATTGGAAAGAATGATGCGTTCAATTGAACACAGAGGACCTGACGGAGGGGAGAGCTATGTGTCAAAGGAGGCGGCGCTGGGGTTTCGGAGACTTAGCATTATTGATCTTGATACGGGGATGCAGCCGATGTTCAATGAAGACGGGCGCAGGGCGCTTGTCTTTAACGGAGAGATATATAATTATCGTATACTGAGAGAAATGCTGGTGCAGAAAGGGCATGTGTTCAAGACTTTATCGGACTCAGAAGTTATACTGCACGGATATGAAGAGTTCGGAGCGGATATACTCTTTAAGCTTCGCGGGATGTTCGGGTTTGCTGTCTGGGACGAGGGGAAAAAAGAGCTGTTTGCAGCAAGGGATTTTTTTGGGATAAAGCCGTTTTACTATGCGGTTATTGGAAATAATCTGGTATTTGCCTCAGAAATAAAGAGCATCCTGGAATATCCGGAGTATAAACGGCGTATGAACGAGGAGGCGCTAGAGCAGTATCTGTCTTTTCAGTATTCTGTCCTGCCGGAAACATTTTTTAAGGGGATCTTTAAGCTGATGCCGGGGCATTATCTTACATATAAGAATTGTATATTAAAGGTGACGCGGTATTTTGAGCCTTCCCTCAGGCCGGAAAACCGAAAGAGTTTTGAGGAAGAGGTCATGGAAGTGCGGCACATCCTGAAACAGTCGGTTGCAAGACATCTGGTCAGTGATGTGGATGTGGGCAGTTTCTTGTCCGGCGGTGTAGACTCAGGACTTGTGGCAGCTATGTCAAAATGCAGACAGACCTTCACAGTAGGATTTGAGGGGGAGGGAGCGCTGTATGATGAAACCTCGTGTGCAAAAGGACTTTCAGACAGGCTGGGAACGGAAAATTACAGCAAGGTCATCAAAAAGGATGAGTTTGGGAAGGCTTTTCCGGAGGTTATGTACTACATGGATGAGCCGTCGGGGGATGCGTCTGCTGTCGCTTTGTATCTTTTGGCAAAGGAAGCCTCCCGGAAGGTTAAGGTAGTGCTTTCGGGAGAAGGCGCAGACGAGGTGTTCGGCGGGTATAACATCTATCTGGAACCGGGTATGCTCCGGTATGTGGGATGGATGCCCTTTGGGCTTAGGAAGGCGATTGCATTACTGGCTGAAAAGCTGCCAAGGGGAGTGAAAGGCAGAGGATATCTTATGCGTGCAGCGTGTCCGGTAAACGAACGATATATCGGAAATGCCTATGTCTTTCGGGAAGAGGAAAAATGCCGGCTGCTAAAGAGAAACGGTTTAGGAGATCCGGCAGAGCTTTTGAGAGAGGATTATGATGCGGCCGGATTTTTGAGTGAGCCGGAACAGATGCAGTTTGTTGATTTGAAACATTGGCTTCCGGGAGATATCCTGCAGAAAGCTGACAAGATGAGCATGGCTCACTCGCTGGAGCTTCGGGTTCCATTTCTTGACAGGGATGTGTTTGAGGTGGCGAGGCGTATTCCCCGGGAGATGAAAGTCAGGAGGCATACGACCAAATATATTCTGAGAGAGGCGGCTTTGGATAGCCTTCCCAAATCAGTATCCTCCAAAAAGAAATTGGGTTTTCCGATTCCTATAAGAAACTGGATCAGTGAGGAGGACTGGTATGATGAAATCAGGGATGTGTTTTTAGGCGAGGCAAGTTCCGAATATTTCCATACAGGATATCTTCTGGAATTGTTGGAGAGGCACAGGGCAGGAAAAGAAGACAACAGCAGAAAGATATGGACAGTCTATGCATTTCTTGTGTGGTACAGGATTTTTTTTGAGACAGAGGCACGCAGGGAGGCAGGACAGGCGGGAAAGGCGCAGCGGGGGATAAGGACAGATGGATGAGGAAAAGGTAAGAATACTCGTAATAGAAGATGAAAAGCCAATCGCAAAAATTCTTGAATATGACCTGAAGAAAGAAGGGTATGAAGTGCGGCTTGCCCACACCGGGGCGGATGGCATGAGGGAGGTGGATGCGTTTGAGCCTCATCTCATACTGCTGGACTGGATGCTGCCGGACTTAAGCGGGGCAGACATATTGAAAATACTGGCAGAACGTTATGATATGCCGGTCATTATGCTTACTGCCAGGGGAAATATTGATGACAAGGTGTATGGATTGTCCTGCGGGGCAGACGACTATATAACAAAGCCTTTTGAACTCCGGGAAGTTAATATCCGGATTCGGACGGTTCTGCGGAGATTCCGGAAAGCAGGAAACCCGTCTGAGGCAAAAAAGAAAAAAGAGGAGCTTTATATTAAGGATGCCGTCATATGCGCGCAGGAGCGGACAGTGCTCCAATGCGGAGAGCCGGTAGAGCTGACGCCAAAAGAATTTGACCTTTTGTGCTGGCTGGTGAGGCATCCCAGGTATGTATTTACCAGGGACAGGCTCTTAGATGAGATATGGGGCTATGACTTTGCAGGGGATACAAGGACTGTGGATATGCATATCCAGAGGCTGCGTAAAAAGCTGCATGCGGGGGAAACTATCATAACCGTATTTGGAGTGGGGTATAAATATGTGCCGGAAGAATAGATTTACAAGCAGCATATTATTTCGGATAAGTGCGTGGATATTGTTTTTCGGAGCCGCCAGTATCTTCTTTGTGACGGACTTTATGAAAACGCAGATGCGAAACAATATTGAAAAGCAAGTTACCGAGGAGATGCTCCGAGTCAGGGATAACAGTGAACTCTATGTGCGGCAGCTCCTGCTTCTAAACGACTGCCAGATTGACGGGGAGGGTTTTGAAGAGTGTGCTGAGGAGATAGAGGAGCAGTTAAAGAGTGCTGGTTATCATGACGTCGCTCTCTACAACCTTGAAGGCAGCCGGCTGACTGAGGGCGGATTGGGGATTTTTGACGGCGAGAAGAGGAAAGATTTTATGAGGGCGCTGGAAAATGAGAGCGCGTTTACACTCCGTTACGGGAAAAAGGGCAAATGTGAGGCATATTTTACAATGCCTGTTAATTTTATGGGAAAGCCTGTGGGTATTATCAGTTATTTTTTTGATTACCAGGAAGTGTATGAGAGAGAATGGGATACAGTCAGCGGCATAATACATGTCTCGGTGTCGGCATTTGCCATTATCTGCATTGTCATCTGGATGATCATATACCGTATGGTCTCGCCGATTCGGAAACTTAGCCGGGCGACGGGAGACATCTCGGAGCATCTTGCAGACGGGCAGTTTGACAGCAGTATTATCGAGAACTTGAAATTTGACAGGCGTAAGGACGAGATAGGAGAGCTGTTCCAGAATTATATGCAGATGCTTAAAGTGGTGATGGAGCAGTTTGAAAAGATAAGGAAAGATAAGGAACACATTCTTAAACTGTGGAGCAGCCGTCAGGAGTTTTACAATAATGTCACCCATGAGCTGAAGACTCCGCTGACGACGATTTCCGGATATGCACAGCTGATAGAAGAGAATGGGCTTTCGGATGAGGAGCTGTTTCGCGGAGGCATGGAACATATCCGGAAGGAGAGCGTAAGGCTTTACGGGATGGTGGTGCAGCTTTTAGAGATGCAGGACAGGGCTGCTTTCCTGGAGACGGAGCGGCTTGATCTGGCGGAGCTTTTGAGAAATGTAGCAGGCTCGATGCAAATGAAGGCAAAGCGCTATGGGAGTGCTGTCGTGGCAGAGGGAGACGCGGAGCGCTATCCGATAAATGGGCATCCTGACAGAATACGCCAGGTTCTGATTAATTTGATAGACAATGCGATTAAATACGGTGAGACAGGAGAAGAAGTCCGGCTGCGGATTTACAGGCGGAACCAATCTGTTCAGATAGACGTTTGCAACAAGGGCAGGGGGATTGAGAAAGAGGAGCTTGATAATATATTCGAACCTTTTTACCGCGCAGGCGGAGAACAGCCGGCGGAGCTTGGCAGTTCCGGACTCGGGCTTGCGATTTCGAAAAAGATAATTGAGGAGCACGGGGGAGATATCAGGGCGGTGAGCCAGCCGGGAGGAGAGACAGTGTTTACAGTGCGTTTCCCGGAGGACGGAAAATAGAAAGAAGAGGTGTAGTGGCATGAAAGGGAGATTATGTGCGTATATCATGGTATGTGCTGCGGCAGTTCTGGGGTTTTGCGGTTGTGTTCCGCGGGACACAGAAAAGATGGTTGCTCTTCCGGAAAAGAAGACAGAAGAGGATGACGGCATACATATAAAGAACATACAGGAATACAGCTATAATGGACATTCTGAAGACGTCGTATATCTGTCCTGGGGAAAGGCAGGAACAAAGACTGCCTGTATGCTGAAACGGGGAGAAAACGGTTATGAATATCACATGATCGATGTGGAAAAAAAAGAAGTATTAAAAAGTACGTTTGTGGATGACCGGGATATAAGCGACGTTAAGATTGCTCCGGGGGGAAAGTATATCGTCTATGAGGCGGCCTCTGAAAAAGAAGTGCAGCTTGTCGTCTTTTTCGCAGAGGACGGAACACGTCAGGTGCTCGAAAAATGGGATGTCATGAATGATGCGTATACCTACGAGTGGAGTGACGACGGCACGAAATTTTTCGCATGGGAGATTGGGGATAACTATGCGAAAGATCCGTATGAGGACTGGTATATCACACGGTATGATGTGGCAGGTGCAAAGATGGGGGATGAAAAGGCTCCTGCGGTAAAAAAAAGTGAATTTCTGATGGAAGGAACCGGCCATGGATGGAGAAGCGTCCTGCCTAATGCGGATGGCTCGGAAGTCTATGTGAGGGAAGAGCATGAGGACTATGTGGTCGGAGGAGTGAAGGAGGAAGGATATATAGAAAATGAAGAAGACGTGAATAAGGAGAATATGAATAAAAGTGAAAAAAAACCTCCGGGCGGAAAGGGAGCAGAGAGCTGGATCCTTGCGCCGGATACAGGAGAAAAAAAGAAACTGGAAGAGTTTTCTTCTGATGCGGTATATCCTGTCAAATACACGAAAGCAGGATTATTTGCTAAAGATTTAGACGGAAATCTCCTGCTGGTTGAAAATGTCGGGAATGAGCCTGTCGTAAATAAGCTGTGCAAAACCTATGACGAGATCGTCAATATCTGCGAAAACGGTGACCATCTTTTTCGGCTGGAATGGATGGACAATAGCCTGACCCATTATCAGGTCAGCGGAGCCAGGATAGAAGACGGACAGCTGAAGACCCGGCAGGTTCTGTATAAAAGCCAGGACGGGGAAGGCGCTGATGGATGCCATATAGTGGATGACAGTATGGTTGCGATTTTGGATCGCAGGTATTTTGAAAGGGGAGACAGGCACACATTCAACATTACAGTACTTGAATACTGAGAGGGCATTGAGGAAAAAGAGAGGGCAAATAACCCTCTCTTCTCAAGTGCATATCTGAAATTAATGCCTGGCATAAGCCATGTTTTTGTCAGGTGTTAAAGAGGCTTGCCCGTCATTTGGGATATCTTCTGCCTCCCGGTTGCTGAGTGCGCCTGCCTCCATTGCGTCGGCAAAGCTGATAGGATGGTTTCTCATATGTACTTTTAACAGCTCGAACAGCCGGAGGGTTGGACGTTTGGACTCCAGAGCGTTTGACGCATCAATGTATCTGCACCCGGTCTGTTCCGCCAGCGCTTTAAGCTGCATGTTGATTTCCTGCGCGGCGGGCTTGTTGGAAACAATGGAAACAATATAGATGGCGGCCTGGGTCTTAGTATGGATCATGTACAGGAGCCACTCATATTTTGCAATAAACTCGCTTATATCTATAGTTTCGTCGAGAATATCCGTATCACCTAAGTTCACAAATATTTTGCGGGGATTTAGGTCGTAGAGGCATACTTTCAGATAGGTCTCGATCTGGTTGATCTTTATGTCTTTTACGCTGCGGTTGTAGATAGGTTCTGTAATCCGGAAGGCCTGGGTCAGTTCGCCTACCGGAAGCGCGGCGAATGTGTCAGAACCGAAAAGGACGACTCCGCCTGCCTCTGTAATGCTGTTTAACTCACGGTACTTAGCCATTTCATCATCTCCCTGACTGTTTATAGATGTATTTTTGCGTGGTTCCTGCTTTTCATCGGCAGCTCCTGAAAGATCTTTTATGGATGCCGCCTTTGCCTGCCTTGCCATCCTGTCGTAACGCCGGTTGACGAAATATACAATCAGGTTGGCAGATACGATGATAAGATTCAGCAGATATACTGCCAGTACATAGTTGAATTTGTGGTTATAGATTTTTGCGGAGATCCCAGCGATATATCCGGCGATGATAAGCAGGATAAACTGGAGGCTCATAGTTTTTGCTGATTTTGCCTTGATATTCTTGGCAAGATTCATAGGCCAGGAAAGGCCAAAGCAAACCAGCATGGTAGACTCAAGAAGTTCAGCCATTGATGATTCCTCGCTTTCAAAAAAAGATTTTCGGTGAATCCGTTTTTGCAGAATGTTTTCACCGAGTTACAGTGTAGCATTGACGTATGATTATGTCTAATATATAATATTTATG
>OFGH01000156.1_pt1 | contig 68162 bp, 59 predicted proteins | sample 1521721 | NCBI WGS metagenome assembly OFGH01 (sample SAMEA3504132, study PRJEB24116) | mouse gut metagenome | biome: mouse gut; feature: mouse-associated habitat; material: faeces | place: Denmark | collected 2011
CATCCACAAACTTGACATGCGCAAAAGGCCGCGCAGAAATGGGGTTAAATATGAACTTCCCTGATGTTATCTTCTCAGCCGGGGTAATCCGCGAAAACTCACCTGACAGTAACTCTGCACAAAATAGAATATCAGATAATATGACTACAGCTTCTTGTATTTGGTATTACTCTATCAGACTTTCCTCCTAAAGTCAAGGATTTTATGAATTTTTAACAATATTTCCCCGGATATTTAAATTATTATAGCTATTTTGCATCATTTTTCCTATAACAATCCAACTGACCGCGGTTTCTCTGCCTGATCCTGCCCCCTTTTACTGTTATAAGCAGATCACGGGCTGCAGCTCAGACAGAGAGCCATCAGCCCGGTCATTTTCAGGGAAGATCTGTTTTACAGTCTTTTGTCCCCATACCCTTTTCTTTCATTTCAGAACTGTGTTTCAAACCGCTCTGCCTTTTACCTCGATTTGTATTTCTGTATCATATTCTCAATATCCTGGTGCAGACAGTGTAACTCCTGAACATCCATAGTCCAATACACATAGAAAGGATATGCCGTGTTCCGCAGTCTCTCCTGCAGTCTGGAACAGAAGTCCGCCAGCTCTTCGTTTGCCCGGATAACCTGTTCCAGATCTTTCTCTTCCCTGTGATCTGCCACCTTCCCCATGCCAAAATATACTTTGGCCATATGCCAGAATCCTTCCACATAATATTGGTATAAATCCAGAATCTCCTTCAAATCATGAGCCAGCTCATCCTGTACTCCCAAAGTATCAATATCCAGCAGGGCCCCCAGCTTCCCCACTTCCCTCAGCGCCTGGCATTTTTCCTCAAAAATGATTTTCAGATTACTTTCTGTGGGTTCGATATCCTTTGCGCTGTCCGGATCCCACTGTATTTTCTGATGATATACATTCATCACATTGTAAATACTCTGATAGGCATGTTGAAAACGACTGCTGTAATTAAACACATGCCCTCTCACATACAAGGTTTTTTCCAATACGGACCAGGATGCATTCATAAATCTTTGCAACCGCTCTGCCGCGTCTTCAGCCTGCGGCTTTACCGGAAAGCGCTGTCTGGACTCCTCCTGCAGGGGAGACATGAGTCCATATTCTGTCCATGCCCGGTATATCTCCTGTTCACTACAATGGGAATCATATGCCAGCATGGCAGCCGCAATCAGATTCAGGCAGCTGAATGTATTCATACAGCTGCTTTCATCCAGCAGCTCCCAATCCGTTCTCACCCACATTCCGCTGCAGCCGTATTTTGCGCAATTGGCAAACCGTCTCTGCATATCCTCCACCAGGCCGCAGGGAAAAATACCCACACCGCAATATTGTCCCCATGCATCGTATTCAATCCACATCTCCCTGTCCTGATACCAGGGAATAGCCGGGTTATCCGGAAAAGTAGGCCAGAAATCATGGGGCACATTCTTCAGTGCCATCACAATATCATCTCCGCATTTTTCCGCAGCTTCCAGAACCGCGCTCTGGGCCCCTGCAGAATACGCAAAATCCCTGACAATCATTTCTTTCCCGGCTTCCTTTAGCGGGGTATAAACTGCTTTCAGATACTGATAATACCAGTCTTCCTGCTTTGTCTGCCTGCAGCGATCACAGCTGCACTGGTTTGCGGATATTGTCACTTTGCTTTCACGGGTTGCGGGGCTGACAATCACTCCTGCCATCTCCGGAAACCGGAGAACCAGCTCCTGAATCTTGTCCTCTAAAAATGTAAACCAGAAAGGATCTGTAGGGCAAATGTGTCCGTTTTCCTTTCGAAGACCAGGGTATTTGTCAAGAAGCGCTTCCGGGTACCATATTTCCTTCACCTCAAAATAGAAACGAATCCCTCTCTCCCTGGCCTCGCGAATCACTTTTCGGATATAATGCCCGTTGGTCCCTATGGAACAGTAACGAATTGGCCAGTATGCCCACATCTCTTCTTCGTTAAAATACTTTTCAGGCAGAATCACCTGATCCAGCAGATCAAATTGATGGAAAATCAGCGCATTCATATGGAATTTCTCCATAAAATCCAGTGTGCGGCTGACCGTCTCCCATTTCCACATATGATTATTGCACATTTCAAATCCACGAAACTTTAACCGGCCCATAATGATCCCCCTGTCTTTTTCTCAATATCGGCTGCCAGGCATTCTAGTTCACCCACATCCATCATCCAGTAAACATAAAACGGATAGTGACTATGATCCCACACTGACCTGAGTCTGATACAAAACTGCCTTAAACTGTCCAGGTCTTTTTTCAGGACTTCCAGGCCGTCCGCACACTCCATCCAGTACCCTGATCCAAAGTAGACTTTTGCAGACAGATAAAAGCCCTCTACATACATCGGAAACAAATAAAGCATTTCTTTTAAATCCCCGCACATCCAGTCTGCCACGCCCAGATCCTCCGGGTGGAAATTTTCCGCCAAGGATCTGGCCAGCTCCAGGGCCTCTTCCTTTTCCTGATATATGAGTGCAAGATTATCCTTTGTAGGCAAAATATCCAGCCTGGATGCCTCATCCCATTGGTAGCGCTTGTGATACACATTCATCACATTATAAATACTCTGATAACTATGCTGATACCGGCTGCTATAGCTGAACACATGTCCCCTGACATACAAGGTTTTCAGGATGATTTCCCTGGAGCTCTCCATGAGATACACCATCTGCTCTAAAGCATGTTCTCCCACCGGATATTGCGGGGGCATTCTGGAGGACTCCTCCCTCCAGGCAGTATGCAGACCATATTTCAGAAACTTTTCATAGATCTCCCGCCGGCTGCAATCGGGATTGCGGGCATACATGACAGCCCCGATTAAATTCAGCAGGTTCAGACTGTTAAAGCAGCTTCCCTCGTCCAGTAATTCCCAGTCTGTCCGGTACCAGATTCCGCTGCTTCCATGTTCCAGACAGTATTTCTGCCGATAACTTATATCCTCCAGCAGGCTGCACGGAAAGACACCCAGCCCGCAGTACTGTCCCCACACATCATATTCAATCCACTTCTCCAAAGCCGTCTCTTTCCGGATGGCCGGATTATTGGGAAATGTAGGCCAGAAGTCGTGGGGTACGTTTTTCAGGGCAATGACAATTTCCCGGGAACACTCCTCTGCCGCTTCCACAACGGCATTCTGTGAATCTTTCTCGTAGGCAAAATCTCTTACTACAAGTTTTTTCCCTCTTTCTGCCAGTGCGCCATAAATTGCCTGCAGATATGCCTGATACCATTCCTTCTCATTTACTTTCTTACACCTTTCACAGTGACACTGGCCCGCCGCTATGGAGATTTTACTCTCACGGGTGGCAGGACTGACAATGATTCCTTTGATTGTTGGAAACTTTTCCAGAAGCTCCGTGATTTTATCCCGAAAAAAAGGAAACCAGAAGGGATCTGTGGGACAAATATGGCCTTCTTCATTCCTCAGGCCGGGAAATTGATCCAGGATAGCTTCCGGATACCAGATTTCCTTCACTTCAAGATAGAAATCGATTTTTCTCCTCTCACATTCATCCAATAATCTGGCAAGATATCTTCCCCGGCTTCCAATATTGCAATAGCGGATGGGCCAATAAGCCCACATTTCTTCTTCGGTAAAATATTTTTCCGGAAGCACCACCTGGTCAATGATGTCATTCTGATGAAAAATAAGTGCGTTCATTCCAAATTCTTCCATAAAATCAAGCGCCTTTTCCACAGAAGCCCACTTCCACATGCGATTGTTATGGAATTCCAGTCCAATAAACGTAAACAGATTCATTTTTTCCTGTTCCTTCCTATCCTTTCAGCCCGGTAGTTGCAATTCCCTCTACAAAATATTTCTGCATGGCAAAATAAAATAAAGTACATGGCAGCAGGGAAACCACACTCATTGCCAGGATCTGATTCCATGCACTGGCAGCATCCGTATCCATCATCATTCTCAGGCCAAGGGATAATGTATATTTTTCCACTCCCGATATCATAATAAAAACATTAAAGAAATCGTTCCAGTTCCAGATGAACTGAAATACAGCCACTGAAAATATAACCGGCTTTAAAAGGGGAACCAGAATATTGACCAATATTCTGAAAGGTCCGCAGCCATCAATTTTTGCCGCCTCATCCAGTTCTGCCGGCAGTCCCCTTATAAACTGATATACCATAAAAATATGAAATGGTGTCGTTGCAAACAAAGCCGGAATCCAGAACGGCAAATAGGTATTAATCCAGCCAAACCGGTGAAACAGCATGTATCTGGGTATGATCAAAACCGTGTTGGGAAGCATCAGCGTGGACAGCATAATGGCAAATAACAGTTTATGTCCGGGAAAACGGAATCTGGCAAATCCATAGCCCACCAAAGTGGTGGAAACCATGCTGAATAGTACAGTCGGAATGACCAGAAAAAACGAATTCTTCATAAAAACCCGAAAACCATACTGCCAGTTGTCCTTCCAGCCCAGACGATACCCTTCCAGGGAAAAGTGTCTGGGAAAAAGCGTGGTTCCCGTTAAAATCTCCTGATTATCCTTAAAAGATGCCAAAAACATCCAGATCAGCGGATACAGAATCACAAAGCCGCCTATAACCAGCACCACATATTGTATCAGTTTCCCTGTCTTTCTTTTTCTCTTGTGCATAAACATCCCCTTTCCAGCTACTGGTTTACATTCCCTCCTCGTCCTTATAAAAAACCCAGACAGAAGAAGACTTAAAAATAAATGTAGTGACAACCGCCATAATCAGGAACAGTATCCAGGACTGGGCACTGGCATATCCCATATTTAAATACCGGAATGCATTGTCATAAATCATCATGGAATAAACATATGTGGCATTGGCCGGTCCGCCGTTTGTTATCACAAAAGGCAGGGTAAATTCCTGAAAAGCATTAATCATCTGCATCAGAAGATTAAAAAAGATAATGGGAGACAATAAAGGCAGGGTAATCCGAAAGAAAATTCTGTGCGGGGAAGCGCCATCCACCCTGGCAGAATCATACATATCAGCCGGTATCTGCTGCAGTCCTGCCAGAAACAGTACCATGGAAGATCCAAACTGCCACACGGATACCAGGCTTACCGTCAGCAATGCCAGATCCGGACTGCCCAGCCAGTTCAGCCCCTCTATATGAAACAATCCCAGAATCCGGTTGATGACACCATCGCTTTTAAACAGAAAACGCCATAGTATGGAAATTGCCACGCTTCCTCCAAATATGGATGGCAGATAATAAACCGTCCGGAACAGATTGATTCCCCTGGCTTTATGATTCAGCAGCATTGCCACCACAAGCGCTGACAGCAATTTCAGCGGTACTGACATCAGGACATAATTTAAAGTAACAGCCATGGATGGAATGACATCTTTATCCCGCGTGAACATTTTTATGTAATTGCTTAACCCTGTCCATTTACTGCCTCTTAAAGGATTATAATTGGTAAATGAATAATATAAGGATTCCAGCAGTGGAAACAGTTGAAATATCAGAAAACCAATCAGCCACGGCGAAATAAATACCAATCCCCAAAGCTGATATTTTTTTAATCTCTCATGTTTTGACATATATATCCCTCTATCTCCGGACAACAAGGGAATCTTTCATTCCCTTGTTGTTCCATTTATGAATGTCATCCGGAACAGGATGCTATTCCTCAAAAGCCTTCAGTTCTTCCAGAATGATAAGCATATCATCATACAGCCCCTGCCCTGCGTCTTTCGGCGTCATCTTGCCATAGATTACCTTTTCGATATAGTCCTGCCATAATTTTTCAAACTCCGCGGTCTGGCTGATACCATTGTCAACCACATTGCTGGCGTTCTCCAATGCCACATTCACCGCTTCCGTCACCAGCGGGTCACTCAGGCCCTCATCCGCCAAGAGTTTTCTTCCTGCCTCCGTAGCTTGTGTGCTGCGGCATTCCTTCAGAATCCGGATGGCTTCCGGCTCAGTTACAAACCAGTTGATAAACTCCGCCGCCTCTTTTACATATTCGCATTTGCTGTTGATTCCGAATAAATTACCTGTACTGACCGTGACGCCGGTATCCAGCATGCCGTCAAAAACAGGACTCGTACAGACACCATAGTTCAAATCCAGGGACTGATAACGGGAGAAATTTGTAATATACTTCTGTTGCAGTCCCTCCTCCCCATTGATCCATTTCGGATTCTCATTGCTTACATCCGTGTAAAGGGAAGCTGTTTCAAATGGCTCTGTCACTCCTCTGTCCACCATTTCTTTTCCATAGGCCAGGGCTTCCGCAAAAAGTTCCGGTGTAATATTCAGGGTATAGTCTTCAGAAATCATCTGTGTTCCAATGCGCTGCTTTACGTAACATTTCTGCAGAACCCACATTTCAGGGGTCTCACAGACATAGAGATAATGCTCCGGATTTTCCTGATGTACCCTTTCACCGATTTCCAGTAAATTATCCCAGGTCCAGACGGTATCCTCCGGAATATTGTGCTCTGCAAAAAAGTCTTTATTGTACAGAAAACAAACTCCGGTCACACCCAGGGGAAGTCCCAGCAGTTTGCCATCATAGCTGCAGTAATTCTCTAAAAAACTTTGGTCAAATGCACCCAGATCCACATAATCCGTCAAAGTATTCATGTCTATTACCGCCTCCATGCCAACCGTAAAATCATAATACCATCTGTCATTTATCTGGATAATATCAGGTGCCGTGCCGCTGGCGAGCTGTGTTACAATCTTGTCATAGTGCCCGTTCCAATCGCCATACTCCCCTACCAGCTTAATATTGGGATGCAGCTCCATGTAATAATCCATCGCTGCCAAAGTGGCTTCATGCCTGTCCTCCGGTCCCCACCAGCTTACCCTCAGGGTAATCTCTTCCCCGCTGTCTTCAGCATTCTGCCCGCTGCTGTCATCAGTGTCTGTCTCTTTTTGACCGTTGTCCATCTGCCGGGCAGAATCCTGGGATCCCTCACCGTCCTGATTGCTGCAGCCCGCCGCAAGGAGCATGGACAGCACCAGTGAAATCAAGATTACTTTCCTGCCTTGTCTTTTTTTCATGTAGCATACCCTCCTTTGTTTTTGGTAGTTTTAGAATATCACCATATCTCAGAAACCAACAGATACTTATATTTTATATTTTGTTACTATTATTATTGTTTTTTATGATTTTTCATAAAAAAATAACCAATACTTTTGAAATAAGCATCTTTTATTTGTACTGATATTACATTTTACATTCTTTCTGTTATAATGAACACAAGGAGAGAGATTATGTATAAAATCATTTTAGTCGACGATGAGGTTTCTTCCAGAAATGCATTGTGCAATTATTTTCCGTGGAACCGGATTGGGTTTGAAGTAGTGGATCAGTTTTCCGATGGACAGCTGGCTTTGGATTACGTCCGCCGCCACACGGTTGATGTTATTTTCTGTGACATTATCATGCCAAATATGGATGGACTGCTCCTGGCCCAGACTATCTATCAGGAAAAGCTTTCCTGTAAAATCGTTTTTCTGAGCGCCTATAAGAAATTTGATTATGCACAGCAGGCTTTGAAATACGGAGTGCGGAACTATCTGGTCAAACCGGCCAAATACAAAGAACTGGTGGAAGTTTTCCAGCGGCTGAAGCTGGAAATGGATGAAGAGCAGGAGCATTCTGAACTTCAGGAAGAAATGCCCTTCCAAAAAGGTTCCATTTCAGACAGGACGATTGCAGCCGTGCAGCATTATATTGCCCAGAATTATAAGGATGCTACCCTGGAGAGCACCGCCGGTTATGTGAATATGAATCCATGCTATCTCAGCCAGTATTATTACCAGAAAACAGGTTCTCATTTCTCGGATGAACTGCTCCGCATCCGGATGGAACGGGCAGTCATTCTATTGGATAACTATCGCTACAAAATTAAAGATGTCAGTGAAATGGTAGGATATATGAATGCAAAAAATTTTACGAAGGCCTTCAAAAAATACTATGGAAAGCTTCCAACAAAATACCGAAACAACCTATAAGAAAACAGAATTCCGCAGGTATTTTGCGCATTATCTGCTCATCCCCGTGGTGTCTCTTCTCGTATTTGCAATATTTTCCAGCCTCCTTGCCCATCATTACATCCGGCAAATGGTGGTACAGAACGACGCCGGTACCATAAACAGTATGCGCGAATATATGGAACAGATCCTGAATAACTGTGAACAATTTAATTATGGATATACCAGCAGTATAGATTTCAACCTGATGTTAAGAAGTATATTTCGCAGTGAGACAAAAGATTATGAAATAAACAGCAGTATATCCGTACTTCAGTCCATTATGTTTGCACAATCCATGCAGCCTCACATCCATTCCATTTATATCTATTACAATAATCCTTATGGAAGATTTCTGACTGCCGCGGAAAAATATTATTCTTATCTGGACACTTATTATGACACGGAATGGTATGCATTATGCCAGGATCACTCCGGAAATACACAGCCTTTCAGCGTCCTTCGTGTATTAAAACGCTATGAATTCGAACCGGAAGCCACCCCCGTAGTCACCTATTTCATACCGATAAAAAACACCCGGAAAACGGAAAATGTGGGGTACAGCGTTATCAATCTGTCTGCCGATTATCTTTTGGAAACCATAAACAATACACTCCCTTCCCGGGAGGATGGGCAATTGTTTGTGATGCTGAATGAGAAAAACGAAGTGCTGCTTTCTCCCCAGCTGGATTTTTCACAGACAGACCTTTCATTTTCCCAAAATAAAGATTATCACAATGTCCGGATGGGAAAGACAAATTATATTGCAACTTTCATACAGTCAGACAAGAACCAGTGGAGTTATTACATTTTTACCCCCCGGATCGTTTACTATCGAATTCCCATTCTGGTTCTGTCCATGATCCTTTTATTTGTGATAGCGCTGATCTGCATAGCGATTCCTCTGGAAAACAAATTGATCCAGGCCCAGCTGACCGAAAGAAAATACCGTATGCAGACCCTGGAACTGCTTGCCCTGCAGTCACAGATCAATCCCCACTTTCTTTTCAACACGCTGCACTTTATCAACTGGAATGTCATTTCCCTGACAAAAGGACCCAATGCGGCAAGCGAAATGCTTGAAAATCTCTCAACCATATTGAATTACTCATTGAGGGAACCCATGCAGGCAGTTATGCTTTCCGAAGAAATACATTGTACCCTGTGCTATATAAATATTATCCATGCGCGATTTCCGGACAGATTTATGATTCATTGGGAATTTGACGAACCGCTTCCCGAATTAAAAACACCCAAATTACTGCTGCAGCCCTTAATTGAAAATTGCATTGTCCACGGCATCCAGAATGAACGCACACTTTTGCATATATCTGTTCAGATCACGGAGACCGGCCAGGGACTCCGGATCATCATTGCAGATGATGGCCAGGGGATTGAAGACAGCAGGATAAAAGAAATACGCCAGAAGCTATCGGATGACGCATACTCTGATACCGGACATGTGGGCTTATTTAACATTGGAAAAAGACTCCGGCTCTTCTACGGAACCCATCATTCCTTAAATATAGACAGCATTGCGGGAAAAGGAACAACTGTTTCCATCTTCCTGCCTTTTAAAAAAATATAATGTACGGAGGAAAAAAATGAGATACGAAAATCCAGTCATCGGAGGCTTTCATCCCGACCCAAGTATATGCCGGGTTGAAGATAATTACTTTCTGGCAACCAGTTCATTTGAATATTTTCCCGGAATTCCCATTTTCCACAGCAGGGATCTCATTCACTGGAAGCAAATCGGCAACTGTGTATCACATGCTGCGGACCTGCTGCCGGATAACATGTCTTCTCTCGTCAGCCTGCATGATTCCGGCGGCATTTGGGCTCCCACCATCCGTTATGAAAAAGGACAATTCTATGTAACCGCAACCGTGGATGGATATGGAAATTTCATCACCCACACTTCTGACCCGTCCGGTTCCTGGTCGAGACCCATATGGGTACCGGTAGGCGGCATCGACCCATCCCTGCTTTTCGAAGACGGAACAGCATATTATTGTACCAACCAGTCAATTCATCCCGGACAAGAAGAAATAACAATGTGTGAAATAAATCCCGATACCGGGGAATTGCTCAGTGAACAAAGAACATTATGGACCGGTGTCGGCGGCGGGTTTTTGGAAGGTCCCCATCTATACCACATAGATGAATATTATTACCTGCTGGCAGCGGAAGGAGGAACTTCCTTCAACCATATGATCACATTGGCAAGAAGCCGGTCCCTGTGGGGTCCATATGAAAGTTGTCCCTGGAATCCGGTTCTGACCAATGTACATGACACCAGTAAGCAGGTACAGTGTTCCGGCCATGGCGACTTAGTAAAAGACCATCTGGGAAACTTCTGGCTGATACATCTTGCCACACGTCTTTCCCGGAGAACAATGACCCATCTGGGACGCGAAACCTTTTTAACCCCTGTCAAATGGGTTGATGACTGGTTATATGTGGAGAATCATAAAAAGGCGGCACTGGTGTGTGAAGGCCCATTGTGGTCAGACCAGAAACAGGAAGCGGCACAGCATGAGAAAAATATTCCTGATAACTTGAAAATCTGGGAGGCCGGTTTCCATAACCATGAATGGGAACCGGAATGGATTTTCCTGCGCAATTACAATGCATCCTCCTACCGCCGCGGAGATGGTATTTTAGAGCTGTATCCTGCCCGGGTTTCATTATCAGACAAAGTCAAGAGTCCCACCTTTGCTGCTGTAAGGCAGCCCGGTTTTGACTTTGAAGCGGAAACCGCTTTCACGTTTTCACCTTCCCGGGCCGGGGATGAGGCCGGACTGGCGCTCAGGCTTTCCTCCGATTTTTATTATTGTTTTTGCAAACAGCAAACAGAACAAGGCAGCTTTTTATGTGTGAAAAGAAAAATAGATGATATATGGTACGAAGACTGTCAGATTCCCGTAGGAGATTCGCCCTTGTCCTTGAAAATACAGGGTTTCAAAGAATATTATCTTTTCTCGTATGCGGCGGCAGAAGCTTCTCTTGTCCAGGTAAAAACAGAATATCAGACAGCAGCCAGGCTTTCTACCCGCTTTTTGTCCACAGACCTTGCCGGAAGATGCTTTACCGGTACCGTCACAGGCTTGTACGCCCTGTGCAGTGACAATACAAATGCCGTCATGAAAGTGACCCGATTCTGTATCCGGACAAGACAGTAAAAGATTTCTCATATATGCGGTATCAAAAGTTCAATATTAAAAGTCCAGTTTCAGCTTTTGATACCGTATTGGCGCCAGGTTCATAAATATCTGCTCCTATCTCCTCATTTAACGTGTAACTCTCCTTTTTCAGATATCTGCTTGCCAAAAATAGGCTCCAGATAGCACTTTCATCTGTGTCCAACTGGTCAAAAATAATCTGCTCGTCAATTTCTTTTTGCAGATGTTCTCCTTTCAGCAGATTCTCCATGGAAATTTTGATATCCGCGCTTCCCTCACGAATCAGCTTATCCACCAGGCCATTGCTGCTGGTGTAGGCCCAGTAGGTGGCAAATCACCCCGTTTTCAAGTAATTTATGATTGATCAGGGATTATTAATATCCATATGTTTTCCAAAAGTAAAACCGTCATACCATCTTTTCACATCTGTACGCTTATCCTGCATCCCATATTCATCCAATGCAGAAAATACCTCTTCCTCCGTAAATCCAAAGCAATCCCCATATATCTCCGATGTAGATGTCACTACTGTCAAATGATTCAAATCCGAAAAAACGGACTCTTTTGCTTCGCAAGAAGCAATGTGACCACTTGTATTCCCTATCATAACCGCCCGTTCCAGATACGGGTTCGTCTTGAACGTGGAGTTGAACAGCCCCCTTATGAGTTCCACTATTTCCTGCCAATAGCAGTACCCCCAGGCCTCCTGAAGAGGCGTGTCATACTCATCCAGCAAAATAATGACTTTTCGGCCATAGTAGCGATATAGAAACTCGGACAGTGTACCCAGAGAAGAGATAGCAGAATAGTTATCCATATTTGCAGAAACGTTTTTTATGAATTCTCTTTCTTTTTCGTTCAAACTATCTTCTTTTAGAAGAAATTCATATCGGTTATACAATTTTTCTATCAGATATTATAGGCATTTTTTGCATCACAGAAAGAAGATGCTTTTATCCCGGCAAAGCTTAAAAAAATTACCGGCCAGATACCCTGAAGATTGCGATACTTCTCTTCTTTCCATATGGCTAATCCTTAAAAGACATTACCTCTCCCTGAATACTCTACTGAAAGAAATCGCTCCAACATATTCATGTTCAGAGTTTTCCTGAATCTGCGGGAACGGGTAATCAGAGTCACATCATCTCTATTCTCCCACCACTGCCTGATAAAATCTGTCTTATCAATATAAAAGCTATTCTCTGTTATCAGCTTCTCAAAACTTTCCCATACCCAGGTTGCTTTTACATTCTCCAAATTTTTAAGTTCTGTTAAAAGAAAATCCTATTTTCATCATCGGAATACCTATTTTCCAAAGTAATTGGATCAAACATGGTTGGATTCATCATAATACCCCCCCTTTTCTTTCATTCTATCAGAAAAAGAGGAAGCTGACCATCGGAACAAGAGTTTTGCGTGTAGCTGTCATAACCTATCCTCCGTAATTGTAGTAAATAATCTGACTATCTTTCATTTACAATTATAGAGGAATCCAAGGGATTAGAAAATCCGCAGGAATATTTGATGTTTACTATAAAGGTTGCTGTTTAGGTATGTATTGCAGTTTCAATTCTTGCCCCCGCACAAGGGGGCATTTTGACAGATTATTTCAATTTGTAACAGCTTCCCCTTAATTTCCCTTCTTTTTTCAATATTCCGTCCTCGACCATTTCCTTCAAAATCTTCAGGGCACGAGAATCCTTTACATTCAGCAAATTCTGGACTTCTCTATTTGTTATTGTTCCTCTCTCTTCTATATATTGAATTATTTTTTTACGATTGTTATTCAATTTATCCGTACTTTTTATCCGTACTTTTCCGTACTTTTCCGTACTTTCCGTCACTTTATCCGTACTTTCCGTCACTTTATCCGTACTTTTTCCAATCCGCGTCTTATCAGTATACCGAAATAGATTGATGCGGAAGTTCCCGGCAATTTCCAGTAACTCAGGCTCTTCCAGCCCAAGTTCCTTACACCGCCTGATAATCCTCGGAATCCCGCTTCCCCAATGCTCCATAATATTCATGTACGTAAATGCATACACCAATGCACGGTTCCTGGGTATAGAAATACCTTCTCTGATATCCTGCAATCTCAAACTTCCAAACAGCATCCCCGGAGAAGTCACTTCCACGCGGTTATCATACACTGCCACCTGAATGCTTGATGGATGTAGATAGCTACGATGAGCCACGGCATTGCAGATCATTTCCCTGATGCAGTCTGTCGGAAGTTCGTATATGTCTGTTCGATATAATCCATTAATTTCCGAACCCATATTGATATTTCGCAGGACATACTCATAGGCTGCATCCAACTGCGCCACAATATCTCCGTCATATTCTTTCCGGTCGATAAAAACATCCCTTTCCGTCCCCTTGAATACAGCACATTGGATTGTTGCCTGAGGAAGCGAGTTACTTGTCATAAGCAGAAACGCATTGGTGGGATAGTATTTGTCCCCCTTTTTTACCAAGAACCCCCAGCTGAGCAGATTCTGTCTGGTCAGACGATAAATCTCTCCGGCCGCTTCCTGAGATCTACAATGTTCTACCGCATATCGATACATCCTACTACATAAAAGATTGATTTCATCCTCTGTCACACTCTCTTCCGGGGCGGCATAGGTCTGATCAAAACAACGATTAGCCCCTTCGAATTCAAGTTCTTTCAGCACAAAAGAGTCTGCCGGTCTTGTCGTCCCGGATACCCGGATATAGGTTCCGTTTTCCTTCCCTTTTGAAGTAAGGTAATACGGGCGTTGACCTCCCGGCATTATGTTCACGACAATCACTACTTTTTCCTCAATGGAAGCCAATGTCACAATGGGGGTAATCATTGGGGTACAACTGTCACATATTGCCGAAGTAATTCCATCCATGAGGGAAAATGCATTCTCCTGCTTGACTCCAACCACATTCAGTGTGCCATTTTCCACGCCGAATACAATTCTGCCACCACTGCCGTTTGCAAACGCGACTACCGTTTTCATGTAAGTTTCGCTTTTTTCCGGTACCATCTGCTTGAATTCAAGATATTCTGATTCACCGGACATGATTTCTTCTATTGTCATTAAGCATCACCTTCTTTCCCTTTTTCTGGCATGAATTTTTCCTCTTCTGAATTATCTTTTGCCGGCATTGCCAAATTATATTCACCGGACGACATAAATTTCCGGTAATCTATTTCGATATAGCACCAGTCAAGAGCTGTTTCCGGCAGCCCATTTAGCGGGAACAGCTTATTCCCTTCCCAATATCGCTTCCCACGTTCCTTCAACCAGGCCGACTGGTATTTTTCTCCCAATTCAATCAGGCTCCCAGCTATTTGGGCAGGGTCCTTATCTTTGCCTTTTTTACATTGCTCCAAAGATTCGTAAATCTGCTCCATCAGTTTAAAGTTCTTCTTCCTTGATTTCATCTGTTGTTCTTGAATCTTTTTGCATAAAAAGCTCTTGTCTTTGTATATACACTCCTTAATACAATCATCACAATAAATACTTTCTTCCAAAATCGGAATATGTGCAACCAGTTCCAGTGCATGCTTCATGGATTCCGGATTTGGCTGTCGCTTGTCCATATCCGGAATCATATCGCATACCAGAAGCGCCTGTTCGTTTCGGCCCAATCCACCTCTGCCCGGCATATCAGATGTCTGCCTATAAATTCCCGGAGACACTCCATGATAAATATTTGCCGTTCCCATTTCAATGCTCTTTTTCTTACGTTCCTTTTCGTCATCCCACGAATTCTGGCCAACAAAGCAGCTCCCGCCATTCGCCAATTTCCCCGCCCCGTTGCAAAAGACCATATTCGTACCTGAGCCTAAATAATTTGCCTGTCCTAAAATATAATAGTCTGCGGCACGTGTGGTACAAGCAGGTACCAGAAGAATAGGCCTGCGGTTCCCTTTTCCCTTTCTTCGGTAAAGCGATATTGCTTCTCCGTATTCTTGAATATCCTTCAATATTTTTTTCTCATATTCCTCAAATTCCAGACGCTTAGAAGTATAATTACGAAATAATCGAAAAGACTCTTCCGCAAAACTGATCATATTCCCCGGCGATGACAATGCAAACATCTCTGCACATATCAGTTCTGTCACACGGTCTCTTGCATCGCCATATTCCTCACAGCCATCGTTTCCTTGATGGTTCATTGCGATAGGTTTAAAATTATCGTCCATTACCGCACTGGGATTTATATCCTCGTTCAGTGCAATAGACGGATATTTCTTGATTCTGGAACAATATACCTTGTCCACTCCCGGCATAATGACCGGAAGCACAGCCGCATGGAACAGATTGTTTTTGCCAGCCAAGTCCTGAAACAATCCTTTTGAAAACTTATAATCATATGGAATCCGAAAAGTACCTGCCCAGATTGAAAACTGATACCCCTTATTCTTTATTTCACTCCATAGAAACTCTACCGTTTCGGGACGAACAGAATATTCAGGCAACAGCAAGATTTTGACATGCAAAAAACCACAGATTTGCAGAACCTGCTCCAACAATTTTCTTCTGCGAAATTCGTAACAGCTATATCCCAGTTCGCCTGACTGCTCTTTTTTCTTGCTCTTGCACTTTTCCGTAACTGGATGATAATAACTACATTCAGTCTCAAATTGGAATAATGCAATCCGGTCAAAATTGCCGAAAATATTAATACGTTGTTCCCAGCTTTTCGTCTGCCATTCTCTTATTTTTCCCAAAACATCATTTATTTCTCTATCTCCCGTTTTCTTCCCTTCATCTTCTTCAGATGTTGCGGATTCTGCTTTCCCCTGTTCTTCCCCTTCTCCTTTGAAACTGTTACCTCCCACTTCCGGCTCTCCGTCATATTCTTCTGATAGTTGTCCCTCTTCTATCAGAGAATCGTCCCCCGTTGGTTTCCCGTCATCTCCGCTCATTTCCTTTTCCACGGACTTCTCCTGACCTTCTGCTCTGTGCAGCATCCTTCCTAAGCGAACCTCCACCACAGATAGCCCCACGGTTTTTCCATTCCTGAGGCTTTGTGAAAAAATCTTTATCTCAGGATCTCCCTCTTCTTCCTCAATTTGAATCAGGCCATTGTCAAGCTTACTATAAGTCAAAAAATACTCCGGTTTCTCTAAATGCTGATTGTCCAGAAGAATATGTATTTTACCCTTTTTCTGATAATAAAAATTTGAATGTCTAACATCTACCTTAATCCCCAGTTTTCGGTCTATCTCCTGACAAAAACAGAAAAATTTATCTGTCTGGACACATGTCCACAAATCAAAAAAAGAATTCATCTTTTCAAACGGAAAGCCCTGCCCGTCTTTTTCCGTATCCTTTAAAATTCCATGAACCCATTTTTTAATCTCCCCGGCAAACTGTTCCATTTCTTTTTTCGACTCAAAGCCTTCAGCCTCCAATATCCATTCGAGCAGAAGCAGCCAGCCTATATGGTTTATCTTGCTTAGCCTTTTGTTGTTTTTTCCATCCAACAGACAAGTTAGAATCTCTGCAATCGGACTCTCGTCCACTGTAAGCTCCTGATTTTCATCCAGTTCCAAAGCAGCAAAAGGCAAGTCCTCTTTCTGCTTTTTCATTCTCTCTCTTTGCTCAATGCCAAAAGACTCTATCAATTCCAAAACCTGCATTCTTAACTGCAGTAAAACGGCATCCGCGCGAAGACCACATGCTAATGCCTGCAGACCCAGAAAATCCTCCTTACTTTTCATATCTGCGTTTACCATATCCACAAGCCCCTCTATATAGTCTGCCAGGACAAGGTAAGCCTTCGGCACTCTCCTATTCGCAGGATGCTCCTTCATAATCTTTACTTCATTTTTCTCGGACAGCTTCATCAATGCGTCAAACCTGCTCCGCAAATATCCTTTTGCCCAGACAGCCACATAATAGCTGCATTCTACAGGACGGTAGGCATAGTTCTCTCTTCTCATTCGCTGACTGATAAAAGAATCCACTGCCGCATTTTCCTCTAAAAATATATCCCGGTACCCACGCATGGAGAGAAAGCTTCTGGTACGTTTTATCGCCCTGTCTATAGATTTTTCATAAGAGTGAATATTCTTTACCGTATTTCCGAAATTCAGGCTCTCACCCGTCAAACGCCTGAATGTATATTCCATCATTTTGACTTCATCCGCTTTTTCCTCTGAAATCGCCTCGTTCTCATATTTCAGGCGCAATTCGTCAAAATGGCATACATCCTTGACAAGATAACCGGCAATCCAATAAGCGCTTCCTAAATCATGTAATGTATGAAAGGCAAACCTCCCTCTTCTGCCATCCAGCAAAACGCCGTTTCCAGTATTCGTTTGCGGCAACAAATAAAAACAGAGAAGAAGTGAGAACTCCTCTGATTTATTTTCTCTCTTCACAAATACATTTTTTCTTGATAAAACTACCGACCACGCGGGATTTTCCCTTTGTATTTCCTGTATCTCTTCGTATAATCTTTGATACACGTCCAGAATCAACGGTATCTGCAACTCCTTTTGGCCCTTGTCATCAAATAAGATATCCAGTGCAACAAATCCCTCATCCAATGCCATGGAAAAAAGTGAATAAGCGTTTTCCTCCTCTTTTTCCCAGTTCTCCGGCCTCGCATTGGCCGTTGCCGCAAAGTCAACTCTCTTGACAACGATGTTCCCATGTTCCATGGACACCGTCTCAGCGATAATCCCCGGGTAGCCTACACCCGGCACTACAGGCAGACAGTTCTTCAGACTTTCCGTTCCCACATGGAACATATATTCCTGATAATGGGAAAGTTTATCTATAATCTCAGCCTTTACACTGTCCTCCAAAAGATTCAGCAAAGTAAGCAGAGAGATTCTGGTGCTCTCTTCCCTTGGCTCCACTTTCCTCTGTTCCTGAAACCAATCTGCTAGGCAGTGCCCCAAAATTCCAGCCTTATACTGGGCGAAAAGACCTGGTGCCCCTGCCAGCACTGCACTTTGTATCTCTTTATATTCCCTCTCCTCTGACACTTTACCCAGGAAAAAGGCCGCACTATGAAAAATCGACACTATTCTTTCTTCCACCTTGTCCGATGGAAATTTACAGAAAAGTCCTCCATCCTTTTCCCAAAAAGCATACTGCCATCGGCATTCAAATACATTCTTCCCTTCAAGCTCGCATGTCCCGCCAGACATAAGCCCTTCTGTCTTCAATCGGCATTGAATCTCTGTCATCCGCAATCTTAATGCCCATTGATTTTCCTTAAGCACCCGTTTTTCTTTCAGCTCTTCCATGACTTTCTGGATAAATTCTACCTGCCAGCACTTTTCAATTGCCTCTTTTGCCATTTTCCAAATCTGAAAGCGCTCCTTTGCCCGTATGGAGTCCCCCTTCCTTTTTAAAACCTTATTACAGCCTTCTATAAACAAGTATAGTTCAATCCCCTCTTCCCAGAACAATGAATCCCCCGGACTCGACTTTCTTCCATTGCACCAAAGCTCCATAAAACAGTCATAAATACTTTTTTCATCCATATTTCTGCCCTGTCGGGCCGCCTTTATCAGCAGCAGTTCGGCTACCCGCACCATATCGGCAAAGCGGATTTCCTGCGTCTGAAAAAGAACCCTCAAAAGGCGGTTCTGGTCTGTCTCTTCCAAGAGAAGTTCTTTGTCCACAGCAAAAAGCGCGCTTTCCAAAAGCTTCAATGCGCTTCTCCGGTCTGTTGTTTCATAAGACTCCAGCTCGTCCAAAACGTCATCCAATGTATCATCTGGAAAATCAAAAACAGCGGAAACCCCCAACCCGCCTCTTTGGTCTGTAGTCCATGTGAGCGCTTTCTCTTTTGAAACCTCATCCTCTCTGTCCGTTTTGGGGCTGAGTACTAATCCCAACTCATGCAGTTCACTAGATATCAGGCTCTTTATTTCAAGCAATGCATCCGCATTGGAAGATATGATAATCATATCATCCACGTACCTCGCATATCGAATAATAATCGTCCCCTCGGAAGCATTCCCGTTTATTTCCTCAACCAATTGTACAATTTTCTGATCCATCTCAAATAGGACTATATTAGCGATGTATGCGGAAAGATTCGGCCCTTGCGGAATGCCTATAGCTGCTTCATCCTTTGCAGCCACACTCCCATCCTCGGAATCATAGTACCTGCTTTCATATAATTCTTTGAGGAGCCAGCCTGTCACCATCTCTGCAAGGCTATTGACATCTCTCTCCTTTTCTCCCGATTGAAACGCCGAAAATTTATCTGGATCAGCGCTCAGCGCTTTCAGCAGTGCCGGAAAAGCAGCCCTGCGGACAGCATATTGGGGAATGCTGTCATAGAATTTCCAGATATCCAGCTTGATTCTATAAATACGGTCGGAATTCAGCCTCTGGATTCCCTCCTGAATATATTGAATATATGCTTTCCAACAGCCATAATACTCCCGAAACATCCCATGCTCTGCCACATTGTTTCCCAGCAAGACATCCATATCAACCTGATAGGCAAAACTAACCGTATCTCTGTGAGCGCTCACCCCTGTCGTATAAATCCTGTTATTCTGCCGATTGTAGCGCACTGCCGGGATATAGGAGGCATACCCATTATTCCCCTCTCCCAGCATTTCATTTAAAACATATTGCTGAAGAATCAGCCTCTCATGGACATAAATAGATTTCGTCCGCGCTTCGCCGAGTTTTTTGGGAAAGCGCATAGTTAACAAAGGAATCCTTAAAGTATTTCCTTCCCCGAGAGTTTCTTCGAAATATGTGAAAAAGGCATCCGCACAAGCCTGAATCCGCTCCCAGCTTAGCTCGTCCAGTGGCAAAGCCTCCCTCTCATAACTTGTGCGGGCTATCTGTAAAGCTGTCTGAAACTGGTAGGCGCCTATTCTGGCTGAAAGAACCTTTGAAACCTTTGTAGCCTTTGAATCTTCTGTACCCCGGCCTCCCACAAAAGCGTTGATTATCTGGATAAAGTAATCATCCAATACTACCGTATAGACATCCAAAATTTCTTGCCAGTAAGGCTCCGGCAGCCAATGTTTTATTTTACTTAAGCATAAGATTCTCTCTTCCGTCCCTAGGCTTTCAAATCGTTTCTTTGTATCTATCCCTTCCTCTTCCATTTCCTCATCCGGTATATTGGAACGGACTAAATACTCAAAGGGAAGATATTTTACCGTCTTTGCATCTTTTCCCTTTTTAAAGATTTGGTCAGGGTCTTTTCTTTCTGATGGAACAATAATATCTATATAGCTCTTTCGGAAAAACTCTTTGCTCCACAGATTTCTCAATGTCTGAAGATTTCCCCTTTGTCCCGCCTCGTCATTATCCATAAAAATATGTATAGAAACCGGACAGCTATACTCCCGCAGTACTGTTTCCAATTCTACCGTCTGTGTTTTTGTCAGTTGACTTCCCAAAACCGCAAGCGCATTTTTTCCTTCGGTTTCCATCCGCAGTGCATCAAATATCCCCTCCACGAGATACACTTCGAAGTTCTTTACTCTTTTTTCTGCCTGAATCTTCTTCTCAAATTCATCTATCCGATACAGTATCGTTCTTTTCGGCAGTTCTTTCGTAAATTTATATTTCGGTTTACGTTCCCCGACGGCGCGCTGGGCAAAGCCTGCTATATTCCTTTTTCTATCCCGTATGGTAATTATCACCCCATCTTCTGGATAATAATCTGCATAACGGTCTGTCAAAGACCTTTCGCGCCATGGCTGACGGAGCAGCAATTGGCACTGCCCCAGCTTTGTTCGTTCCTCAATACAAACATCTTCATCCTGCACATAAAATGTCTGGAGTTTCCGTCCTTTTACGAAAAAAATGCCCTGGTTTTCCAAAAACGATTTTGAATATTGACGACTATCCGCAAACTCTTGTAAATCCTTATCCTCTTCGGGAGTCATTTTGGCATATAATTCGTATGCAATTTCGTAGCCACTTTTCGGTATCGCTTTCCCATCTGATTTTATAAGCTTTTGCTTTTGGGACAGAATTTCCGGAAAATGCTTTTCCATCCATTCGATTCGTCCTTCGAAATCCAAGTCCAACTGTTCTCCGACAAAGTTGAGATTATCCCATCTCTTATTGCAGGCATAACAATAGGCATGATCTTCATATATCGCCATAGAAGGGGTACGGTCATCATGAAAAGGGCATTTACACATATCTGTAGCGCCCTGACCGTAAACAGGAATTCCTAGTTTTTCGCAAATGTCCTGTATTCGTATCTTCTTTTTAATATATCTGTAGTAATCATTCCTCACTTTCTGATTCCCCCATCCTTTCATGTTTACTGCTGGTTAGTTATAGTATAATCAAACTTGATATACAACAATGATATCATATCGTCTATTTCTGCACAACTGAGAATTCTTCTTAAAATACTCCCTCTAAATTCCTTGAAAAAATATCTACCTATACTGTCATCACATTGCAAAAAAGAGTGAATCTCCGGCAAACAAAGCGGCCAAAGTCCCACTCTCTTATTCATCTATACCGCCCCTCTCCACCCGGGCACATCCGATTATCAAAAATACGATTATCGGATGCGCGGCTTGCGCCGCATAGCCATGGAGAGAAGGATTCCTCTGTGAGCCTGCTCTGCCCTCCGGACAGCATCTGTCAATCGCTTCGCGATTACCAGATGTCCGGCTTGCGCCGGACATCACGCAGAAAAGGAAGAGCAGGCCTCCGCCAGGCAAGCCCGCCGTGGCCTGCTCTTCCTTTTCTGCTATGCTGTCCGGACTTAATGCTCCAGCATATTTTCAATAAATATCCCATATCCTTTCCGGGAATCCTGCACCAGCACATGGGTCACGGCGCCGATGAATTTGCCGTTCTGGATGATGGGGCTGCCGCTCATGCCCTGGACAATCCCCCCTGTAAGGGAGAGCAGGTCAGGGTCTGTCACAGTGAGTTCTATGCCCCTGTTTACATTGTCGTGGTCAAGGTGGAGAGCCGTAATTTCCACATCATAAAATCTGGTGCTGCCATCCACCGTGCATAGAATCTGGGCCATCCCCAGTTCAATTTCCTGCTTCAGGCCTATGGGAAGCGGCTCCCTGACTCCCATCTCCAGCGCCTTGGAGTTGCACACGCCGAAAATCCCCCGGGTACTGTTGTCAGTGATATCTCCCAGAATGCGGTCGTCGGAATAGATGATCATGCCCGTCATCTCCCCCGGGTTTCCCGCCGTTCCTTTCTGGATATCCACAATATCTGTCTGGTAAAGGGTGCCGCCCTCCATATGCATCAGGGTGCTGGTGTCCACATCCGTGATTCCATGTCCCAGGGCGCCGAAATTTCCCCGGGAATCAATATAGGTCATGGTACCAACGCCCTGGGCATTATCCCTCACCCAGACACCTATCTTATAATCGCCTGCCGCATTCTGTACCGGCGTGATTTCCACCTCCATAAGTTCGCCGTCCCGCTCGATTTCCAGAAGAATTTCGTTTCCGCCGCATTCCTCCACCCGGCTGATAAAATCATCCTTTTCCGTCACAGCCTCCCCGTTGATTTTACGGATATAATCACCCGATTTCAAAATATATTTTCCAGGAGAATAGCTGACGCCATCGCCGCCCTGAAACTCTCCCGTGCCCACCACAAGAACCCCGTTTGTCTTCACATAGATGCCGATGGGAGCCCCCACGGGAATCAGTTCCTGGTCCTCGATCACCTGAATTTCGATATTTTTAAAGTGAAGGAAACCGAACAGTTTCACCTGCATCTGGTAGCTGGACTCCATGGCAGCCTTCAGCGTAACCGGTTTGCTCAGGTCGATCTCCACCGCCCCCTGGGGAATATTGCTTTCCCCCCGGTCACTGACACTGACAATTTCACCTTTGGCAGGCAAATCCAGCCGGAGGGATTCCGGCGCTCCGGCGCGTATGTTTATGATGGAAGGAATGCTGCTGTCCACATAATAATACAGCATACCCACCAGTGCCATGCAGCCCGCTGCCAGGGCAACGTTTAAAAAAGCACGGTAAATTTTGTAACGCTTTACCCTGCTTTTCCAGTTCTGCAATAAAATTACCATGTCACTTCCGGCCTGTTCTTTTACAGTGTCGCTTTCCACCCCGGGCCGCATCCTGTCCCCGGCCTGATGATTCCCTTTTATATCAGCATTTTTTTCCCTGCCGCCCCTGGCTTTTTTACCCAAAAACATATCCACATACTCCCCGTGTTCCAGACAACAAAATCCTCGCTCTTCACACTTAGTATGTGGATATTTTTCTTTTTCATTCTCAAATTTTATTTCTTTTTATGGGAAAATGCCTGCAGACGCATCTCCCTGGCGTTGGAAAGCGCAGCCTCTGTCAGGGCATCCCCGCCCAGCAGCCTTGCCAGCTCCCCCAGGCCTTCCTCTTCCCCAAGTACCCGGATATCCGTTATGGTGCTGTCCTCGCTGCTGCTCTTTTCTATGACAAAATGCCTGTCTGCCATGGCCGCGATCTGGGGCAAATGGGTGATACACAGCACCTGATGGGCATGCGCCACTGTATCCAGCTGCTCCGAAACCCGCCAGGCCGTCCTGCCGCTGATTCCGGTGTCAATTTCATCAAAAATCAGGGTATCAATGTCATCCCTGCCCGCAAGCACTGTCTTGATGGCCAGCATGATCCGGGAGAGCTCGCCACCGCTGGCCACCTGGCCCAGAGGTTTGGGTTCCTCCCCGGGATTGGTGGAAATCAGAAACTCCACATCATCATAGCCCTTTGCGGTAATATTCTGGGAACGGTTCACTGCGATCTCAAATTCAACCGTCAGGAAATTCAGGTGCACCAGGGCGTCCTTCAGCAGATTCGTCAGGACAGAGGCATTTTTCCTGCGGATATGGGAAAGAGACGCGCAGGCCTTCTCCAGTCTCCCTTTTGCCGCCTCCAGTTTTTCCTGAAGCTGCTGCATGTAAGCGTCATAATCGCTGAGTTTATCCAGAAAACGTGCCCGCTCCTCCCCGTAGGCCATCACAGCTTCCAGGGAACCGCCATATTTTTCCTTTAACCGGTTCAGCAGATTCAGCCGCTCTTCCACCGCGGCGAAATCTTCCCCGTCGAATTCCATTTCATCCATATATTCTGCCAGATCATGATTATAATCCGCCAGCAGATTATCAATTTCGGAAAGCTGTTCTTCCAGTTCCCCCAGGTGCCCGTCCAGCCCGGACACCGTCCCAAGGGCTCTCAGCGCCCTGCTGAGGGCATTTCCTGCCCCATTCTCAAAATCGCTTCCCGTGTACTGGTAACTTTCCGCCAGACTCTCAGTGATTCTTTTGCCGTTCACCATAAGCCGGTAACTTTTTTCCAGTTCTTCGTCTTCCCCCGGCACAAGCTTTGCCTGCTCTATCTCCTGCAGTTCAAATTCCGCCAGGGACTGCTCCCGTGTCTTTGTCTCCTCGTCCATGGACTCCTCTTCCAGGGTCCTGGCCAGTTCCCTGCATTCCCTGTAGGCCGACTCCACCGCCTGCGCCGCTTTCTCAAAGGGCACGCCGCAGTAGGCATCCAGAATTTCCATATGCTTCTTTTTGTTGAGAAGGGACTGGTGTTCATGCTGGCCATGAATATCAATCAGAAGTTCTGCCAGTTCCTTCACCTGCTTTGCCGTCACCGTCTCCCCGTTAAGTTTATATACACTTTTTCCCACCTGCATTTTCCGGCTGATGATAATGGATCCGTCTTCCTCCGGATCCAGCTCCATCTGTTCCAGCTTTCTGCACACTCTCTCATCCCCGCTTGAAAAGACAAGCTCCACCAAGGCGCTGTCTGCCCCCTTGCGCAGCATATCCCTCTCAAATTTACCTCCCAGAGCCAGATTGACACTTCCGATCAGCAGGGATTTTCCCGCTCCGGTCTCTCCCGTGAGAATATTCAGCCCCTGGCCGAATTCCACTTCCGTCTCTTCCATCAGAGCCAGATTTTTTACATGCAAACTTTGCAGCATACCCTCTCTCCTTCCAGTCATGCATCGCAGATGCATTGCGCCTTACGGCGCACCTGCGGCAGAATACTATTTATCAGCAGCGCTTTCAACGCTTCTGATAAAAGGCGCATTCCTCTGCGCCGTCCAGCGATACCCTCTCCGACATACTGCCCGCAGCTTATATACTGACCCTGCCTCCTTTTTGCAGAGTAAGCCCCTGTTCCGGCCTTGTTCCCGTCTCCTGCCACACCGAAAACGGTTTCCCTTCATCCTTCCCCTGCGTCTTTCGCAGGACTCGTGCCTTTCCCCGCCCTATGGCCGGCAATCATACGTATTTTTTCTTCCAGTTCCCTGGTTTCCTCCAGATTATGCACTGCCACAAAAATGGTATCGTCCCCGGCGATACAGCCAACCACCTCCGGCAGGCCCAGTGCGTCCAGGGCGGCGGCCACAGCCATGGCCATGCCCGACTCCGTCTTCACCACCACGATATTCTGGGCCGTTTCCGCGGAAGCATATGCTTCCTGCAGCACACGGACATACTTATTCTCCACCGGACTGCCGCCCTGCTCCCAGAATATATACTTCTGCCCCCCGTCCTCCGTGGGCATTTTGGATAATTTCATCTCCCTGATATCCCGGGACACGGTGGCCTGGGTCACCGAGAAACCCGCGTCCTTTAACCGCTCTGCCAGTTCCTCCTGGGTTCCCACATCAAACTGTCTGATAATCTCTTTTATTTTTCCCTGTCTTCTCTTTTTCATCTCTGCCCCCATCTGCCTGCGTAAAATTCCATCCCGTCCGTGGATTTTGTCCGGGGGATTCCACCCAGGAGCATCGCTTCCGCCCCATGCATCTGCCCCGCGGCATGCGTTCCAGCCCTGCTATGAGGATGTCCGCATCTTTTTGTGCAGTACTTCCAGAAAGCTCACCTGGTTCAGTTTGATAAATTCTGTCACCTTTTCCGAACGGACCACCCGGATCCTGTCCCCGGTTCTCACCTGGACCACAAGTTTTCCGTCGAAATTTACCTCCACCGTCTGTTCCTTTCCCTCCCTGCATTCCGGGATTTCAATCTCAACGATATCCTCCGGGGCAAGAATAATAGTCCTCTGGTTCAGGGAATGGGGGCAGATTGGCGTCAGCATGATCAGCTCAGCCCCCGGCTCCACCAGGGGGCCTCCCGCCGACAGATTATAGCCCGTGGAACCCGTGGGCGTGGTCACGATCATGCCGTCCGCATGATAATCATTTAAAAACTGTCCGTTGACAAAAATGTTAAACTTGATAATCTGAAGGGAACCGCTGCGGGAAATCACAATATCGTTCAGCGCCCAGCCTTCCCGGACACTGCCGTCCCCAAACTGCACCCTGCCGTTCAGCATCATGCGGCTCTCCCGCAGATAATCCCCGGCAATGAGCCGCTCCAGGGATTCCTCCAGATTTGCCGGCTCAATCTCCGTCATATAGCCCAGAGTGCCCAGGTTCACGCCGATGATAGGCACATGCAGCATTTTTGTCTCCCTGGCGGCCTGCAGCACGGTGCCATCTCCCCCAAGCACAATCATGCAGTCGGTATCCCGTGGTATATCAGACGGAATTTCCTCTTTCTCCTCACTGTCCACGGACTTCACTGTCACGCGCTGGCCTTTCAGTTTCAGAAAATCACAGATCCTCCTGGCAGTGAGCAGTTCTTTGTCCTTATATCGATTGGCATATACCAGAAAATGTTTCATACATCCTCCCGAACTATCTGGCCGAAACCGCTGCCTCCCGGGTCACCTTCCCCGTCAGGTCTTTCCAGCAGGGATTTCCTGACGGACCGGCCCCTCTCTCCTGCATTTTTTTCAGGATATCTTCCTCCGTGCCCTCCGGCGCCGGAGCCATTTTTTCCAGATGCAGCAGGTATTCTATGTTTCCCTCCGGCCCCCTGACCGGGGAATAGTCCAGATGCAGGGCCGCAAAGCCGGCCAGATCCGCGAAATCAATGATTTTCCCGATGACCTCCCTGTGGACCTGCAGATCCCTTACCACACCCTTTTTTCCCACGTTTCCCTTCCCGGCCTCAAACTGGGGTTTGACCAGGCACACCATCTGCCCCCCATCTCCCAGAAGCCGCCCTGCCGGAAGCAGTATTTTGGTCAGGGAGATAAAGGATACGTCCGCACTGGCAAAATCCAGTTCTTCCTGGATATCTTCCCTCACCATGTATCTGAAATTTGTCTGCTCCATGCAGACAACTCTTTTGTCCTGTCTCAATTTTTCCGCAAGCTGATCCCGGCCCACGTCCACCGCGTACACTTTTCCCGCGCCCTTCTGCAGCATGCAGTCCGTAAATCCCCCGGTGGAGGCGCCGATATCCATGCAGACTTTATTCTCCAGGGAAATCCGCCATGTTTCCAGGGCCTTTTCCAGCTTCAGCCCGCCCCGGCCCACATACTTTTCCGTATATTCCTGGACTTCTAGCCGTATTTCCCCCCACTCCAGAAAAATCCCCGCCTTTTCCTGGATTTTTCCGTCCACACGGACCTTCCCCTCCCGCACCAGGATCTTTGCCTTTTCCCGGGAAGGGGCATAACCCGTTTTAACCAAAATCACATCCAGCCGTTCTTTCATTCCCTATCGTATTCCCATCCCCACGGCGTCCCCGGCTCCTTATCCGGTTTCCGGCTCCGCAAATGCTGTTTTTCATAACGTTGACATTTCTCAGCGGTCTGTTCTCATAATATCGCAAATCCGGCTTACGACGCTGTCCGCGTCCACACCGATCTCCTTCTTCAAAAGTTCCACATTGCCGTGCTCCACATAGGCATCCGGAAGGGCGATATTGAGACAGAGATTCCTAAGGCCGTTCCGGTTCATGTAATCCAGCACCTTCTCCCCGTAACCCCCGCAGGCAACATTTTCCTCCATGGTCACGATCAGCCGGTGGTCCCCGCAGGCTTCCGCTACCGCCTCTTCATCTATGGGCTTCACGAACCGGGCGTTTACCAGACTGACCCGGAATCCTTTCTCCTTCAGGGACTCCCTCACCACCTCCGCAGTCTTCACCATACTTCCCACCGCGAAAAGGGCAATGTCGCCTTCCCGGTAAATCCACTCCGCCTTCCCCAGTTCAATGGGTGCCCTGTAATCCTTTAAGCCCACATAGGCCGTGCCCCTGGGATAGCGCACCGCTATGGGATGCCCCAGGCCCACCGCAAATTTCATCATATCAGACAATTCCCATTTGTTTTTGGGCGCACAGACATGGATGTTGGGAATACCTGACAAATATGTAAAGTCAAAGATTCCCTGATGCGTCTCCCCATCGCTGCCCACCAGCCCGGCCCTGTCAATGGCAAACACCACCGGCAGGTCCTGAATACAGACATCGTGCAGAATCTGGTCATAGGCCCTCTGCAGAAAAGAAGAATACACCGCCACAATGGGCTTCATCCCCCCTGCCGCCAGCCCTGCCGCAAATGTCACCGCATGTTCTTCCGCAATTCCCACATCAAAAAAACGGTCCGGATACATATTGTGAAAGCGCTTCAGTCCTGTCCCATCCGGCATGGCGGCAGTGATGGCAACGATTTTTTCGTCCCGCTGGCCCAGCTTGCACATGACCGTGGAAAAAATATCCGTGTAATTGGCCGCCGTCCTGGGATGGGACGGGATTCCCGTCTCAATGTCAAAGGGCTCCGCCCCGTGGAATCTGGCAGGATGCCGCTCCGCAGGCCGATACCCCTTTCCCTTCTGGGTCAGCACATGAATCATCACCGGCCCCTCCACTCTCCTGGCGTCACTGATTACGGATGTCAGGGTAGAAATATTGTGCCCATCCACGGGTCCCAGATATGTGATACCCATGTCCTCAAAAAGCATCCCCGGAATCACCAGCTGCTTGAAACTGCTCTTTGCCCGCCGGATCCGGTTTATGGTGCTGTCACCCCTTTTGGTTCCCTGGAGGGCATTGTAAATTCCTTTCTTTAAATCCAGATAGCCGGATGCTGTCCGGATATTATTCAGATATTTGGACACGCCTCCCACATTTTCGGAGATGGACATTTTATTGTCATTCAGGATAATGATAAAATTCGTCTCCAGCTTGGAGGCATTGTTCAGGGCCTCGTAAGCCATTCCCCCCGTCAGGGAGCCATCCCCGATGACGGACACAATGGTCTGCTTTCCGCCTGCGATATCCCGGGCCTTAACAAGCCCCAGCCCTGCGGATATGGAAGTGGAACTGTGCCCTGTATCAAAAACATCACATTCGCTTTCTTTTCTTTTGGGAAAACCGCTGAGTCCGTGAAACTGGCGCAGGGACTCAAAACCTACCCTGCGTCCTGTAAGAATTTTATGAGTATAAGACTGATGACCCACATCCCAGATGATCTTGTCTTCCGGCAGAGTAAGCGCCAGATGCAGGGCCATGGTCAGTTCCACCGCCCCCAGATTGGATCCCAGATGTCCCCCGGTCACACTGATTGTCCGAATCAGGAAATCCCGGATCTCCTGGGCCAGGACATCCAGATCTTCCCTCTTTATCTTTTTAATGTCATTCGCCTGTTCTATGGTTTCCAGCAACATAACCCGACCATATCCTTTCCGGTGTGTTTCGCGCAGTCCCTCCATTATCAGCAAAATATCACTATTTGCGCCTGTATATCAATGTCAGGATCAGATTTTTCAGAAATTCGTGCTCTCCCGCAAATCCCTCCAGGATGGCCGCCGCCTCCAGGGATAATACTTCCACATCTCTCCGGGCCTGTTCCAGGCCTTTCATGGTCACATAAGTCTGCTTATGGTTCTGGGCATCGCTTCCCGTGGGTTTCCCCAGTTCCAGGCTGTCCCCCACCACATCCAGAATGTCATCCTGAATCTGGAAGGCCATGCCGATATTATACCCGCATTTTTCAATGTCCGTCACCTGTCTCCCGGAAGCCCCTGCCAGAATGGCGCCGATCATCATGGAGGCCTGAATCAGCGCGGCGGTTTTGTGGGCATGGATGAACACAAGCTTCTCATCCGTGATCTCCCCGGCGGTCTCCGGTTTTTTCTCACACATCACGTCCACTGCCTGTCCCCCGATCATGCCGTGAATCCCGGCTTTTTGCGCCAGTACGGAAAGAGCCGTCCAGATATGCCGGATCCTTGTAATATCTTCCCAGTCAGGATGTGCTTCCCCATCCTCATAACACAGTTCCACCGCCTTCAGCGCCGTCTCAAAAGCATAGTTGAGCAGGCCATCCCCTGCCAGAATGCCCATGGCATCCCCGTACACATGCCAGGTGGTCTCCCTTCCCCTTCGGTACTGGTCATTGTCCATTGCCGGAAGGTCGTCATGCACAAGGGAATAGGTGTGTATCATCTCTATGGCCGCCATGAAAGCCTCTATCACCGCGTCTTCCTTTCCGCCGCACATCAGATAGGTCTGGCGCATCAAAACAGGGCGCAGACGCTTCCCTCCCGCCAGCAGGCTGTAATTCATGGCCTCAATGATTTCCCTTTGCCAGCCTTCCTCCCTGGGCAGGTATTTATGCAGCACCTGCTCCGCTATTTCCGTCTCTTCCTTCAGCAATCTGTCAAATTCCTGTGTATCCATCTCCAAATTCCTCCAGCTGTCCTTCCCCGCCAAGTTTCAGCACCTGCTTCTCCACCCGGTCGATCTGGTCATTACACTGCTTCAGCACCTTCATTCCCTCGCTGTAAACGGCAAATGCCTCCTCCAGGGGAATGTCTTCCTTTTCCAGAGTCTCTATCATTTCTTCCAGTCTGGCAAAATTTTCCTCCAGACCGGGCTGTTTTGTTTCTTCCGGCATTTTGTTTTCCTCCGTGGCTTCCTCTCTGTTCCTGTCTGTTTTATGTTATAATGCTGACGTTTTTCAGCACATTATTTCTCTTTTCTCCAAAAAGCCTTCCCTGCCGGTGACCTTTGCATGAATCCTGCCATCTTTCATAATCAGCACAAGTTCCTGGCCTTCCTTCACCTGACCCACAGATCCGATATGATGTCCCGCCATGTCCTGTACATAGGAGTAACCGGAGTTTAAACGCTCCAGCGGGGAAAGTCCTTTCATCCGTTCCAGGAAAACGGACAGCCTGTGGCGCCTGTTTTCCAGAATCCGCCTCATTCTCTCCTGAATCCTCTCTTCTGCCGATATGGCTTCCAGTCTTTTCTCCCTGATCCGGTACAGGGGACTGGCCCCTTTCAGCTGCAGTTCCAGCCGGTGCGTCTGTTCCCGTGTTCTGTCGATTCTCCGGAGGATCAGGCTTTTCAGCCTGTCCTGATATGCGGCAACTTCTCCCAGAATCTCACGGATGTCCGTCACTGCCAGTTCCGCTGCCGCGGAAGGGGTGGGAGCCCGCAGATCTGCCACAAAATCTGTGATGGTGGTGTCCGTCTCATGTCCCACCGCCGAAATCACGGGCACGGAACAGTCAAATACCGCCTGCGCCACCGCCCTCTCATTGAAAGCCCACAGATCCTCGATGGAACCGCCGCCCCGGCCTACAATCATCACGTCCACCCCGAATGCCTCCAGCGCACGGATTCCGGCCACAATGCTGGCCGCGGCGGCCTCCCCCTGCACAATCGCCGGATACAGAATGATCTGCACATAAGGATTGCGTCTGCCGGCAATCTGAATGATATCCCGGACAGCCGCCCCCGTGTCTGCGGTCACCACACCCAGCGTCCTGATAAACCTGGGTATGGGCTGTTTGTATTCCCGGGCAAACATGCCCAGTTCTTCCAGTTCCCGCTTGAGCTGTTCAAATTTTTCATAGAGAAGCCCGTTTCCATCCAGCAGAATCTGTTTTGCGTAAAGCTGGTACTTTCCGTCCCGCTCATACACATCCACGGTTCCGCCCACAATCACCTGCTGTCCTTCGGACATACGAAAAGAGAGGCCCTCACGGCTGCCTGCAAACATAACGCAGCTTATGGTCCCCTTTGCATCCTTCAGCGTAAAATAAATATGTCCCGAGGAATGATACTTGCAATTGCTCACCTCCCCTTTCACAAAGAGGCTCCGCATCAGGTAATCCTGCGTGAACATATTTCTGATATAGGAATTTAATTGTCCTACGGTATAAACATTCCGAATCTTAATCACCCAGCTTTACAATTTTGGCCAGAATGGCGTTCACAAAACCGCCCGCATTTTCCTGGCCATATTTTTTTGCGATCTCCACCGCCTCGTCTATGGCCACACCTGCGGGAATATCGTCGTCATAGCGCAGTTCAAACACAGCCAGACGCAGCACGGCCAGTTCTACCTTGCCCATGCGGCTGGTGACCCATCCCACTGTGTTTTCGTCTATCAGCCGGTCTATCTCCGGAATTTTATCCCTGACCAGCTGACACCTGGTCTCTATATAATCGGCATCTTTCTGGGAACCGATGTCCTCATTGTCTTCCAGAAATAGTCTCATCTGTCTCGGCATATCTTCTGCCGTGTGAAATTCCACCTGGAACAAAAGCCTGAAAACCTGTTCCCTCTGCTCATGTCGTCCCATTACACGTTTCTCCCTCGTACCGCAAAACGGCGCAGTCCCTTCAGCCTTTCAGTTTTACGCCCGCAATGCGGATATTGACATTGCTGCATCCGAGACCGGTCATATTTTCAATGGCAGCCTTCACCTTTGCCTGCACCTGATGGCAGGTCGCCGGGATACTGTAGCCATATTCCATGGTCAGGGCCAGGTCAACCTTCACATTGCGCTCTGCCACTGTCACCCTCACGGCTTTCGTCAGTTTCTTGGCACCCACCCTGCTGATCAGTTCATTGGTGATATTGCCCGCCAGGGAACTGACGCCTTCCACTTCCGTGGCCGCAAGGGATGCGATCATCGCCACCACATCATCCGCAATCTGTACCACGCCAACCTTATCTTCTTCTTTCAATACTGTGTTATTTTCCTTTTCCATGTAATCCCTCCATCTTAGTTCCACTGCAGCCCTTCCGGCACCGTGCAAAGAAAAGAACCGGGTCAGCGCACATGTAATCAGAAACCGAAACAACGTCCTTCTACCATGATTCCAGACCAATCATGGTATTTATGGCCATTCGGCCTCTTCCTTTCACGAATAAGCACATTTTACCATGATTCCAGACCAATCATGGTATTTATGGCCATTCGGCCCCTTCCTTTCACGAATAAGCACATTATACCACAGTCCCTATTCATTTGTCACCCAAAAAGTCAGTGACAGCTGTTTTTCGTTCTGGGCATAGGCAATCTGGCTCTCTCCCTCGTTCAGATAGTCAAAAATCTCCTGCTCCGCTATCAGCATGGAGACAATCTCTTCATAGCAGGCCGCATCAGAACACTTTATGGTCACATCCCCGGCACCTTCTTGTGCCGCCTTCTGGAACAGCGCTTTCATTTGTTCTTTGTCATAGGAAGTAAAATAGGCGCCCTCCCTCACATAATAGTTGGCGGCCGTGGCAGTGCAGACGGGCATGGCCACCGCTCCCCCTATGGAGTGGGTCCGCAGAAGTTCCTCCGTGGTCACATTCAGATAATCATAATTGATCTCCGGCATGGAAAGTCCGCTCTCTCCTTCCTCCGGCGCAGGTTCTTCCGTCTGGTAGGACACATCCCCCCAGGTGGTGTCCACATAATAATAATCGCCGTCCACTTTCACCAGGTTCCAGGCATGTCCTTCCCCGGTCTCCACCGTCCCCAGCACCAGGGTACACTCCACCCCCAGTCTGTTCAGCAGATACTGGGTGGCTTTGGCATAGCCCTGACAGACGGACAAATGGTGCACGAACACGGAATAAATATTCTGATTATCCGCGGCGTTCAGATCATAGTCCGTGTTCCGGATCAGTGTCTCGTAGACATACTTTACCTTCTCATAATCGTCAGCATCCTCACGGATTCCCGACAATAATGTATCCACGGCGGCGGCGATCTCCTCCCTTCGTTTCAGGGCAGTCTCCACATCCATGTTATAGCTTCCCGAAAACTCAATGGAATTCAGCTTTTTCCCCCGGGAATATTTGGTGTAGGAATATCCTTCCACGTAGAAAAGTTCCGGATGATCGCTTAAAACACACTGGAAAATCTTGTCCACATGGCTCTCATCCAGGCCTGCTTCCAGACCGGCCCCGCTCAGCTCCATCTGCTCCCCGAAGCTTCCCAGAATCTGTTCCATGTCCCGGTACCATGTCTTCTCCGCCTCGTTTAAGCTGTCATAGGCATAAAGGGACGCTTCTTCCATCAGGAAGCACTCCCGGGGAGTTTTTTCCTCTTCTTCCGCAGATGTCTCCTCCGGCGGCAAAGCCTCCTCGCTTTCCTCCGACACCCCCCAGGACAGCACAAAATCCCGGGGAATTTCATCCAGAATATCATTTTCCCCGCATCCCGTAAACCCTATGCATAAAAGCAGCATCCAGAGGATACATAAAAAAATACTGTTCAGTTGCCGCCGGGAGGCGTCTTCACGCGGTTTTGCCTTCATCACCGGTTTCCCTTCGTTTCATACTTTCTGCCTTAATTTCTGCCAAACTCCGTGAGAACCAGCCCCTTGTTCCGGTCCAGGGTCATGCCGATGCTCCAGGAATTGACAAACAAAAGCAGGGGATTTCCCTTCATATCCTTCACCTTTTTCATATCCGAAGTGCCGCTGAGTTTTCCGATATCGATCTCGTCTTTATTCTCTATCCAGCGGATATGCTCATAGGGAAGATTTTCCAGCCGTATCTCCACATTATACTCATTTTCCAGTCTGTATTTCAGCACATCAAACTGCAGCACACCCACCACACCCACGATAATTTCCTCCAGGCCTGTGTTGAACTCCTGGAAAATCTGTATGGCGCCTTCCTGGGCAATCTGCTGGATGCCTTTCACAAACTGTTTTCTCTTCATGGTATCCATCTGCCGCACCCTGGCAAAATGCTCCGGCGCAAAAGTGGGAATCCCTTCGTACTGGAATTTCTCTTTGGGCATACACAAAGTGTCCCCTATGGAGAACACACCCGGGTCAAACACGCCGATAATATCACCCGCATAGGCTTCCTCCAGTATTTTCCGCTCATCCGCCATGATCTGCTGGGGCTGTGACAGGCGCATGACCCTGCCCCCCTGCACATGGCGCACTTCCATCTGCGCGTCAAACCTGCCGGAACAGATCCGCATAAAGGCAATCCGGTCCCTGTGAGCTTTGTTCATATTGGCCTGAATCTTGAAAACAAACGCGCTGAACTCCTTCTCTGCCGGTTCTATGAGCCCTGTATCAGCCTTTCTGGGAAGCGGTGTCGTAGTCATGTTCAGGAAGTGCTTCAGGAAGATTTCCACACCGAAATTGGTCAGGGCAGAACCGAAACACACCGGTGTCAGATCCCCGGCCCGCACTGCCTCCAGGTCAAATTCCGCCCCCGCGCCGTTCAGCAGTTCCAACTCTTCCAGCAGCTTGTCCACCGGCGCATCCCCTATTGCCTGCCGCAATGCCGCCTCATCCTCCAGCGGTATCTCCGTGGCCGTTCCTTCCTTGGTTCCCTTCTCCGTATCGGAATAAGAAATCACACAGTGTTTCTCCCTGTCATAGACGCCTTTGAATTCTTTTCCCGATCCGATGGGCCAGTTCACAGGGCAGGTAGCTATCCCCAGCTCCTTTTCAATGTCGTCCAGCAGATCGAAAGTGTCGTTTGCATCCCGGTCCAGTTTATTGATAAACGTAAAAATCGGAATTTTCCGCATCACACAGACCTTGAACAGTTTTCTTGTCTGTGCCTCCACACCTTTGGAAGCGTCGATCACCATCACGGCGGAATCCGCCGCCATGAGAGTGCGGTACGTGTCCTCGGAAAAGTCCTGGTGTCCCGGCGTATCCAGGATATTGATGCAATACCCGCCATATTCAAACTGTAGTACCGAAGACGTGACGGAAATTCCCCTTTCCTTTTCTATCTCCATCCAGTCAGAGACCGCATGTCTGGCCGTGGCCTTTCCCTTGACACTTCCCGCCAGGTTGATGGCGCCGCCGTAAAGCAGAAATTTCTCCGTCAGGGTGGTTTTCCCCGCGTCGGGATGAGAAATAATGGCAAAGGTACGGCGGCGGTTAATTTCTTCCGTATAATCGTTCATTTGTCCTGATAACCTCCGTTTTCCAGTGTACAAAACAGCAAAATGGATTCTGCCGGCGCTTACGTGGCTGAAGAAAGAGCGGAATTCCTTCCCTGCAGCATAGTTTCTCCCTCAAAAACCGGCTTCATACCAAAATAATGCAGCACAGTGGCCCCGATATCCGCAAAACTCCCCCGGGTGCCCAAATTTTCCGGTTCCAGCTTCGGACCGTACATCAGAAACGGCGTATATTCCCTGGTATGGTCAGTGGTGGCCTGGTATCCCGGGTCACAGCCGTGGTCCGCGGTGATCATCAGCAGATCATCCTCCCGCATTTTCCCCATAATCTCCGGCAGTCTGCCGTCAAAGTAAGTCAGGGCCCTGGCGTAACCGGCAATGTCCCTGCGATGCCCATACAGCATATCATAATCTACCAGATTAATAAAGCATAATCCTTCAAAATCCCGGTCCAGATATTCCAGGGTTCTCTCTATCCCCTCCTCATTGCCGGAAGTATACACGGATTCGGTGATGCCTTTTCCCGCAAAAATATCCTTTATTTTCCCTACGGCGATAACATCTTTCCCATTTTCCGACAACTGGTCCAGCATGGTAATTCCGGGGGGCAGAATGGAAAAATCATGCCTGTGGGACGTTCTGGTAAACTGTCCCCCGCAGGGGCCCACAAAGGGACGGGCGATCACTCTCCCCACTCCGTGTTCCCCCTGCAGAATCTCCCGGGCAATGCGGCAGTACTCGTACAGCTCCTCCAGGGGAACCACTTCCTCATGGGCCGCTATCTGAAACACACTGTCCGCGGAAGTATACACAATCAGGTCCCCCGTCTCTTTATGGGCGTCCCCGTAGTCCTGGATCACCGCCGTCCCGGAATAGGGCAGATTGCACAGAACGCCCCTGCCGGTTTTCTGCCGGAAAGGGGCAAGCACTTCTTCCGGAAATCCATGGGGATATGTGGGCAGCGGTCCCGGGGAATAGATTCCCGCAATCTCCCAGTGTCCTATGGTGGTATCTTTTCCTTTGGAGCGCTCCGTCATACGGGCTGTGACAGCTGTCTGCCGTATTGCGCTCCCGGTATCGCAGTCTCGTGAATCTTTGGTACCGGCCCGGTTTTTTTCACCTGACCCGCCGCCGGAAGGTTTCACTCCGTCGATTCGGAATAATCCCATCTCCTGCATGTTGGGCATATGAAAAAACGGGCTTGAGGATACGGTTCCCAGTGTGTTCACACCCACATCACCATAGGAAGCCGCATCCTCCATGGCGCCAATCCCAAAACTGTCCAAAACAATCAAAAATACTCTTTTCATATTCTCTTTTGTCCTTTCCGATAAAATGCAGGACAATGGCCATTCGGCCCCTTCCTTTTCTAAATAAGAATAAGGATATTATACCATGATTTTGTGCGCCAGGGCGCACATGGAATCAATAGTTGACATAACGCCCTTCTGTGTCAACATTATACCATAAACCCTATGTAAAACAAGTTAATTTCAGGGAAAAACATGTGTAAATTCATGCAGGACGGGACAGTTTGCCGTACATATTCTCACTGTGCCACCGTGCTGATGATAATATTTTCCGCGGCAACTTCCGTTTTACGTTTTACAATATCCTCAATCTGTGCCCTCATGGCGTCGTCAAGGGTTGCCGCATTGACCACCACGTCCACAGCGTCACCGTTGATGCTGACCACCACATCCTGGAATCCTTTGGCCTCCAGAAGAATTTCCGCGGCGGCTTCTTTCTCCGCAATGGCCGTCATCTGCACCATGCTGTCGATGGCCGCCTGCTTCTGCTCATCGCTGACCTCCGCGCTGTTGATAATTTCCAGCAGTGTCTCCTTATTTTTTGCCCGGGTCTGTTCCTTTAAAAGCTTGGCGTCCGAAAGCATGGACATGCCTCCGTTGGAGGTAAACACTGCTTCCCCGGGGATTTCCCCTTCTTCCGGTGTATTTCCGGCCACTTCGCCCTCTGCCGCGCCCGCCGCGTCCGTCACCATATCCGTGTCAAGATAGTCCTCCGCAATCACATCCCCGTCTGTATCCAGGCTTTCGATCTCCGTCACTCCGTTCACCAGGTCTTCCTCTGACAAATCCAGCAATCCGTCCAAAGTATAATTGTCGGACACCACCCCATCCGAATCCACCGGGCTTGCACTGCCCACGTCCACATTGCTGTCATCTGTCTTGAGATATTCATCCTCCAGTCCGGTTCCCGCAAACTGCAGATAGCCTGCAATTGCAATCATAATTGCCAGTGCGGTTATCATTAGCTGATTTTTTTTGATTAAGCTTTTCACGTTTCATCCTCTCCTCACGTTTTACTAGTTCATTGTATGAGCCTTCCGGATGATATATGCTTGGGAATTCCCCAAATTATTTCTGTCCCGGCGACTGCTGTTCCTCCGGTGCGGGAACCATTTTCACCACCTTTACTTTATGGGCCTCCACCCCGAAAAGCGCTTCCGCAATTTCCACAATATTTCTGCTCACGGTGCCGCTTCCCGCCCCTTCCGCCACCACCAGCACTCCTTCTATCCGGGGCGGCAGCGTCTTGACCACATATGGCTCGCTGGCCCCGCTCTCCGTGCGGTACACGGCGCTTTCCCCGGAATCGGTTTCGTTTACGGTACGTGTCCCACCCTGGGCGTCACTTTCGCTGGTAGCCGAATGTCTTACCGTTTCCTCCTTCTCAACCACCAGTTCTCTTGAGGATTTCAGGGTAATCATCACTTTCACCTTTCCCACGCCTGCCATCTGGGAAAGGGCCTCCGTCAGGCTCTCCTCCAGGTAAGCCGCATATGCCTCATCCGTCTCTTCCCCTGCCTTTTCCCGGCCTGGCTCCTTGTCCGTCTCCTCCTGAGGGGTCACAAGCCCGCTTTCCTCCCCCGCCTCTCTCCCGCCCTGGTCCCCGCCATCCTTTTTGGTGGGCAGCGCGATGATCACCAGCAGGATTCCCGCCAGTACAAGAACGATAAAATTGTCCTTCCGAAACCATTTTTGCAGCCCTCTGTCAGCCGCCCATTTTTTCCAGTCCCTGCCCATATCCCTCCTGTCCTGCCCTGTTCCTTCGGCATCCTCCCGGAAATCAAAGCCTCCCCTTCCTCACTTTATGGTAATCGGCCCGATCTCCTCCACCCTGATCTCAATCTCCCCGGAAGGAGCCTGATTCCCCCTTTCTCCTGCCGCATCCTGCAGGGGATTCCCGGAACCGGTAGTTTCCGGCTCTGCCGCATCCGCTTCCGCTGCTGTTCCTTCCTCCCTGGGATCCGCCTCCGGCGCCGCACCCCCGGACACGGATTCCTCCGGCCCCGGGTTCCCCTTTTCTGTCAGCTTCCTGATTTCTTCCAGGGTCATCTGCTCCAGAAGCTTGTCGGCTTCCGCCGCATTTTTCTCCGCTTCCCGCATGCCCTGCTCCAGTCCCCGCCGGAACTGCTCCAGGATGCCTGCCGTGTCCAGCGTCCCTTTTCCCAGGAAAAAATTCCCCACCGGCAAAAAAAGCTGTATCAGAATCATGATACTCACCAGCAGTTTCAAATATTTTTCATAGGCATCCCCCGCCCGGAAATGCATCAGCGCCTGGGCGCATATCATGAATATTCCCACCCTGCATATTGTCCTGAAAAATGACTGCAGCATAGTGACCTGCCTCCTTTCCCACTGTAATACTGCCTGTTTTATGCTTTGTCAGCAAATTGTAACCGCTATGGCCATCAGAAACAGCATCATTGCGGTTCCCACCGTGCGCAGAAGCAGAAAACCCGCATTTCCTATCCTGTCCGCACAGGCTGTAAGCCTGTTGTCACTGACGATTCCCATAAAGGCAGCGGCAGCTTTCAGCACTCCGGATATCACCGCGATTTTCAGCAGCGGCAGCGCGCAAAGCAGCAGTAACAGCAACAGCAGTATGGCGCCGATGCTGTTGCGGATCACAACCGCAGATCCCAGTATCAGCTCTGTCACACTGCCTGCGGTGTTTCCCACTCCCGGTATGGCGGAAATCATCTTCTGAAGCACGGAATTTCTGGCGGAATCCACCATGGGCGCAATCAGCCTCTGGAATATGCCGATTCCCGTCACCACCCCCAGCGCACCTTTCAGCACCCAGCCCACCGCTTTTCCCAGAAAATCTATCAGGAAATTCAGTTTTTCTTCTATCCAGATTCCGTTTACCACTGACAGCATACAAAAGCTGTAGATCAGGGGAAGCAGCCACGACGACAACACGGCTTCCACGCCGTACACGGCAAACAGCATCAGCTGCTGGGATGCCCCCGCGCTGACAGAACCTGCGGCCACCCCTACCGAAAGCAGGTAGGCGGGCACAAGGAGCTTTACAAACAATATAATATTTTCCATGGTCTCCCCAGCCGTGGACGCAGCCTGGAAAAAACATTTCAAAAGCACCGTGGTACAGAGCAGATACATGAAATAGAATCCCATGTCGGCCACCTGGCGCTTGTCAAAGATTTCCACAAAATGGGTCAGCATCGCGGATACGATTCCCAGTACCAGCAGCCACAGAAACACATCCCGCATACTCATAAGCTGGGCCGTAAAATCCGCGATGCTTCCCTGGAACAATGCGGAAACAGCCCCGAAAATATCCCCCGACATCATCTGGGAAAACAGCTGTTCCAGGTTCAGGTTCTTTTCCGGAAAAAGACGGGAGATCCCTTCCTCCAGCTTATCCAGCCCGTAATCCTGCCAAATCAGCTCCAGCTCCATGCAACAACTCCTCTCACAGAAAACTCTGTATCTGTTCAATGACTGCAAAAAGAATGGGCAGACCCGCAAACATCACCGTGAGCTTTCCCAGGACCTCGATCTGTCCCGCCACCGCCTGGTATCCCGCATCCCTGCAAATATCGGCGCTGAAATCACATATGTACGTGATACCGATTACTTTTAATAAAATGGACAAATACCCTTCCGCGCCGTTTAAATATTCCCTGATTCTGGAAAACTGCGCAGTCACCGTCTCCACCTGCCGTATGGAAAAGAAAAAAACGATGATGCTGACAGCCAGTCCCATATAAGTGGCATATTCCGGCTTGCTTCCCCGGAACTGAATTGCCAGCAATACCCCCGCAATGCCCAGAAAGGCCACCTTAACAAGTTCCGTCATAATAATCCTCCATTCTTGTTCAGTGCGCGAATTTGGGCCTAAGCACAAATTTGCCTGTGAAAAATTTATTTTTCACAGTATGCCTCCTAAAGCGCAAACAATGTCTGTATTGTCTGGAACAGTTCATATATGTACGGCACAATCCAGGTGAGCACCAGTATCAGTCCTGCAAGGCTGATCAGGAAAGCATGTTCTTCCCTGCCACTGTGTTTCAGTATCTGACTCAGTATGGTAACCAGTATTCCCACTGCCGCAATTTTAAATATCAGACTTACTCCCATAACGCCTCACATTCTCGTCAGGATATGCAGGATTCCGGGCTTTCACAGAAACACCAAAATCAGAAGCAGGCCGCCCATTGCACCGAGTCCTACAGCCATCCTGCATTTTTCCTCATTTTCTTTCTCCAGCCTCTCCTGGGTTCCGTGCAGAAATTCCATGCTCTGTTCTATGGCCCGCAGCTGCATCTGTCCATCCGCAAATCCCGCCTGGGAAAGGAACCTGAAAAAAGCCTCCCTGTCCTCCTCCTTCAGCGGCAGTGTTCTGAACACCTCCCCCATCTCCTCCCGGAACACCTCCCCGAAGGAAATTCCCGCATTCTCTGCCATCCTGCCGCCGATTTTCAAAAAAGCCCCTTCAAATGGCGGCTTCAGATAGCGCGCCGCATGTCCGCAGCATTCCGGGAGCGTTGCCCGGCCGTACCGCACTTCACCTGCCATCAGTTCCAGAAGATTCTGCAGTACCCGCAGGGCTTTTATCCGGCCTTCCAGCTGGAACCGATACCATATTCCCAGCCCCAGGCATCCCGTAAATATCATACACCCGCCCAAAGTCCGAAGCATTCCGGTTCCTCCTTCCTCACGCACTTCCCGGCATTTTATTTCCCGGTTCCTCCGGGTGCCGGCGGGATGTCCTGCCGCTCTCTTCCAGCTGCTTTACCACACATTTCCCATTTTCTTTGCCCAGAATCAGAAACAGGTCAAACATTCTCTCCCAGAAATCTGCCCCCTTTCCAAACCGGCGTTCCACGTCTGCCCTGCCCTCCCCGTGAACCGTGGCCAGGATCCTGCACCCGCAGGCAGACGCCTGTCCCAGCGCCTGCAGTTCCCCGTCGCTTCCCAGTTCGTCTATGGCAATCACCCGGGGCGACATGGACCGCAGAAGCAGCAGCATTCCCAGTTCCTTGGGACATCCGTCCAGAACATCCGTCCGCATTCCCACATCATTCTGCGGCCTTCCCAGAAAAGAGCCTGCCAGTTCTGACCGCTCATCCACCACGCCTACGGTCATCCCCCTGCCAAAAGCATTTCCATCCGAAATCTGGCGTACCAGATCACGCAATATGGTTGTTTTTCCACAGCCGGGCGGTGATATGATCAGCGCGCTCTTCAGCCGTCCCTCCCTATACATCCTGGGAAGCACCTGGTCTGCCGCCCCTTTTTTCTGATGGGATACCCTGATATTGAAAAAAGAAATATTTTTCAGGGTCCTGAGTTTCCCGTTTTCGGCCAGAACGGCTTGTCCCGCCACCCCCACCCGGTGTCCTCCGGCCACGGTCACAAATCCCCGCCGCAGTTCTTCCTCAAACGCATAAGGCGAGTAATGGCAGATATGCTCCAGTATTTCCTCCAGCTCCCTTTCCGTCATACGCCGGGCTCCCAGGCAGGAATCCGTAAATTCCCCCTGGTCCGTGAGAAAAAATTCCCTGCCATCCATGTACAGCACTGCCTCTCTTCCCGCCCGCAGGCGGATTTCCTGGATTCGGTCCTGGGCATCCGCCGTCCTCTGCCAGAATGTCCTGTGTGATAATGGGAACAGCTGTAAAATAGAGTTTTCCATCGACATGTCCTCCTTTCTCAAATATATGAGCAAACTGCACGGATATTCCTATATCCTGAAAAAGCCGCGCGGGGCGCATGTTGCGTCAGCAACTATTTTCCTTATGCGCCCGTGTGCAATCCAGTAGGGGAATGCCCTTCTCCACTACTCGTGCGCCGGGTGCATGTTGCGTCAGCAACAATTTTCCTTATGCACCCCTATGCAATCCAGTAGGGGAATGCCCTTCTCCACTGCTCGTGCGCCGGGTGCATGTTGCGTCAGCAACTATTTTCCTTGTGCACCCGTGTGCATAAAAAAACACCCGCAGGCGAATTCCTTCACCTTGCGGGTGTTTTTCACACAATCTATGCAGTTTAATAAGTGTATACTGAATGATACAGGCGGCAGTATCCTCCCCCGATGCGCTCCACCTGCAGGTGAATCCAAAAATACTCCGCATCCATGTCTTCCAGGGCGCCGTCCACATAGCCCTCCCGGTAGTCCTCATTGTTATAGGCCCGTTCTATGGCATCCCACAGAGTCTCCGGAATCACGTTTGTAAATTGTCCTTCTCCCGTTCCCAGCTCCTTCAGCTGCTTTTCACAATCTTCATAGTATTCCCTCAGGGTCTCCCTGACTTCCTCTTCCGTAATTCCGGCCTCCTCCAGATTTTCACGCCGTCTCTCTGCCTCTGTCCCTTCCGGATCCGTCACGGTCTTGCTCTGCCAGGTCAGGGGTTCTGCAGGATCCGGGTTGATAAGAGGGGTCTCCTCCGGAGACTGTTCCCCGGAATCAGGATTGCCCGTTTCCGGGGTTCCCTGCTGGTCCGCGCCCTCTCCTATGTCAGTCTCTGCGTTCTGCGCCTGCCCTGCCCCGGAATCGTTCCCGGATGTCCCTTCTGCCAGGCAGGCCGGAAGATAAACTGCCAGTCCCGTTCTCCTGTGGCTGGAAGCAAATTCCTGGTCTGACTTGTTGAAAAAGTCATATGTGGCAGGATCCGTATCATCCCATGTGACATCCACATTATAATAATTTCCATCCAGCTTTATAATGTTCCAGGCGTGGTCTTCCCCTGCAAATCCCGTACAATAATAGCAGGGGATGCCCAGCTGCTGCATCAGATACTGGAAAGCCCTGGCATAGCCTGCACAGACGCTTCTTCCCTCCACCAGGGCGCTGTAAGCACTCTGGTTCATGGGGGCATCCAGTACATACTCTGCCATCTCCATCAGGCTGTCATGTACCTGCCTTTCCTTCTCCCTGCTGCTGCCCAGGTTCTCCACTCCGGACAGAATACTTCCCGCAGCCGCCTCAAAATCGGCCCGGGCCGTGTCCAGATTCTCCGCTGTGGCATTATATTTCAGGGTAATTTCCACACATTTTCCGTTTTTCAGATATTTGCAGGAATACCCCGTCTCCAGCCAGAACAGCTCCGGATGGTCATTGTAAACTGCCTCAAATACTGTCCTCAGCTGGTCTACATTCACCGTTACCACCGGAGAAAAAGTCCTGCCCAGTTCCATGGCATTGGCATAAATCTGGGCGTAAAGCCGGCGCATATCCTCCTCCAGCATGGCATAATAGGGATAGAGCTCCCCGTCAAACGCAAGTCCCTCCCCCGTATTCCCCAGAGGCGCGTTTTCCGGCAGCTCATCGGCCTCGTCCTCCGGAATCTGTTCTGCCTCCTCCTGTACCGGCTCATATCCCATCCGGTCGCTCACGGATTCAGGGGCCTCCACATTCTGCTCTCCGGGCAGTTCATAGCTGGCCCTGCCGTCCTCCTCCATCCAGTCAGTGCTCACCCCGGGCTGAATTTCGGAGGGCGACTGGCTGTCGGACGAGTTTCCATCCCCTGACACCGTAAGCTCTGTCTGCCCTTCCGGAGTCTCACTGCCGGAGCTTCCATTTTCTGGCTGCTCCTTGTCCGACGGCAGTACGCCTTCAGACAAAATCCCTAAAATGCCTTCCCAGCCGGCACTTTCGTTCCGGCCGGCCCTGCCGCCTTCCCCCTCTGATTTTGCCTGGGTCATATTCTCCACTTTTTCCGCAAGCATTGCCGTAAGTCCAGGACTCAGGGCGCAGACCAGGATTCCGATGCAGGATGCAATAATCAATGCCACAATGGAAAAAAAGATTCCCTTCAATACTTTCATGTTTAACCCCATTTCTGCGCGGCCTTTTGCGCATGTCAAGTTTGTGGATGCCGCGCAGACACAAACTTGGGATTGAAAATTTTCAATTTTCAATCTTTCTCCCATCTGTCCGCTTTCGCGGACGCTCAAGTCAGGACCGCTGCCGGCATTCCGGCCGTCTTATTTCTCGAATCTTCCCAAATGTTTATCTCTCCTCCGCATGGGACATCAGTTCTTCCCTGCTCCCGTAAAGATATACCACATAATGATCGTCTTCATACAGCTTTTCACCAGCCCGGAGGACCTTCGCTTTTCCGTATTCTGTCGCCTCCTCCGTTGTCAGCAGCAGAAATACCGGTCCCTGGTGATAATCTTCCTGATAGTACTTCACCGGCGAAGACCATTTAAAGTATTCCAGACTTTCCGGATCTTGTATATTGGCAATTTCCACCCTGCCATCGGTAAGTTCCGTCATAATATTGGCATTCCAGTAAGTGGCAAATCCGAACTCAAAGCCCTTTTCCTCCAGAAAAGCCGCCACCGGGCGCCTATCCTGGTTTTTGTCCGTGGTCAGAAAAGAAAGCGTGACCTTGGCGCTTCCCAGAAGCAGTCCCGCCGCCAGCACAAGCCCCAGCACAAGCCGGTCAAGGGCCGGTGCTTCCCCTTCCAGGTAAAAAACAATGGCCGGAAGGGCAAAAATCAGTATGGTGATATAATACCGGGGCACCATGGTGCTGCTGGAAAATACAAACACAAACACATTCACCGCCAGGGACACTCCCAGAAACAGCAGCAGAAAAAACCGCCTTCCCCTGCTTTTCCGAAACATTCGCACCGCGCAATATCCGAAAATAAAGATAAATACAAACGAAAAAACACTTATTATCCCACGCAGGGACAAAAATCCTTTGTCCGGGATATACCCGAACAGCATCAGCAGGCTTCCCAGTGCATTCTGTACCCTCTCCCAGAAAATCCCCTGATACACCGCGATAAAATTGGTGGATTCATAGGTCTGGAACACATAGTTTCTGCTCACCCACAGCACATTGAGCGCATATCCCAGCACGCCACATACTGCTCCCAGAAATGCAAAATAAAAATAAGATACGCGTCCGTTTTTCCAGATCCCCCGGAACGGCACCCGCCAGTCCTGCTCCGTGCCAAACATTTTCCTGAATTGTCTGCATTCCTCCGAACCTGCCAGATACAAAAAAGCCGCCAGCATCAGTGGACACTGCATGGCCAGCAGATAACGCACACCGGATACCCCGCAGACCACGGCCAGAACCACGTACACAATCCCCATCTCCCACCTTCTGGCCCTGGTGTAGTCTTCTTTTTTCACCAGGCGCAGAAACAGTCCGAAATAGAACAGCAGCAGAATCACATGGGGCATATAGGTATTTCCCAGCTGCATATGTGTCATCATGGTTTCCGAAAACGGCAGTAACAGAACGGCTCCCCCCAGGGCAGTCCATCTCCGGTCCGTCTTCAACGGCTTCATCATATAAAACCAGGATACCAGTATCAGCACATATGACAGAATATTGGTAACCATCCGGATAATATGCCAGTTGTCACAGATCAAAAACAGCGGCGCCATCACCAGCTGGGTGTACAAAACCCGGAATTCCGTGGAATAGTACCACTGGTTTGTGGCAAACAAGTGCTTACTTTGTGCCAGCAGTTTCGAAAAAATCATTTCTGCCGCCATATCAGAATCCAGCCAGTGATCCTGACAGAATATATTGAGCAAAGCCAGCCCCAGAACCATTAATCCCGGAAAAATATAGGGACCGGATTTTTTTATACTGAATTTCATGAATTTTCTTTCCTCTGCGTCTTTTTGGAGAGGGCCATTCGGCCTCTTCTTTTCCGGAATAAGGTCATTTTATACCATGATTGCACCCAATCATGGTATCACCATGGCCATTCGGCCTCTTCTTTTCTGGAATAAGGTCATTTTATACCATGATTGCACCCAATCATGGTATCTCCATGGCCATTCGGCCTCTTCTTTTCTGGAATAAGGTCATTTTACCATAGTCTGCCATATTCCACAACAAAAAATTCCTTGTCAGGTTTGTAAGGCTCGTCCGGCCTCGCCGGCTTCCTTAGGGGTTCTTGCAGAAATGCCCCAGGGCATCTTTGGGATGGCCTGGGGCATGTAATCTGTCTGTCAGCGTTTTTCCATTTCAATATATTCTTCCTGCTTTGCCATAACGCTCTTGTACGCAGGCCGGATAATTTTGTCCATATTGATCAGCTCCTCGATTCTGTGGGCGCTCCACCCCACAATCCTGGCAATGGCGAAAATGGGCGTGAACATCTCCAGCGGGATCTCCAGCATACTGTATACAAATCCGCTGTAAAAGTCCACATTGGCGCTGACGCCTTTGTAAATCCTTGCCTTCTCCGCAATTACCTCAGGAGCCATGCGCTCTATCATGGAATACAGGGCAAAATCTTTTTCCCTTCCCTTGGCAGACGCAAGCTGATGCACAAATCCCTTGAAAACCTGCGCCCTGGGGTCAGAAAGGGAATAAACTGCATGGCCCATACCATAAATCAGGCCTTTGCGGTCAAACGCCTCCCTATTCAGTATTTTCTTCAGATAAGCCCTGACAGCTTCCTCATCCTCCCAGTCAGCCACATTGCTCTCAATGTCCCGCATCATCTCAACCACTTTGATATTGGCACCGCCGTGCTTGGGACCTTTCAGGGAGGACAGCGCCGCCGCTATGACGGAATATGTATCGGAACCGGAAGAGGTCACCACACGGGTCGTAAAGGTGGAGTTATTACCGCCGCCGTGCTCCATATGCAGAACTAACGCTATATCGAGTACAGTTGCTTCCAAATCCGTATATTTTTTATCCGGCCGAAGCATCATCAGAAGATTTTCCGCAGTGGATAATTTGTTGGAAGGACGATGTATGTACATACTTTCATCGTTCTGGTAATGATTATAGGCATGATAACCATACACAGCCAGCAAAGGAAACACGCCGATAAGGCTGAAACACTGACGCAGCACATTTTCCACGGAAGTGTCACTGCAGTTTTTGTCATAAGAAGCCAGCGTGAGCACACTTCTGGTCAATGAATTCATGATGTCATTGCTGGGCGCCTTCATGATGACATCCCTGGTAAAATTGGTGGGCAGCGTCCTATGGGAAGCCAGTATATCCCTGAACTGTTTCAGCTGCGATTTATCCGGCAGCTTCCCGAACAGAAGCAAATAGGCCACCTCCTCAAATCCGAAATGTGTCCCTTTGAACCCCTTCACCAGTTCGATACAGTCATAACCCCTGTACCACAGCTTACCCTCACAAGGGGTTTTGACTCCATCCACCATTTTAAAAGCGTCAATGCGTGATATATTGGTCAGTCCTGTCACCACACCGTTTCCGTTCTTGTCACGCAAGCCCCTCTGGACTTCATATTTGTCAAACATTTCCGGCTCCAGGTGATCGGCTTCCTTGCATAAACATGCATAATCATTCAATAATAATTCTTTCTTCTTCAATAAACAAGTCCTCCTTTATCCAGTTCAACCCCACCGCGACAACAAAATACTGCTCCTGTCCAAGCAAATATTGTTTTTATTGTACCTTTTTTTCATGTTCTCTGTCAATGAAAAATATATAAAAACCAGCTCCGAGTCTTTTTTTAATCGAAAAAACCGCACATTACATGCGGTCGTTCATTAGAACTCCATTTTAGATATTTAACCTATCTACTTGACAAGGGGCACATCAATGTCATAGCCTTTTACCGGTTCAGGAAGTCCTATTTTCAAAATCTCTCCCGCCCAAATGACCACCAGGCAGACAGGTGCAAGCCAACGAATCATGACTTCAAACAGCTTCTTTCTCCGAAAAGAACCGGAAGTCTCCACCTCATCAGAAATCACTTTGGTTCCCCTCCCGGCGCAACCGGAAAAAACGCCTGCCTATTCCTCTTTTCCAAAATATTTTTTCATATATGCCAAAAGAAGGATTCCCAAAACCGGGAATACTGCCGCCATCAGCATGCCCGCCTTAAATCCCACCTGTTCCGGCGTCAGCGACAGCCTGCTGCCCAATGTCCCTGCCCACTCCGTAAGGGCAATCCTGTCCACAACGATGCCAAGGGCCTGGGGCGCAATGGAGGCCCCAAGATCTCCCCCTGCCGCCATCAACGCATAGGCTGCAACACCGGCAGCAGGTATTTTTTCTTCCATGAAAATCAGGGTTCCCGGCCAGAGCATGGCGGTGCAGATTCCCACCGCAACGCAGGCAGCCAGAGACAATACCGCATTGGAGAAAATCCCCGCGCTCAGATAACAGACCACAGCCCCCCACATACTGATTGTCAAAATACTGAAAATGTTCTTACCATATTTCGCATAAGCCGTCCTTGTCAGGGCAAGCACTCCGGCGAACAGGGACATGCCCAGAATGTCCCCCCATACCTTTGGTATCTGCAACGCTTTCTCCGCATACACGGAAATCCAGTTCGTCATGGTATTCTCCGCGCAGGCGCCCAAAAAGATGCAGGCCATGCAAAGCAGAAGCCCCTTTGTCCTACGCCTGGAACCCGCAGGCTTTGACTCATCCTGCCCCATATTCATATCCGGCAGAGGCGATGTCATAAACAGAATCGACGCAATCACCGGCAGCAGGGCCCAGAAGAAGGTGAGGTACATCCAATATTCATTTCCCACAATTCGCAGAAACAAAGTGCTGATCAGGACCACCCCCACAAACCCGTAACCGTATAGGGCATGAAGTATACTCATATCCTTATCCGGCGTATCCGAAGGCAGCGCCGCTATGGTGGGGCTTACCAACACCTCGCCCAATCCCGCGGCCACGGAAAAAAGAAAGGTACCGGCTACAAGGCCCATATAGGCATACCCGGGAAACAGCATGGGAATCAATGCATATACGAACAAGCCTGCAGCCGTTACAAGGGGCATCAGGCGGATGGTTTTGTGAATGTTGAAATACCTGCCAAAAAAGCAGAAAATCAAATCGATTCCAAGCTGTGTGCAGAAATTAATCAGAACAAGTGTTCCCAACAGTGTGTAGGAGATTCCGTACTGCTCCCGAAATGTGGCAAACAGCAGGGGCGGCAGGCTGAACACAGAGGACATTGCCAGGTTTGCAAAATAGCAGGCACGTTTGCTTCGTTTATAATTTGGTTTTTCCATGATTATCCTTCCCTTTTCTTCATCATTCTCTGCCAACCGGTCTTCCCAGGCAACCAGGCATCATCCGTACAAAATATTCCGGATGCTCCTCAAAATAACAGGCAAACCCATTCTAACCCCCCATGCGGCCAGCCGCACCATCATCCATAAAAGCCCGGGGGGTTTTGATGATGCACACAAACCCCAAGAGCATGCGGTTTGGCGCACTGCTGTCTCGGTTTTTGTGCAAGGGAAGCACAAAAACACTTCGCGGTGCCGTAGTGATGCAGGGGCTTTCATTGTAACATTAATAGGAAAACATGGCAAGCTTTGTAATGTTCATTTGGGATACGGCCTGCGGACTCACCTGCAGCCGCTCCGCCAGAACTTCCCCCGTATATCCCCTTTCTTTACGCAGAAACGCAATTCCTTTTCCGGTTTTTCAGCAAACCTCCTTATTTTTCACTACCTTTCGGAATTTCCCATCCCCATTTCACCAAACGGCACAGGCTTCCGCTTTTATGGATTCGCCTGTGTTTTACGTCAAATACAAATTGTCTGTCCGAAAATTTGTCCTCTACAATGCTGCGCAGCATGTGCCTTTTATGATAAGGGAAATGCACCCCACTGCCCATGCTGACCGCGTTAATGCAGAAAGCAATAAAATCAACCTGGAGTTTAGCCTGGGGCTTCGTCGGAAAGGTATGAAACCTTCACGTACATACGGGAAAGAGGCCAAATTATTTAAGACCTGTTCTTTTCCGATTTCACACATGAAACAGGCAAGACAGATGATGATCGCAAAAATGAAAGGAAGAAATCTTAAGCATTTTTTAATGGAATTACAAAATGACCTATGATAGAATAAATCAATTGAAAAGCGATACGGAGGTCCTGAAAAGTATGAAAAAAACTGCCTTTTTATGTGTATTATTGATTTTGATGTTTTGTTCTGCCTGCGGAAATACAGAAGCTCCATTTACAACAGAAGACACTCAAGAAAGCAGCCGGGCGGGTGATGAAGTTCCAAGTAATCAGAATATAGATGTTGTTGTCCAGGACAAATTGACCTATTCCAATTTAGACAGTGAATTATCCATGAATGAAGTCCGGGATATTTTGCTGAAATCCGGGATTCAGCCAAATCACGTTGATACGGTATTGAACTGGGTAACGGACTATAATAACAGCATGAGGGAATGTCCGTCTTTTTCATTAGTCGGGGATTTTGTCACAATAGACGAAATGGCGGTCGACTATGGGGAATACTACGACATGTCTACGGAATGGTATAAGCGCAATCGTCGAAATTACCATGATGTTGTTTGCAGGATTGCGGCTTATGAGTTAAATCAAGACAATATTTCGATAGGAAATGTACTTAAAAAAGAAAATTTTGATTGTTGGGACGAGAATACGGCATGGCTTTATACCGACGGCGATATTCTGTTCGGACGGGAAGCCGTAGAGGGGGAACATAAGGCATATGTTCCTTTTCCGCTGATTGACTGGAGTCAAGATATACAGGCAGCATATTTTACCCTGTTTAATCCGGTTCACATTACAGAGCAATGCAGCGAACAGGAAATGCTGCAGGCCATTCAGGAAAAATGGAATGAGCAGGAAATTTCCTTCAAAGACAGTGCGTTTTCTTTCATTACCTTTTGGACGCAAAGCGGTGACAGAATATGCGCTTCACATGCTGCCACTTTGATCGAAACAGAGAATGGATATTTGCTGTTTGAAAAAACCAATCCGGAATCTCCCTATTCGGCAGCAAAATTTTCTTCTACCGATGAAGTAAAGCAATATTTATATAACATGATGAATTTAGATTATTCAAAATACAATGAGCAAATTGGAACTTATATTATTTTGCAAAATGACAAGCTGCTTTAAAAGCAATATCACGTCTATAACTTCATATTTTTTATTTGCGGTAGCGATTATCTTAACAGAAAATCAGCTACCTTTTTTATTTTACTGCGCCTGTGCGCTCACAGCCTGTAATACATTCTCTGTCTGTCCGCTGCCAGCAAATTCCTTTCTGTTATCTGCAACTTCCCTTTCCGGAAAGTGCTTCCTACATTTCCTCTGGGAAAATCCCCCGGCCTATACAGTCCTTTTTCCAAACTCCCTGAAATATCTCTGTGCCATCTCCGGGGAAATGTCCAGTTTTTTCTGCAGTCTTCCCAGAATATCATCATCGGACAGGCCAAACTCATGGCCTGTCTCGATAATCTCTTCCGCTCTGCCTTCTATCCTGGTCTCTTCAAATACAGTAAACATATTCACATCTCCTTTCTGTTCCAGTGCATTGTAGTCAATCTGATTGTTCAACGCTCCTGCGGCTGTCAGAATGACAGCTTTATCCACCTGGCGTTCTTTCGTGTATCCGATTGCCCTGCTTCGAATCTCACCTGCAGGACGGCTGCTGTCCAACAGAATCTCCAGAAGATTAAAAAGGTCTACATTGTTCATATTGTGCAGCACAAGGTTGTTCTTTCTCGCCTCCACCAACAGCATCCGATAGTCGTTCACATACTTCCTTAACGCCTCCGGAATATTCAACATGTCGTGCAGACTCGCTGCCCCGTCCCAGGGTTTCTTTCCATAATACACAGTCACCGTAATCACGGGCATAAATCTATCCGTACGTTTCATTCTGGACAGGTATTCATCCTCTTCCATACCTTCTGCCTTTTTATACTTTGCGGCATTGCTGTCATACTGCTTTTTGTAGGCACTATAGTCATAACCCATCACCCTCATTGGCATGGCGTAGTCGATATACTCTTGTGACTCGTTCCCTAACATTACAAACTCTATCCCGTATGCGGTGGATTTCTTCCTTATTTTTATGTTGTCCCTGGATGCAGTGATTCCCTCTGCATGCTTTTTATGCTCCAATATGGTGGAACTCTCCGTATCCAGATCCTCCAGTTCATGGGGCTGTATCACCTGCTCTCCCTGGAACAGAACCGCATTAAAGAGGTCAGCAAAGCGCGCATTGTCACGCCAGTAGTTCTTCAGTATGATATCCGGCTTTAGATTCCGTTGATTCCTTGCCATATCGTATTGTTTCCTTTCCTGCCTGTTTCTATTATACTATCCCAACATGAGAATAGCAAGACCGCCTTGTCCTATGCAGCGGCACAAGGTCCGGGAAGAAGTGGCGCAGCAGATTTCCTGACTAAATATCACTTACTTTATATCAGCCTATATGTCCCTTTTCCCAGCTTTTTGACCCATCCTGAAACTTCACCCTGATTCAGAATTCTCTGAAGTTGTCTTGCACTGCAGTGAAGATGAAAAGCAGCCTGCTCTATTCCTTTTAATGTCTGGTCGCTGCATTTGTACCTCATGTAAAATATAACCCGTTCCGTAAGGGATGCAGGGGCGGCATCTATCGTAGTCATTGCCCCGATTTTGGCCGAAAGACTGTTGCAGATCAGCACGAGAAATTCACTGTTGGAAAACAGCATTTCCCTGTATTTTTCAATGGAAAAAGAAATACATGTCAGGCTTTCGGCGGCTTCCGCATAAATATTGCTGCTTTTGGGATAAAAGATGTCCATATCTCCGAGAAAGTAATCTGTCGTTCCGCTGGAAAGGGAATATCGTGTGCCATCATTGCGAATAAAATAGATATTTAAAGAACCCTGTTCCACAATCTGGAATAATAATTCATTCTGAAAAGGAGAACTCACCAATTCGCCTTTTTCATATCTCATCAGATAAAAATCCACATTTAGCGAGTCAAGTACAGTATAATATTTACTTTTGGCAATATAGGCTGCAACTTCCTTTTTATCATATATTCTTTCCATAAAATCCTCCAACCGGACATATGTCTTGTTCCTTGGATTTATTATACAGTATAATGAAAAAAATGCAAGAAAGGAAAAGAAAATATGACATCCGTTTTTGAAGAAAAAAATCTTTCCAGGGCAATTATGAGAGTTGGTTTGCCTGCCATGCTGGGACAGCTTACTACACTGATTTATAACATTGCCGACACGTTTTTTGTTTCTCTGACAAAAGATCCCGCAATGATTGCAGCGGTAACACTGTGCGCGCCAATACTGCTTATTATTATGTCCATCGCCAGTATTTTCGGAATGGGCGGCAGCAGTGTAATTGCCAGATTACTGGGTGAAGAAAAGAAAGACGAGGCCGGCACAACAGTAAATTTCTGTGTATATACAATGGCAGTTGCAGGCATGATTACACTTGTTCTGGGACTGGCATTTTTGCAGCCGATGGCAGAAATATCCGGCGCGGATCCGGACAATATTGCTTATACCTGTGATTATCTGAAATGGATTTTTATGGGCGCTCCTTTCATTATGCTGGCAAATGGATTCGTTCATCTGTTCCGTTCGGTTGGACTGATCCGGGAAGGTACGATTGGACTGGTACTTGGAAATATCATCAATATGGTACTGGATTATATTTTTATCGCTGTCCTGGGCTGGGGGACAGCAGGCGCCGCGCTTGCAACGTCTTTAGGATTTGTATGCGCCACTGTATATTACATCGTCTGCATGATTTGCGAAGAACACAAGGGAAATCCGTTAGTACCACTCGCACCCGGGCATTTTTCACCAAATACATCCATGGTCCGTAATGTCATTGGCATCGGTATTCCCGGAGCCCTCATTACAGTGCTTATGAGTGTCTCCAATATTGTACTTAACAACTATATCGGTATCTACGGTTCCAACGCAGTGGCTTCTTATGGAATTGCATATAAACTTGACATGGTTCCGATTTTACTGTCAGTGGGATTATCGCAGGGTGTTGCTCCCTTGGTGGGCTATTGCTATGGGGGAAATGAGAAAAAAAGAATGGCTGATATCGTAAAATATACGATGCTCTATGGAATTCTTATGGGTGCCATACTCACGGCTCTCTTTATACTTTTTGGAAAGTTCCTTGCCGCTATGTTCCTGCAGGATGAAGCTTTGATAGAACAAACCGCATACTTTTTGAAAATCCTTTGTCTGTCGGCACCCCTGCCCGGTGTGATCAATATGACCACCAGCTATTTTCAGGCATTGGGAAAAGCATTCAAATCATTAACCATTACGGTTCTGAGAAATGCCGTCCTATTTATTCCGGGAGTCATCATTTTAAATTATTTTTGGAAGCTGAATGGCGTCATTGCAGCACAGCCCGTTGTTGAAGCCACATTATCCGTCATCTGCATATTGATGTATATTCGGGATATACATTCGGTCCGCAACTGAACAACTACGAAATATTAACAGAAAAAATCGGTTTTTTATTTGCAGGTATCCGTTTTACCGCGCAATCCTCCCTGCCGGAAAACAGATACCTGCCGTCAGAAGCATCCCGGGCAGCAGACATCCGCACAGAATCCTGCCGCCTGCCTCCTGGGCTGAAAGGCCGGTTCCGCTCCCCCTTATTCCCGACAAAAATCCCCGGATATTCTGCCACACTGTCCCCTGTCATAACAGATGGGTCGGCAGCTGCTGACCGATTCCGTACGCCTCATACGTATTTTTACCGGAAGCTTTCTTTTTTTCCACGGACACTTTCTTTCCGGCCTTCTTCTCCGGCGATTTCTTCCGGGCAGACTTTTCTTCCCGGGACTTACCTGCCGTCTTTCCTTTTGCCTTTTTCCCGTCCGCTTTCAATTCCGCTGTTTTTCCTCTTACCTTCTTCCCGGCGGGCTTATCTGTTTTTGGTTCTTCCTTCGGTTCTTCCCTTTCCTTTTCAGACTTCCCGGCGGGCTTATCTATTTTTGGTTCTTCCTTCGGTTCTTCCCTTTCCTTTTCAGACTTCCCGGCAGACTTCTCTGTTTTTGGTTCTTCCTTCGGTTCTTCCCTTTCCTTTTCAGGCTTCCCGGCAGACTTCTCTGTTTTTGGTTCTTTCTTCAGTTCTTCCCTTTCCTTTTCAGGCTTCCCAGCGGGCTTATCTGTTTTTGGTTCTTCCCCGGACTTTTCTTCCGGTTCACCTGCGTTTTTTTGTCTCTTTTCCTCTGCGGCAGCGGCCATGTCCTGCGCTGTCCGGTTTGTGTCCCTTGCGGCGCCCCCGCCATTCTGGCGGCCCTTCTGATACTACCTTCTCCCACGGACATACTTTTCTACCTCCTTTGCCAGCTCCAGATATTCCCCTGCGCTCCTGGCCGATTTTTTGTATGCCATCACCGGCCGGGAATTGTCCTGTGCCCACTCAATTTCGCTGTCTACCCTGATAATGCTGTCAAAGACCCTCACTTCCTCAAACTGTTGCAGCACCTCCATCGTCTGCCTGCCGTAATTTTTCCGGGCATCCATCTTGGTGATCACCACTCCCAGAAGGGTCAGACCCGGTGTTATGTTCCTTACACTGTCCAGAAATTCAAACATATTGGCCACGCCGAATAATCCCCAGGGGCTGGCTTCCACCGGAAGGATTACATAATCGGAAGCACATAAAATATTCATGACCCAGCCCCCCATCGTTGGCGGCGCATCTATCAGAATGTAATCATAAGAATCCGCTTCCTTCCATCCTGCCAGCATCCGGGACAAAATATACTCTCTGTCCGTTTTTTTGTAAAGCTCATATTCCATGCCGCTCATCAGAGTGGATGCCGGAATCAGGTCCAGCCCTTCGTAGGGAGAATGCACCACAAAATCTGTCAAATCCTCTTCTGTCTTAACGGCAGTGTAAAGATTGCGATCCCCGGAGGCAAACTCCAGCACCTTATCCTCCGGAAAAAAGGAGAGGGTCAGGTTCATCTGCATATCGCCATCCAGCAAAAGCACTTTTCTCCCCAGCAGGGACAATGCATACCCAACATTGGCGCAGGTAGTGGTTTTTCCGCTGCCTCCCTTATTATTCGCAAAAGCTATGATCTTCGCCATAGAGACATTCTATTCCTTTCTCCGCAAAATAGTCCATCCATTCCCGGTCAGGCTTCCTATCCGTCACCACCATATCAATGTCACAAAGTTCACAGATACGAGAAAATGCAACATTTCCGAATTTCGTATAATCTGCTGCCACAATGCGCTGTTTTGCGGACCGGAGCATGGTCTGTTTCAGTTGGGAAAGCATCTCATTAGCATCCGTGATCCCTCTTTCCAGGTCAATGCCCTTGCAGGACAAAATCACCTTGTCCGCATAAAAGGAATTGATCACTTCCGTGGCCCGGGACCCCACCAGCGTAAGATAATTGTCCTTCAGGGTTCCTCCCGTGCAGATAATATCCCAGCCGGTTACATCAGAGAGCTCCACCAGCACCTCTATGGAACTGGTGATCACCGTCAGCTTTTTTCTGCTCTTCAGAGCTTTCACAATGGCAACCGCAGTGGTACTGGGATCCACAATGATGTGTTCCCCTTCCTGGATCAGGCCGCTTACCAGCTCGGCAATTTCCTGCTTTCCCCTTGTATTTCTCTTTTTCCTCACATTGAAAGGCATATCCAGGCCGGCATTTTCATTCAGCACGGCACCACCGTAGCTTTTGATGGCCAGTCCCTGCTGATCCAGTTTATCCAAATCCCGCCGTATGGTTTCCTCGGACACGTCAAATAAGGTACTCAGCTCACTGACTACCACCTTCCGTTCATCCTGTAACTTTTCCAAGATCAGATTCCTGCGTTCTACTGCCAGCATATGTTTCCACTCCTTCTCATGTCCTCTTCCCGCTGTCGGTTTTTCGTTTACTTATCTGTAAAATCTCGGAATTACATCTTAGGAAGCAAAACATATACTTCCCATAAGCTACACGTTTCCATATTCTTTTGCATTTTTTGCTTTTATACGGGAATCTGCCCACATACAAAAAAGCCTTTCGCCCGGAACCCTTACACATCTTTCCCGGAAAAAACAGATTCCATTTATAAAATAGACTTGCAGATCTGTGGATCAGGATGGGCTATGACAGCGGAATCCAGATACATGCCTCCCTGGGCCACACTGGCCTTTGCCCTGGAAATAGCGGCGTCCACTGCGGATACTTCCCCGCACAAGAATACGTACGATTTACCGCACATTCCTTTTGCAATGCGCAGTTCAATCAATTCCACATCAGCGGTCTTGGCCGCCACATCCGCAGCCACAATAATCGCGGCCGCGTCAAATGTTTCCAGTATGCCCAGGGAACTGATATGTTCCACATGGGTGGTGCCGTAAATGGCCGGAAAAATACCCTCATGCGGATTTCCCAGCACAAAACTGTCGATCAGCTGCTCCCCATACTGCACTTTTGCCGTTTCCACCGCGGCATCTACCGCGCTTAAGTCTCCCGTGATCAGCGCTATGTATTTTCCGGGGCAGACGGTCTGGGCCTCTATGAGTTCCACCGTGGCTGTCTTGACCATGGCGTCTGCCGCCGTCACGCCTGCCGAAACCGTCTTAAATTCTATCATTCCCAAAGCTTTGCCCATGGCTGCCTCCTATTCCAGTTCCGCTTCGTCCTCTTCTACACACCTTTCCCTAGATAGAGAAACTTCCGGGGTCTTCCCCCTTCGTTTCTCTATCTGTGTGTCTCTGAGGACTTCGCTGATTTCCAGTTCCGCTTCGTCCTCTTCTACACACCTTTCCCCAGATAGAGAAACTTCCTACTTATACACATTTTCCAGTCTTCATCTTATATTTATTCGGAGATGATGATGTATTTGTCCGTGACTTCCCGCACAATGCCATCCAGGGAAGCGTGAATTCCCACGCTCAGGGCCTCTGCCGGCGCCCCGATGCATTCCCCCGTTTTTACCGCGGCACCTTTTTCCACAATGGGTATGGCCGCTGCCCCGATATGCTGGCTGAGCATTATTTTTACTTTGTGAATCCTCCGGTCCCTTTTCCAGTATTCATCCGGCTGCAGGGGGGCATCCACATTGTATTTTGCCAGTCCCAGTCTGGCCTCCAGCCTCTCCTCCGGCGCCTTGCGGTAATTCCGGTCTTTTTTTACCGGTGCCGGCACCACTCCGGAAGGCGGCTTCACGCCTGCCCTGCGCAGTCCCATTTTATAGTCTGCAATCAGGCTTCTGGGTGCCAGCCCCTGGGGACAGGAAAAATTCTCGCATAGTCCGCAGGAACTGCAGAAAAATGTATTTAAAAACACGTTCGTATCCTGAAAATCCTTGTTTGCGGCGCTGCGCATAAACTTGTGCGGCTCAATGGGATGTCCCAGGGCATGACGGGGACATAAGCTTGTACAAGTTTCGCACTGACAGCAGGAAGATGCCGCCCTTTTCAGGTCGATTGCCGGATTCCGGTTTTTGCGCTGTACCAGCGTATGATTTTTGTCCAGTACAATCACGGCGTTGATAGTCTTGGTCACTACTGCCGTCTCATCCTCCAGGTTGCCCATCATGGGGCCCCCGATCAGGTACGCGGGATTTTTTACGGTAATTTCCCCCGCATAAGCCACCACATCCCGGATGCTGGCACCGATGGGAACCCGCACCGTCACCGGCTGCACCACTTCCCCCACTACCGAAACCAGCTTGTCCACCACCGGCGTCTGCAGTTCCAGGGCCCGGTATACATTATAGACAGTCTCCACATTAAAAACTGCCACACCCTCTTCAATGGGCAGGCCTCCGGGACGAATCACCCTTCCCGTGGCCTCATAAATCAGCACCACCTCGTCCCCCATGGGATATGCGCTGTCCAGAAGCTGCACGCGCATATGGGGATACGCATCTATGTATCTTTCAATCGCCTTTACGGCGTCCCTGTATTCTCGCTTAATGCCAATGACAGCTTCCCCCGCACCCACACAGCAGGCAATTCTGTCAAAGGTTCTCAGGATCTCTTCCGCGCGCTGTTCCAGCAGCTGCCTGTGAAGCTTCAGCAGCGGCTCACATTCGGCGCAGTTCATCAGAATAATCTCTGCCCGTTCATCCAGCTTCGCATAAGTGGGAAAACCCGCCCCGCCGGCGCCCACAATTCCGTTTTCCCGCAAAATCTGTTTCAAATTCTGCATCTCCATACCATACTCTCCCCTAAGCAGCCCCCGCAAATTCCCTGTGGTTCCAAAGTTTCCCAACCGGCACTGTTCTTCCGCAAACTATCTGCTGTTACCTGAAACCGCGGGCAGCCCTCCTGCCCCGTAAAAATGTGAATTTTCAATTCTCATCCACGATTCCCACGATTGCGGCATCCACGGGGGCATTCTCCATGCCCACACGGGCGGCGCTTCCGGTTGCCACCAGCACCGTCTCCCCGATACCCGCGCCAATATTGTCAATGGCCACAAAACGCGCAGCCCCGGCTGTCATTTCTTTCAGCGGCTCCACTATCATAAATTTGTTTCCGATCAGATTTTCACTCTTACGGGTGGAAACAATACTCCCCACTACCTTCCCTACAATCATGGCCTATATCCCCCATTCCGGTTCCGTCATGTAACCGCATCAGTGGCTTTCTTTCCTCCCCGAAGCGTTACTACCGTATCCTGATATTTTTACTGCTTCCGCCCCTGTCATAACCAGATTCGGCCGCACTCCACAACATATTTGAAAATTGCCTTCCTCCGAATCGCCCTGCACTTTGCGCCCCCATACCAGATGAAAGACACATAACTGGCTGTGCTGACTGAATCCGGGCGAATATACCGCTGCGAATATGGTGCGGATGATGGAAGCAAATTTTCAAACACGCTCTGGCAGGCACCGTTTCCCATGCCGTTTTCTATGACTGGAGGAAAGGACGGGATTTCCCTGTTGTTTTTTCTTGTGATGTCACTCCCGCCCCTCCCCCGTCATAATTACAATTGTACCTTTGATATACAAATCGTAATTTTGTTAAATAATCGTCACTTTATCGCCCGTCCGGATCTTGCTGGCATTTGCCTCATCCGTATCAATATGCATCTCCAGCGTAAAACTGTCATTGACACGGATCTTCACCTGGTTAAAGACAGTTCCTCTCTCATTGTCTGCCTTCACGGATACGATATCACCATCCCGCACACCCGCCGCCATGGCGTCTGCAGGAGACATGTGAATATGACGCATGGCAATAATACAGCCTTCTTTCAGGTAAATAACCCCCTTGGGCCCTACGACTGCCACCGGCGCGCTCCCCGCCACATTGCCGGATTCCCGGATCGGGGCGGCTACGCCAAGCTTCATGGCGTCCGTGGCCGAAATTTCCAGCTGGGAAGCCTTTCTGACAGGACCTAAGACCCTCACGTTCTCAATGGCCCGCAGTTTTATTCCCACCACGGTGACGGTCTCATTGCAGGCATACTGCCCGCCCATGAGATCTTTCTTTTTTGTGAGACGGTAACCCTCTCCAAACAGTGTTTCCACATGTTCCTGGGTCAGGTGAATATGCCTTGCGGACACACCCACGGGCACCTGATAGCCCCCCGTCTTCTCTTCCATCTTACTGATAGTCTGAAGAACCATCTGTGTGATCATTTCAACAGTCTGCTGTTCCATGTCATTCCTCCATTTTGCCAGGCTCCTGGCAACTCCGGTTCAGCGGATACCGCCTGACGTTTTGACAATGGTGTCTCTGCCCCGCAGGCATCCGCATTCTCCCGGACCTTTATGCCTTCACTTTGGGAAGAATCATTTCCACATCATTATGAGGCCTGGGGATGACATGGGTTGCCACCAGTTCGCCCAGTCTGGACGCGCTGGATGCGCCGGCTTCCACGGATGATTTTACGGCTCCTACGTCGCCGCGCACCATAACTGTTACCAGACCGGAACCGATCTTCTCTGTGCCCACCAGGCTCACGTTTGCAGCCTTGCACATTGCGTCCGCAGCCTCGATTGCAGCTACCAGACCTCTTGTTTCCACCATTCCTAATGCTTCCTGTGCCATTTCTTTTCCTCCTGATTTTTGTTTCGTCCCCATGTCCGCCCGGTTGTTTCAGGCTTTCATTCCAGGGCTGTTTTCGTTTCGTCCCCACAATTTCCGCCCGTTTGCTTCAGGCTTTCCTTCCGGGACTGTTTTCGTTTCGTCCCCATACTTTCTGCCCGGTTGTTCCGGGCTTTCGTTCCGGGACTGTTTTCGTTTCGTCCCCACAATTTCCGCCCGGTTGTTTCAGGCTTTCCTTCCGGGACTGTTTTCGTTCCGTCCCTGCCTATCTGCCCCCTGGAAGTCCCGTTACGGCTGCTTCCTTCGCATCCGCAACGTTCTTCCCCGGGCTTCCGTCGGGACTCTTTTATACTTCCTGGATTGTCCGTGCATCAAGCGTGCTCACGAGACTCTTGTCCATAAACCGGCTTGCACTGAGACGCACCAGCCGCAGAATCTCTTCATGCGGATTGGCAATGACGCCGCTGGCCGCCGGCTTTTTTATGGCCTTTTGGGCCGCAGTCTCCACAGCCTCCGTGACAGATGCCACATCGCCTTTCACAATGATGGTGACAAGCCTGCCGCCCAGTTTCCGCTCCCATGTGGCCAGTTCCACGCCGGATGTCTTACACATGATGTCCAGTGCGTCCACCGCAGCCACCACGCCTGAAATTTCGATAAAGCCTAATGATATATTGCTCATTTTCCGGCTCCTTTTCTAATAATGCAATCGGTCATAAAACCGCAGCTATATTCTGGGCAGAATCTTTTCCACATCCGAATGGGGTCTGGGAATGACATGCGCCGCCACCAGCTCACCCAGCCTGCTTGCAGCTGCGGAACCGCTCTCTACGGAAGCCTTCACCGCGCCTACGTCGCCGCGAACCATAACCGTCACCAGACCGGAACCGATTTTCTCTGTGCCCACCAGGCTTACCTCCGCCGATTTGGTCATTGCGTCCGCAGCTTCAATAGCCGCTGTCAGGCCTCTTGTCTCTACCATTCCCAATGCTTCCTGTGCCATAAATGATCTCCTTTCCCCCGGGCTCTTCCTCCCGTACACATCAGTTCTTATTTCACATCAGTTTTTGTCGAAAGCGCTCACCTTCAACATCTTTTCCGTATCTGTGGTGGGTCTTGCAATGATATGCCGCTGCACCACACCGGTGAGTGATTTTGCCACGGCTTCCCCTGCCTCCATGGCAGCTTCCACCGCCGCTACGCTTCCCCGGAACTTCACTGTCACCAGCAGCGGCACCGGCAGTGAATCCGCGTTCGCAGGTTTGTTTTTATCAAAAGTTTCCAGTCTGACATCAGCCGCCTTACAGCCCGCGTCGGCCGCAAGAAACGCGCATGTCAGTCCGAATACCTCCAGAAGTCCCACCGCCTCTTCCGCAGAACGTCTTTCTTCCGTAGAAATCTTTTCTTCCATGGAAAATCCTCTCTTCCCCTGAACTCCCTTTTCCTGTCAAATCCGGGGTTCCATAATTTCCCGCCACTCCTGCATGTCATCCGGAATTGCGTCTGTTCCCGCCGGGAAAACATTGCCTTTTCCCTTACGGCGGTGACTAAAAAGCGTCTTCCGGCGCCAAATGGCTACTGATTGATAATGGCGATCTTCAGTCCCTTCATCGCCAGATTTGTTTTCAGCGCCTCATTGATTTCCTCCAGCGGATAAGTATGTGTAATCAGCTTGTCCATGGGAAGACCCAGCTTTTTCGCACTCTTCAGGAAATCAAAAGTGGTTGCGTAATCCCGCAGCGTGTATACCCAGGAACCCACCGTGGTAATCTCCTTGGAACAGATGTCAAAATGTGGGTTGATGGTGGCATCGCCGCCGTTGATGAAAAATCCCAGTTCGCAAAGTCCACCACCGTTGCGGATAAACTTATAGATATTGGAATGTCCCGCGGGAGACCCTGTACACTGGAAGGCAAAGTCTGCCAGATGTCCGTCGCACTTTTCCTGCACGGCTGCCGCCAGTGCCTCAATTCCCTTGTGCTCCTTGAAATTCACGGAGTCGGAAGCCCCCAGTTCTTTGGCGAAATCCAGGCGCTTCTGCTCCCCGTCCACTGCCACAATCTTATTGATGCCCATGGTCCGCAGAATTGCAATACAGATCAGGCCTATGGGGCCGCATCCCTGTACCACCACCCTGCTGTTAAACCGCAGGATTCCCGTGCTCTTTGCCCTCTCCACCGCGTGAATCAGCACCGCGCAGGGCTCGATCAGCACCCTGGAGTACAAATCCAGGTCACTGACATTGAATACCGTGGAACCTCCCCTGATCAGAATGTAATCGGAAAACCATCCGTTGAGATGAATATCGTCATCGGGAAGAAGCCCGTACACATCCGCGCCCCCCACGTTCTGCTTATTTAAATCAAACATGGTGATATCCGGATTATCCTTGAAAATCATGCAGGTAACCACCTTGTCACCCACCTTCAGATCCTTGCCGGCGCTGTCTTTTTTCACATTCTTTCCCATCTTCACGATCTCGCCCGTGCCCTCGTGTCCAAGGGCCACGGGAATCAGTCCGAAAGGATCTCTTTTAAATTCATGGGCATCCGTCCCGCAGACGCCGCATCCTTCCACCTTTACCAGTATATCTCCGTCGCCCACTTCCGGCATGGGAAATTCCTTTACGTCAAAGTGTTCCAGACCAGTGAGCATTGCCACATGTGCCGTCTTCGGTATGGAGCCTCCCGCCGTACGGTTCTCCCCGCCGGACGCGCTGCCCATGCCTGACATACTGGCGAGCACCTGTTTCACAATCTCCTCTATCTGTGCTGTATCAGCCATTTTACTCTCCTCTCCAACAGACCCGAGGAATAACATATCCCTGACCTGTCTTTATACTGTTTACCAGTCTGTCTGCCGCCCTGAAAACCCGTTCCGGACTCCCGCCGGATTTTTCGGGCCCCGGGAGACATCCTTTCCCCAGTTCCCCGCCCTTTTCAGCGGATGCACAAACTGTCGGACATGACGCACCGTCTGCTCTTGGTAAAAGATTTGGTGCTTGTCAGGCCCTCCCCGGTACGGCTGGCAATGGTAAAGGTACAATAGCCCTCCCCGCCAAAGCCCAGCGCCGCATAGGAAGGCGCGTTTTTCACCAGAATGGCCGTATCAATCTCCCTGGCATATTTTGTGATATTATCTATGTTCTTGGAATGAATATGGGCGGAATGACGGTTGCCATGCTCCAGCCACACGGCCTTCTCAATGGCATCGTCAATATCCTTTGCCCTGACCATGCCCAGTATGGGCATCATCAGCTCCTCCGCAATCAGAGGATGCTCTTTGGGTCCTTCAAACACAATACAGCGGATATTGTCGGGAACCGTCACCCCGATCATGCCCAGCAGTGTTCTGGCATCCCTGCCCACGCATTTGCGGTTCAGCCCCCTGGGCGTCAGAACCGTTGCCGTGAGCCTGTCCTGCTCCTCTTTGGAAATCAGGTAACAGCCCTGCTCGGATATCATATAGTGCATCAGTTCGTCCGCAATGGATTCCACCGCCACAATCTCTTTCTCCGCGATACAGGGAAGATTATTGTCAAAGGTACATCCGTTGACAATGTCTGCCGCAGCCTTCCGGATGTCTGCCGTTTCGTCCACCACGGCAGGGGGATTTCCCGCCCCTGCGCCTATCCCTCTCTTGCCGGAGGAAAGCACCGCCGTCACCACGCCGGGGCCCCCCGTTGCCACCACTAAAGGGATGTCCTTATGTTTCATCATGATATTGCTGCTCTCCAGAGTGGGGTTATCCACCGTGCAGGCCACATTGTCCGGCCCGCCTGCCTCCAGGGACGCCTCATTGATCATGTTCAGTGCAAAAATGGAAGTCTTGATTGCCTGGGGATGGGGATTGAACACCACCGTGTTGCCTGCCGCGATCATTCCGATGGAATTACAGATCACGGTCTCGCTGGGATTGGTGCAGGGAGTGATGGCCCCGATAACCCCGAAGGGTCCCATCTCGATCAGGGTCAGTCCCCTGTCCCCGGACCATGCCGTCGTGGTCAGATCTTCCGTTCCCGGTGTCTTGTCCGCCACCAGGTGATGTTTTAATATCTTATGCCCCACATTGCCCATGCCGGTCTCATTGACACCCATCCTGGCAATGATTTCCGCATTCTCATGGGTTCTCCTGCGGATATTGCTGATAATCTGTTCTCTCTGGTCCAGGGACATTCTGCGGATGATCTGCTGGGATGCTTTTGCGGCTGCAATGGCATCGTTCATATCCGTGAAAATACCATGCTTCCCGCCTGCGGACTCCGCAATCTGCATCTTCGCCACAACCTCCTGTACAATATCCTGTACCAGGTTCTCGTTTACAAGCACTTTGCTACCTCCTGTTTAGATTCCAGTGCGCCTGATTCCAATATACGTTTCCCATAGGCGGCCAGCGCCGTGTCCTGTTCGGCGCTCCCGCCGCTGACCCCCAGGGCCCCTATGATCACTTCATTCTGCTTCAGGATCTCCCCGCCGCCGAAAATAACGATTCTGCCCCCATTGGTATACTGTATGCCGTACAGGCTTTCCCCAGGCCGGCTCAGGCTACCCAGCCGGTGGGTGGACATCTGGAAAGCAATCGCCGTATAGGTCTTGTTCAGCGCCACGTCAAAGCTTCCCATGTAGGCGCCGTCCATGCAGTGCACTGCCACGGGCCTTCCGGCCGCGTCAGAGACCGCTGTCACCACATGCATGTCCCACTCTGCCGCTTTCGCCTCCACTTTTTCAATCAGCTTCACCGCCAGGGCCAGAGGCATGGTAACGTGCGTGCGCCCGCCGTTGGCAGGCACCAGCCCGCCGGCCAATGGGCCGGATCCGGTACCCCCTGCCGAAGCGTCCTGGCTTCCCGGCTGTCCGGGAACTTTTTTTAAGATTTCACGTACAATGGCCTCTATCTCTCTGTTTTCCATTACAGATCCCTCCGAAATACCGTGAGTGACTATTTTGTGAAAGATCTTCTTCACTGTGAATGGTCTTCTTCACTACTGCCGCTTTCTCAAAAAGGCCTGTCCACGGCATTCTCCGGTCCGGAATTTATCTGCCTAACTGCTCCAGCACCTTTCTGGTAATCTCTGCCACAGTGTCCGCGGACACATTGCCTGCGCCCTTACTGCCGCTTCCGCATCCGCCGCCGCAGGTGTGGCAGCTGGGCTTTCCGGCCTTTGCATTGGGACACAGATTTGCCGGATGACGTCCCTTCATGCCGAACTGTCTTCTGATCTCATACAGGTCTTCCACCTGCTGGGGTGTGAACTCCTTGGGCCCGCCCAGCATTCTGGACTGATACAGAAGCTGTGCATAAAATTCCACGGATTCCATCTTCAGATAAGCCGCAAGCAGGGAATCGGAATAGGTCAGGGCGCCGTGGTTCTCCAGAAGCACCGCGTCAAAATGCTGTACATACTCGGAAACCGCATCGGGAATCTCCATGGTGGAAGGTCTGCCGTATTTTGCGATGGGCACACAGCCCAGAGCGATCACTGCCTCCGGCATAATGGGCTGGGTCAGGGGAATGCCGGCAATGGCAAAGCTGGTGGCATAAACGGGATGTGCGTGAACCACGCTTCTCACATCGGGTCTCTCCTGATAGACTCTCATATGCATCTTGATCTCGCTTGAAGGCTTGAAATTGCCGTTGGCCTGGATCACATTGCCCTGGGCATCCACCTTACAGATATATTCCGGCGTCATAAAACCCTTGGATACGCCGGTGGGGGTGCACAGAAATTCATTGTCGCCAAGCTTCACGGAAATATTGCCATCGTTTGCGGCAACCATATTTCTGTTGTAAATTCTCCTGCCAATGTCACAAATCTCTTTTTTGATCTCGTACTCGTTTTGCATCTTAATTCCTCCTGATTGGTTTTATAACTTCTCGGAATCTTCAGCCCTTATTTCATGGGGCTTTCAGAACCTATTTTT
>OFGH01000158.1_pt1 | contig 68000 bp, 67 predicted proteins | sample 1521721 | NCBI WGS metagenome assembly OFGH01 (sample SAMEA3504132, study PRJEB24116) | mouse gut metagenome | biome: mouse gut; feature: mouse-associated habitat; material: faeces | place: Denmark | collected 2011
TAGATCACATCTATCAAGCAGCTTAAGTGTTCAATTTATTATTGCAATTTACGATAAAATTTTATTATTAATAAAAAGCAAAAATAATATAACTTTATTCGTTTTTTGTTATTCAACAAGTAAAAGACAAGGGTAAACTAAAAAAGAACAGAAAAAAATCAGTCCGTAATACTGGCGAACTGATTTTTTAATTTATATTTTAACTATTTGTTTGAAAAAGTATAAATCACAATAAGACTAGCCTTCTTTTACTTAACTATCATTTGGATTAACATCAAAAGTAAAATTATTCCAAAAAGTAATCCCATAGTTATTTGTTTCCAGGGAAAATCATTCTGCTTTTTTTCATAAGCTTTTCTCTGGTTCTCTTCTACTTTTTCTAATCGCTTCAACGCGTGTTGTTCCACTAACGTCGATTTTTTCTTTTCTTTATTCATTTCTCAAATCGCCGATAACCTCTTTATACTGTTCAACACTTACATCCCCAGCAAGTAAACGTTGCTCATCAATAAGCTCTCTCATATTATTTGTATCAGATAAAGCATCTGAAATCTTATCTGCCATCTTATCAACTTCATTCGGCTTAAATACATTTTCTGAACTAATAAATTGAGAATTGTGCAAAGTATTTTCAAATCCCAGAATTAACATATTTTGTTCAAAAGCACCACGAACCGCATCCAAAATTTCATTACCATGATTTATATCTAGATAAATATCACTAGTTTGATACAATTCCTGAATTTGTTTAGTTGTGGCATTAGGGTATAAACGAACATTGTTATACTTTTTGAAAGCTAATAACTTAGATGACATTTCAGTAATAGCCGCAATATTAAAATGAATATTTGGCATTGCTTGAACTACTTCATCTAAATGTTCAATCTGGTCTGAGTTAGTCAAAATAACTGCTTCAGGACGCATTTTGTTTCCTCTTGGATGAGGATAAATCATACCTAAAAATCTAAAATCAACATTTTTATCATTTGGTAATTTATTCTTCCACGTTTGCCAATCTACATAATTTTGGAAAACAATATGCTTAGTTCTGGTACTATTGTCCATTAAATACTTCATATTACCTGGTAGATCGTTAGTAATCTTTTCATGCCAAAACAGCGTATCACTACCATCATTTTGAAGGCCTAAACTTACCATCATAGATTGATTCAAAGTATTATAGAAAATATGATCAAGCTGGTATTTCTTTTTTCTTAAATAGTAAGTCACAAATTGAGCTAAATTAGCAAAATATCTTTCAATATTTTCTTCATGGAGAAGAATATCGCCAGAAACTAAATATTGTGTAATAACTTCTTTTCCATCTTTATTAAAGTATCGCTTTAAAACTTGTTGTCCATTGTTAACATAAGTTTTAGCAAATAGCTTTCCCTGACGATTATAGTGATCAATCCAGCTCAAGTTTCCATTCTTATCAAGCCAATGAACCTCTTTAATTAATCTTGTATTATCAGTGGCAACGAAGAAAATATCGGCTCTTTTTTGATGAAGATCATAAACTTCTCCCTTACTTGCAGTTGCTACAATCCGATGAAATTCTGGCACCTTTAGACGGTTAAAATATAAGGGAGTATTTTCATCACCAAATCCACAATAGAATTTAAATGGAGAGTCTACCTCAATTGGTAAAAAACCATCATCATTAATTACCACAGAAGGAATTTTAAGATTAGCAAAAAGCTGTGATCTTAGAAAGTCGGTTGATTCTACGTCTAAGTTTTCAAATAAGTTAATCATTGACCAATTCCCCCACTAAATTTTTCCATTGTTTAGCAACATTTTTTGTTAGATATGGCTCTGCTATTTGATATGATTTTTTATTAAAGCTATCTACATCACTCTTCGTAAACAATTCGATAATTGCCTTTGTTAAAACTTCTTCTTTTTTAAAGTCAGTCCATTCTTCATTATATGGTAAAAGCATTCCATTTTTTCCATTTTCAATAAAAGTAGGATTTCCATAAGGAACATCAAAGCCAATCATTGCTAGTCCAGATCCCACAGCTTCCAGCAGTGAAAGACCAAAACCTTCGCTTGTTGAAGCAGCAATATAAGCAGGATAGTTTCGATAGACTTTTGTTAAATCTCTTTGGCCCATAATATGAATATAATCTTGTGCTTGATTTTGATTAATTAAATTAGTAAGCATCCCTGCTTCACCGCCAGTTCCATAGATATCTAAAGAAAGATCAGGAACACTATTTTTAGCAGCTATTACCGCATTCACAATCCAATCAATGTGTTTTTCTTTTGCTAAACGAGAAGCTGTAATTAAGGCATGTTTCATCCTGCCCTGTGTAGGATGCTCTAACTCATTTAAACTTCCTACCGGAATGCAATCAATGCGTGGTTCAATATTATAGTATTTTTTAAATTGATTTTTTAAAATCTTCTTTTGTTCATTTGTAGCTACAACAAAGCTATCTACATATTTCGCATGCTGGAATTGATATTCATAGAAGTTATTCCATAAGATATTTTGATCGTTAGTATAGTGCTTATCAAAATGATCAGCATGAACTACCACCACTAATTTAGCTGGTCCATGGTTTTCAAAAACTAGTTGACCATTAATTAAGTTCTTATCTTCATCTTCTCTGTCTAGAATAATTACGTCTTTTTTAGTAAAGTTCAATTCCTTAAGCATTTTCAGATAAAGGTCATCTTTACTATAAATAACTTCACCATTTGCAAATTCAAATGTTTCTTGATCACCATTTAAATGTTGTGTATAAGCAATTGTGCCATCTTCATTATAGAATTCCCGAAAGGTAACCCGATTATCTTTATCTGCACCTAAATAATACTCACAGGCATACTTAGTGTAAGAATAAAAGTCTCTCTTAAATAAAGTATTATTTTTAACATAGCTAACCTGATCAATGGTACGTTTTTCGGCATCACTTAGTCGAGCTACTAGCTGTAAGCCATCATTTAATTGATAAAATACTTCTTTTCCAACAGTCTTTACATTACTACTTAGTTTTTTTAAATTGAGTTCGTTTTCTAGAGCATCTAAAGAATAATTAGACGTTGAACTCTTTACATCAGTAAAGAAGTTATATAACCAGATAATATTGTCATTATCAAAACCCAAATTGGCGGTTAAATCTCCGATATTATTCCCTAAAATTAAATCTGAAAAAATAAATTTTCGTTCAATTCCCACTTTATCAAAACTTTGATCACGATATTTTTGAGCGTATTCTACTCCAGAGCTAGCCCAACCTATTCCTAAATTTATGTTATATACGGTCATAATTTTCCCCTACTAATTAAATACTACAACTAATTGTCCTTTTTCATTCGTAAAAATCTTGCTTAATAAAAGATTATCAAAGGTAGACAAGGTAATTTTATCTAAGAAATCTTTATACGCTTCAAAAGCCTTTTCTTGGTGGAGAAGATCTTGCGGTCTTCCACTTCTTCCCCATTGCTGTGCATTAACCTTTATTTTTTCAATTCTATCTACTTGATCAATCCAATTTCCATCCATTGATGAAATGATTACTTGTTGATAAAAATCATTTGCTTGTTTTTTGTTAATTAATACGTGCTTTTTCTCATCAAGAATCTTGTAAGCTAATTCTTTCAAAAAGTCTTTTATCGCTTTTTTCGTTTTTAAATTATCTGGTACGTTAACCTGTTGATAAGTAACATGCTGGTTAATAAAGTACTTTAAATCACTCTTATCTGATAAATCCTGTTTTTCTAAATAAAGATCCAATGCATTATCGATGATCCGATCTACATTTCCCTGTAAATCATCAGTTTTCATAATTTTGTTTCTTCTAGTATAAAAATTCTTCCGTTGAAGCGATAAAATTATTTCCATCTTGTTAGTTTGACTTCTCATCAACTCATTAAGATCTTCTTTACGAGTTCTCAGCATTAGCAAACTAAATCGAATTCGCGGACCTGAAAGAAGGGTAATATCTTTTCCCTTTGACTTCTTTTTCATTAATTTGCGGTAATACTTCTTCTGACGAGCAGTATTATTAGACGAAATAAATGAATCCTCCAAAGAAATCAAAAATTGACTACTACCCGGATCTCCTTGTCTGCCGGCACGCCCCGCTAACTGCAATTCCACTCTTTTAGGTAACATTTCCGTTCCAATTACTGCTAAGCCACCGAGTTCCTTAACTCCGGGGCCTAGCTTAATATCAGTTCCTCTCCCAGCCATATTTGTTGCAATAGTTACAGCATTTTTTTGCCCTGCATTTTTAATGATTTGTGCTTCATATGCGGCGTTATAGGCATTTAAAACATTATGAGGAATACCAATATTGAGTAACAATTCTGAAATAATTTCTGAATTTTCTACAGAACCCGCAACAAGTAATACCGGACGTCCAGTTTTATGCATCTCTACTACATCATCTACAGCTGTCATTAATTTATCTCTTGTAGTTAAGAAAATAAGTGGACGATAGTCTTTTCTAATTACAGGTACTCTTGTAGGAATAGTGACCACCTTTAAGTTATACGTCTGTAAAAACTCTTCTTCATTAACTTTCGCAGTTCCACTCATTCCACTTACTTTATTAAACAATGCAAATAAAGCTGGAAATGTTATTGAAGCTGCTGTTTTCTGAATTTTAGTCAAATCAACCTTTTCTTTAGCTTCAACAGCTTGGTGAATTCCTGTACTTACCTGAACTCCACGCTTTAATCTACCGCTATCCTCATCTAACAAAACCACTTCGCCTTTTACCACTAAGTAGTCATGTCCTCGTCTCATAGTTAAATGAGCACCCATGGCTAAAATAATATGGCGATAAACACTCCTACTCTCAATAGAAAATAAGCTATCTAGTTTAAAAAATTTCTCAGCTTTTTCAATACCGTGGGCTGTCAACCAAAATAATTGATCATCCTTTTTAAATACATAGTCCACCTCGGGATCTAATAGTCTTACAAACTGATCTGCCAAATGATATAGATTTGATTGAACATTAGGACTAGAGGAAACCACGAACGGAGTCTGTGCTTCATCTAATAAAACCTCATCCACTTCATCAACAATAACATAATTAAATGGGCGTAAATATTGATTTTCTTTGGAGCTGGCAAGATTATTAAACAAATAATCAAAGGCTAAAGAAGAAGCAGTAGTATATACAATATCGGAGTTATACCATTTTCTTTTAGTTTTAGCAGTTATTTTCTTTTTACTATCTTTATCTTCTGCAAAAGCTAAGCTAACGCTTAAACCTAGCCACTCATAAACTGGAGCTAACTCTTTTTTATCACGAGATGCAAGATAACTATTTGGAGTCACTAGCATTGCGCCTTTACCTTCTAAAGCATTTAGATAAAGAGCCATTGTCGCAACTAAAGTTTTACCTTCTCCAGTTTTCATTTCAGCAATAGAGCCATTATGTAATACAATTGCCCCTAAAACCTGTACATCATAGGGGAACATCCCCAAAATTCTTTTATCTGCTTCCCTTACAGTGGCATAAGCTTCTGGTAAAATATCATCTAAACTTTTACCTTCTTTAAGTTGCTTTTTAAAAATGGCAGTTTGTCCTTGCAGTTCTTCATCACTCATTGCCTGCATTTTAGGACCTAATTTATTAATTTTATTTAATAATTTCCTGGCTTTTTTTAGTCTTAACCTATCTGTTAGCATTGCATCATTCCTTAAAATAATTAATAGCTTCTTTTACCATTCGAACTTGATCAGGTTCTCGATAATTTTTTGAAAGATATGTTTCCTGCAAATTATGATATCCTTCATCTACAAAAGCCTTCGAATACACTACCGTACAGTTTAAGGTGTTAGAATTTGCTAAGGATTCATCTATATCAGCACTGCTGCTAAAGATGACTAATTCTTTATCTTTATGTTCATTAATATAATCTTTCAACAGTTCAAGACCATGTTGTTTATTTTGCCAACTCAGATATCCAATAGTTAAATTGGCTCCCACATAACTCTTAATCTTAAATGGAGCAATAATTCTAGCTCGTTTAGAATCATCAAGTAGAATAAGCCCTTCTTTTTGGGAATTTTTATTTAAATAAATAGGATGAGGATAAAAGTCATTAAAAACTTCTTCTTCTAAATCCAAAGGAGAGATTTGAATTTTTTTAAAATTAATCTCTTCTACTCCACCACTAATTATTTCAATAGTGTATTTCACTGCTCGAGGTGGATATTTAAACTTTTGTTCTAAATCAGTGAAAATAACTTTATCAATTTCATTCCCCTGAATATCAAAAAAATGTATTCCAAAAATTGCACTATTTTCCGGCTTAATCTTTGCACTAATTTTTAACAAATATTCTTGTCCATTCAGCAGGAGTGGTAAACTAGGGACTTCTTTTGCTACCTGATAATTTGCTATTGATGACCAGCTAATAAGAGTTTTTCCTGAAGGCATCAATTTATTCTTAAAAGTGACTTCATTTTTAGCGTTTTTCGTAAATGCCGTTCCATATAAATATGTCTCTGACATTCTATCCCAATAAACTTGATTAATTACGTTTTTCATTATCTCGACCAAAATCTTCTCTTAATAGTTCATTTAAACGATCAATAAACCAGTAGTTAACTTGTGGATCATCATTATGTCGTCCGGGAAATCCTTTAGCAGAAAACTGGGCTGCTTGCTTTACAGCAGGAGACTCTTTTAACTCTTTTACTGCTTTATCGTCATAGTCATCATTAATCATATAACCAGCAAAAAAGCGTGTTTTTGAAAGATCTTGCTTATCAAATTCTTTCCAAAAATTCTCATCAATTTTTTTCAAGTCATCTCTATCGGTAGCTGTACCGATCCCTTTATCAATATCGAACATAGTTTCAAATTCGTCGGGACGATCTAAGGCAGTCCTTGAAGCAATATAGCCCAAATTTACCAAGGGTTTTGCAACATTAATTGCATGAGCACTCATTTTAGCTCCATATTTTATCGCAGGGTATGTTCCCATTGAAATTCCATTTACTAGTAGTTGCGATTCATCAAACCCCAATTCATTCAATTTTGACTTAATTGTTTTAATAATTTCTTGCTCAAAAAAATTATCCTTATCGTCATAAAATTGACCAATATTTAATCGCATATCAGTAAATAAAAGCATCGGTGCTTTTAACCCTTTAAACAAGAAATATGCCTCAAAACCTTCTGCTTCACGCGCACCTGAAAAATATACATTTAATGGGGGCTTCAGGTCGCCAGGATTAAAGTAATAGGCAATATCATCCCTAGTCTGAGGATTAACTATTCTTTGCCCACCGGCAATGAAATTTCCGGCCCCATCTCGGCCCCAACGTGAATGAAGCACGCCAATGATTAAGTCGCCGCTCCCCTTAACTTCTAGATTTAGGGTTGCAGTCCGATAGTGTTCAGATGCTTCAATTTGAGAAAAATATTCATCTTTATTAAAAGAGCTTAAGTCGATTACTCTTTGTTCTTTGACATCTCCATCTGTACCAGGTTGTTGAATAAAAATTCTCAGTCTAACTTGAAAATTGAAATTCTTTAATGAAAGCCAAAAATTGATCTGCTTATCAGGATCGATAAAGACCCCACTTTTATAAGTACCTAAATTTACCCATTCATTGTGGGTATCTAGATTTACTTTAAGATGACCCTGTTCTTCAAACTCATAAATCTTAACCACGTGCTCATTTAATTTCAGTTGACTTGGAAAAATCCTTAATCCAGATTGTCCAGAGAAGTAACGAATTGGAAGTCTATCAATTAAGTACTGGGGTTCTTCTTTTATTTTTTGAGCAGCAATACTTTTCAAAAAATATTTTTCATGATCATCCAATTCTGTATTTAAATTAGAACTGTATAAAACATGATATGGGGATATCAATTGCTTTAACTTCTTCAACTGGTCATTAGTTAAGTTAGTTTTACCAGTAACTAAAATTACATCATAACTTTTTATCCCCTTTTTCTTCGTAGCCTTTTTTTCCTCAAAAGAAAAGTCGTTAAAATGCCATTCCATATCTTCTGGGATTGTATATTTTTTCTCCCAGTTATCATTTCCTAGTTGCAAAACTCGCATTCTACTCCGCTTTCCTCTCTTTAAATACTTCTTTCCATTTCTCAATGATGTTTTCTTCGGAATACTGGTTCATTAATTGTACGTTATATACTACTGTCTGATTCCAACTATTTAAATTAGTTAAATACTCATCAACTACAGGTAAAAGCTCACTTATTTTCTTTATAATTCGTCCATTTTTATTATCCACAACAGTGACCGAAGAAAAGTTTTGCACTTGTGGAATTCCAATACTTACACCTGATATTTGCATTAATTCATCCGCTTTTCCCCAATTTATTAAAAGTCTCATTTTATCCAAATTACTTAATACATCTGAAATATTAGTTAAACGGGTATGCGCAACATCAAGTTCTGGTAAACTCACTTCATCATCAAGTCCATCAATTGGAGCATTTTCTGCTTGTTCTGACTTTCCGAGAATAAAACTGTTTTTGTTTTCTTCTTTTATTTGCTCAAGAATTTTATTCACATGATCAGCTTTCCAAAAATTGTATGTAAATATTTTCAAGCTGTAATTATCTGGATTTTTTAAGATGTAGTTACACAGCTTTTGAATAATTTGATGAATATTTTCGTCATTTGCATTTTCCGCAAAGAAGCCAATCTCCTGTACATTTTGTCTTTGACTATGACCAAGACGAAATTCCGAATTAAAGACGGGAATAACTGAAATATCGAACTGTTCTCTATAATTTTTTTCTAGATTTTGTTTAATTTCATTGCTACTTACAATTACTTTTGCCTTAGCTAGGCTACCTATTTTTTTACTATAAGGATGGTGTCTATTGATTATATATAAAGGTTTATATGGCTCAATGATTTCATTATTAAAACTACTCTCATCATCTACTGTTACAATTATTTCATCATTATTCTTAGCATTGACCTTTAAGTATCGACTTAAAATCTCATCAACCAAATCTGTAATATTTTCATATTCTCTTCTTTTACAAAAATGCATTTCTGGATTAACCGTGATTTTGTCAGTGGTTTTGTCCTTTTTAAAACGCCAATTACCGTATGGATCAAAGTAGATAGTTTTTTCCTCATCATCTTGATTAGAGATAAAACCACGACTATCTATACCCAAAGTAAATGCTTTATGCTCGTCATTTTCAGGATAAGAGATCCTTAAAATATGCCCATCAATATCATAGAAAACTGTTGCATATAGTTTATTTTCTAAAACAATTAAGGTTCTAAAAGGACCATAATCAAAAATTGCATTTTTAGGCCAGTTAAAATCTTCTAATTCTAAAACCTTATTTTCAAATCCATGAACTCCTTGTAAAAAATCATATACAGAAAATAGGTTATTAGGAAAAAAGGCGATTTGATTTAATTTACTCAATAACTGAGGCTGATAGTCTGTAATTATCAGGCCAATTTCTTCGTCAAACTTTTTTAAAACAGTCATGTATTCTGCTGCATCATAGTTTTCAATACTTGGAACATTAATTGACCAGTCATCGTATTGTTTGTGCCATGCAGGAATAAAATATTTCATTATTAGTTATCCTTTAATAAACGATCATAACGATATGGGAACAAAATAGTATCAATTTGATCTTTAATTCCTCCCATAAACATTGTAATCATAACAACATTCATTGGAATAATAGCAAAGCCAGCATAATTACCTAAAAAATTACCCCCATATAAACCAAAAACAAGTTGAAATGCATTTAAAACGGCTCCCGGAAAGGCAATAATCCATATTAGACGGTTTAAATATTGTTGTGTAGGACGTCCAGGAGCAATATTTGGAATATAGTAGTGATTATTTCGAAAACTCTTGGCTTGTTCTTTAGGATCGAAATTTACAAAAGTGAAGAAATAAAAAATCAGTATTCCCATTACTGCAGAAAAGGAAGCTTGAAATACCCAATTATTGATCAAAGATGAAGAACTAAAGTATCTTCCCACCATTAAAGGAAGGGTCAAAATAGCCATTCCTACCATATACATCATCATGGCAGCCATGTTTAATCCTAACGGCACTGTCATCAAATTACTAGAGGCAGGAAGACTAGGATTAACTACTTTTAAAGGATAGTAGGCTTTAGTAAACGCGAGCCAAAATTTTATTAGTACCAAAATAAAAATAGCTAAAGCTGCTAACCAAACCCATGCATATTTCATGGTTAAAAGAAGTTTTACATTACTAATTATATTGGGAATGGCACCATTAAGAATGCTTGTTAAAATAACTGGTGCACTTGCTCCAACCCCATATTTCATATTGCGGTAACAAAGCCAAACTACTAAACAAGACCCAGCACTTAATATTAAGATCATTTCAAAATCTTCTAAACCATTCCGTCGATTAGTAAAAGCAAAGACTAATAGTGCTGCTTGAATGATAGTGATAATCATAGTTAAAAATTGCATCAAGTACTGCACTTGTTTTGGTGATAGGGCATCAAAACCAAAGGAATGAGTAAAACTTAGTAGCTGAATAATTAACATAGAAAACATTAATGGATTCAGACCGATTGAAAAAATAGATATCTGTGTAAAATTAGCTCCACTAAATGCCCCTAAAATTGAAATAGGAGTATTTTTTACAGCTTCCATATACTGTTTAGTCACTTCTGCAAAAGGAAGAGGAATGTATAATCCCATTACATAAATTATTACTATGAATAGACTAAAGCTTACTTTCTTTATTACATTTAAAAGATTTTTCTTTTCCAAATGAACTTCTCCTCGATAAGTGAATTGAGCAATACTACTCTTTCAAAGATATATTTCTTATACACATATCCTTTTATATTTAGTGTTATATTTTTCAAGTCTATATCCTATATACTACATTATAATCAAAAGCACTTAAGTGGAAATATATGAAAAAATAAAATAATATAATTTGTTATTTTTAAGAATTGATTCAATTTTATTCTTCTTCCCTAAGTAGATAGCCATTCTTTTTACGATTATATTACTATAGTCACATCACTATAATTAGTAACTTAATTCACAATATAATAAATAAAGGCTGGCTATAGATAAACAATAGCTTATTATAAAGGTTTTTAACTCTTATATTTAATTCTTTTTATTTGTAGTTTGTGAAACATGAGACTAGTATACACATGAGCAGATTAATAAATAACATATTGATTTTGTTTATTGTATATATTTAAAGGAGAGAGAAAAATGGAGAATTCTCATAAAGCAGGATCTGCCAAAAAGCAAGCCTTTATCTCCATATGGACCCTAACTCTAATGAACGTGGCAATTATCGCTGGTTTAGGTAATGACGTTCAAGAAGCCTTTTATGGTTTATCGTCAGTTACCTATTTTGCAATCGGTGCTATTTGCTTCTTCATTCCTACAGCCTTAGTAGCTGCAGAGCTAGCCTCTGGCTGGAGCAACCGTGGTGGTATTTTCCGCTGGGTTGGCGAAGGTTTAGGAAAAGGATGGGCATTAACTTGTCTGTTGATTTTATGGTTTCAGGTAATGATTAACTTTGGGATGGGAATGCCGAGTTCAGCTGCAACTATTTTGTTCTACACGCCAATGTATAACAAGGCAGTTGCCTTTGCTCAAAATCCTACCCACGTTGTGTTAATCATGACTGGATGGATTATTTTATATTGGATTATGGCCATTATTGCTAATAGAGGTGTTAAAACTTTTACCACCATTACAAAGTATGGTGTTTTAATTGGAACACTTATCCCATTAGCAGTAATGATTATCCTAACAATCGTTTGGTTGTGCCAGGGACATACCCCCGCTATTTCAATGGCACCAAAACAATTAATTCCAAAATGGAATGGAATGAGTACTTTAGCCCTCGCAGCTGGTGTATTCTTCTCTTATACTGGAATTGATGAAAATGCCGCCTTCATTAAACGATTACGGCACCCTGAAAAAGATTTTGTATCTTCAATTTTTATTACTTTAATCTTAGTATTCTTAATCTTCGTAGTAGGTACTGTAATCATCGCAATGATCGTTCCAGAAAAACAAATTAATGTTTTATATTCATTAGTTACGGTATTTAAAGTTCTTGGTGAAACCTTTGCCTTTCCTTGGTTGTATCTAGTTCTAATGTGGGTCGGACTTTTCAATTTAGTTGCCTCTACTGTGACTGAACTAGCAGCTCCATCAGTTATGCTTGCACAAGCTGGTGGCAGTGGATTTTTACCAAAATGGTTACAAAAGAAAAATAAGCATGGGATGCCCGCTCGCCTAGTTTATGTTCAAATGGCTGGAATGACTATTATTGCATATTTATTCAAATTAATTCCAAACGTAGAAGGATTTGTAATTTTACTAACACAGTGTGTAACTGTTCTATATCTTTTCTACTACATTCTAATGTTTGTGGCATTCTTACGCTTACGCTATCAACAACCTAACCGTCCTCGTTCATTTAAAGTTCCTGGCGGTAAGATAGGTGCTTGGATTATTGCCGGTGTTGGTCTTATTTCATCAGTTTTCGGTATAGTTCTTGCCTTTTATCCACCAGCACAAGTTAAGGCAGAAGTTGGATCCCCAGTAACTTATGTAATTGTTATTGCAATTTTAGTTGCTGTTGTTTTACTTACATGTTTAGGCCTTTATCTTCTTTCTAAAAAACACCCAAATTGGGTAAATCCAAAAAACGAATTTGCTCCATTTACGTGGGAAATTGAAGGATTGAAGAAACCGGAAAAAGTTACATCAAACATTCCTACTGTATTAATGTCTAAAGGACAGAATCCAATGGGGATGCCAATTAAGCGCCCATATAAACCTGATCAGCAAGTATCAAAAACAGTAGTTGATGCGGATGAACGGAATGAGTCAGTTGCAGAGAATCAAAGCTAATTTCTAGTAAAATAAATATATTCTTTCCTGTTGGTAAATAGTTACCCTATTTCACCAACAGGATTTTTTATTGCATAAAAAAGAGGCCATAGCCTCTCTTAACTTAAAATCCTTCTTCGACCAATTCAATTAAGTTTACTAGGAGTTTTTGCTATGTCCTCTCTTAATGATTGTATTAAATTTCATCTCAATATTGAAGATCCTAATATTATTTTTTCTGATTATTTTAAAAAATATATTAACGACAAATATCATAATCTCTATGTAGCTGAACTTATTCAGCCCTATTGGCCTTACTGTCTTTCCTCTAACCTTAAGCATAATAGTCATTACGTTTCTAACGTTCGTTTCATTACTGCTGATGCTAGTAAGCACATTACTATCAGATTAAGAAAACAACGTGTTCTTTGCAATGACTGTTTAAAAAGATCTATGGCTCAATCTAATCTGGTTAATATATATTGTCATACCTCTAATGTCTCAAAACTTAAAGTCCTTTCTGCTCTTACTGAGGATTGTTCTATGACTAGGAACATAATGTATCTGTCAACACGGTTCAAAGAGTATTAGAATCCTGTTCTTCTAAGTTCTATGATAGTCTCCCTGAACACCCAGCTTTTGATGAATTCAAAGGTGTAGGCAAAAAGCTTCACTTCATTTGTCTAGATGGTGATACTCACAAAGTTGTTCAAATTCTTAGGACTCGTTTCAAGCCTGATATTCTGCACTATTTTTATAAGTTTACTCCTAAGGCTCACTCAATGGTTAAAACAGTCACTATGGATCTTAACTGCTATTATCCACTTGGATTATGCAGGACTTTATGACTGCTATTCAAAATAAAGATGAAAAGAAAGTTATTCACTTATTTCATTCAAAACAAGCGGTTGGTAAACAAATGCATCAAACACTACTGACCTTTAAGCATAATTATACCGATGTCCTAAATGGTATATCTTCTAACTACTCTAATTGTTGTCTTGAAGGTATCAATCGCAAAATTAAATAGATTGAGCGTACCGCTTACGGATACAATAATTCTAGACATTTATTAATCAGACTAGAGGAAAATTTCGTCAAAGAAAAAGAGCCAAACAACTATTTTCTAGTTGTTTAGCTCCCTTTACAAACTATTCATCAACAGGATTTGACAAACAGCCAATTTTGTTTTTATTAAACCTTGATTTAACAGCATTTATTATTTCTGGAAATTATCGAGATTATTCAAATTTTAATTTTTCTTTTTTCGATTAGCACTTAAGCCAAATAATCCAATTCCTACTGCAAGTGCTCCAGATATAATGGCGAGCATATCCTTGTGAGCACCTGTTTGAGGCAATGTTTGATTATTTTTCTTAATCTGGCTTCTTGGTACTTGTTTTCCTATAGTTCTTTGTACAGTATTCACAGTCTTTATTTTACTTGTCTTATTAGTTGAAACTTGTGATTTTACTGGTGATACTTTCTCAGATTTCTTATTATTCGCATTCTTAGTTGGAGTAATAGGATTTTCTGGTTCTTGTAGTTTGCTATAAGCAATCCTTACAATTTGATCCTCAGTAGCTGGAGTTACTGATTCTTCTGGTACTTCATTTGAAGTGTAGCCTGGAATCTCTGGTGCACTGTACTTGTTCCAGTTACCTGAACTCTTATCCCATTCTCCGTAAGTTACCTCACCATTTACTGGATCAGTGTACTTAGGACGAGTGAAGGTTACAGTTTGTACAACTTTGTTCTCACTTCCATCTGGGTTTTCGACAATAATTGTTCTCGTTACTGTCTTAGTATCAGTTGTTGTTACAATATTAGGTTCGACTAAAAATTTAGTTACACCATTTTCAATAGTGATTTGGGTTGAGACATTAGAATCTACCAACTTGTAATCTTTTGGAACGTTTTGCTTTACATTAAAGTCAACTTTATCACCATAGTTAGATAAAGCCGTACCAATATTTTCGATAGTCTTAATGACATTGCCGCTACCATCAACATACTCAATTTTTTGACGAGCAGCAGTAATAGTGTATTTAAATTCACCACTTACATTAACAGTGTAGTTTGAATTATCAGCTTGAAGTTTCTTTAAACCCTTTTCGTTTAAAGTAATCGTGTAGTTACCCACTTCACTTGGAGCGTTGCCATCTGGAGTATTCCAGCTAAAGTCAGCTAGTGTTAAACCATCTTTATTAAGATTGTTACCAGTTAAGTTATCTGCCAATGTTGAAAGCTCAACTTTTGCTGGTTGCCCATCAGAAACTTTAGAACCATTACCTGATAAAGTTATATCCATAACAGCTGGAATAATAGTTAAAGTACCAACATTTTGCTCTGTGGTTGGCCAGTTGTAGTTTGGATTGAGCTTTTCAAGTTTCTGGATAGCAGCTGGAGTTAAGTAAACTGTGTAATCACCAACATCGGTTGGATCTACAGTTTTTCCATCTTTATCCTTAACTACAAAGTCATTACTTGTTAAAGTACCAGCTGGAATTGTTGGAACTGGACCATCACCTTCTGGGGTTAACGTAATTGGGAAATTACTTGGATCTACTACTTGTGGATTTCCTGTGTATGTTCCTGTTTGACTACCGTTTCCTGAAATAGCAATTGAAGCTGGAGTAATTGTGAACTTAGCACTGCCACTTACTGCAGTAATTGCAAGAGTTACGTTTCCAGCACCATATTTTGCAGTAAGAACTTCTTGCAAGTGACTTATTCCAGTACTATTCAAAGTCAAAATATAAGTACCAACATTAGTTGGATCAGATACATTCCAATCGTAATCTCCAGCTTTTAGGGTATAAGTAATCTTATCATCATTAATTCCAACGATCGTAACATTAATGTCTCCACCTTGGTAAAGATCAGCGGTACTAATAGCTTCTCCATTATAGACACGACTATTTTCACCACTTACTATTGCACTTGCTTGAGCAGCTTTAATTACTAACTTACCAACTTCTTCTTCAGTTGTTGGCCAGTTGTAGTTTGGATTGAGCTTTTCAAGCTTCTTAATACCAGCTGGAGTTAAGTAAACTGTGTAATCACCAACATCGATTGGATCTACAGTTTTTCCATCTTTATCCTTAACTACAAAGTCATTACTTGTTAAAGTACCAGCTGGAATTGTTGGAACTGGACCATCACCTTCTGGGGTTAACGTAACTGGGAAATTATTTGGATCTACTACTTGTGGATTTCCTGTGTATGTTCCTGTTTGACTACCGTTCCCTGAAATAGTGATATCAGCCTTATTAATCGTGAAATTAGCTTCTCCGTTAAGATCGCTATCTGTTATCTTAACGTTACCTTTACCCCATTTACCATCAATTGCACTTTGCAAGTTAGTAAGAGCCTCTGGGCTTAGCTTAAATGTATAGTCACCTGCATCAGTTGGAGCATCCCCACTTAGCGTATTCCAAGTGTAGTCGCCGTCTTGTAACTTATAAGTTACAGTTTCACTACTGTTTGGAACGGTAATAGTTACTTCAACTGTACCATCTTTACTATTAACCTCAGTTGTAGTTACTGGATTACCATCATATGTTTTAGATGAATTACCCGAAAGATTTGCTGTAGCATTAGCCTCAGTAATTATATATGAACCTTGACCACTAATCTTTGCATTAGCCCAATCAAGATTTTCTGTATTATTACTATTTTGCAAGATATTATTCTTACCTGATTCAGATAATTGGATAGTGTAGCTACCAACATTGCTTGGCGCAGTTGTATAAGTAACACCATCTTTTATCCAAACATAATCGCCTGCTTCCAGAGTAATAGTTGGATTACTTGGTGCAGTTACGGTGACACTTGGCTGAGTCTTGTAGTCACCAAGAGCTATTGATGTGCCATCAAATATCTTTTCAGCATTGGCCTTAAATTCAACGCTTGGAGTAGCTTTTTGAATTTCAAAATTACCAGTACCAGCATTATCAAAGTTGTAACTATAATGAGTTGAATCCACCTTAGCAATATTTTTCTTACCTTGTGCAGACAATTGTACCTTGTAAGCTCCTGCATTAGTTGGATCTTGACTCGGACCAAATTCCAAATCGCCAGCAACTAACTTGTAAGTTTGACCATTTTCAAGAGTTACTTGATAGTCGTTAACATTAATATCACTATTTGTAAATGTATTACCGGTATAAATTACTTCTTGATTACCGATTAAGGTTACAGACACATCAGTTGCCTTAGTTACTATGTAAGTACCTTTTGCATTATTTACCCAGCTATAATTATTAGTCTGTGATTGAAGTTTCTTAAAGCCAGCTTCACTTAAAGTAACAGTGTAAGTTCCTAGCCCAGTTGGAACGGTAGTTGTTGTATTTCCACTGGTACTAGTAAACTCAAAGTCGCCAGCTTGTGCAGAAAGGCTCACCCCCTCTGGGACATTAACAGTTACATGATTATTTGTGGAAATACTTGGTTTGAAGTTATTTACATCAAAATCATTCTTCCCATATTCAACTGTTTGACTAGCTGGTTGAGCAAAGTTAATTGTAGCTTGAGCCTTAGTGATAGTGTACCTTGCATTTTCACTAATTATTACATTTGACCAATCAAGATTTGCAGCGTTTACTGCTTTGATCTTACCAATTCCGTCTAAAGTTAATGAAACAGTATAATTTCCTGCATCACTTGGAGCGGTAGTAAAGGTCTGACCATCATTAGTCCAAGCATAATCAGTACCAGCAACTAAAGTTACATCATTTTTGCCCGGAGCTGTAATCGTCACCTTTGGTACATACCCACTAATTGGTGTACCATCGTAAGTCTTTTCCCCTTGACCAGTAAATAATGCACTTGGTGTGGCTTTAGTAATATTGAAACTACCTACTCCAGTATCATTAAAGCTATATTCATAGTTTTTACCTTGAACGGCAGCAATATTCTTCTTACCTTGATCAGACAATTGAACAGTATAAGTACCGACATTTGTTGGATTTTGATTTGGAATGAATTCTAAGTCTCCATCAACTAGCTTGTATTCTAATCCGTTACTCAAAGTCACCTTGTAGTCACTAACCTTAATGTTGCTATTGGTGAATTCTTCAGCAGTATAAGTTTCATCTTGATTACCTGATAAAGTTACATTGGCGTTAGCCTTTTCAATAGTATATTTTGCACTTCCAGTAACTTGGCTGTTAGCAATAGTTACATTGCCGTTACCGTACTTATCGTTCAAGAGATCTTGTAAGTGACCAATTCCAGTACTATTCAAAGTTAAAGTGTAAGTACCCACATTTGTTGGATCAGATACATTCCAAGTGTAATCACCAGTTTGCAAGGTGTAAGTAAATTCTTGATCGTCAAGTCCAGTAATTTTAACAGAGATAGTTCCACCATTATAGATATCATTAATTGAAATAGCTTTACCATTATATGTTCGACTATTCTCACCACTTACAGTTGCACTTGCTTTAGCCGCATTAATCTTGTAAGTAAAGGCATTCATACCTAAAGTTAAGGCATAATTTGGATTTGCTGCAGCAATCTTATTAATACCAGTTTCACTCAACTTGATAGTGTAATTACCTACATTCGTTGGGGCAGTATCGCTAGACCAAGTAAAGTCATTAACATCAAGCTCAGGAATAACTAAATCTTGACCACTAACTGTATTAGATGAAGAAATTGCATCCTTAAGTTGATCCATTGGTAATTCTACCGCAGAACCAGTATAAGTAGTTTCACCACTGCCTGACATTTGATAGTTCGCTTTAGCATTAACAATTTCTAACACTCCATTACCAGTATTATTCCAAACATAGTTTTCACTAGTTGAAATCGCCTTTTTAATCTTTTCAATACCTGAGTCCGTCAATGAAACTTGGTAAGTTCCTGGTGCAACTGGTGAAGGAGTAACTGTGTAGTCACCAACTGCTAAAGTACCAGCAGGAACAGTGAGCGTCACACCATTATCAGTGGTAATAGTTGGTACAAAATCAGCTGGATTTATAGAAATTTCATTTCCAGTCCAACTACTTGTTTGCTTGTTCTCATCAGGAGTTAATGAAATAGTGGCTGCAGCTTTAGTAATTCCATAAGTTGCACTGCCTGTAATTGCATCATCAGTCCAATTAATGTTGTCGCTATTGCCATAGTGAGCTTTAATGTTGGCAATTCCCGTACTGTTTAACTTAATCATGTAATTTCCAACATTAGTTGGTGCACTACTTAATCTAGTTGAACCATCTGCGCTATACCAGTCATAGTCACCCGCTTGAAGTTGATATGCACTTTGAGTAGTGCCCGGAACATTCGCAGTAACCTTGATATTACCATCTTTAGTAACTTCACCATTAGTTACACTTTGACCATCATACTGCTTAGAATTATTTCCTTCTAGCTCAGCACTTGCTTCTGCTTTTTCAATAGTGTAGTTAACGTATGATTTACTTGGATTATAGTTAATTGTTAAGCCGCCAGCTACTTTATTTAATTTATCCAAACCATTTTGGTTCAAAATAATGCGGTAATTACCAGCGTTAGTTGGAGTGCCAGTTAAAACATTACCTTGGCTATCTGTGTATGAATAATCATCTGACGTCAAGTTAGCATCTTGAATAGCTTGAGCAATATTTTGAATAGGTACATCATTATTTGATGAAACAACAGTATGAGTAATTTCACTAATTATATCGGGAGAAACTGGCTGTTCACTGCCATTGTAGGTATTAGTAATAGTGTCATGATTAATCGTTAAATCAAGATTGACTTTGTTGTAAACCACATTAACGGTTATCGAACTCATCTTTGGAGTCACATCGACACTATTTAATCCAGTAATAATTCCATTTGCATTAGTTGTTACTGTAGGGTAGTCAGTATTACCAACTTTTGCACTTTCAATATAGTAGCCTTCTGGAACAGTTGAGTTAGTCCAGCTACTCCAAGTCGGATTATCACTTGTCCATGCAGCATTACCATTTGTAATTGTCTCAGTACTATCACTTGGATCTACATAGCCAATTACTTTACCTGTTACTTCATCAACGATTGCCGTTCTGGTAAAGTTAACATTTTGTTCAACAGATGGAACATTTGTAGGAAGTCCCGACACAGTAATGGTGCGAGTAATCGTTTCAGAAAGTGGAACTTTATCTGCATTAGTACTTGTACTTGGCCACGTGTCATTAGGTCCAACAGTCTTATGTTTATGAACAAGTGGAATAGTAATTGGAGTGTTAGTTGCTTCAAAAGTATAACTTGTTGGTAAGCTTGCTCCATTAGCCAGTTCATAGCCTTCTGGAACAGTTAAATTAAGATTGTTATCGGTTTCTCCAACACGACCACTAATGGTAATAGTTTCTCCAACTTGTTTATTGTTATCGTCAGTATCAATAAAAGTAATCGTATTACTTACTTGGTTACCTTGATAAGTAATCGTTACTGTAACATCACTTTCATTAGGTGCAACAGTAGTTTGTGCTACACCTATTAGTTTGCCATCTGTGCTCGTAACATTCGCATAGTTGCCATTGGCATCGGTAATTGATTTGATTGAATAACCTACTGGAATATTTTTAGGGGTAAATGCTGACCAAGTATTATTAACACTAGTCCATGCATTATCGCCATCAGTAATAGTTTGGCTAGTATCACTTGGATCTACATAACCTATTACTTTACCTGTTACTTCATCAACAACTGCTGTTCTAGTGAATGTTACTGTTTGGGTAGTACCTTCAACAGCTGTTGGTAAGCCTTCAACTGTGATAGTTCGAGTAATTGTTTTAGACAGTGAAACCTTATCTGCATCAGTACTTGTACTTGGCCATTGATCTGGTGTACTTACATTTATAGTCTTATGAGTTACATAAATTGTCAATGCAGTATTATCCGGACCAAAAATTGTTGGTACAGTACTACTCTTTGAACTAATAACATAGCCCTTAGCTTCTAAAGCATTCTTAACTGCATCATATGCAGTGGTTGCATCAGGTGGAACATTACTTCCTTGATTACCAGTAATTGCTTGGCCATTGTTTAATAAATCAGTGTTCGGCTGGATAGTTACTGGGTTTGATGGATCATTTTCATCAATTACTTGGTAAGTAAGTGTACGTTGGATTGGCACAGCTTGTAAGAGGACAGTAGCATTATTATAGAAATATTGTACTTGCCCACCAAAGACAGGAGTTCCTTCTGGCGCATCAGTTTGCCAAGTTTTACCACCAGATTGCAAAGTCGCTGACTTAATTTCATAGTTTGCAGGAATAGACGATGCTGCATTTTTATTAGCTAATTCGATAGCTTCTTGCTCAGTCAACATTGTATTGTTTTGAGCCAAATTATAACTAGTACTTAAATCAGGAAGATTAATCGTCTGCAACTGCCCATTTTCATCAGTATACTGAAGCTTAAAATTAATATTAGCCTCACCTGTAATAGTAATATTAGCTGGCTTAACTTTGTTCGCTACAGTACTTGAATTATAAACTACCAAACTGCTGATAAACGGCTTAGTAGTATCGGAATAGAAACCAGTACTAATATACCCCGTCTTACCCGCATCATTTACCAAGTTAGGATCTATTCCTGTGAAAATCAAACGATCGGAACGGTCATTATTATTTAAGGACGAAGTTTTAATAATAATTGACTTAATCTTAGACCAATCAGTTACTTGATCTGCTGGAACATATCCGGTCTCATCGGGCTTAGTACCATCAGGATCGTTATTACTCTTAAGATTACCTAATTCCGTAGAATACAAGAAAGTGTACCCTGTCTTATCACCATTATAAACTGGTCTACCATTTAACTGGAAAGTAAAACTAGTATCTGAAGCTTGTGGTAAGTTCACCATCGCAACAACATTAGTTAATTTAGTACCTGATCCATTAATTAAACGAACAGCATATTCCATTTCATTAGAGCCATAAAGATCAGAGACACCAGAATCAACCAATATATCATTTTGATTACCTTGAGCAACACTAGCAGTATTAGCACCACCGACTTGATTAATGGTAAAACCATTCGCTCCGACATAGTACAAGTTAGAAGTGTTTCCCTGTACCCAATCTGGATTAAAAGTAATACCACTAGGAGCAAAATTGCTTGTGTTATTAGGATTATAAGCAGTGTTCGTTAATTTTGTCGTTGGACTAACAATATAGATTATCCCTTGATATGTACCATTAGTTCCGTCAGGTAACGTATTAAGGTGAATTTGATTGTTAGCACCCTGGCCAGCAAGAAAGTTATAGCCAGTACCAGAGTAATCAATTTTTACAACTTGACGAGAGAGTCCTGAAATTTCTATTGGAACAGTAAATACTGACAACTTTGGCGTACCAATAACACCATTATTAGTATTAGGGATAAAATCAGGTAGCTTGGTATAGTCGGTTGAAAAATCATAAACTGAGAACCACTCCGGTAAAACATAGTAAAAAATTGGTTCATAAATATTGTTGGTTTGTCCTCCGCCAGCGTAGACAGAAAGATACCCCACATTAGATTGCCCTGTTGCTGTGTTGCTTTGATAGCCAAATATACCTGAACTAGAAGTTAAATTAGCTGATGAAACGACTGTTTGATCAACTTGAATTTTGCTGGTCAAATATCTAGTTACATTTCCTTGTTGAACTGTTCCAGTAAAAGTCATGTTAGCAACTAATTGTGTGCCTGGTTTAACTGTACCTGGGACCGCGCCATATGCTTCAAAAGCATTCACTGACTGAGTAGTTTGATTTGCAAACTTATTAGTTGGCAAATCAACAGCTGTACTTTGATCTCTTTCAAAGTTATCAGGGCTAACCACAATGTTAGTAATTACTCCAGTTCCCGTAATAGTGTTACCAGCATTTACTTGACCTTCACTCGTTGTACCATCTGCGTAAGTAATTGTGTACTTATAGTTACTTGTACCAGGAATAGTAGGTGTTTTTAGTTCAGTTACACCTAGTCCCTCATCAAAATTAAAAGTAAGATTACTACTGTAATCGTTGTATGAAGCAATTGATTCATTAGTAATACCAAAGTAAGCAACAATTTGTTTATGACCATTATTTAAAAGCTGATTACCATTATAAGCAGCTTTAGCATAAAGTGGCACTTGGGCCAGTGGAATTTGATCATTTGCACCATAAAAATCTTGACTTACTGTTGGACCAGTCCAAGTCTTCGTTTGACTCCCGTCATTATTAAGCTTTTGCACAATCGTAATCGGAGCGTCAGCCGTATAAGTAGTAGCTGTATTGGGCATTGGAATATTATAAGAACCCACTAGTTGGTAGGGTCCCCCACTATTCCAGTTTTGCGTACCGGAACCTTTTGGTACGGTAATAATAATGTTATTACCGTCCTGGGTAATGGCAGTTTTATCCCCAAAATTATTGAGTTGCATTGTAGCAGATTCATCTAGCACATACCCTTTAGGCATTGGAATTGTAATTACGGTGCCATAATTAACGGCACTATTAATTTTTGAGGAAGGATAAGGAAGACTATTTTGATAATCTTGTCCAGGAGCAACCCCGTTCGTTTCATTAATTGCGAGTTGATAGATAGATTCATAGTTAGGAATCATCTTTTTTAATGCATTTTGATCAGTAGAATTTGGATTAGGCTTACTTAAAGAAAATTTTGGATTCCATACAGGGTTAACATCGATATGAAATTCAGCTGATGTTTGTTCTACTCCATTAATTGTCCAAGTAATATCCTTAACCGTAGGCTGAGTAATTTGCATTGGCGTGGGTTTAGCGCCATATCCATTATCAGCGGGAATCGTAATGATCGGATTAATAACCCCAGAAGTGGTGAAGTTATAGATAACTACCTTATCATTACCCATATCCTTTAGAGAAGCACTCCCATAGTTAGCATCGATAGTTGGCGAATTGACACCGACAATACCATAGCTTGGGATTGAAATAGTTACAGTATCACCACTAAGAACATTTCCTGAAAGTAAAACCTTAGTTGGTTGATTACCATCTGTAGTATTTCCCCACGTATTTCTTGAAATATATAAAGTATAACGTCCGTCAGTACTTGGAATTGTCACTGCTGCGTTGGCTTTAATTTTATCAGCCTCAGCGATATTTTCTGTTAATGCTGCCAAAACTTGGAAATTAGCTGCATCCGAACTTCTAAGTAAAGATGTAACTGATTTAGCATCTAATGCTTTTCCATTATTTTCCTTAGCTTGCTGTTCAAGACTTTCTTGAATATTTTCCAAGTCTAAATTACTAGTATAGCTGGAAACTTTTGTATTCTTAGTGTCAGTAGTGGTTTCAGCTACATTTTTGTTTACATCATTAACAGCCTGACCTGACGTCTTTTGCGTAACTTTTTTAGAATCAGTTTGTGTATTAGCTTCTTTATTTGTAACTTCTGCCCTATCAGAATTTACCGTATTCTTAGTGTTATCAGTGATTTCCGAAGATTCTGCATTATTAGAACTTTTATCTTCAACTGTAGACCGATTATTAGTAACTACATCTGCAACCTTTTCCCCACTTTGCTTGTCTTGAGCTACTGCAGATTGAGAGTCTTGTTGCTCATTACCAGCAGAAGTTTCTTTCTCATTAACTTTAGTAGCTGTTTCATTTACTTCACTAGAACTTAGGTAAGTATTTTTATTTTGATGATTATCTACTAAGTCTGTCGAACTGGCAGTGTTAGAAGTTTCTGTAGTAGCAGCCTGAGCTTTTGAATTTTGCTCTTGAGTTCCTATTCCTAAGATTAATGTAGACAATAATACGGAACAAGCTCCTATAGTTAATTTTCTAATGCCGAACCGTTGTTTACTATCGTTATCTTTCTTATTAAAAAACATACCCATCCCTATCCTTTTTTCTGAATCTCTCTCATCGTTTCAATTATACCTAATTTTCAATATAATAACGCAAATGATGTCTTATTATTGTTATTTTTCAATAGTTTACCTATATGGTTTTTTGATATTCCTTCCTTAAATTTATACTTTATCTAATATATTAGGACCTAATCTCAGTTATTGAAAAAACAATAAACTTTTCCAAACAAAAATGAGAAGGCAAAAACCTTCTCATTTTTTACTACCAAATATGTAACAAACGGGTGGGATCAATTTTGCTTAAATTAAATTGATGAACATGTTGATGCTCATTCTCAGGAAATTCTTTTACAAAATCAGCAATATTATATAGCCCAGTTGAATAAGACCAAACTCCCTTTACTTTTCGAATAGGATCTAACATTTCATTTCGAATTGGATATGCAGAAATTAAAAAGTGCTTATGGTGGAATTTAAATACAAAATATGGAAGCCTAAATTGCTCAATTACTTCTTCTCTAGTTTTACCTAAAGTTATAACGTTTCTATATGTTCCGTATTTCTTAGTAAATTCATCATTAAAAGAAAAGTAAAAGTTGGAAATATGCACATGTGGGAAATCTTCTGGTCTTACCTTATCTGGTACACAAATCACATGTGAATAATGATCTAAATTCTTTTCTTTTTGACTTAAGGCCCGTTCCATTCCATTCGGCAAAATTGAATAAGCCCAAGATGGAACTTCCGGATGAGCTTTATATTGCTCATACATCATTTTAATTACGTCAGGTTTCACCCAATCATAGTGCATTCTAACCTGATTACGCTGCAGTAAGCTTTCTAAAGTGTTATTTTGCATTAAATCGACTACAAATAATTCATAGCGATACTTTTCAACCCATGGACGAAAATGTTCAATTTTATCTGGCGTAATATGAGTTCCATCGACAATGATAGTTTCTCCATAAGCCATCTTATGCTGTACCAAATTATCAACCATTTGCTCTGTACGTACAGTAACGTGGCGTGGAATAACTTGATGCAGGTGATCTGTGCTTTCCTCATAATAAACCGTCAAATCAGCTAATAGCAGCCTAATTTCATCACGAGAAATAGCGTAAGGCTGCAAGTGGTGACGAGCAATAAAGGAAGATTTTCCAGATCCAGGTGCTCCTCTTAGTAAAAATATTTTACGCATTATTTTCTCCTACTCTACAAGAATTTGTTCAAATATACTCGTAAAAAATTTTACCATAAAAATACCTATACAAACTATTAAAAAAGAGTAGACCAGTTGGCTACTCAATCAATGTAGAATTTCTTTCTTTACAATATGCAAATCAGTATCAAAAGTATAAACAATTGGCTCCGCATTGGGCACTTCTACTTTTACAATATCCTCATTACTGATATCTTCAATTTTTTTAATCAAGGCACGTAAACTTGAGCCATGGGCTACAACCAATTGATCATGACCTGCCATTAATTCAGGTGCAATATGATCCCAAAAATAAGGCATTAGTCTTTCTTGAGTTTGATGTAAACTTTCTCCCTGAGGCATTAAACGCATATCATACTTTTGATATCTACGATCTTGGACGGGCTGCGTTAATAAAGGAGGCACACTATCAAAACCACGTCTCCATTCTAAGACTTGATTAGTACCAAAAATTTTCTTTGAAACATCCTTATTAATACCGCGAAGTGCTCCATAGTGACGCTCGTTTAAACACCAAGTCTTAGTGATCGGTAAATATAAAAAGCTGCACACATCTGCAATAATATTAGCCGTCATAATTGCACGCGATAAGACAGAAGTATGGATATGCGTTGGTGCAAATTCAGCTATTTTTTCTACCTTAAGGCCTGCATTTTTTGCCTGCTCAATCCCTTTTTTACTTAAAGGTACATCATTCCAACCCGTATAAACATTGTCACGATTAGCTACACTTTCACCATGTCTAACCAAAACTAATTTGGCCAACTTTCTTTTCACCTACCCCATTTAAACCATAAAAAACAAAATAATTCCGGTAATAGTAAAAACGACACCTAAGATTGTAAAGGAAATAATGCCTGCTTTTCCACTTGATGGAAGGGTTGTTAAGGCTCCAATAGTTCCTTTTGCTAGATTGTCTTTGACATCTTTTTTGGTCATTCCTTTTTTCTTATAACGATTATATGCCGTATATAAATCCCATAAGCCAATAAATAAAACTATTGCTGCGACCCAAATATTTACCTTCATTATTATTTATTGTCCTTATGTACACTTGTACCATTTACTTTTTGGTCTAAGTTTCGAACTGCTTTCTTAAAAGCATTAACAGAATTTTGATAAACTTTTCCACCATTTTGTTTCAAAAAATCTCCGGCTTGTTGTCCTTTTTCAGTTAAGTGGTCTTTAATATCAGGCCAATCATTTTCAGCAAAATTCTTAAACTGGTCTGTAGCTTTCTTTTGATAATTTTTTAGATTTTCTTTTAGATCATTAGTATCGAATTTCATTCTTTTCTCCTTAAAATAAAAGGCTTTGCCCCTATTTTACCAAATAGCAGCAAAACCAGATTAACTAATCTTCTTTATCATCAAAAATCATTTTATCGCTAAGTCCACGTGTACATTCAGCTTGAAGTGTCACATGGTTAATTCCAAGCGGCTTTAATTTTTTAGCAATTTCTGTGTATATCTTTTCTAACTGCACAGCGTCTAAATTTTTATCCACATTAATATGTGCATCTAACATCGTCACATTGTCTGAATATTGCCAAACATGCACATGGTGAATGTTATTCACATGTGGACAAGACAAAACTAATTCATTTATCTTATTTAAATTGATACTAGGATTAGTTTCCATTAAAATATTAGCCGCTTTGATAGTAACTTCATAAGCTTCTTTAAGTAAAAAGACAGAAGCTGCTATCGTTAAGACTGGATCGACCCAGTAAATTTTCCAAATTGAAATTACAATTGCCCCAATAACAACAGCTACACTAGTTATTGCATCTGAAAGCATATTTAAAAATGTAGCTTTTGCATTAAGACTCGTCTTAGCTTCCTTCATAACTACTAGCATTGAAATTAAATTAGCAGCTAAGCCAATTAAAGAAACAATTAACATGATTTTTCCTTTAATTGGTTCAGGATGACTAAATCGTTGAATTCCTTCGATAAATAAATAAATGCTGATTACTATTAAAATAATCCCATTAGTAAAAGCTGCTAATATTTCCGCGCGGTCATAGCCAAAAGTCTTGCTGTTATTTCGCTTTCTTTTAGCAATTAAATTAGCAACAAAAGCTAAAATAATTGATCCAACATCGCTTAAATTATGTACGGCATCTGAAAGCAGAGCAAGTGATCCTGAAACTGCTCCACCGATAAATTCCGCAATTGTAATAATAATATTTAATAGAGTTACCCAAAAGTAACGTAGTGATGATTTATCCTTCATATTTTTTCTCCATAAATATATCGAATTTGGTATACTTATTGCAGAAAGTATAATATTCCATTTTTGATATATTGTCAATAAGAGGTGCTAAATTATGACACGAACAGATACAAATTTAGTCAGTGAAGCAGCTAAAATATATAAAGTTTTAAGCAATAGCAGACGAATTTCCATCTTATTTTTTTTACGCAATGCTTCAACAGAAGTCGACGTCTCCACCATTGCTACTACTCTCGACCTTGCCCAGCCGGTTGTATCAAAACAATTAGGTATTTTAGAAAAGTATAATCTAGTTAAACATCATAAGCATGGAACTCATGTCTTTTATTTTTTGAATGATCCTGATGTTTTATCAATGATTGATGCCATGATTGAGCACGTAGAACATACTGCAAAAGAACATCCCACAAACTTATACTAAAAAAGATGCAGCTTTGATAGCTACATCTTATAAATTTGGAATGTCAGTGTTTTTTACACCGTAATTAATTATTTTAAATTTTCCATTATCATCAATTATTCCACGCGTTACACTGCCATTATCTGGAAACGGAATATCGTGATCATGCGTAGTTTGATCCCAGTATTTAATTCCCAAAGTCTTAATGAGATACAATTAAAACTCGTCCTAGACCTTTTGTTTCTTCAGCTAGTTGACTAATTGCTTGATTCATTCGATTATCAAGAGCTTCTGCATCTTCTGCTAAATGACGTGGATCAGCTTTCTTAGTTGCTTCACGAAAATCATGGATTCCTAAGGTTTGAATGATTTTTACTACATCATTTGTTGGTTTCATCCCTCCAGCTACAGCAACTTTTTCCCAAGTTTCGTCAATATCATCACCTTCAAAAGTACCAAAGAATACTTCACGAAAAGCTGGAAGTTTTTTTATTTTACCAATCTCAGAAACTTCATTTGTATCAGCAATTAAGTGAACTGTATCAATGGCTCGCTTTAAGTCAGAACTATACATTTTATCAAAATGAACCTGAGATAAATTAGATGCTGTTACTTTTAGGTCATTAATTCCTTTTACAGTTAGTGGAGAATCAGCCCATCCTTGAACTTTATTCAACTGATTAAACATTGTTTCCCCATGTCTTACTAAATAAACTTCAGTAGCCATTTTTACCCTCTTTTCTTAAATTGTTTCACAAATTTTCTTTCAATTATCTCAATGTTAACAGAATATTGCGTTAATTCAAGTATTTTTAAAAGCAACCCTATATTTAGTGTTTCACAAAATTCTTAGTACAACATATCTTAGTTTTACCTATAGTTATATACGCAATTGTAAGTTTATTTTTTTAATCTTTAAATTAAAAATTACTATTTTAATGGGTTAAAATAAAGATTGCATAGTGCTTAATAAAAAGGAGGACTTTTTTATGACAAAAGTTGCTGTTGTCTTCGCAGATGGCTGTGAAGAAGTTGAAGGGCTTAGTGTCGTTGATGTACTACGTCGTTTAGATATTGATTGTGATATGGTTGGTCTTGATAAAAAAGAGATCAACGGAGACCATCATATCTTACTAACCTGTGATAAAGTTGTGGATGATTCACTTTTAGAGTATGACTTAGTAGCTTTTCCAGGTGGAAGAACTGGAGCTTTAAACCTCAGAAATAATGAAAAATTAGCTAAGCTTATGATTCAAAGAAATAAAGAAGGTAAATGGGATGCAGCAATGTGTGCCGCTCCGATTGCTTTAGGTCACTACGGCTTGCTAGAAGGAGCCAACTACACCTGTTACCCAGGCTTTGAAAAAGAAATTGAAAAGGAATGTCCAAACGGCCACTTTAGCACTGATATTACAGTTGTGGATAAAGAACATAAAGTCATCACCAGTCGTGGACCAGCTACAGCTTGGGCATATGCTTATACAATTGCCCGTACTTTAGGTTATGACACCAAAGAATTAGAAAAAGCAATGCTTTATGACTATCTAGCTAAAAATATCGATCAAAGCCTTTAATTAAAAATCTAATATCGAAAAAAGAGATCAGGTGCCATATCTGATCTCTTTTTTTCGTATATAACAGCTAAAATATAAGCTAAAAACTTTTAATTTATCCCTTAAATTAAAAGCGTGTGTAGTTAATAATAGCAAGCTTACGGTCTTGTCTCAGCATTGCACTACACTTAATTACAATTAATTTTTCTCTAAGCACTTACTATATTTAGTATAACACGTTTTATTTTTAATTAAACTAATTTATCTTATAAACGTGCAATTTGATAGCCATTTCTTAAAAAATGTTCCATTTCTTCTGGCTCTCTCCCAGTCAATCGATGAAAATCATCAGATGTTGCACTAAGAAGTCCCTTAGCTCCGCCTGCATACATCGATGCAAGTTCTTTTCCATCGCCTTCAGCAGCATAAATCTTTGCAAATTCACCCGTTGTTACAGGTGCATAGCCAATTTTATGGTCAGTGATCCGAGACATAATATATGATAATTCAACCATATTATAATTTTTATCCATACTTAATAGATAAGTTTGACCTTGATCTCGCATTACTGGCTGCATAGCTAAACAAGCAATTGCATGAGCACTATCATTTCTTGTAATAAAGGATAGTGGTTCTGCTCCGACTGGATAAATAATATTTTTACGTTCAATTAGTTCTTCTAGATATGGCACCAGTGGATCCGCATACAAACTATTTTTTATAATACTGTATTCAATTCCTGAGCTAGCAAGTCTTCTTGGAACATATGCATAAAATGGTGACATAACGAATGGATTATTTTCTTGATCTGCGAAAAAACTTACAAAAATTAATTTAGTTTTTGCCTTTTTTACCACTTGAAGTATATTCTCAAATTCTGTAATTCTTTTTTGTAAATTATAAGTAATGCTTGGAATGTAAACAACAAGATCAATTCCGTCAACAGCTTTTTCTAAAGTATCCAAATCAAAATAGTCTAGTTTTACTTTTTCCACAGCTAAGTCACTAAACTTATCAGCCTTTTTTAAATTATGAATTCCAATTCGGATGTTATCTTCCGAAGTCATTGTTCTAAGCCAACGAGTAACTTTTTCTCCTAAATTGCCCGTTGCTCCTGTAATTAAGTATTTCATATAAATAATATATAACCTTTCTTAAGATTAACTTTCTATATTATTATAGTTCAAAACCTTTAGAAATCCTTAATGTTAGTTTAAATATACGGTTTTAGTTATCAAGTTATTACGTCGTTTAATACTTTTCAATTTTTAGAATTAAAAGCAATAATTTGATAGTCTACTTTATCGCCATTAAAGTTAAATTTGGCAACAAAGGGCATAATCGGTTGAATTTTTGAAAAAGCAGGATATTCAAAACTACTATCAAAATAATTAATTATTGTTCCAATGGCTGTTCCATGACTACCAATAATTATATTTTTATCCGGATAATCAGTTAAAAGATTTTTTAACGCGTTCATATTTCTTTTTTGAACATCATTCAAAGATTCACCATTTTCTAACTTATAGTCAAAATCAAACCACTGTTTTTGACAATATTCATGAAAATTAGAAATCCACTCATCGCCAATTTTACGTTCACAAAATTCCGAAATTTGGTTAATTTTTAAATTTCTACTTTTAGCAACTGGCTCAATAGTCCTAATTGCTCTTCTAAAAGGACTTGAAAATGCCACGTCTAATTTCTTATTTTTAAAGTAATCAATTAAAAATTTTCGATCCTCTATCCCTTTTGGAGTTAAATCTCTTGTCAAATCATTATGATTACTTAAATCTGGTTCAGCGTGTCTTACAAAATAGACTGTTGTCATTATATTTTTCCCTGTCTAAAATTTTCATAGTCTAATCTCTCGATCAAACAAATTCCGCATATTTTCATTAAAATTATGAGCAATAAAAACAATTGTTGCCTCAGTTTGCAATAATTTCTTTAAAATCTTAAAAGTAGCCTGTTGATCAATAGCACTTGTCCCTTCATCAATTAAAATTATTTTACTGTCATGAATTTGTGCACGGGCCATAACGATCTTTTGTCTTTGTCCACCAGAAATATTTAATTTGTCTAAGTTTAACGGAGAATTTACGCCATCTTTAAACTTTTTCATGTCATCATCTAAGTTGACATCCCTTATTGCCAAGTTTACTCGATTATCAAGCTGACTATTAAACATCGTAATATTTTGTTTAATTGTCCCAGGAAAAAGATTAGGTTCTTGTGGGATATAGCCAATTTTAGACATATCAGGTGTAACAGTATTGCCATCCTGGTCTTCAAATTCTATCGTTCCATAACTAGGTTTAATAATTCCTAATAGTAATTTAAATAAGGTTGTCTTACCTGATCCCGAATCACCAGTTAAGAGAATTTTTTCACCCTCTTTTATATTTATGTCAGGATACTTCAACATTTCACCATTAGGAAATTTCAGAGACAATGAATTAGTTTTAATTACGGAAGGAATACTGGCCTCTTCTTTATTGTTCGATTCAAGTAGTGCTGTATCTTCACTAATTTTATTCATTAATGGTTTTGAGGAACGCATCATTGTCAATCCTTCAATAGTTTCTTGCATTCCAAAAGCCACATTATCCGCAAAATTTTGTACTGATAAAATCGCACCAAAAATGACTAACTTTTGTTCAACTAATACTCCAGTAAATCCTAATAATAGAATTGTAGAAACCAAAGCACTGAAGCCATTTAAGATACTTAATATCTGTTCTTGAATCGTTTGATTAATATTTGCTTTTTCTAGTCTCCTTGATGCTTTGCTCTGCACTTCTAATAATTTATTACCTGCAAAGTATCTTTTTAATTCACTTAAACCAGAAAACCATTTACTCAATATCGCAAGATATTCTTTATTCTTATCGGAAACGTTAATTGTAGCTTTCTCTATTTTTTTACTAATTAGTTTAGGTAAAAAATATGAAACAGTATCTACAACTAAACTTAATGCAAAAATTGACCAATGGATTGTTAGTAACGCAATCAAAGAGGTTATTAACATCGATCCATAAAAAGGAACAGTTACATACCATTCAAAAAAGTTATTTTTTACAATGTTGAAATCATTAGTTAGTCTATTTTGAAAAGCGGCTACTTCATGAAATTTTTGATCTTTAAAATAATGCTCGGCTATTTCATCGCGTAATTTCTTGAAATATTCTTCTTCTTGAACATTATTTAAATATTGAACAAAATAAATCACTGATTGAGCAAAGAACCAGCATAGAGCCATTAAGCTAGTTGTAACTATAACCTCATTCCAATTTTTCTCTTTAATATAGGTCAACCAATACATCTGTATATAGCCAGCCAGAATACCACTCATCCCTGATAAAATTGATAAAATAGTAATCCAAAAGAAACGAGTCTTATTAGTATTGATAAATCCTCGAAAAGACATTTAATTCACCTCTTTATTCAAATGAATCTCTCGATCAAACATATTAATCGACTTTTGCGAAAGATTATGAGCAATCATAATAATGGTTTGTTCTGACTTCAATAATTCTTTTAAGATAGATAAAGTTGCCTTACTATCAATGGCACTCGTCCCTTCATCAATCAAGAGCAAGCTACTATGATGGATGTTAGCTCGGGCTAAAACTATCTTTTGTTTTTGACCACCAGATAAGTTTTCAGAGTCTAAGTTAATTAAAGTTTTTAATCCCTTGGGAAATTTTTCAATATCAGTAGAAAGATTTACATTTTGAACTGTCTTATTAACTTCCTTATCTAACTTGGAATCAAACATTGTAATATTATTTTTGATAGTATCGGGAAAAAGCGTATTATCTTGTGCAAGATATCCTATCTCTTCTGGATTCGGTATAAATACTTTTCCTCCTTTATCTTTATAGCTAACTGTACCCATTTTAGGTGTAACTTCACCTAGTAAAACTTTAAATAAGGTTGATTTCCCACTACCACTATCTCCAGTTAAGAGTATCTTTTCACCTTTGTTAACGACTATATGTGGATAAGAAATACTTTCTCCAGTTGGATAAGAGACTTGAAGATCATTAATTTCAATCTGGTTAATTCTTTTATCAGAATTATCCTTTACATTAAATTGCACTGATTCTTGCAAGTTAAGAATCTTATGGCGCACTTTCTTAGAAGATTTAATTTGGTTGAGACTTTCTGCTAAATAAGTGACAGCATTCATAATTTGATTTGCAAAAATTCCAGAAGTAATTATAGCACCAAAGACAATCTGTCCTGTCGCATACAAATATATTGAAAGTGCTAATAACAAAATAATACCTATTAAAGATACTAGCGACGTAAGCGCAGTTGCCAAATTTCCCCAGAAGCAATCCTTAATTGTAGCTGCTTTTAACTCTGAGGTTGATTTCTTTATTGCACCTTCATAGCTGCCAAAACTGGCATACCTTCTTAATTCATCTAATCCTCGAGCCCATTTCTCTACTGTATCAAGCAGATATTCATTTTTTTGAGTAACTTCAAGAGTAGCGGAAGATGTCATTTTCTCAAAAAGTTTTGGTAAATAAAGACCGACAAAAGACAGCAACAAAGTTAAAACAACTAAACTCCAATTAAAGGTAAATAAGACTCCCAGAGAAAAAGCAATAGTTAATACCCTGCGCCATAAAATAAGTAAAGGATTGGTATATTTATTAGTTACTTCCTGAATATTCGAATTTAGATTATTTTGAATTTCAGACACATTTTCATCGTCATTAACAAATAGATATCTAGTAATATTATTCCGAATCTGATGAATATAGTCCTGAATTTGATGAGCATATAGAACATTACCAAGGGAAGTTAAAATTGTACTTATAAATTGCAAGCTAGCTGATAAAGTAATAAATATTAAAAATAAATTTAATTTATTTTGCTTTATATAATTAAATGCAGGTGTCATTAAATATGTAACACTTGTTGCACTAGCTGTCTCGAGGATTAATAAGATACAGATGCCAATGAATCTTATTTTATTTTTATTAAAAATACCTTTAATGTTCATTTGTGTTGCTCCAAAATCTTAAGATATGTTTAATATTATTACTATTTTATGAAATATTCAATCTATCTTTTTTCTTATTAAATTTAGACAAAAAAAAAGACCCAAAAGTATTTCACCTTTAGGTCTTACTTCACAGCTATCTATGATTTTGATATGTCTTTTCTCAATTTAAAATACTTCCATTGATCATTAAGTGTATCTATTAATGATAATCCGAATCCCACTCTAACAAATGTGCGCACCCATGACCATGATATCAGATCGGAAAATATAGAAGCTACTAATAGTACAAAACATACACTATAAGCAACATATAGGTCTTCTTTCAGATCTTTTTTATCCATGTTCATAATATTTTCCTCACTTCTACCCACAATTTTTTAGTAATTAAGATTAAATGTATGCTATCACATACTAAACAAAAAAGACATCCCTTTCGAGATGTCTTTCGCATAAAACGTAATATAAAATATTAACGCTTTGAGAATTGTGAAGCTTTGCGGGCTTTCTTCAAACCTGGCTTCTTTCTTTCCTTCATTCTTGGGTCACGAGTTAACATGCCAGCCTTCTTAAGAGGACCACGGAAATCTGGGTCAACTTCAAGAAGTGCACGTGCAATACCTAAACGAATTGCACCAGCTTGTCCTGAGAAACCACCACCGTTAACGTTAACTAAAATGTCGTATTGACCTTCAGTTTCAGTTAATGCTAATGGTTGCTTCATATCTTGAACCAAGTTAGGGTATGGAATGTACTTAGTTACGTCTTCTTTGTTAATGGTAATTTGACCGTTACCTGGTACTAAACGTACGCGGGCAACAGAATCTTTACGACGACCAGTTCCAGCGTAAGCTGCTTGTTGTGCCATTATTTAAAACCTCCTAGATTAATTCGTTGATGTCTAACTTTTCAGGCTTTTGTGCTGCGTGTTCGTGGTCTTCACCAGCGTAAACATGCATCTTCATGAATTCTTGGTGACCAAGAGTATTCTTTGGCAACATGCCTTTTACAGATAATTCAACTAATCTTACTGGGTTCTTAGCTAATAATTCACCGGCAGGAGTAGCTCTTAAGCCACCACGGTAATCTGAGTGGCGGTAGTAGATCTTATCAGTTGCTTTTTTACCAGTCAACTTCAATTTAGCTGCGTTAACAACAATAACATAATCACCAGTATCAACATTTGGTGTATATTGAGGTTTATTCTTACCTCTTAAAATTGATGCTACAGCAGTTGATAAACGACCAAGTGAAACATCAGTCGCATCGATAACATACCACTTACGTTTAATATCACTAGTTTTAGCTAATGGGGTAGTACGCACTTTAAATTCCTCCGTTTTTCTTCTGTTTGACAAACAATAAGTTTCCGGGGCCTATCGTGGACAAACATACGTATACTAATTTACGTCGTTTTGCCTGAAAAGTCAATCCTTTTTAAGGTCTAAACGATATTTTTTAGGAATATCTTCATAAAAAACATGTTGTAAATATAATCCACTGGCTGGTGCAGTAGTTCGAACTTCTTGTCGGTCTTTCGCTTCTAAAACTCTTGGTATATCGTCAACAGGTCTTTTTTGATTGCCTATTTCTAATAGAGTTCCAACTAGAATTCTTACCATGTTATATAAAAAGCCATTTCCAATAAAATCAAAAATGATCTGCTTTTTATCCGGGTCTGGCGTAATATTCACATAGTAAATTGTTCGCACCTTATCCACAATTTGTCCACCACTAGCAGCAAAACTGGTAAAATCATGTTCACCAATCAAATCTTTAGCTGCTTGCTGCATTAATGAAATATCTAAAGGATATGGATAGTGACCGGTGTAAAAACGATTAAAAGGATCTGTAAAGCGATGTTGATCCACTACATATCGATACCATTTTCCTTTAGTTGAATATTGAACATGAAAATCCGCATCAACAATTTCACTTTCAAAAAACACTGTATCAATCGGCATTAGGGCATTTAAAGCAAGCATCATATTTTTAGCTGGGATTTCTTTTCCCGGATAGTCAAAGTGAATAACTTGTCCTTTAGCATGAACACCGGCATCAGTTCTTCCAGATCCGTGTACTACTACTCTTTTTCCTTTAGTCATCTTTTTTAATGCTTCTTCAATCACGCCTTGGACTGTTCGTTCATTCGGTTGAATTTGAAACCCATGAAAAAGATGGCCATCATAGGCCATGGTTAATTTATATCTTGTAGTCATTAATTAATACGTCCTTGTAAGTAATAAAATTAGCGTCAATAGCGCGAAATAGCCTAAGTTAATCCAATCATACTTTGACCACTTTAAAACTCGATAGCGGGTCCTTTTTGCCCCTTCTCGATAACCTCTTGCTTCCATAGCCGTAGCCAAATCAATTGCAACAGTTAAGGAACTAATAAATAAGGGAATTAAAATTGGGATAATCGAATGAATTCTCTTAATTAAGCCCCCACTATTAAAATCGGCTCCACGTGCTCTCTGAGCATTCATAATTCGTACTGCTTGATCTAATAATGTCGGCACAAAGCGAAGCGCAATAGACATTACAAGAGCAATTTGAGCTACTGGAACTTTTAGGTAGCCAAGAGGTTTTAAGATCCATTCCATTCCATCTGCAATTTCTAATGATGTGGTCGTCAGCGTAAGAACTGTCGAAATCAGAATAATCATTACAAAACGAATAAAGATAAAAATAGAATTCTGAATACCATATTCACTAATGTTGAAAATTCCCCACTGCCAATAAACTTTTCCACCTGTAGTAAAAAACAATTGCAAAACTGAAGTAAATAGAATTAACCAAATTAATGGCTTTACTCCATCCCAAAATACTTTAGGCTTTAATTTTGTTGCCCAAACAGCAAGTAAAGTAAATATCGATAAAAAGAAGTAGGACAACCAATTATTAGCCAGAAAGATAATAACAATAAATAAAAATGTTGCAATTATCTTTCCTCGAGGATCCATTTTATAAACGATAGAATTACCAGGAATATAACGTCCAATAATAATTTTACTCATCCATGTCCCCCTTCTTCTTTAGCTCATTTGCAACTTTACTTACTAACGACTCAATAGTTAGTGGCATCTCTGAAAATTGAAAACCACCTTTTTGTAGCTCCCGAGTTAGTCTACTAGTTGCGGGTTCATCGAGATAGTGTTTTTTTACCCACTCCTGATCAGAAAAAATCTCTTGTGGACTAGCATGTTTTATTAAATGACCATGATCAAGGACTAACATATCATCTGCATATTCACTAATATCATCCATATTATGTGAAATTAGAATGACTGTATGGCCAGCTCGTTGGTACTCCTTAAATATCTCAAACATTTGCTTCTGTCCTTCAGGATCTAGTCCAGCTGCAGGTTCATCAAGACATAAAATTTCTGGTTCATATGCCATCACACCTGCAATTGCCACGCGACGCATTTGACCTCCAGAAAGTTCAAAAGGAGATTTATCCATCATATCTTCAGAAAGGCCTACTTTTTTAATCCACTCTACTGCTTGCTCTTTTGCCTTTTGTTCTGAAAAGCCAAAATTAAGTGGACCAAACATCACATCTTTAAGCACAGTTTCTTCAAATAGTTGATTTTCAGGAAATTGAAACACTAGGCCCACTTTTTTTCGAATTGCTTTTAGTGCCTTGCTTGAAGTATTTGCATTAATCTGCTCACCCGCTACAGTGATTTCACCCTTACTTGGAAGCAATAAGCCATCAAAATGCTGCATGAGAGTAGACTTTCCACTTCCGGTATGGCCAGCAATTGCTACAAAGGATCCTTTTTCTATTTTAAAAGATATATCTATCAATCCTTGAGTTTGAAATGGAGTTCCAGGTGCATAAACATAATCTACATTTTTGAATTCAATTGACACAAATACTTCACCAACTTTTCCTCACTATTGACTTCTCGAGGGATATGAATTCCTTTTTTTATAAGTTCATTTTTAACCTTATAAAATAAAGGGAGCTCTAATCCGGCACTTTTTATTAAAACCTCGTTTTCAAATATCTCTCTTGGAGAGCCACTAGCCAATAATTTTCCTTTATCTAAAACTAACATCTGGTCTGCTTGTACCGCTTCATTAATATCATGAGTAATAGAGAAGATAGTCAGACCATTTTTATTTTGTAAATCTCGTATAAGACTAAGAATCTTCGCTTTACCTGCTGGATCTAACATACTAGTTGATTCATCTAAAATTATTAATTTTGGTCCAATCGCTAAAATGCCAGCAATAGCTACTCTTTGCTTTTGACCTCCAGACAAATATTGAGGTTCGCTTTTTTGAAAGTCAAGCATATCCACTTGCTCAAGCACATCATGAACAATAGTCTGCATCTTAGAACGAGAAACTTGACGATTCTCAAGACCAAAAGCTACATCATCTTCTACGGTAGCACCAACAAATTGATTATCAGGATTTTGGAATACAATTCCTACACGGTCTCTAATATCCCACATGGTTTTCTCTGTCAGCTCAATACCATCAACGTTAATTACCGTCCTAGGATTATCATTGGGTAAAAGAATGCCATCCAATAAACGGGCAATTGTTGATTTTCCGCTCCCATTATGACCTACTAAAGTAGTCCACGATCCTCTAGGAATTGAGAAACTAATATCATTTACAGCAGGTACTTTACTATCTTTATAGGTAAAAGAAAGATGCTTAACCGTTACTATATTATCTTTCATAAATATTCACTGCTCTTTTTCCATAATATGTCATTGTATCAATTATATATAAAAAAAGAGCAAAAAAAAATCATCCACAAAGAGGGATGATTTAACATCTAAGCTAGACTAGGCAAAAGCCACCATCATCACGCTTATTCTCGCTTTTGTGAAAGATTTATAAAATAATATTATATTTTACCTAATTAAACTAATTCAATGATTACCATTGGAGCAGCGTCACCCTTACGTGGGTTAGCTAACTTGTACATTCTGGTGTAACCACCATTACGATCTTTGTAACGAGGTGCAATGTCACTGAAAAGTTTTTGAAGTGCTGATTTTACAACAACTGCATCTTTTTCTTCACGAATATCAGCAATTTCATTACGAACAAAAGCAGCTGCCTTTCTTCTAGCACTTAAATCACCGCGTTTACCTAAAGTAATCATTTTTTCGGTAGTTTTACGGATTTCTTTAGCACGGGTTTCAGTAGTAACAATGCGTTCGTTCATGATCAATTGAGTAGTCATTTCTCTAAGCATTGCTTTTCTGTGTGCACTATCGCGACCTAATTTACGGTATGCCATGAGTTTTCCCTCCTTATTATTCCTACTTAGTCATCTTGACGAAGTGATAGACCAAGATCGGCAAGTTTATTCTTTACTTCTTCTAATGACTTACGTCCTAAGTTACGTACGCGCATCATATCTGCTTCAGATTTATCAGTTAATTCTTGAACAGTATTAATTCCTGCACGTTTCAAGCAGTTATAGGAACGAACAGATAAATCAAGCTCTTCGATCGTCATCTCAAGCTTCTTTTCGTTCTTATCGTCCTCTTTTTCTACCATTACATCATCAAACTGCGCATCCATATCAGTAGACATAAATACTTTGAAGTGTTCTACAAGAATCTTCGCAGCGAAACTAAGGGCATCATTAGGTGTGATTGAACCATCAGTCCAAATTTCTAAAGTTAATTTGTCATAGTCATCTCTCTTACCAACACGAGCACTTTCAACTTGGTAGTTAACTTTTTTGATTGGTGAGAAGAGTGAATCAACGGGGATGACACCAATAGGCATGTCATCTGTCTTGTTTTCACTTGCGGGAACATAACCACGACCAGTCTTGATCGCAACGTTCATATGCAAATGGCCACCATCAGCAATACTACAAATATATTGATCTGGATTTAAGACCTCAATATCAGAGTCGACCTTCAAATCAGCAGCAGTTACAATTGCTGGTCCAGTTACATCGATTTCAGCAATTTTTTCTTCATCTGAGAGTGACTTTAACTCTAGTTTCTTCAAATTAAGAATGATCTTCGTGACGTCTTCTCTAACGCCAGGAATTGTTGAAAATTCATGTAACACACCATCAATCTGAATGTAAGAAAGTGCCGTACCTGGAATAGAAGTAAGTAAAACTCGACGGAGTGAGTTACCTAAAGTAGTCCCGAAACCGCGTTCCAGTGGTTCGACAACAAACTTACCGTATGCCTCCTCTTGGTCTACTACGGTAATATTTGGTTTTTCAAATTCAATCATTACTGGGCCCCTTTCAAAACGTAATGTCCTGCACGCAGGAATAAACTAGACACGACGACGTTTTGGTGGTCTGGAACCGTTGTGCGGCACTGGAGTAACGTCGCGAATAGCAGTGATTTCAAGACCTGCAGCTTGAAGTGCTCTAATAGCAGCTTCACGACCTGCACCTGGGCCTTTAACTGAAACTTCAACATGCCTCATGCCTTGATCCATTGCAGATTTTGCAGCTGCTTCTGCGGCCATTTGAGCAGCAAATGGTGTAGACTTACGACTACCCTTAAAACCTAAAGCACCAGCGGAAGACCATGCGACTGCGTTACCTTGTACATCAGTAATCATGACCAAGGTATTGTTAAACGTAGAATGAATATGAGCAACGCCGCTTTCAACATGCTTCTTTACACGGCGTTTACGTGCTGTTTTCTTTGCAGCCATTAACTTAACCTCCTATTTAATAAATTATTTTCTCTTTGAACCCTTACGAGTACGAGCATTATTCTTGGTATTTTGACCACGAACTGGTAAGCCACGACGGTGACGAATACCACGGTATGAGCCAATTTCAACTAAACGCTTGATGTTAAGGCTAACTTCACGACGAAGATCACCTTCAACACGGTACTTGTCTACTTCGCTACGTAATTTTTCTTGATCTTCTGGAGTCAAGTCATTAGTACGAATCTCTTCAGAAATACCAGCATCTTTACAAATCTTTTTTGCAGTTGGTTCACCAATACCATAGATATAAGTTAATGCGACTACAACTCTTTTATTTCTGGGTAAGTCAACACCAGCAATACGTGCCATTAAATTGCACCTCCTAATAAAAATATCTAACTATTAACCTTGACGTTGTTTGTGCTTAGGGTTTGCAGAGCAAATCACCATAACACGACCATGTCTTTTGATAATCTTGCAATGTTCACACATTGGTTTAACAGATGGTCTAACTTTCATGTTTGCCTCCGTAATTACTTAATAAAACGATACGTAATCCTACCCTTAGTTAAATCATATGGTGATAATTCAACTGTTACTCTATCACCAGGTAAAATTCTAATGTAGTGCATTCTAATTTTACCAGACACATGAGCTAAAATAGTTGCACCATTTTCTAATTCAACTTTAAACATAGCATTAGGTAAGGTATCAACTACCTTACCCTCAACTTCGATGACATCTTCTTTTGCCAAAATTGTTCCTCCACATGAACAAATAGTCACACTTAGGCATTATAACACGGAATTGTAAAAAAACAATAACAGACTAGTCTTTACTTAAAATTTTGTCAATGTCTTCAAATACTTTTTCCGGAGTTTGTTCACCGTTAACAGTTGAAAGAATTCCTTTTTCTTCATAAAAATCACGAAGAGGAGTATTCATTTTCTTGTTAACTTCTAAGCGATTTTTAACAACTTCTGGCTTGTCATCCTCACGTTGGAAAAATTCATGTCCTCCGCAACGATCACAAGTACCTTCTACTTTAGTTGGATTTGAAATCTTATTGTAAGTTGCACCACATTTTTTACAAATGTAACGTGCTGATAAACGTTTGATCAAAACATCTTCATCAACATCAATTGCAATTACATTAGTTAACGGTTTTTCCAACCGTTTAGTTATATCTTCAAGAAGTTCTGCTTGAACAGTGGTTCTTGGAAATCCATCCAAGATGAATCCGTTCTTAGTGTCGGGTTGCTTAAGTCGTTCTTCAACTAACTTAGCTGTAACTTCATCTGGGACCAAATTTCCTTTATCAATATAACTTTTAGCTTCCAAACCAACAGGAGTTTCATTAGCCATAGCTTCTCTAAACATATCACCGGTAGAGATATGTGCTAAGTGATACTTATCCACAATGCTTTCAGAAGCTGTTCCTTTGCCTGCACCAGGCAAACCTAAAAGAATTAAATTAATCATTTTTATCCTTACTATCTAATAAATCCAACGTATTCGCGTTTCATTAGTAACCCATCAACTTGACGAGCTAATTCTAAAACAACACCAATAACGATTAAAAGACTCGTTCCACCAAGACCAATTGAACTTGGTAAACCAAAAATATTTGTAGCAAGTTGTGGTAACAAGGCAACTAGCCCTAAAAATACCGCACCTACTGTAGATAATCTAATCAAAATTTTAGATACATATTTTTGTGTATCTTTTCCTGGCCAAACGCTAGGAATATAGGCTCCTTGCTTTTGCAAGTTCTCAGCCAACTTTTCTGGATTTACTTGAACAAAGGCATAGAAGAAAGTGAACAAAATAATCAATAGTGTATAAATCAGTGCACCAGGTGTAGTTTGTAAACTAAATATTTGATTACAAATCTTAAACCATTGTTCATTTCCATGAGATCTTTGGAAAGCCATCAAAATTGTAGCTGGTGTAATAATAAAGGAACTGGCAAAAATAACTGGAATAACTCCAGACACGTTAACCTTTAATGGTAGGAAACTTTCGGAGCCACTTGTTGCTGCTCTACGAGTATATTGAATAGGTACTCGTAAATCAGCTTGTTGAAACCATGTAACAAATTGAGTTACTAGTAAAATGGCAATAATGATCGCGATGAAGAACAAAATCCCTTGCCAACGATCGCTAGCACTATTATTAATGATGAAATCTTTATATAGTTGATAAATTCCATTTGGAAGGCGAGCAATGATACCTGCAAAAATAATAACAGATACACCATTTCCAAGCCCCTTATCAGTAATTTCATCACCTAGCCAGGTCAAAAGCATTGTCCCAGCAGTCATAATAATGGCAATCTCAATATAGGTTTGAGGAGTTTGCGTTTTAACCAAACCCATTTCAGTTAAAACGTTAAAACCAAGAGTAATTCCTAGACTTTGAACAAAAGCAACGACTAAAGTAAGATAGCGCGTTACCTGATTTGTTTTTCGTCTTCCGACTTCTCCTTGTTTCCCCCACTCAACTAACTTAGGAACAATATCCATTTGGAGTAATTGAATGACAATTTGGGCAGTGATGTAAGGTGAAACACCTAATGAAAAAATAGAATAAGTATCTAATCCACCACCACTAACTGTATCCAACATTGGGACTAAACCAGTTTGTGCAACCCGTGTAATAGCTTTTGCATTAACACCCGGAACCGTAATATTAGCTCCGATTCGATAAAGCAATAGGATAAAGAGAGTAAAGAAGATTTTTGATCTAATATCTTTATCCTTAAAGGCGTTCTTCAAGGTCGAGAACATTAGATCACCTCAACAGTTCCGCCAGCGGCTTCAACAGCTTTTTTAGCAGCTTCTGAGGCTTTGTTAACTTTTACAGTTAACTTAACCTTTAATTCACCGTTAGCTAACAACTTAACTCCTACAAGTTCTTTTTTAACTAAACCTGATGATTTTAATGTATCGATAGTTACTTCACTACCATCATCAAATCTGTTTAAATCATTTAAATTAATAATAGCGTATTCTTTGCGGTTAACGTTCTTGAAACCACGCTTAGGCATTCTTCTGAATAATGGCATTTGACCACCTTCGAAACCTAAACGAGTCTTACCACCAGTACGAGCTAATTGACCCTTTTGTCCACGACCAGCAGTTTTACCGTAACCACTAGAAGTACCACGACCAACACGTTTTCTGTTGCGACGTGAACCTTCATTTGGTTTTAATTCATTAAGCTTCATTAATTGGCACCTCCTTGGATTCTAATTACTTATTAACCTCTTCAACTGAGATCAGGTGAGCAATCTTCAATAAAGCGCCACGAGTTGCAGCGTTGTCTGGAAGAACAACAGTGCTATTTACCTTACCAAGACCAAGAGCTTTAACAATTTTTCTTTGTTTTGGAAGACGGTGTGCGACGCTTTTAATTAAGGTAACTTTTAAATCCATTATTTAATCTCCTTAATCTTCTAAGCTTTTTGCTGACTCACGAAGCTTCAAAACATCTTCACGAGTCTTTAATTTACTCAAACCGTCCATAGTAGCACGGATAACATTGATTGGTGTATTTGAACCAAGTGATTTAGAAGTAACATCTGAAATACCTGCTAAATCCATGATAATACGAACAGCACCACCAGCAGCAACACCAGAACCAGCTTCAGCAGGCTTCAACATAATGTTACCAGAACCGTAATGGCCCATAACTTCATGTGGAATAGTAGTACCAACAGTAGGTACCTTAATCATTCTCTTTTTACCAGCTTCAACAGCCTTGCGGATAGCTTCTGGGACTTCTTGAGCCTTACCAGTACCAAAACCTACATGACCTTTTCTATCGCCGACGATTACAACAGCAGCAAATCTCATGCGACGACCACCCTTAACAACCTTGGTGATCCGGTTAATTGCTACTAATTGATCTTCAATATCGTCTTTTTTACGATCTTTACGAGAATCTCTACGAGAATCGTTGCGGTTTGCCATTAGTTAATTCTCCTTTCCTAGAATTCTAATCCGTTTTCACGTGCTGCATCAGCAAGAGCTTGAATACGACCGTGGTATAGGTAACCACTTCTGTCAAATACAACACTCTTGATATTCTTCTTAGCAGCAGTTTCAGCTAAAGCTTTACCTACTTCAGCAGCTTGTTCCATTTTAGAACCTTCTGCTGAAATATTTTTATCATTTGTTGAGGCACTTGCAAGCGTTACACCCTCTACATCATCAATTAATTGAGCGTAGATGTTTTTGTTTGAACGGAAAACACTTAAGCGTGGGCGCTCAGCAGTACCAGAAATCTTTCCACGAATACGTTTATGACGCTTTAAGCGTAATTTGTTTTTATCTGGTTTAGAAATCACAATTTCACCTCAAAAATTTTCTATTTATTATTTACCAGTCTTACCTTCCTTGCGACGTACATATTCGTCTTCGTAACGAATACCCTTACCCTTGTAAGGTTCTGGTGGACGAACGTCACGAATTTCTGCCGCAAATTGACCAACAACTTGTTTTGAAATACCTTCGATTTCAATTGAAGTTGCTGATGGAGTTTTAACAGTAATACCTTCTGGTGCTTCAAATTCAACTGGGTGAGAGTAACCAACATTTAAAGTTAATTTCTTACCTTGTGCAACTGCACGGTATCCAACACCAACTAAAGTTAACTTCTTAACATATCCATCAGTTACACCTTCAATCATGGAAGCAAGGTTTGCTCTTTCAGTACCGTGAAGAGCTTTGTCAGCTTCACTTGAACGACTAAAATGAATTTCTCCATCTTTTTGTTCAAAGGTAATGCGTGGATCAAAATATCTAGTTAATTCACCTTTTGGTCCCTTAACAGTGATGTCGTCACCATTCTTGGTAACTGTGACCTTTTCAGGAACCTCGATGACCTTTAAACCAATTCGGCTCATTAATAGTTCTCCTTTCTGTCAAAATTACCAAACGTAAGCAATAACTTCGCCGCCGACGTTCTTTTCTCTAGCTTCTTTATCAGTAATCACACCTGCAGAAGTAGAAATGATAGCAATACCAAGACCATTAAGAACTTTTGGTAAGTTTTCAGCACTTACATAGTTTCTTAAACCAGGCTTAGAAATACGCTTTAAACCTGAAATAACACGTTCGTTATTAGGACCGTACTTCAAGAAAATCTTGATCATACCTTGTTTGTTATCATCTTCAACTTGGTAATCGCGAATAAAGCCTTCGTTCTTTAAGATTTCACTAAGTGATTTCTTCATTGATGATGCAGGAATCTCAACAGAAGTATGTTTTGCCATGTTGGCATTTCTAATTCTAGTCAAGTAATCTGCAATAGGATCTGTCATGACCATTTAATTTGCCTCCTTTACCGTTAATTACCAACTTGCCTTTTTAACACCAGGAATTTGACCCTTGTGTGCTAAGTCTTTTAAGCAAATACGGCATAATTTGAACTTGCGGTAAACAGAGTGTGGACGGCCACATCTCTCGCAACGAGTGTATTCACGAGATGAAAACTTAGCAGGACGATGATTTCTGACGATTTGTGATGTTTTAGCCATTAATGTCCTCCAAATTATTTAGCAAAAGGCATACCAAACTCAGTAAGAAGTTCACGAGCTTCTTCATCTGTCTTGGCAGTAGTTACAATAACAACGTCCAAACCTCTAACACGGTTTACCTTGTCGTAATCAATTTCTGGGAAAATTAATTGTTCTTTGATACCTAAAGTGTAGTTACCACGACCATCAAATGATCTAGAACTAATTCCACGGAAATCACGAACTCTAGGAAGAGAAACGTTGATTAATTTGTACAAGAAATCGTACATTCTATCGCCTCTAAGAGTTACCTTAGCACCAATAGACATACCTTCACGTAAACGGAAGTTTGCGATTGATTTCTTAGCTTTAGTAATCAAAGGCTTTTGACCTGAGATTAAAGTCAATTCTTCTACAGCTTCATCAAGATTCTTTGCATTAGAAACTGCATCACCGACACCCATGTTTAAAACGATCTTATCAATCTTAGGAATTTCCATAACTGAATCGTAATTAAACTTTTTGTTCATAGCTGGTGCGATTTCATTTGAGTATTTTTCTACTAAACTGTTTGCCATGTGCGTCCTCCCTCCTATTTGTTGTTATCTTCTTTTTTAGCAATAACTTTTACATTAGATGCATGGATAGAACCTTCTTTTTCTACCACACCACCATTAGCGTTGGTTTGTGAAGGTTTCTCATGCTTTTTGATCTTATTAACACCTTTGACAACGATACGGTTAGTCTTGGCGTTGACTGAAAGTACAGTGCCTTCTTTGCCTTTATCTTTACCGGCAATAACTTTTACTTTGTCACCTGTTTTAACAAACATCAGTGCACCTCCCTAAAAAATTATAAGACTTCAGGAGCAAGAGATACGATCTTCATGAAATCGTGCTCACGCAGTTCACGGGCTACAGGCCCAAAAATACGAGTTCCACGAGGACTCTTATCAGCATTAATTACAACTGCTGCATTTTCGTCGAACTTGATGTATGAACCATCTTCACGGCGTGCACCTGATTTTGTTCTAACAATAACTGCTTTTACAACATCACCTTTTTTGACAACGCCACCTGGTGTTGCTTGTTTAACAGCAGCAACTACGATATCACCAATATTACCGGTCTTACGCTTAGAACCACCTAAAATCTTGATAACTAGGAGTTCTCTTGCACCGGAGTTGTCAGCAACCTTTAAACGGCTTTCGTGTTGGATCACTAGTTTATCCTCCCCTCAATAAAATCCGCGTAATTAAATTGACTTCTTAACAATCTTAGTTAGACGGTAACGCTTCGCATGTGATAATGGACGGGTTTCCATGATACGAACAGTATCGCCAATCTTAGCTTCGTTGTTTTCATCGTGAGCGTAATACTTCTTTGAGTACTTGATACGCTTCTTATAAACAGGGTGGTTCTTGTAGGTATCTACAACAACTGTAATAGTCTTATCCATCTTGTCAGAAACAACTCGACCTTGGTATACGTGACGATTATTTCTTTCGTTAGTTTCGCTCAAGTTAATAACTCCCTTCCGTTAACTAATTCTTGCTCAATTCTTTTTCGCTAAGAATTGTCTTAATTCTAGCAATGTTCTTGCGGACTTGTCTCAAGCGAGCGGTGTTCTCTAATTGACCCGTTGCTTGTTGGAAACGCAAATTAAAAAGTTCTTCTTTATATTGCTTTTCCTTTTCTAACATTTGATCAGTGGTTAATGCTCTGATATCTTTAGCCTTCATTAGATTCGCCACCTACTTCCGAACTCTTCTTAACAAACTTAGTCTTAATTGGAAGCTTGTTTGAAGCAAGTCTTAAAGCTTCACGAGCAACGTCTTCTGAAACGCCACCGATTTCAAACATAATCTTGCCTCTTTTAACAACAGCTACCCAACCAGCTGGTGCACCTTTACCGGAACCCATACGAACACCAACACCTTTTGCAGTGTAGGATTTTTGTGGGAAGATTCTAATCCAAACTTTACCGCCACGCTTCATGAAACGAGTCATAGCAATACGAGCAGCTTCAATTTGTCTATTAGTAATCCAGTGAGATTCAACAGCTTCTAAACCATATTCACCAAATGCAATGGTCTTTCCACCTTTGGCTTCACCACGCATTTTACCGCGGAATTCACGACGGTGCTTTACACGCTTAGGTACTAACACTATTAGTTTCCTCCCTTCGCTTTCTTAGAAGGTTTGTTCTTACGTTGTGGTAAAATTTCACCACGGTTAATCCAAACCTTAACACCAATTTGACCATAAGTAGTTGCAGCTTCTACCCAAGCATAATCAATATCTGCTCTTAAAGTATGAAGTGGAACACTACCTTCAGTATGCCATTCTCTTCTTGCCATATCAGCACCATTCAAACGACCAGCAGTTTGAACCTTGATACCTTTAGCACCAGAACGCATAGATCTTTGAGTTGCTTGACGAGTTGCACGTCTAAATGCAATTCTTGCTTCAAGTTGGCGAGCAATGCCTTCGCCTACTAATTTAGCATCTAAATCAGGCTTCTTAATTTCAACAATATTAATGTGAACGTTCTTGTTAGTTAAAGCACTAAGTTCTTTTCTTAAAGCTTCAACTTCCTTACCACCTTTACCAATAACCATACCAGGCTTAGCAGTGTGGATAGAAATGTTAATTCTGTTTGCAGCACGTTCAATTTCCACAGTGGAAACAGATGCATCAGCTAACTTTTCAGAGATGAACTTTCTAATACGTAAATCTTCATTTAAAGTGTCAGCGTAGTTTTTGTCTGCATACCACTTTGCTTCCCAATCACGGTTAACACCGAGACGGAAACCATTTGGGTTAATCTTTTGACCCATTAAATTTACCTCCCTTAATCGTTCTTCTCAGATACTACAACTACTACGTGGCTGGTTCTCTTATTAATTGGAGAAGCCATACCCTTAGCACGTGGACGGAATCTCTTTAAAGTTGCACCTTCGTTAACGTATGCTTCTGATACGTAAAGGTTTGCACTTTCAAGATCGTAGTTGTGTTCAGCATTTGCAATAGCTGACTTCAATACTTTTTCAACGATTGGGGAAGCAGCTCTTGGCGTAAATTGTAAGATTGCGAGAGCTTCAGCAACACTCTTTCCACGAATAAGGTCTACTACCAAACGGGCTTTTCTAGGAGCGATGCGAACTGTTCTTGCTTCAGCTTTAGCTGAACTAATTTGTTCTGCCATTTAGATGTCTCTCCTTCCTATTATTTACCTACTGTAGTAGTGGCCTTATCAGCGACCTTGTGACCGCGGAAAGTTCTAGTAGGTACGAATTCACCTAACTTATGACCAACCATATCTTCAGTAATGTATACTGGCACATGTTTTCTTCCATCGTAAACAGCTATTGTGAAACCAACAAAGGAAGGGAAAATAGTTGAACGACGAGACCATGTTTTAATTACTTGTTTCTTTTCGGAACCTTCTTGGGCTTCGATCTTCTTTAAAAGGCTTGCATCAGCAAAAGGACCTTTTTTAATACTACGGCTCATTAATTAACCTCCTTCGTTTAATTATTTGTTACCTTTACGGTGACGAATAATAAGTTTTTCACTTCTAGCCTTAGAGTTTCTAGTCTTAATACCACGAGACTTCTTACCCCATGGAGTCATAGGTTGTGGACGACCAACTGGAGCCTTACCTTCACCACCACCATGTGGGTGATCGTTAGGGTTCATTACGGAACCACGAGATTGTGGACGTTTACCCAACCAACGACTACGACCAGCTTTACCTAATTGAATTAATGAGTGTTGTTCATTACCAACAGAACCGATAGTAGCACGGCAAGTTGATAAAATCTTACGAACTTCACCACTTTGAAGTCTAACTAAAGTATACTTACCATCATTACCAAGAACTTGTGCAACAGTACCAGCACTTCTTACTAATTGTCCACCTTTACCAGGCTTTAATTCAATATTGTGAATTTCAGTACCAGCTGGAATAGCAGATAATGGTAATGCATTACCTGGCTTAATATCAGCATCTGGACCAGATTCAACAACAGCACCAACTTTTAGACCCTTAGGTGCTAAAATGTAAGCTTTAATACCATCAGTGTAGTGAAGAAGAGCGATATTAGCAGTTCTGTTTGGATCGTATTCGATAGCCTTAACAACTGCTTTTACATCATCCTTGTTACGCTTGAAGTCAATGATACGGTATTTTTGTTTGTGACCACCACCACGGTGTCTAACAGTAATATGACCGTATGAGTTACGACCAGCAGTATGACTTTGAGATTCAAGTAAAGTCTTTTCAGGCTTTTTCTTGGTAATTTCAGCAAAGTCGGAAGAAGTCATATTACGTCTGCCGTTTGTAGTTGGCTTATATTTGATAATTGCCAATTGACTGACCTCCTATTTACTAATTTTCTTTATTATCATTGAAGATCTTAATGTCATTAGAATCTTCAGTTAAAGTAACGATTGCTTTTCTACGGCGAGCAGTCTTACCAGTGTAACGACCAACTCTCTTTTCTTTACCGCGAACGTTCATAATGTTAACATTTTTAACTTTTACATCAAAAATTTCTTCGATTGCATTACGAACTTGAGTCTTGGTAGCTGATACAAGCACATCAAAAGTATACTTTTTATCATCCATTAAGTTCATGGATTTTTCGGTAACTACAGGCCGTAAGATGATATCACGTGCATCCATTATGCCAAAACCTCCTCAATTCTCTTAATAGCGTCTTGAGTTAATACAAGTTTTTGGTAGTCAACCGCATCAACAACATTTAAGCCATTAACAGGTACAACTTTCACTTTTGGAAGGTTCTTACCTGATAATTGAACATTCTTATCATCAGACACAACTAAAACCTTACCAGAAACATTAGCATTATCTAAGATAGCTTTTAATTCTTTAGTCTTAGGTGCTTCTAAAGTTAATTGATCAAGAATGATTAGATCATTGTCAGCAACTTTTTGGGAAAGAACTGACTTCATAGCTAAACGACGTGCTTTACGAGGCATATCCATCTTGTATGAACGAGGAGTTGGGCCAAATACAGTACCACCACCACGCCATTGTGGAGCTCTAATAGAACCTTGACGAGCACGACCAGTACCTTTTTGTCTCCAAGGCTTCTTACCACCGCCACGAACAGCTGATCTGTTCTTTACAGCAGAAGTACCTTGACGCTTACCAGCTCTTTGTCTAATGATAGCATCAAAAACAACACTTTCATTAGGTTCAATACCGAAGATTTCTTCATTTAAATCTACATTACCTGCAGACTTACCTTTTTGATCGATAATTTCTAAATTAGCCATTATAGTCCTCCTTCCTATTTAGCAGCTTTAGCAGCAGATTTTACAAAAATTAATGAGTTCTTTGCACCTGGAACATTACCCTTAATTAAAAGTACGTTCTTTTCAGGTACAACTTTTTCAATTACTAAGTTTTGTACGGTAACTTTCTTGCCACCCATGTGACCAGGTAACTTTTTACCCTTAGGTACACGGTTAATGATTGAACCCATTGAACCTGGGATTCTGTGGTATCTTGAACCGTGGGTTTCTGGACCTCTTGATTGGCCCCAACGCTTGATGTTACCTTGAGTACCATGACCTCTTGTAGTTCCAGTAACGTCAACTACGTCACCTTCACTAAATGAGTCCACCGTGATTTCTGAGCCGACTTCGTAGTCCTTAAGCTCGACATCGCGGATTTCCCGAATGAAGCGCTTAGGTGAAGTCTTTGCTTTTGCAGCATGACCTTTGGCAGGTTTGTTGCTCAATACTTCACGCATATCTTGGTAACCTACTTGAACTGCTTCGTAACCGTCTGATTCGTTAGTTTTAACTTGTAAAACAACGTTAGGGGTTGCTTCGATAACAGTTACAGGAACCAAAATACCGTTTTTAGTGAAGATTTGAGTCATACCGACCTTTCTTCCTAAGATTCCTTTGGTCATGATTACACCTCCATATATGTTTTAAATTATAATTTAATCTCGATATCAACGCCGCTTGGTAAATCAAGCTTCATTAATGAATCAACAGTCTTAGGTGTTGGATTCAAAATATCAATTAAACGCTTGTGTGTACGGATTTCAAATTGTTCACGTGAATCCTTGTTCTTGTGTGGTGAACGTAAAACAGTGAATAAAGTTCTTTCCGTAGGTAGTGGAACAGGACCAGAAATTTGTGCGCCTGTTCTTTCAGCAGTAGCTACAATCTTAGCAGCTGATTCATCGAGAATACCATGTTCGTATGACTTTAATCTAATACGAATTTGTTGACTTGCCATCTAATAACCTCCTTCGTCTTCTTTAAAAGATGACTAGCTCGGCAAAAATTACCGACTCACCTCTGTGGCAATGCAGCCTGGTGTGCCGCAACCTTTTGCGTCAAAGCATTGCTTTTGTGCACGGGGTATACCCCTCCAATATTTTCGCACGTTTACTATTGTACTGTGTCTTTCCTTAAATAGCAAGCTTTCTCAGCATTTTATTTTATTTTTTTGTACAAAAAAAGAGATATCCTTCGATATCTCTTTTCTTTAACTCTCTAATTAAAATTATTCAGCGTCTTCGCCACCACGTTTTTTGATGATGTCAGCTTGAATAGACTTAGGAGTTGGTGAGTAGTGGTCAAATACCATAGTAAATGTACCACGACCTTGAGTTGATGAACGCAAAGTAGTTGCGTAACCAAACATTTCTGAAAGTGGAACAAATGAGTTGATTACTTTAGCACCAGCTCTATCTTCCATACCTTCCATAGAACCACGGCGTGCAGTGATTGAACCCATTACATCACCCAGGTATTCTTCTGGAGTAGTTACTTGAACTTTCATGATAGGTTCAAGAATAACGGCACCAGCCTTAGAAGCAGCATTTCTCAAAGCAAGAGATGCAGCAACCTTGAAGGCAGCTTCTGATGAGTCGACTTCGTGGTAACTACCATCATATAACTTAGCCTTAACATCAATTAATGGGTAACCAGCAAGAACACCATTCTTCATAGCTTCTTGTAAACCTTGGTCAACTGAAGGAATAAATTCACGAGGAACTACACCACCAACGATAGCGTCTTCGAATTCGTAACCCTTTCCTTCTTCATTTGGAGTAAATTCGATCCAAACATCACCATATTGACCTTTACCACCAGATTGACGAACAAACTTACCTTGTGCTTTAGCTTCCTTAGTGAAGGTTTCACGGTAAGCAACTTGTGGTTCACCAATAGTTGCTTCAACGTTAAATTCACGTTTCATACGTTCAACCATGATGTCTAAGTGTAATTCACCCATACCAGAAATCAAAGTTTGACCAGTTTCTGGGTTAGTTTCAGCACGGAAAGTTGGGTCTTCTTCAGTAAGCTTTTGTAAAGCAACATCCATCTTATCACGGTCAGCTTTTGACTTAGGTTCAACAGATACTTGGATAACTGGATCTGGAACTTGTAAACTTTCCAAGATAAGTGGGTGAGCTGGATCAGTTAAGGAGTCACCAGTAGTAGTGTTCTTCAAACCAATAGCACCAGCGATATCACCTGAGAATACTTCTGGAATTTCAGTTCTTGAGTTAGCGTGCATTTGAAGCAAACGACCAACACGTTCACGAGAGTTCTTTGATGCATTTAATACGTAAGAACCTGATTGAAGTGAACCAGTGTAAACACGGATGAAAGTTAAACGACCAACAAATGGATCAGTTGCAATCTTAAATGCTAAAGCTGCAAATGGCTTCTTATCGTCAGCCATAAGTTCAACTTCGTCACCAGTCTTAGGATCATGAGCAACGTAAGGTTTTACGTCAAGTGGTGATGGTAAGTAATCAACAACACCATCAAGCATCATTTGAACACCCTTGTTCTTGAATGCTGAACCTGCGTAAACTGGGAAGAATTCTAAGTTTAAAGTAGCTTTACGGATAGCTGCCTTTAATTCGTCGTTAGAAATTTCTTCACCGCCTAAGTACTTGTCCATAATGCCATCATCAACATCAGCAACAGCTTCAATTAATTCGTTACGACGCTTTAAAGCTTCTTCCTTGTATTCATCAGGAACTGGAATAGTATCCCATTTTGAACCAAGTTTATCTTCATCATAAACATCAGCAACCATGTTGATTAAGTCAATAACACCTTCAAAAGTGTCTGCTGAACCAATAGGCATTTGAACAGCTTGTGCGTTTGCATTTAAACGTTCATGTAATGATTTAACAGACTTATCGAAGTCAGCACCGATCTTGTCCATCTTGTTAACAAAAACAATACGAGGAACACCGTAAGTTTCAGCTTGACGCCAAACATTTTCAGTTTGTGGTTCAACACCAGCTTGAGCATCAAGAACAGTTACGGCACCATCAAGAACACGAAGTGAACGTTCTACTTCGATAGTGAAGTCAACGTGTCCTGGGGTATCAATAATGTTAATTCTGTAATCCTTCCATTGAGCAGTAGTAGCTGCAGAAGTAATAGTGATACCACGTTCCTTTTCTTCTTCCATCCAGTCCATTTGTGAGTCACCTTCGTGAGTTTCACCAATTTTGTGGATCTTACCAGTATAGTACAAAATACGTTCAGTAGTAGTAGTTTTACCGGCATCAATGTGGGCCATGATACCAATGTTACGTGTCTTATCCAAAGGGAATTCACGTTTGTTAGCCATAAGATTAATCTCCTTTTACAAACTAACGATTAGAAGCGGTAGTGAGCAAATGCACGGTTTGCTTCTGCCATTCTGTGGACGTCTTCACGTTTCTTAACTGCTGAACCAGTGTTGTTAGCAGCATCCATAATTTCATTTGCAAGACGTTCATCCATAGTATGTTCATTACGTAAGCGTGCGTATGAAACAAGCCATCTTAAGCCAAGAGTAGTTCTTCTTTCTGGACGAACTTCAACTGGGATTTGGTAGTTAGAACCACCGATACGGCGAGCTTTAACTTCCAAAACTGGCATAACGTTGTTCATTGCTTCTTCAAAAACTTCAACTGGTTCCTTACCAGTCTTATCTTGAATAATACCAAAAGCATCGTAAAGAATTGAAGATGCCTTTGCTTTCTTACCATCAATCATTAAGTGGTTAATTAACTTAGTAACCAATTTAGAGTTGTAAACTGGATCTGCTAAAACATCTCTCTTAGCAATATTACCTTTTCTAGGCATTAGTAGTCCCTCCTATTAACTGTTTAACCCTTCTTAGCACCGTACTTAGAACGGCCTTGTTTTCTACCATCAACACCTGCAGTATCCAAAGCACCACGAATGATGTGGTAACGAACACCAGGAAGGTCCTTTACACGACCACCACGAATTAAAACAACGGAGTGTTCTTGTAAGTTGTGACCAATACCAGGGATGTAAGCAGTAACTTCAATTAAGTTTGAAAGACGAACACGAGCGTACTTACGTAAAGCTGAGTTAGGCTTCTTAGGTGTCATAGTACCTACACGAGTTGCAACTCCACGCATTTGAGGTGCTGGGTTGTAGTTCATCTTTTTCTTCATGCTGTTGTAAGCATAGTTTAAAGCTGGTGAATCAGATTTAGTCGTCTTTGAGTGACGGCCTTTTCTAACCAATTGGTTAATTGTTGGCATTAAAATTTCCTCCTAAAATTGTTCACACATCCGGGAGTTTCTTTTCTGACCTCACGGACATCATGTTTTTAATAGCACAATGGCTAGTGTAACACGATTTTTTAATTCAGTAAACAATTTAAAAAACTTTTTTTAATTTTGCGTATATAAATATTGGAGGTAAAAAATGCCAACATTATTCATTTATGGACTTAATTTTATATTCGGAACTATCATCGGTTCCCACTTGTTAGTAATCGTACAACGTTTTGGACAGGAAAATTTTATCTCAGAGAAATCTCACTGTGATAGTTGCAAAATTCCTCTTACCCTTCTTAATCAAATTCCTATATTTTCATTTATACGATATAAGGGACATTGCTTTTTCTGCAAGGCACCTATTCCTATAGAAGCATTATATTGTGAATTACTCGGTGGGATTGCATTTTTGCCTTTAAATCCCTATCTTGATCAATCTTCCTATTTATTCATTACCTTTATTTTTCTAATTAGTATCTTTGATTATTTTGACCACTCTTTTCCTATCTTTGTCCTTTTGCCGTTAATTTGGCTTATCTCTCTCAATCGTTCTTTTTCAAGCTACGACATAACTGAATGGATCCTAATAATTACTACAATTTTAATTTTTCTAATAATGAATTTAAAAAATAAATTCGGCTATGGTGATACAATCATTTTTATTATTCTGATTTTTTACTATGATTTTTATACTGCACAATATATTTTCCTTTTAGCTTCTATTCTTTTACTTATTAATCACATAGTTGGTGACAAACGAAACACCTATCCCTTTGTTCCTTTTATTTTTTTAAGTCTTATATTTTATAATTTTCTCTAATAACACAAAAAAGCCTACTCGTTTCTACACGAATAGGCTTTTTTAACACAAATGTTTAAGTTTTGAAAGGACGATTAGTCAGCTGAACCATTGTCTTTCTCTGCATCAGCTGCAGCTAATTTCTTTTCAATATCAGCTATAGAATAAACTGACTTTTTCTTTTCATCTTCAGGAACATCAACTTTAGGTTCCATTTCACGGTAAACTGGCATACCAGTACCTGCAGGAATAATCTTACCAATAATAACATTTTCCTTAAGACCAAGTAATGGATCGTTCTTACCACGAATAGAAGCATCAGTAAGAACACGAGTAGTTTCTTGGAAGGAAGCTGCAGATAAGAAACTGTTAGTTTCAAGAGCGGCCTTGGTAATACCAAGAATTACACTTTGCGCAGTAGCAGGAATACCACCGGAAATAATTACTTCACGGTTTCTTGCCTTAAATTCACCAATATCCATCAATTCACCTGGTAAGATATCGGTTTCACCTGGGTCAAGAATACGAACCTTTTGAAGCATTTGACGTGCCATAACTTCAACGTGTTTGTCGGCAATTTCTACACCCTGCATTCTATAAGCTTTTTGAATTTCACTTAGAATGTATTTTTCGGTAGTCAATGCATCACGTACACGAATCAATTCCTTAGGATCGATAGAACCAAGAGTCAACTTATCTCCACGTACAACATGATCGCCTTCAGCAACTGCTACTGAAGCAGTATATGGTACGTCATAAGTACGAGTATCAGTTTGTCCCTTAACGGTAATTTGACGAGTGTGTTCGGCTGGATCTTCTTCAATTGAAGTTACTTCACCAGTTACTTCAGAAATTGTAGCACGACCCTTAGGATTACGAGCTTCAAACAACTCTTGAACACGAGGTAAACCTTGAGTAATATCTGCAGCACCGGCAACACCACCGTTGTGGAAGTTACGCATAGTTAACTGAGTACCAGGTTCACCAATTGATTGAGCGGCAACAGTACCAACTGCTTCACCAACTTCAACGTCGTCACCAGTAGCAAGGTTCATACCGTAACATTTCTTACATACACCATGTTGAGTGTTGCAAGTAAATACGGAACGAATTGTTACTTCAGTAACTCCGGCATCAACGATCTTATGAGCCATATCTTCGTCCATTAAGACATCAGCTGGACAAATTACTTCATGAGTTTCTGGATCGTAAACACTCTTAGAAGTGTAGCGACCAACTAAACGGTCAAATAATGGTTCAATCATTTCATCGCCTTCAGTAATTGCGTGAACAGTTAAACCACGATCAGTACCACAATCTTCTTCACGAATAATGACATCTTGAGCTACGTCTACCAAACGACGAGTTAAGTAACCAGAGTTGGCAGTCTTCAAGGCAGTATCCGTCATACCCTTACGAGCACCGTGAGTGGACATGAACATTTCCAAAACAGACAAACCTTCACGGAAGTTTGAAGTAACAGGAATTTCCATCATTCCTCCGTTAGGAGCGGCCATCAAACCACGCATACCAGCAAGCTGAGTAAAGTTAGAAATGTTACCACGAGCACCAGAATCGGCCATGATTGTAATTGGGTTTCTTGGTGCATGAATTTGAGCAATTTCATTTTGAACAATGTCTTTACAGTTATTCCAAATACTAATTACTCGATCATGTCTTTCTTCATCAGTGATTAAACCACGACGGTATTGCTTAGAAACAACATCAACTTTCTTACGAGCTTCTGCTACAATATCATCTTTATCACTAATTGTAGGGATATCTTCAACACCGATAGTTAAACCAGAAGTAGTACATACAGTGTAGCCTAGTTCCTTCAAATCATCCAAGAAATCAGAAGTTCTTTGAACTTTGTAATCCTTGTAGATTTGAGCAATAGAATCTGACAAGAATCCCTTCTTAAAGGCTTGACCAAGCTTCATATTATCAAGCTTTTCATGGATATCTTCACCTGGTTGTAAGAAGTATCTTTCATCTACTGGGTGAGTAAGATTCTCTTGAGTAGGATCGTTAATGTAGTAGAAATCCTTAGGGAAAATTTGGTTGAATACTAACTTACCGTAAGTAGTTACAAAAATTCCATGTTCGTAGCCCTTTGGCCATGGCTTTTCTGGCATTGAGTCAGCTGCTAAACCAATACGAGTATGATAGTGAATATCACCATTTGCATATGCAATAGCTGCTTCAGCTGGTGAATCAAAGATCATTCCTTCACCTTCACGACCACGCTCTGCTTGAGTTAACCAGTAGTTACCCAAAACAATATCCTGAGAAGGTGTAACGATTGGCTTACCATCCTTAGGAGCCAAGATATGGTGAGCAGCAAGCATCAGCAAACGTGATTCTGCTACAGCTTCATCAGATAATGGAACGTGAATGGCCATCTGGTCACCATCAAAGTCGGCATTGTAAGCTTCACAAGCAAGTGGGTGAAGACGAATTGATTTACCAGGTACCAAAACTGGTTCAAAGGCTTGAATACCTAAACGGTGAAGAGTAGGTGCACGGTTTAAAAGAACTGGTCTTTCTTTAATTACATCTTCTAAGATATCCCAGATATCATCATCTTCACGATCAATCTTACGCTTAGCATTCTTAATGTTAGATGCTAAACCACGTTTTACTAATTCGTGCATTACAAATGGCTTAAATAATTCTAGAGCCATTGGACGTGGCACACCACATTGGTAAAACTTCAATTCAGGTGAAACATCGATAACTGAACGACCTGAGTAGTCAACACGTTTACCAAGTAAGTTTTGACGGAAACGTCCTTGCTTACCTTTCAACATGTGAGAAAGAGATTTAAGAGGACGATTACCTGGTCCGACAACTGGACGTCCACGTCTACCATTGTCAATTAATGCGTCAACTGCTTCTTGAAGCATACGCTTTTCGTTTTGAACGATAATTCTTGGTGCATTTAAGTCTAACAATCTCTTTAAACGATTGTTACGGTTGATTACACGTCTGTATAAATCATTCAAGTCAGAAGTTGCGAAACGTCCACCATCAAGTTGAACCATTGGTCTCAAGTCTGGTGGAATAACAGGAATACAATCCATAACCATCCATGAAGGCTTGTTACCTGAATTTTTAAAGGCATCCAAGATGTCTAATCTTCTGATAGCCCGAGTTCTCTTTTGACCAGTAGCAGTCTTTAATTCTTCTTTTAGTTCATGAACTTCTTTATCAATATCTACTTGTTCTAGAAGTTCTTTTACAGCTTCAGCACCCATTTTAGCTTCAAAACGGTCACCGAATTTTGCTTTCTTTTCACGATATTCAGCTTCTGTTAAAAGTTGTTTATCTTCAAGATCAGTATCACCTGCATCAATAACAATGTAAGCAGCAAAATAAATTACTTCTTCCAATGCACGAGGTGAAATATCTAAGACTAATCCCATACGAGATGGGATACCTTTGAAATACCAGATATGTGAAACCGGTGCAGCTAGTTCAATGTGACCCATACGTTCTCTTCTAACTTTAGCAGAAGTAACTTCAACACCACATCTATCACAAACAATGCCACGGTAACGAATACCCTTGTACTTACCACAAGCACAAGACCAGTCTTTAGTTGGCCCGAAGATCCTTTCATCGAACAAACCATCTTTTTCTGGCTTCAAAGTACGATAGTTGATAGTTTCTGGTTTTTTAACTTCACCATAAGACCAACTTCTGATCTTGTTTGGAGAAGCCAAACCGATTTGCATACTTTCAAACTTATTTACGTCGATCAAAAGTTTAACCTCCTATATTACTTAGAAACCTTGTCATCAGATGAAGTTGAAGAATCACTCTCATCTACAGGTTCATCTGACTTATCGTCCTTTTTTGCAGCTTCTTCAGCTAACTTCTTCTTTTCTTGTTGTTCAGCAAGTTTAGATAAAGTATCGATGTTGAAATGATCGTTAGAGTCATCATCCATATCACGTAACTCAATTTCTTTATGATCCATATCCAACACCTTGATATCTAAACCAAGAGATTGTAGTTCTTTAACAAGAACGCGGAATGATTCTGGAACACCAGGTTTTGGAATTCTTTCGCCCTTAACAATAGCTTCATAAGCCTTAACACGACCTACAACGTCATCTGACTTGTAAGTTAAGATTTCTTGTAGTGTGTAAGCAGCACCATAAGCTTCAAGAGCCCAAACTTCCATTTCACCGAAACGCTGACCACCAAATTGTGCTTTACCACCAAGTGGTTGTTGAGTAACAAGTGAGTAAGGCCCAATTGAACGTGCGTGGATCTTATCATCAACCATGTGAGTCAACTTCAAGTAGTACATAATACCTACTGAAACACGGTTGTGGAATGGTTCACCAGTACGTCCATCGTAAAGAACAGTTTTACCATCTTTTCCAATACCAGCTTCACGAACCATATTCCACATATCATCTTCAGAAGCACCATCAAATACTGGAGTAGCAACGTGAATACCAAGCTGTTTAGCAGCAATACCCAAGTGTAATTCAAGAACCTGTCCAATGTTCATACGTGAAGGCACACCCATTGGGTTCAAACAAATATCTACTGGACGACCATCTGGTAAGTATGGCATATCTTCTTCAGGACAAACTAAGGCAATAGTACCCTTGTTTCCGTGACGACCAGACATCTTGTCACCGACTTGAATCTTACGTTTTTGAACGATGTAAACACGAACCATCTTATTTACACCAGGTGGCAATTCGTCGCCTGCTTCACGAGTGAATACTTGAACGTTTTGAACAATACCGCCACCACCGTGAGGTACACGCAAGGAAGTATCACGAACTTCACGAGCTTTTTCACCAAAAATAGCGTGAAGCAAACGTTCTTCAGCTGATAATTCAGTCACACCCTTAGGGGTTACTTTACCAACTAAGATATCACCATCTTGAACTTCAGCACCGATGCGAACAATACCTTCTTCATCAAGGTCTTTAAGTGCATCTTCACCAACATTTGGAATTTCACGTGTGATTTCTTCAGGTCCTAACTTAGTATCACGAGCTTCTGATTCATAATCTTCAATATGGATAGAAGTGTAGACATCATCTTTAACCATACGTTCAGAAATCATAACGGCATCTTCATAGTTGTACATGTTCCAAGTCAAGAATGCAATGATTGGGTTTTGACCTAGAGCTAATTCGCCGTTTTCCATTGCTGGACCATCAGCAATAACTTCATCTGCAACTACTCGTTCACCTTGCTTAACAGCTGGAGTTTGGTTGTAGTTCTTAGTTGCGTTTGAACGACGGAATTTTTCAAGAACATACTTATCTAAAGTATCATCGTCTCTTCTAATTCTAATTTCGTTTGCATCAACATATTCAACCACACCAGGAGCTTTAGCAACTAATGCATCCCCAGAGTCATGTGCTGCACGGTATTCCATACCAGTACCAACAATTGGTGCATGTGGATTAATCAATGGAACAGCTTGACGTTGGTGGTTAGCCCCCATCAAAGCACGGTTAGAGTCGTCGTTTTCAAGGAAAGGAATACATGCAGAAGTTACTGAAACTACTTGCTTAGGAATAACGTCCATGTAGTCAATCTTATCAGGGGTAACTTCTAGGTTATCTTCCTTATGACGGGCTAAAACAATCTTATCTTTGAAAGAACCATCTTCATTTAAGCGAGCGTTAGCACCAGCAATAATGTAATTATCTTCTACATCAGCAGTTAAGTAGTCGATCTTATCAGTAACCTTGTGAGTATCCCAAGAAACACGACGATATGGTGTTTCAATGAAACCATACTTGTTAACAATAGCGTAAGTTGCTAAAGAGTTAATCAAACCAATGTTAGGTCCTTCAGGAGTTTCAATAGGACATAGACGACCATAGTGAGTATAGTGCACGTCACGAACTTCATATCCAGCACGGTCACGAGACAAACCACCAGGTCCTAAGGCTGACATACGACGCTTGTGAGTTAACTCACCAAGTGGGTTGTTTTGATCCATAAATTGTGATAATTGTGATGAACCAAAGAATTCCTTAACTGAAGCAACAACAGGACGAATATTGATTAATTGTTGTGGTGTAACAGTAGAAATGTCTTGGATTGACATTCTTTCACGTACAACACGTTCCATTCTTGCTAAGCCAATTCTAAATTGGTTTTGAAGTAATTCACCTACACGACGAATACGACGATTACCTAAGTGGTCAATATCATCAGTAGTACCAATATTATCTTGAAGGTCGAAGAAGTAGTTAATTGATGCCAATACATCAGCAGGAGTTAAATGTTTAACATCATCTGCAATGTGGCCGTTAGACATTAACTTAACTACACGTTCAGGATCAACTTTAGAATATACCTTAATTTCTTGAACTGTTACTGGATCAGGTAACACACCTTCCTTTGAAGGTTCATAAGTTACCATCTTAAAGTCATCACGATCTAAGTAAGGTGATAATTTATCAAGAAGTTCGTGGGTAACAACGTCACCCTTTTTAGCAATGATTTCACCAGTATCAGGATCAGCTAAAGTTTCAGCCAAAGTTTGTCTTAGTAAACGATTCTTTAAAGAAAGTTTCTTATTGATCTTATAACGACCAACTGGAGCTAAATCATATCTTCTTGGATCAAAGAATCTAGCATATAAAAGTGAACGAGATGAATCAGTTGTCTTAGGTTCACCTGGACGTAATCTTTCGTAAATATCCTTTAATGCTTCTGCAACGCGAGAATCAGCAGGATTCTTGTGGATATCTTTTTCTAAAGTGAAACGAAGTGAATCACTTTCACCAAACATATCCGCAATTTCACTATCGGAACCAAATCCTAAAGCACGAATTAAAACAGTTAAAGGAAGCTTACGAGTACGATCGATACGAACATAAGCTAAATCTTTAGCATCAGTTTCATATTCAAGCCATGCACCACGGTTAGGAATAACTGTAGCACCGAAAATTTGGCGACCATTTTTATCAAAATCTGAATGGTAGTAAACACCAGGAGATCTAACAAGCTGAGAAACAATAACTCTCTCAGCACCATTAATAACGAAAGTTCCTGAATCAGTCATTAATGGGAATTCTCCAAAGAAGACGTCTTGAGTCTTAATTTCTCCGGTCTCATGGTTGGTTAACTTCAAAGTTACATGAAGAGGAGCAGAGTAATTAGCATCGTGATCACGTGCTTCTTCAAGAGTGTATTTTGGCTTCAAGAGCTTGTAATCAACAAACTCTAAAGAAAGTTTTCCTGAAAAGTCTGAAATCGGCATAATGTCGTCAAACATTTCACGAATACCTTCATTAAGAAACCACTTGTAAGATTGCGTTTGTACATCAGTCAAGTTAGGTAACTTCAATACTTCTTTAATTCGAGAGAAGCTACGTCTTGTCCGGTGACTACCGTAGTTCACAGCGTGTCCTAACAAAGAAAACATCCTTTCTTATATAAGAATCTAAATATTACATTTGTGTTACAAATTGCAAAAAGTCAAAATTTGGGTACAAAAAAACAAAAACAACGTAAATGTCGTTTTTGTTTTATCATCTCGCTGGACAATAGATCAGCGAAATCCTGAATTTCAGCCTTTTAAACGTTTAGTATTTTACACTTATATTACTAATTTGTCAAAAAACTAATTTTTCACTAAAGTGTTATCTTTATCAAGAATTGTAAATTTTAATTTACCTTGATGAGCTCCAACTTTTACAATTTGGTCAGCCTTAATTTTTTCACTAATTAAATCTTCAGCAATTACATCTTCAAGTTCATGTTGAATTGCACGACGTAATGGACGGGCACCCATCTCTGGATCAAATCCATCTTTAGCTAATACATCTAAAGCTGCTGGTGAAATCTTTAAGGTTACATCTTTTTCAGCTAAACGATCTACTAAATGACCGGTCATCAAGCTAACAATTTCACGCAATTGCTTCTTAGTTAAACTATCAAAGACAACTGTTTCATCAATTCTGTTTAAAAATTCTGGTCTGAAGAATTGTTTAACTGCCGCCGTAACTTTTTCTTGTTGAAGTTTATTTTTATCGGCATTATCAGCTGCAAATCCAACTGTTTTATCTTCTTGTAAACTACGTGAACCAAGGTTAGAAGTCATGATAATAATTGTATTTCTAAAATCGACTTTTCTACCTTGAGAATCAGTTAAAAATCCTTCATCTAAAACTTGAAGCAATAAATTAAACACATCTGGATGAGCTTTTTCTACCTCATCTAACAAAATTACGGAATATGGATTACGTCTTACACGTTCTGAAAGCTGACCGCCTTCTTCGTATCCTACATATCCCGGTGCCGACCCAATTAATTTGCTTGTTGCAATCTGATCCATGTATTCAGACATGTCGACACGAATAATGTTGCGTTCTGAGCCAAATACTGCTGCAGCAAGAGCTTTAGCTAATTCTGTCTTACCAACACCAGTAGGTCCTAAGAATAAGAATGAACCGATTGGACGATTTTCATCCTTAATTCCGCTCCTACTTCGCCTAATTGCCCGACTTACAGCACTAATAGCCTCATCTTGCCCAATTACACGTTCATGTAAAATACTTTCTAAGTGAGCTAAACGTTTAGTTTCACTCTTCTTCATTCTAGTAACAGGCACACCAGTCCATTCGGATACAATTTGAGCAATCTTATCAGAATCAACAATCGACTTTTTAGAGTTTTTATTCTCTACTTTCTCGATTAATTTATCCCGATTCTGTGTAAGCTTATTTTCCTCATCCCGTAACTTAGCTGCTTGAACAAAATTTTGATTCTCTGCAGCCTGTTCTTTTTGATGAATAACATCATTAATTTGCGTATCAAGTTTTGTTAAACGTGGATCACTTTTGCCAATTGCTTGAATTTTTACAGCTGCACTTGCTTCATCAATCAAATCAATAGCTTTATCAGGTAAGAACCGATTAGCAATATAACGTGTTGAAAATTCAACTGCATCATTAATTGCCTCATCTTCAATTTTTACATTATGGAATTTTTCATATTTAGGGCGCAAACCTTTTAAAATATCCACAGTTTCTTCTTTTGAAGGTTCACCAATTTTTACTTGTTGAAAACGTCTTGCTAAAGCTTGATCTTTTTCAATATATTTTTGGTACTCATCAAAAGTAGTAGCACCAATCATTTGAATATCACCACGTGCTAATGAAGGCTTTAAGATATTTGAAGCATCAATTGCTCCTTCTGCGCCACCTGCGCCAATCAAAGTATGCATTTCATCGACAAATAAGATGACAGAACCATCACGTTGAATTTCTTTTAGAATTTTCTTCATTCTATCTTCAAATTCACCACGATATTTAGTTCCAGCAATTAAACTTCCCATGTCCAATGCCATAACTCGTTTTTTAGCTAGAGTATCTGGAACTTCATGATTTACAATTGCGGCTGCTATTCCTTGTGCAACTGCAGTCTTACCAACACCCGGTTCTCCCACTAAAACAGGATTATTTTTAGTTCTTCGAGATAAAATTTGAATTACTCTTTTTATTTCTTTATCTCTACCAATTACTGGGTCAATTGCACCTTCACGGGCTCTTTTATTTAGATTCACACTAACTTTATCTAAATTTGGAGTCAATGACTTACCTTTTTTCATGCCAGTGGCTGAAGAAATACCAAGAACATTATCTTCTTCCCCAGAACCATCCATGAAACTATCATTTACATCCTGACTTAAATCTCGTGGATCTACACCAATATTTTTCAAAATTAAACTTGCTAAAATTTGATCACTAGCTAACAAACCTAGCAAAATATGTTTCGTCTCAATTTTAGCAGTCCCTAATTCGTCAGCCTTTTGTTTAGCAAAATTCAAAACTAGACTTAAGCGGGGGGACATTTCCATATATGTGGCCTTTGGACTTGAACCATAGCCAGTATATCTTTCAATTTCTTCTCGCACTAAGGTTGGTGTTACGTTTCTTTCACGCAAAAGTTTTCCAGCATCTCCATTAGCTTCAATTACTAAAGCAAGCAGAACATGCTCTGTTCCAATAATTCGATGGTGAAAGTTTTGTGCTTGCTCTTTAGCAATTTCAAGAACATTTTTTGCACTATCACTATATGATTTTTCCATTTTGCACCGCCTTACTTCTTTTAAGATCAATATTACAATCTTTAGACAAATATATTATCACTTACATTTAGTAAATGTAAACCATTTGATATTTTCATGAACATTATATACAAAAAAGTTCGTCTTTCTAACCCAAGACGAACTTTTTAATAAAATAATATTCAATCGGGATGACAGGATTTGAACCTGCGACTTCTACGTCCCGAACGTAGCGCTCTACCAAGCT